>JGI12269J14319_10002107_pt1 | contig 19385 bp, 20 predicted proteins | sample PeaSoiSIISIP2007_FD_14319 | JGI IMG/M metagenome (IMG submission 14319)
AGTTCGTGGCGGCGGCCGCGCCCGAGACGGTCGCCGAGGCCGAGCCCGATACCACCGCCGCGGCGGCGGACGAGGCAGAGCCTGCGAGCGAGCCCGCGGTGGAAGGCTGAGCTTTTCCCTTCGCGGACCTCACCTGAGNTCCGCACACTGACACTTNGACCGGAGGCAAGACCATGGCCGACATCACGGCTTCCATGGTGAAGGACCTGCGCGAGACGACCGGCGCGGGAATGATGGACTGTAAGAAGGCGCTGCAGGAGACCGGCGGCGACGCCCAGGCCGCGATCGACTGGCTGCGCACCAAGGGCCTGGCGAAGGCGGCCAAGAAGGCCGACCGCGTCGCGGCCGAGGGCGCCGTTGCGCTGGCGACCCGCGTCGATGGCGCCGGCATGACCGGGGCCCTGATCGAGCTCAATGCGGAGACCGACTTTGTCGCCCGCAACGAGATCTTCCAGGGCGCGGCGCGCAAGATCGCCGTCGCCGCGCTGGATATCGACGGCGACGCCGACGCCCTGCGCGCGGCCCCTATCGAGGGCCACGCCGACGTGTCCGAGATGATCAACGCCCTTGTCGCCACGATCGGCGAGAACATGATGCTGCGCCGCCTGGCCCGGTTCACCGTCAGCCCGGGCGCGGTCGCCGGCTACATCCACAGCGCCATCGCCGGCGCGCCCGACCTCGGTCGCATCGGCGTGATGGTGGTGGTCGAAGGCGACGGCGACCAGGCGACGCTGAAGGAGCTGGCGCGCAACATCGCCCTGCACGCGGCGGCGACCAATCCGCTCTCGCTCTCGCCGGACGATCTCGATCCGGCGAACGTCGAGAAGGAAAAGGCCATCCTCACCGAGCAGGCGGCCGAATCCGGCAAGCCGGCGAACGTGGTCGAAAAGATGGTCGAGGGACGCATCCGCAAGTGGATGGAGGAAGTCGTCCTCCTGAAGCAGGCCTATGTGAAGAATCCCGACCAGACCATTGAGCAGCTGGTGGCCGAGACCGCCAAGGCCGTCGGCTCGCCGATCAAGGTGGTCGCGTTCGCGCGCCTCGCCCTGGGTGAGGGGGTCGAAAAAAAAACTGACGACTTCGCCGCCGAAGTCGCGGCGATGACCGGCGGAAGCTGAAGCTCCAGTGTCCCGATTCCGAAGTTCGCAAACGCTTTGTGGCGGGCGCCGACGAACTTCGGAAACGATCAGGACACTGGCAAGGTAACGTTTCTAGCGTGCTTATTCGGATTTGAAGTTCGCTCGACGCCCGACCCCAAGAAGGGGCGAACTTCAAATCCAGCACGCTAGCGCTCCCTCCCCATTGACGGGAGGGAGCGCTATGGTGCGCTGTCCCCGACTCGCGACGAGGAAGACCGCACGATGGCCGAGCTGCGCTACCGCCGGATCCTGCTGAAGGTTTCCGGCGAGGTGCTGATGGGCGACCAGCCGTTCGGCATCGACCTGCAGACGCTCGATCTGGTGGCCGCCGACATCGCCGAGGTGATGAAGAGCGGCGTCGAGCTGTGCCTCGTTGTCGGCGGCGGCAACATCTTCCGCGGGCTGAGTATGGCCGGCAAGGGGATGGAGCGCGCCAGCGCCGACTACATGGGCATGCTGGCGACGATCATGAACGCGCTCGCTTTGCAAAGCGCGCTGGAGAAGATCGGCGTCCACACCCGCGTCCAATCCGCGATCCCGATGGACGCGGTCTGCGAGCCTTACATCCGACGCCGCGCGCTGCGGCACCTGGAAAAGGGCAGGGTGGTGATCTTCGCCGCCGGCGTCGGCGCCCCCTTCTTCACCACCGACTCGGGCGCTGCGTTGCGGGCGGCCGAGATGGGCTGCGACGCGCTGCTGAAGGGCACCAGCGTCGATGGCGTCTACACCGCCGACCCCAAGAAGGAGCCGGGCGCCGAGCGCTACGACGCCTTGAGCTACCTCGAGGTGCTGGCGCAGGACCTGCGGGTGATGGACGCCTCCGCTATCGCGCTGATGCGCGACAACGACATCCCGATCGTGGTGTTCTCGATCCGGGAGCGCGGCGCGCTGATGCGCGTCTTGCGCGGCGAGGGGGTCTTCACCACCATCGCCTCTGATCGCCAGAGCTGAGATCTCACGACAAGGAGCCGTCCATGGCCGAGGCCGACAAGCCCAATGTGGCGAAATACCGCGACCGGATGGACCGGGCGGTCGCGGCGCTGAAGGAAGAGTTCGGCTCGCTTCGCACCGGCCGCGCCAGCGTCAGCCTGCTGGATCAGGTGGTGGTCGAAGCCTACGGCTCGAAGATGCCGATCAACCAGGTCGGCGCCGTCAGCGTGCCCGAGCCGCGCTCGATCACGGTCAGCGTCTGGGACAAGGGCCTGGTGGTCTCGGTCGAGAAGGCGATCCGCAACGCGGGCCTCGGCCTCAATCCCGTGGTCGAGGGGCAGAACCTGCGCGTGCCGATCCCGCCGCTGACCGAGGAACGGCGCAAGGATCTGGCCAAGCTCGCCGGCAAGTACGCCGAGCAGCAACGCATCGCCGTGCGCAATGTGCGCCGCGAGGCGAACGACGAGCTTAAGAAGTCGGAGAAGGATGGGGTGATAAGCCAGGACGAGTTGAAGCGCATGGAAGCCGACGTCCAGAAGATCACCGATGAGGCCGTACGCCGCGTGGACGAGGCCTTGAAAACCAAAGAGCATGAGATCATGCAGGTATGAGCGTCCGCGCCGCGATGCCGGGCGTCCGAGGAGAGGCACGCGCCATGTCCCGCCCCGACGGCCCTAGCGAGCGCGTGCTGCGGCCGGTGGGTCAAGGCGCGGGGGCGCCCCTGCACGTGGCGATCATCATGGACGGCAACGGCCGCTGGGCCAAGCAGCGCGGCCTGCCGCGCGCGCTCGGCCACCGCGCCGGCGTCGCCGCTTTGCGCCGCACCGTCGAGGGCGCGGAGGACCTGGGCGTCGAGCGACTGACGGTGTTCGGCTTCTCCACCGAGAACTGGAGCCGCCCGCACGCGGAGGTCTCCGAGATCCTCGGCCTGATGAAGGCCTATTTCGCCAGCGACCTCACCCGGCTGGAGCGCAATGGGGTCAAGGTGCGCATCGTCGGCCGCCGCGAAGGCCTCGAGCCCGACATCCTGGCTATCGTCGAAGAGGCCGAGATGCGCACGGCCGGCAACAGCCGCTTTCACCTGCAGGTCGCCTTCAACTACGGCGGCCGCGCCGACATCGCCGACGCCGCGCGCAAGTTCGCCAAGCTGGTCGCCGAGGGCAAGGCCTGCGCCGACGACCTGGACGAGCAGCTGTTCGAGACCCAGCTTTCCACCTCGCCGGCGGCGGCGCCGGATCTGGTCATCCGCACCGGCTACGAGCGGCGGCTGTCGAACTTCCTGCTCTGGGAATGCGCCTACGCCGAACTGATCTTCCAGGACGTCTACTGGCCCGACTACGGACCCGAACACCTGCGCGATGCGATCCTGGAATTCCAATCGCGCGAACGCCGCTTCGGCCAGGTCGCGGTGGATGACGTCCTGGCCGCCGGCTAGCGTGGCGTACGCCCAGGTGGGGCATGGCGCGCGCTAGGCGCTTCGATTGGGACAATCTTGCTCTGCGCATCGTCTCGGGCGCCATCCTGGCGCCGGCGGCGCTGGCGATCGTGTGGTTCGATCCCTTCCACGTCAGCTTCCTGATCCTGATCTCCATCGCCGTATCGCTGCTCTCCTACGAGTGGGCGGTGATGGCGGCGCGGGCGGCGGTGGCGCAGGTCGCCGTCACCATGACCGGCGCGGTGCTGGGCGTGGTGTTCCTGACCTATATCGGCGAGCTCTGGGCGGCCGCGGCGATGGTCGTGTTCGGCAGTTTCGCCGCGGCCGCCGCTTCACGCGGGGTGACGGAGCGCCGTGCGGACGCCGCTTACGGCGTGCTCTATGTCGCGCCGGCCTGCCTGGCGCTGATCTGGCTGCGGCACACCGCCCAGGGCGCCGGCTGGACCGTCATGCTGTTTGCGACCACCTGGGCGGCCGACATTTGCGCCTTCGCGGTCGGCAACGCCTTGAAAGGGCCGCGACTTTGGCCTCGGTTCTCGCCCAACAAGACGTGGTCGGGATTCTTCGGCGGTCTGGTCGGGGCCGCAGCCGCGGCGGTGGGCGTCGCGGCCTTCCTTATGCACTTGTCGCTGGCCGGCGCCGGATTGATCGGGCTTACCGCCGGCGTTGCCACTATGATGGGCGATCTTTGGGAATCGATGTTGAAGCGCAGGTTCGGTGTTAAGGATTCGGGCGACCTCATTCCCGGCCATGGGGGACTGCTTGATCGGGTGGATGGGCTGATGTTCGCGACGCTGGTGTTCGCCGCCGCGCGGCTGATCGTCCACTTTGGGTGGGCGCACTGATGGCCGCGCGCACCGTCTCCATTCTTGGCTCGACCGGCTCGGTGGGCGAATCCACCCTCGATCTGCTGGAACAGGCCGGGGCGGACGTCGAGATGATCGCCCTGACCGGCGGGCGCAACGTCGCGCGCCTCGCCGAACAGGCCAAGCGCTGGCGCCCGCGCCAGGTGGTGATCGAGGACGAGAGTCTGCTGCCGGAGCTGCGCGAGCGGCTCAACGGCTCCAACATCGGCGCCTCGGCCGGCGCGGCCGCGATCTGCGAAGCCGCGGCGATCGGCGCCGAGTGGGTAATGTCGTCGATCGTCGGCTCGGCGGGCCTGGCCCCGACCTTGGCGGCCGCGCGCGCCGGTTCGGTGATCGCGCTCGCCAACAAGGAGAGCCTGATCTGCGCCGGCCCGGCGCTGCTGGCCACGGCCAGGGAGGCCGGCGGCGGCGTGATTCCGGTCGACTCCGAGCACTCGGCGATCTTCCAGGTGCTGCAGCCGGCGTGCCGCGATCGCGTGTCGCGGCTGATCCTCACCGCGTCCGGCGGTCCGTTCCGCGGCTGGTCGCTCGACGAGATGCGCGGCGCCAGCGTCGAGCAGGCGGTCGCGCACCCGAAATGGAGCATGGGCCGCAAGATCTCGGTCGACTCGGCCCAGATGATGAACAAGGGCCTGGAGATGATCGAGGCCTCGTACCTGTTCGACATGCCGTCGAACCAGATCGACGTGCTGATCCATCCGCAGTCGGTCGTTCACAGCCTGGTCGAATACGCCGACGGCTCGACGCTGGCCCAGCTGGGCGAGCCGGACATGCGCACGCCGATCGCCTGCGCCTGGTCGTGGCCGGACCGCATCGCCTGGCCCGCGCCCCGGCTCGACCTCGCCGTCGTCGGCCAGCTCACCTTCGAGGCGCCGGACGAGATCCGGTTTCCGGCGCTGGCGATCGCGCGCGAGGCGCTCAACGCCGGCGGCGGCGCCCCGGCGGCGATGAATGCGGCCAATGAGGTCGGCGTCGCCGCCTTCCTTGACCGCCGGATCGGCTTTCTCGATATTGCCGCGCTGGTCGCCGAAACGCTCGAAGAGCTCACCGGGGGCGGAGACCTGACACAAGATAGCAACGCCGATCCGCTCGAATGGGCGATGTCGATCGATATGGGCGCCCGCCGCACGGCCGCCCAAGTGCTGTCTCGTTTTGAAGGCAGAGGCTGAAAGGCTCTAGAAGGAACGCCCTGACAATGTTGGCCTTTCTCGCGAACGCGGCGCTCTACGTCGTCCCGTTCCTGGTGATCATCACCTTTATCGTGACGATACACGAGCTGGGTCACTTCCTGGTGGCGCGTGCCTGCGGCATCGCGGTCGACCGATTCTCGATCGGCTTCGGCAAGACCGTCGTCGCCTTCAAGGACCGCTGGGGTGTCGAGTGGCGCATCGCCTGGCTGCCGCTCGGCGGCTATGTGCGCTTCGCCGGCGACGAGAACGCGGCCAGCGTTCCGGACGACGACGACCTGGATAGTCTGCGCGCCCGCATCGTCCAGCGCGAGGGCCCCGGCGCCGAGAAGCGATACTTCGCGTTCAAGCCGCTCTGGCAGCGCGCCCTGGTGGTGATAGCCGGGCCGGCAGCGAACTTCGTGCTGTCCATCGCGCTCTTCGCGGTCCTGTTCTGCGCCATCGGCCAGCAGGTGGTGTGGGGCCCGATCCAGAAGATTTCCCCTGGGAGCGCCGCTTTCGCTGCCGGGCTTAGGCCGGGCGATCAGCTGGTTTCAGCTGACGGGCGTCCGCTGGGGAGCATCCAGCAGCTGAAGGAATATGTGTTCGCGCGCAACGGCGTGCCGATCGACTTCGCACTCAGGCGCGCAGGCGCGCTGATTCATCTGACGGCCACGCCGACCCTCCAGGTCATCGCCGACGCGCCCGGCAGCGACGAGAAGGGCGGCCAGCTTGGCGTGACCATCCAGCCATTGGTCCAGAAGATCGTCCGCTACGATCCGATCTCGGCCATCGGCATGGGTGTTGATCGCACCTGGCGCACCGCAGAGACGACCGTCTTCGTCATAGGTCGGATCGTCGCCGGGGGAATTAACCCGAACGCGCTTCACGGCGTGATCGGCACGGCGGGGGTCTCGGGCCAACTCGCCAAGGAGGCCATCAACGATGCGCCGGGCGATCCGGCGACTCAGGCCCTGGGCGTGCTCATCAACATGGTGTTCCTCTGCGCCTCGCTGTCGGTCTCGGTCGGCCTGGTCAACCTGCTGCCGATCCCGATCCTCGACGGCGGACACCTGCTGTTCTACGCCTATGAATGGGTGGTGCGCCGGCCACTATCGGCGGGCATACAGGCGGCCGGCTACCGCGTCGGTCTTGCTTTGCTCGTCTGTTTGATGTTGTTCGCCAACGTGAACGACCTGCACCTTCAGAAGGTGTTCCACTTCTTCGGCGCCCTGTTCTCCTAGATCAAAGAGTCACCGGAGAGTGATGACTGAACCGATGACCAAAACTCGCGCGCGTTATGCGGCGTTGTTTTCAGGCGTGGCGCTTTTGGTGGGCGTGGCGGCGGTGTCGGCGCCCGAGCGCGCGATCGCCCAGGCGCAGCAGAGCGGCATCGTCGGGCGCATCGTGGTGCAGGGCAACGAGCGCATCGAGCAGGACACCATCCTCTCCTATCTGCCGATCCAGATCGGCGACACCGTCGATCAGGCCAAGCTCGACCTTGCGCTGAAGACGCTGACGCGGACGGAACTGTTCTCCGACGTGCGCATCCAGCTGCAGGGCGATACGCTGCTGGTGCAGGTGGTCGAGAACCCGATCATCAACCAGGTGCTGTTCGAGGGGAACTCGAGCCTCAAGGAAGACAAACTCAAGGACGAGGTGACGGTCCGGCCGCGCGGGATCTTCACCAAGGCCAAGGTGCAGGAAGACGTCGGCCGCATCATCGAGCTCTATCGCCGCTCGGGCCGCATCTCGGCGACGGTGACGCCGAAGATCGTCAACCTGCCGCAGCGCCGCGTCGATCTGATCTTCGAGATCAGCGAGGGCCCCAAGAGCGGCATCCTCGGCATCAACTTCCAGGGCAACCAGCAGTTCTCGGCCAACGACCTGCGCGACGTGATCGTCACCAAGGAAAGCCATTGGTACAAATTCTTCGAGTCGAATGACAACTACGACCCGGACCGGGTCGAGTACGACCGCGAGCAGCTGCGTAAGTTCTATCGCAACAAGGGCTACTACGACTTCCACGTCGTCTCTTCGATCGCCGAGCTGTCGCCAGACAAGAACAGCTTCGCGGTCACCTACACCGTCGACGAGGGTCAGAAATACAAGTTCGGCAAGCTCGAGGTCACGACCGAGCTGAAGAAGCTCAACCCCGACATCCTGCGCGCCCTGCTGCCGATCCGCAGCGGTCAGATCTACGCCGACGAGAAGATCGAGCAGGCGACCGACGCGCTGACCTTCGCCGCCGGGTCGGCCGGTTTCGCCTTCGTCGACGTGCGTCCGCAATACCGCGCCAACCCGGCCACCCACACCGTCGATGTCACCTTCGACGTGAAGGAAGGTCCGCGCGTCTACATCGACCGCATCGATATCGTCGGCAACACCCAGACCCTCGACTACGTGATCCGCCGCGAGATGAGCCTGTCCGAGGGCGACGCCTACAACCGCGTGCTGGTCGACCAGTCGAAGAACAAGATCAAGTCGCTCGGCTTCTTCAAGGACGTCGACATCACCACCCAACCGGGGACCGAGCCCGACCGCACCAACCTGCTGGTCAAGGTCACCGAACAGCCCACCGGCGAGCTTTCCGCCAGCGCCGGCTATTCCTCGGTCGACCAGCTGGTGGTGGACCTCGGGTTCAACCAGTCCAACTTCCGCGGCCGCGGACAGGATGTGCGGGCGCGGGTCGAGATCGGCTCGATCAGCCAGGATATCGATTTCTCGTTCACCGAGCCCCGGTTCCTCGGCCGCAACCTGGGCGCGGGCTTCGACCTCTACGCCACCCGCTACGACTTCACCCAGTACGCGTCCTATTCGAGCGCGTCGGCCGGCGGCAGCGTCCACATCGCCTTCCCGCTGACCATCAACTCGACCATGAGCCTGCGCTACACGCTGCGCGAGGACGACACCATCGTCGCCTCCAACCTGTGCGTGCCGGGCGCGGAACTGGTGTCGGTCGTGCTCTGCGACGAACGCGGCTCCTACATCACCTCGGCGCTCGGCTACAGCGTGCGGATCGACCGCCGCAACGATCCGCAGCTGCCGACGCGGGGCTACTATCTCGATCTCAGCCAGGACGTCGCCGGCTTCGGCGGCACCGTGCACTACGTCCGCACCGAGTGGGACGGCGGCTGGTACCACGGCTTCAGCAAGGACTTCGTGCTTAGCCTGACCACGACCGGCGGCTTCATCAACGGCTGGGACGGGGATTCCATCCGCATCGGCGACCGCTTCTATCGCGGCGGCGACAGCTTCGTCGGCTTCCAGCTGGCCGGCATCGGCCCGCGCGACACCCATTTCGGCGACGCGCTCGGCGGCAAGCTCTATCTGATCGGCGAGGCGCAGCAGACCTTCCCCAACGGCCTGCCGGCGCAGTACGGCATCAAGACCGCCCTGATCGCCGACGTCGGCACGCTGGGGCTGTTGGATCGCCACGACAAGTTCGATCCGCTCACCAACGCGCCGCTGACTACGGTGCGCGACGACCTCGGTCTTCGTGCGTCGTTCGGCGTCAGTGTATTCTGGAAGTCGCCTCTGGGGCCGCTTCGCTTCGACATCGCCGAGCCGGTGGCGAAGGAGCCCTACGACATCACCCAGATCTTCCGCTTCTCAACCAATACAAGGTTCTAAAGAACACCACCCATGAACGTTCGCTCCCTACTCATGGCCGGCCTCGCGGCCGCCGCCCTCATCCCCGCCAGCGCCACCGCGCAGGCTCCCACTGGCGCGGCGCCCGCCGCTCCGCCGATCCGGCAAGGCCCGCCGATCACCGGCTACTGCGTCTTCTCGATCAACGAAGTGCTTGGCGCCTCCAAGGTCGGCCAGGCCGTTGTCGCCCGCCTCAAGGTGCTCAGCTCCCAGGTCAATGCGGAGCTGCAGCCCGAAGCCGACGGCATCCGCACCGACGAGCGGACGCTGGAAGCCCAGCAGGCGACCCTCGACGCCGCCACGCTGCAGGCCAAGCGCGCCAATCTGGAACTGCGCGTCGCCAACTTCGAGAAGCGCGAGCAGCAGCGCCAGCAGGAGATGCAGGCGACCCAGCAGAAGCAGTTCGGGGTGGTGCTGAAGGAACTCGATCCGATCATGCGCGACCTCTACCAGCAGCGCAGCTGTTCGCTGCTGGTCGACGGCGACCAGGGCGGCGTGCGCCTGGTCAACCCGGCGATGGACCTCTCACCGCAGGCGGTCGTCGCCCTCGATGCGAAGATCCAGACCCTGACATTCGACCGCGAACACCTCGACCAACCCGGCGCGGCGCCCGCGGCGGCGCGCTGACGTCGACGGCGCCAATGGGACTGGGGGGTTTGGCCGTTGAACAAGCCTGACCCGAGGTTCTTCGAAAGCCTCGGACCGGTCACACTCGGCGAACTGGCCGAGCTGACCGGTTCGGCCCGCGAGCCTGGCCTCGACGACGTCGAAGTCACCACCGCGGCGGTGCTCGCCAGCGCCGGCGGCGACGCGGTCAGCTTCCTCAGCGATCGGCGTCTCGCCGAAGCCGCCGGCGTAACGGGGGCGGGCGCCTGCTTCGTTTCCGCGAAGGATGCGCCGCTGCTGCCGGCGGGTTGCCGTCCGATCGTCACCGCCGCGCCGCACGCAGCCTGGGCGATCGCGGCGCAGCGGCTGCACCGGCCTCGGCGCATCGACCCCAGCGCCCCGTTCGTCCACCCGGACGCGATGTTGGAGGAGGGGGTCGGGGTCGGCCATGGCGCGGTGATCGGCGCCGGCGCGCAGATCGGCGCCGGGACCCAGATCGGGGCTCACGCCGTGATCGGCCCGGGCGTGGCGATCGGCCGGCGATGCCTGATCGGCCCCGCCGCCACGATCGGCTTCGCCCTGATCGGCAACGGCGTGCAGATCTCGGCCAGCGCGGTGATCGGCGAGGCGGGCTTCGGCGTGGCGGTCGGGCCGCGTGGCCTGATCGATGTCCCGCAGCTTGGTCGGGTGATCATCCAGGACAACGTCTCGATCGGGGCCCACACCTGCGTCGACCGGGGCGCCTTCGACGACACCGTGATCGGCGAGAACACCAAGATCGACAACCTCGTGCAAATCGCCCACAACGTCGTGGTCGGTCGCAACTGCGCGATCGCCGGACACTGCGGGCTATCGGGCAGCTCCGTTGTCGGGGACGGCGTCCAGATGGGCGGACGCGTCGGCCTCGCAGATCATGTCGTCGTCGGCGCGGGCGCCCGGCTGGCGGCGGCGGCCGGCGTAATGCACAACGTTCCGGCCGGCGAGAGCTGGTGCGGCATACCTGCCCGGCCCGTGAGACAGTTCTTCCGCGAGGTCGCCTGGCTCACCAAGGCCGCGGCGCGAAAGGGCAAGGACTTGGCCAGCAAGGACGAGGCATGAGGAAGGCGCCCGCCGAGGTACTCTCCCCGACCGACATCGGCATCGACGAGGTGATGCGGCGCATCCCCCATCGGCCGCCCTTCCTGCTGATCGACCGCGCCGAGGAGTACCGCGAAAACCAGTCGATGGTCGGCATCAAGCTGGTGACGATCAACGAGCCGTTTTTCGTCGGCCACTTTCCCGGCCGGCCGGTGATGCCAGGCGTGCTGATCATCGAGGCGATCGCCCAGACCGGCGGCGTCTTGATGAGCAAGTCGATGAATGTCGACGTCGAGAACAAGGGCATCATGTTCATCTCGGTCGACAATTGCCGCTTCCGCCATCCGGTGCGGCCCGGCGACGTGCTGCGGATGCCGGTCGAGGTGCTGCGCGCGCGCGGCGATGTGTTCAAGTTCCGGGGGCAGGGAATGGTCGGCGACAAGGTCGCCGCCGAGTGCGAGTTCGCCGCCATGCTGGTCGAGACGTAAGACCTATGAAGATCCACGCGACGGCGCTGGTTGCGCCGGGCGCCGAGCTGGCGAGCGACGTCGAGATCGGCCCCTACTGCACGATCGGCGAGACGGTGAAGCTGGGCGCCGGCGTGCGCCTGCATTCCCATGTGGTGATCGAGGGCGAGACCGAGATCGGCGAGGGCTGCGAGATCTTCCCGTTCGTGATGCTGGGCGCGCCGCCGCAGCACGCGGCCTACAAGCCGACCGACCCGGTCCGCCTGGTCATCGGCGCCCGCAACCTGATCCGCGAGCACGTAACCATCAACGGCGGCTCCAGCGTCGGGCGCGGCGTCACCCGCATCGGCGATGACTGCACCTTCTACATGGGCGCCCACGTCGGCCACGACTGCACCGTCGGCGACAATGTCACCTTGACCAACAACGCGACGCTCGGCGGCCACGTGATCCTAGGCGACTTCGTGATCATGGGCGGGCTTTCGGCGATCCAGCAGCGTTCGCGCGTGGGCCGCTATGCCTTCGTCGGCGGTCTGGCGGCGGTGAACTCGGACGTGATCCCCTATGGGATGGTCTGGGGCAACCACGCGACACTGGAAGGGCTGAACCTGATCGGCCTGAAGCGCCGCGGTTTCTCGCGCGTGCAGATCAACACCCTGCGGGCCGGCTTCCGCGCCCTGTTCAGCCGCAGCGACCGAACGTTCCGCGAGCGGGTCGAGGACGCAGCCGGCGCGTTCGCCAATTCGCCGGAGGTGTTGGAGATCGTCGACTTCATCCGCGCCGAGCCGCTGCGGCCACTGGTGCTCCCGGAGCGAGACGCGGCCGGAGGATGAGGTCGGGCGGATGAAGAAGCTCGGCCTGATCGCGGGCGGCGGCGGTCTGCCCCTCGCGCTCGCCGAGCACTGCCGCCAGGCCGGCCGGCCGTACTTCGTGATCCGGCTGCGCGGGTTCGCCGACGCGGCGATGGAGGCCTATCCGGGCGAGATCGCCGGCATCGCCGAGATCGGCCGCATCGTCAAACTGGCCCGGGACGCCGGCTGCGAGGCGCTGTGTTTCGCCGGCGTCGTACGCCGCCCGGACTTTTCCGCCTTAAAGCCTGACCTGCGCGGCCTCACCTGGCTGCCGGGCGCCATAGTGGCGGCGCGCAAGGGCGACGAGGCGCTGCTGCGGTTCTTGATGAGCGAGTTCGAGAAGGAAGGCTTCGCCATCGAGGGCGCGCACGAGGTGCGCGGCGACCTCGCCCTGGCGCCGGGACCGCTCGGCGCGCTGGCGCCGCAGGACGACCATGGCGGCGACATCGCGGCGGCGCTGCGCATCGCCCGCGCCATCGGCGCCCTCGATATCGGCCAGGCCGCCGTCGTGTGCGACGGGCTGGTGCTGGCGGTGGAGGCGCAGGAAGGCACCGACGCCCTGCTGCGGCGCGTGGCCGAACTGCCCGCCGACCTGCGCGGCGCGCCGGGGCGCCGCAAAGGCGTGCTGGCCAAGGTCGCCAAGCCGATCCAGGAGGCGCGGGTCGACCTGCCGACCATCGGCGTGGCCACCATCGAGGGCGCGGACCGGGCCGGCCTGGCCGGCGTGGTCGGCGTCGCCGGCAAGATGCTGGTGGTCGATCGCGCGGCCGTCGCGGCGGCGGCCGACGCCGCCGGCCTGTTCGTCGTGGGCGTGCCCGACCCGCCAGAGCGAGCTGGGGGGTGAGCCGGCCACTGAGGGTGATGCTGGTCGCCACCGAGGCCTCCGCTGATACCCTTGGCGCGGGCCTCGCCAGGGCGCTGAGAGGCAAGCTAGGCGACGGCGCCGTCGAGTTCGTCGGCGTCGGCGGGGCCAGGATGGCCGCGGAGGGTATCTCGAGCCCCTATGACATTGCCGACCTGTCCCTGGTCGGCCTGTTCGAGATCGCCGGCGCCGTGCCGCTGGCGCTGCGCCGGTTGGAGGAGACGGTGCGCCTGGCCGAGGCCGAGAAGCCGGACGTGGCCGTGCTGATCGATTCCTGGGAGTTCATGTGGCGGGTGGGCCGGCGCCTGCGCATCCGCACGCCGGACGTCGGCCTGATCAAGTACGTCGCCCCGCAGGTCTGGGCGACGCGGCCGGGGCGCGCGCGGGTGGTCGCGCGAATCTTCGATCGTCTGATGACCCTGTTCGACTTCGAGACCCGCTACTTCGAGGCCGAGGGCATTCCCACCACCAGCGTCGGCAACCCCGCGCTGCGCCGCGACCTCTCCGGCGCCGATCCGTCCCGGCTTCGCGCCGCGATCGGCGCCGGACCGGACGATCCGATCCTGCTGGTGCTGCCCGGCAGCCGGCGCAGTGAGATCAAGCGCGTGCTGCCGGCGTTCGAGGACGCGGCGCTGCGGCTGGCGGACGCCGACCCCGACTTGCGGATCGTCGTGCCGGCCGCGGACACGGTCGCCGCGGAGGTCAAAGCGCGAGTCGCGGGCTGGCGGCGCAGCGCCCATGTCGTCGAGGGCGAGCGCGACAAGCTGGACGCCATGCGCGCCGCCACCGTGGCGCTCGCCTGCAGCGGCACGGTGACCACCGAACTGGCGGTTGCGGGCTGTCCGATGGTCGTCGGCTACCGCGGTCATCCGGCTACGGCGCTAGTCGCCCGCGCAATCATCCGGACACGGTACTTCACTCTGTTCAACATCGCCGCCGGCGAGGAGATCGCGCCGGAGTTCCTGCAGGAGCGCTGCAACGGCCCCGAACTCGCCGCCGCCGTCGCGGCCCTGCTCGCCGATCCAGCCCGCAGGGCGGCGCAGGCCGCGGCTCAGACCGCGGCGCTGACGAAGCTGGGCCTCGGGCATAACGATCCGTTCGGGGCGGCCGCCGATGTCGTCATCGACCTGGCGCGCGAACGCGGCCTGCTGGACGCCTAGAGCACGATGGGTTCAGGTTGAACCAACCTGAACCCATCGTGCTCTAACACTTTGAATCTGGAGCGCGTTCGAACCGCAAAAGCGACTCCACTTTTGCTGAACGCGCTCTAGGCGGACGCTTGCCTCAAGCCTTGTGGATCGGGTCGATCCAGGCGATCGACTGCGGCTGCTCGGCCGGCTCGATGTCCAGGTTCACCACCACGGCCTCGTTGTCGCTGCGCACCAGCACGCACTCCAGCGTCTCGTCGGCCGAGGCGTTGATCTCCTGGTGCGGCACGAATGGCGGCACATAGATGAAGTCGCCAGGGCCGGCTTCGGCGACGAACTCCAGCTGTTCGCCCCAGCGCATGCGCGCCTTGCCGCGGATCACGTAGATCACGCTCTCCAGCGGCCCGTGATGGTGCGCGCCGGTCTTGGCGCCGGCGTGGATGTGAACGGTGCCGGCCCAGATCTTCTGTGCCCCGACCCGGGCGAAGTTGATCGCCGCGGCGCGGTTCATGCCGGGGGTCTGGGCGGTGTTGGCATCCAGCGAGTCCGCGGGGATCACCCGCACGCCGGAGTGTTTCCATCCGTCCGCCGGCGCCGCCAGCTCCTCGTCCGCCATTCGCGAGCCTCCCTCGTCCGGCGCCATTGTGGCCTGGAAGCCCTGCCAACGCGAGGCGCGGCTCAGCCGTGGGCGATCCAGTTTTCCATCTGCAGCATCAGGTTGAACCACTCCTGCCTGAACCAGGCGAAGGCGGTCCGGCGCTCGGCCGCGCCGCGGTCGATCTCCGCCAGGCGACGCCTCAGCCTGGCGTCCTGCCGCTCAAGGAAGTTGAGCTCCCCCGCCGCGGCCACCTTCTCGGCATCCTCGCCACGATCGAGCGCCGCGCGGGCGTCGTGCTGGGCGTCGTGGGTGTTGGCGAGCGCGTGAACGACGTCGTGGCGGATATCGGCAAGCGCCATGGGCTGAACTCCTGGTGGTGGCAAGACTCTGCCCCCAATCAGCGAAATGGTCACTTCACGGATAGGTTCCCGCCGCGTCACCGGGCGGTCGCCAGGTCAGGATCCAGCCCAACGTCTCGCCCCAGCCATCGAACGCGCGGCCATGACCCGCAGCGCGGAACGGCGCCTGTGTCGCCGCGAGCAATTGGCTGAGCGCGACGGCGCCGCCTGGGTCCATTACCGCCGCCAGGCGATCCATGACGGCGGGGCCGTCGAATGGAATGCGGTGCAGCGGAAACACCTCCAGCTCCCATCGCAGGTACTTGAAGTAGGGCCGCAGCCGCCCCCCGTGCAGCGCAAACACCGCATCGAGGAGTGGATTGATCCCTTCCACGGCCTCCAGCCGGCTCGCCGCCGGATCGCCTTCGCGCAGGCACTTGAGCCCGCGGTAGGCCTGGTTGAGGGCGTGATCGAGCGAGGCGTGGATGAAGTCCGCGACGGCGTCCGCCGGCACGCACGCCTTGGCGTCGATCAGCGCCTGCGCGCGGCCGGTCTTGTCGATCAGCGCTTTCAGGTGGGCGAAGGTGTAGCGGTAGGCCGCCTCGTCCGTGCCCCAGGCCGCGAAGGCTTCGAACATCGGCAGTGTCCGCACCGCCAGATCGACGCCGGGACGCCAGCCCGCCTGAAACGGTCCCTCGAATCCCAGCTCGCGGCAGAACGGCGCATAGGCGTCGTCGGCGACGATGATGCCGACATCGTAGTCGGAGAACGCGGTCGGGCGGCCCATGCCGCGCGAGCCACCGAGCCAGAAAGCGAGGATAGCAGGGTCGTCCTCAGCGCGTTGCAGGAGCGCGGCATAGGTTTCGGCGGGGGTCTGAGTCACGCCAGGTCCCCTCGCAGGACCGGGCTGCATGGTCAACTTGACTGGCCGCCAACCGGTCCCATGCTGATGCGGCCAGCAAGGGAAGAAGCATGTCTTCGATAGTCGACATTTGCGACGCCAAGAGCGAGCTATCGGCCCTCATCGATCGCGCCGCCGCAGGGGAGGAGATCGTCATCGCAAAGGATGGCGCGCCCAGAGCCAGGCTCGTGTCGATCCCGTACACGGAAGCGCCTCGCACGCCGGCCGGGGCAATGGGGCTGACCTATATCGCTGACGACTTCGACGCGCCGGATCCGAAGATCCAGGCGTCGTTCGGAAACTAACCCCGGGTCTCGATCGCGGTGTAGTCGCGGCGCAGGGGGCCGTTGTAGAGCTGGCGGGGGCGGCCGATCTTGCGGCGCGGGTCCTCGAACATCTCCTTCCACTGGCTGATCCAGCCAACGGTGCGGGCGATGGCGAACAGCACGGTGAACATGGTGGTGGGGAAGCCCATCGCCTTCAGGGTGATGCCCGAATAGAAGTCGATGTTCGGATAGAGCTTGCGGTCGATGAAATAGGGGTCGTTGAGCGCGATCTTCTCCAGTTCCATCGCCACCTTCAGCAGCGGATCGTCGCTGTCGCCGATCTCGGCCAGCACCTCGTGGCAGGTCTCCTGCATCACCTTCGCCCGCGGGTCGAAGTTCTTGTAGACGCGGTGGCCGAAGCCCATCAGCCGGTACTTCCGGTCCTTCACGCCCTGCACGTATTCGGGGATGCGGTCGACGGTGCCGATCTCGCTCAGCATCATCAACGCTTCTTCGTTCGCGCCGCCGTGGCTCGGGCCCCAGAGGCAGGCGATGCCGGCGGCGATACAGGCGAACGGATTGGCGCCGGACGAGCCGGCCAGGCGCACCGTCGAGGTCGAGGCGTTCTGCTCGTGGTCGGCGTGGAGGATAAAGATGCGGTCCATCGCCCGTGTCAGCACCGGGTTCGGCTTCCAGTCCTCCGCCGGCACCGAGAAGGCCATGCGCAGGAAATTCTCGGCGTAGGACAGGCTGTTGTGGGGCGAGATGAAGGGCTGGCCGACCGAGTATTTGAACGCGCGGGCGGCGATGGTCGGCATCTTGGCGATCAGCCGGTGGGCCGAGATCTCGCGCTGTCTGGGATCATCGACGTTGATGCTGTCGTGGTAGAACGCCGACAGCGCGCCGACCGCGCCGGTCATGATCGCCATCGGGTGCGCGTCGGAACGAAAACCGGAGAAAAACCGGTCGAACTGCGCGTGCAGCATGGTGTGGTAGGTGATGGTGTGCTCGAAGTCGGCGAACTCAGCCGCCGTCGGCAGCTCGCCGTTCAGCAGCAGGTAGCACACCTCGAGGAAGCTCGAACTCTTCGCCAGCTGCTCGATCGGATAGCCGCGGTGCAGCAAAATCCCGGCGTCGCCGTCGATGTAGGTGATCTTGCTCTCGCACGAGGCGGTCGAGGTGAAACCCGGGTCGAAGGTGAAGACGCCGGATTCGTCGTAGAGCTTGCGCACGTCGATCACGTCAGGGCCGGTCGTGCCCTTGATGACCTGCAGGTCGTAGCTGGTGTTGCCGACAGTCAGCGTGGCGTTGTCGACCATGCGCGCACCCTTCTCCCAATACTCCCGCCGCCGTAGCGGCAACGGCCCCTCATTTCGCCTTATACCGGCTTACTGCACTTGCGAAAGAGCATCGTCGATGCGTCCGAGGCTCTCCTCGCGGCCGAGCGCCGCCAGGGCGCTGGCGAGATCGGGCGCGACCGCGCCGGCGGCCAGAATGGCGCGCAGCGCCGGGCCGAATTTGCCAAAGCCGCCCTCGTTCTCCGCAAAGCCCTTCAGGGTGTCGGCCATTTCGGCCGGCTTCCAGACGGGCGCCAGCGCCAGCGCCGCGGCCAGCCGACCGATCCGGCCGACCACCTCCCCGGTGAACAGCGCGCGGGCCTTCGCGTCGAGCTCGATCGGGCGCGGTTTGAGGGCGAACATCACCAGGTCGGCCAGCTCGAGGACGGTCTTGGCGCCCTCCTTCACCAGCGGGATGGTGCGCGACAGCCGGTCGGCGAAATCGCGCGGCAGATGCACGTCGCGGCTGCGCAGCACCTCGAACACCAGGCCCATCAGCCGCTTGTCGTCGGCCAGGCGGATGTAGTGCTGGTTGAGGTGGTTCAGCTTCGGCCAGTCCAGCCGCGCCGGCGCGCCGACCACGTCGGCGATGTCGAACCAGGCGATGGCCTGGCCGTCGGTGAAGATCTCGTCGTCGCCATGGCCCCAGCCGAGCCGCGCCAGGTAGTTGCGCATGGCCTCGGGCAGGTAGCCCATGTCGGCGAACTCGCGCACGCCCTGCGCGCCGTGGCGCTTNGAGAGCTTGGCNCCGTCCGGGCCGTGGATCATCGGCAGGTGNCCGAACGCCGGCAGCGGCCAGCCCATGCCCTGATAGATCAGGATCTGGCGCGGGGTGTTGCTGAGGTGGTCGTCGCCGCGGATCACGTGNGTGATGCCCATGTCGTGGTCGTCGGCCACGACGGCCAGGTTGTAGGTCGGCGAGCCGTCGGCGCGCAGCAGGATCAGGTCGTCGAGCTCGCGATTGCGGAACGAGACCTCGCCCTTGACCAGATCGTTGACAACGGTCTCGCCGTCGATGGGCGCGCGCAGGCGGACTACGAACGGCTGGTTCATCCCCGCCGGCGGCGCGCGGTCGCGCCAGGGCGAGCGGATCGGGCGGCCCTCGGCGCGAGCCTTCTCGCGCTCCTCGGCCAGTTCCTCGACGCTCATGTAGCAGCGGTAGGCGCCGCCGCGCTCCAGCAGCTCCATCACCACCTCGCGGTGGCGCTCGGCGCGGGAGAACTGGAAGATCGGCTCCGCGTCCGGCGCCAGCCCCAGCCAGTCCATGCCCTCGAAGATCGCCTCCACCGCCTCGGGCGTCGAGCGTTCGCGGTCGGTGTCCTCGACTCGGATCAGGAACTTTCCACCCCTATGGCGTGCATAGAGCCAGTTGAAAAGCGCGGTGCGGGCTGTGCCTATGTGCATCATCCCGGTGGGCGAGGGGGCTATACGGGTGACGACAGGGGCGGCGGGATCGGGCATCGCTTTACCGGCTGGAAGGGCGCGGGCTCATAACACGCGCCTCCGCCGGCTTCCTAGCGCCGCCGTCCTGCTGCGGGGCGCGGCGGCCGAAGTCCACGCCCAGCTCGACCGCGTCTTCCTCTGGGTTCCCGTCGCCTTCGGGCTCGGGGCGGCGATCTATCTCGGCCTGAAGACCGAGCCGCCCCTGTGGCCAGCGGCGAGCGCCGCGGTCGCGCTGGGTCTCGCGGCGGGCGTCGCAGCCTGGCGCGGCGGCGGGCGGGCGCTGATCGCCGTCCTGCTGCTGGCG
>JGI12269J14319_10002108_pt1 | contig 19382 bp, 16 predicted proteins | sample PeaSoiSIISIP2007_FD_14319 | JGI IMG/M metagenome (IMG submission 14319)
CGAAGAACATGGCCTACCTTCGTCCAACGTCGTGTCATAGTCAACGGAAGGAAGTGTGCTGTTTATAGTTGCACGCGATTAAGCCCCGATCCAACGGTCCCGAGTCATAACTTTGTGTTCTTGAGAACCCCGACGGAGAAGTGGGCCGAGTTTCAGTTGTGCATTGTCAAAGACAGACCTGAGGAATATCAGATATACGTCGTCCCCCGTGGAGCCATCCGAAAACAAACCACGGCAAGCCTCGACAATCCAATCCTCCAATCCTACAGAAGCAATTGGAAGCTGCTGTCCGCACCAACAAGTGAATTAGCACAAATTACTCAGATTGAATGGCGTCCGAAAAAAGTTCGGCCTCCGGTTGAATGGCGTCTTACAAAGGATCGGCCTCCGATTGAATGGCATCCGAATAAACCGCGGTCTCAGAAGAAAGTCCCAGAGATTTTGGTGAAAACAATGCTTGAGGCCCAATCGCACGGATTATCCGTCGAACTGGTGAAGGGAAGTGATACAGGTGAGTATCTGCGTAACAAATGCCTCTACATTTCGCACAAAGTCTGTCAAACCATGCAGGCCCTACCAGTAACGACGGGTAAGCATAACGGGCGGTACGTTCTCGTGCATGCGTCCGTAACAGATTGGGCTGAGTTTCTGGTTTTCGTTGTCTTACCAGAGATAGAAGACGAGACACCAACATTTTATGTGGTCCCGCGTGCAAAATTCATTAAGGACACGATTGTACTACCCACTTGGATTCGGGACTACAAGGACGCGTGGCATCTTTTGAGCGGCATCCGCATGCCGTAGCTGCGATGGTCTAGCGAATCAAAACAATAAAACTGGAACGCGATTAGACTTGGGTCGGAATATTGTACGATAGGATGGGTGGCCCGCCCTTTTTGCATTCCCATGCCGCAGAATCATCCCCGCCCGACACTCTACTGCTACTCCCGTACATTCACTCCGAGTTTGGATTCTGAACTTGGGGTGCCCCGTCCTTGACGCTTTTCAAGGGCGGGGCTTTTGGTGCGGTTGGCCATGCGCAAATTGTGAAATGCAGTTTTCGATGAAGGACCGAAAGTCAAAAGCCCCACCTGTCACGCACCGTGACAGATGGGGCGCCCGAAGTTCAAAGTCAAAGGCCGGGCCACCCGTCCGATATCTTATCAAATGAAAGCTTGGGAAGGATTGGCCACCCGCCCAAAGCGTTCAATATGGGTAGGGGCTGAATACGGCCGCGCGGCTTCCTTTAGGACTACCGCTTGATGTTGTCTTTTGCGTCAAGGCGATTAGCAAATGCTCTGAGTTGCACAGAAATCGAGATTCCGCAATACCAACCTTGTGGCGCGCAGTTCTCAATATTCATAACGTTCACTCCCTTAGCTCTGAACTCCTCAACGATTGCCATAATATTCGGAGCAAGCTGTTGCTGATATTCGCTCACCATCTCAAAGTTGTACTTCGCGCATGGATCAATAGCTGCCCGCTGTTCTTCTGGCGACATACTAGAGGTCTGGTTGCAAGTCGGTTGATGCTTTGCCCTCTCTCGAAAAAAGCGCTCATGCTGATTCGCTGCATCAAGCGCGCGAGTCTTGAGGCTGCTCTCGATGGGTATCTTGCTTTTTAGGTCATCACGTTCCTGTTTTATGGATCCAAGTTCAACTTCCTTCTGATGCACCATATCAGTCGCGGCGTTTAGCTGGATTGTGAGTTCCCGTTTTTCTTCAATCACATTGGAAAGGTTTTTGATGGAATCCTTATACACTAGGAACTGTGCCGTTAATATCATGGCCACGAAAATACCGATGCGAAGGGAGCGTCGAATCTCGAAGTATTTCCGGGTCGGAAAAAGAGCTTTGTAAATGTCCGGCAGGGGCATCAGCACCCCGGGCACGACCAACCACCAATAGCGAATAACGGCAACGAGGTATTCGCCCAGCACGTTTAATATCCAGCTCACGCACACCTCGACTTCATCAACTGATTCCCCCGGGGAGTTGCACGCTTGACTCCTTCGCACATTCTACCACTGCGAATAGTTAACAACTTGGATATCGGCGCATGCGCTGGGGCCGTGGTAGAATCCGTGCATGCCACTGCCATCAGATGTACTTGATGCACAGCGAAGAATGAATCACGCCGAGGATGCCCTGCAAGCATACGTTGACAGCGGCGAACACAAACCTCATGAGCACCACATATTGGTAGAAAACCTAGAGCGGGCGATTCGCGAGTACCTAGATAGAATCGCCTCCCTTCGACCGTAGACCGAATCCGGGCGCGCCGAGGGCTGTGCTAGAATTCGCCGCACGGAGGTCGTAGGCTTATGGCTACAAGTAAAGGGCGGAAAGCTCCAGAAGCTCCACATGAAAGCTTCCAAAAAGTAATCGTTCGGGAAATAGAAACCAACGATCTTCTCTTAAGCCGGGAGATGCGCGAGATTCCCCGCGTCGGCGAAACATTGAAGATTGCTTCTGGCGGTAAGGGCTACGGGAAGACCTACACAGTTAAGAGCGTGGAACACCGTTTTGCGGCGAAATTGGATATCCATCACATTGATATTTTCGTGCAATGAGGAATGGTGGGACTGGCCAAAATCGGACTGGCGACCTTGGGGGAATAAGGGGCGCGACACTACTCCTTGGATGAAATCTTTCTAAGAACCTTTATTGAGTATAGCAAATCGCTAAGAAATACCTGGAACAACGTTACCGCCGCAACTACGCCACTCCCCCGAACCATAATCTTCGAGGTGAACGACACGTTCTGTATTTTCTCGTATGTACGGAGAAGAGCAAATGCTGGCACCCCGAAGTACACGGCCATTGAAATTAACTTGAGCAATGCATAGTAGAACGCGCTTGCAACTACGCGGTAAGTAGGGCAGCTTGCCTTGCCGCTGTAGAATTCAAACTTCCCCCTAATTGACTGCGCTAAAGGGGCCACCCGATTGAAGCAGGGCAGCCTGAACATATCGAACAATTCTTGCGGATGCATCCCTGCAAATTCGGCGTGATTCGGAATTGAGTCGATAAATCGGAAGGCGAGCTTCCGCGCACGGACTTGTTGTGTGTCCGCCGACGCAAAAGCAATCGTAAGCACAATTAATAAGCCGAACAGCACTAGATAGAACCAAGCGGCGGGCACACTACTGAGCCCGAATGGCAAGGGTACACTGCTTGTATTGGGCGCTTGGGGTAACAGTGAAATTACTGCGACCGTAACAAGGCCAAGCCAGATTCGATTTGATACTTGCGCCTGTGTAGAAACGGCGGCGGCGAGGTCCTTTATCTGTTGACTGATGACGGCATCGCTGTCGATTGCCATACAAATTAAACGGTGGGGCTGGTCGTAGTCGAACCGACTACCTACGCGTTAGGAGTGGCTCGCTCTATCCGTGTTAGCTACAGCCCCGTGTGTTCATTCTATCAGAAAATTCTTGCGCCCATCTTGTGCCCACTTTGTGCCCAAACCAGCCCGTTCACCCCCACTTATCACAAGTAGATACAACCATATCTTGTTGAAAACAAAAGGCGCGAAAAAATACTTGCCTATTAGGAAACCTCCGCTCAATCGACGTCTGCTAACCACGTTACCTAATCCGTGTCACATCTACGTCATTAGTGTGGCCATGATTCAGGCGCGATTGATTCCAAATAAAAAAAGGGCGGCCCAATCCATCGGGCCGCCCAAATATTCTTTCCGATTGCGAACTTCTCGCTAGTCCGACCCACCTTCCGCCAGCGCATCCGCATCCTTGCGCAGGAAGTCGAGCGCGGCGGCTTCTTCCGCCGAGAGCTCCGCAGGAGGCATGATCTCCTCGGGCGGAGGCGGAGGCGGCATTTCGGTGAGCAGCTGGATGTTGCGGTACCGCTCTAGGCCGGTGCCGGCCGGGATCAGGCGGCCCATGATGACGTTTTCCTTGAGGCCGCGCAGGTAATCCACCTTGCCGGCGACGGCGGCTTCGGTGAGGACGCGCGTGGTCTCCTGGAAGCTGGCGGCGGAGATGAACGAATCCGTCGAGAGCGACGCCTTGGTGATGCCGAGGAGCAGCGGGCGTCCCGTGGCGGGCCGTGAGCCCTCGGCGATGATGCGGTCGTTTTCCTCGCGGAAGCGGAACTTGTCCACCTGCTCGTCGAGGAGGAAGGCGGTATCGCCGACGTCTTCCACTTTCACCCAGCGCATCATCTGGCGGACGATCGTCTCGATGTGCTTGTCGTTGATGTTGACGCCCTGCAGGCGGTAGACCTCCTGGATGGCGTTCACGAGATAAGCCTGCGTGTATTTTTCGCCGAGCACGGCCAGCAAATCGTGCGGGTTGAGCGGGCCGTCGATCAGCGGTTCGCCCGCCTTGACGTGTTCGCCTTCCTGCACGTTGATGTGCACGCCGCGGATGATCGAGTATTCCTTCTGCGTCCGGCCGTCTTCGCTTTCGACGTAAATCTTCCGGAGACCCTTGCTGATTTCGCCGTACTTCACGACGCCGTCGATTTCGCTGATGACGGCGGGGTCGCGCGGCTTGCGTGTCTCGAAGAGTTCGACGACGCGCGGCAAACCTCCGGTGATGTCCTTGGTCTTCGTGGTCTCGCGAGGAATCTTCGCTAGCACGTCTCCGGGCTGCACCTCGTCGCCATCCTGCACCATCAAGTGCGCGCGGGAAGGCATGAGATATTTTTTGCGGGTGCGGCCTGCGGAGTCGCGAACCTGAATCGTCGGCGCGTGTTTTTCATCGCCCGGTGGCAGCGTGACGACGAGCTGCGACAGGCCGGTGACTTCGTCGACCTGCTCCTCGATCGTGATTCCGGGCTGCAAGTCCTTGAACTGGATCGTGCCTCCGGCTTCGGTGAGGATCGAGAACGTGTACGGATCCCACTCGGCAAGAAGTTCGCCGAGCTTGACGGGCTGATTTTCCTCGACGCGCAGGCGCGCGCCGTAAACCACGTGGTAGCGCTCCTTTTCGCGGCCCTTTTCGTCGACGATGGCGATCAAGCCGTTGCGGTTCATGGCGATCAGGTGCTCGCCGCGTCCGCGCACGACGTTCATGTCGATGAAGCGGACGAAGCCGCTGTTGCGCGATTCGAGCTTGGATTGTTCGGTGATGCGCGTCGCCGTTCCGCCGATGTGGAACGTGCGCATGGTGAGCTGCGTGCCCGGCTCGCCGATGGATTGCGCGGCGATCACGCCGACCGCTTCGCCGAGTTCGACGAACCGGCCGGTGGCCAGGTTGCGTCCGTAGCAGCGGGCGCAAGCGCCGCGCCGCGATTCGCAGGTCAGCACGGAGCGGATGTTGACGCGCTCGATGCCCGCGGCTTGCACGGCGTTGGCCAGCTCCTCGCTGATCTCCTGGTTTACGTCAACGATAATGTTGCCTTCGTAATCCTTGATCTTGTCGAGAGAAACGCGGCCGACGATGCGGTCGCGCAGCGGCTCGACTTCGACGCCCGCCTCGGTGATCGGTTCGACGAAGATGCCGTCGGCGGTGCCGCAATCGATTTCGCTGATGATGACGTCCTGCGCCACATCGACGAGGCGCCGCGTGAGGTAGCCTGAATCGGCCGTCTTCAGCGCGGTGTCGGCAAGTCCCTTGCGCGCGCCGTGCGTCGAGATGAAGTACTGCAGCACGGTAAGGCCTTCGCGGAAGTTGGACGTGATCGGCGTTTCGATGACTTCGCCCGAGGGCTTGGCCATCAAGCCGCGCATGCCGGAGAGCTGCCGGATTTGTTGCTTCGATCCGCGGGCGCCGGAATCGGCCATGACGTAAATCGGGTTGATGATGCCTTCCTTGTCCTGGTTCTCCATCGCTTTGAACATCTGCTCGGCGACTTTTTCGGTGATGTCGCTCCAGATGGCCACGACTTTGTTGTAGCGTTCGCCGTTGGTGATGGCGCCGTCCAGGTATTGCTGCTGCACCTTGACGACTTCCTTCTCCGTGTTTTCGACCAGGGAAAATTTGTCGCCGGGGATGACCATGTCGTCGATGCCGATCGAGATGCCGGACTTGGTGGCGTACTGGAAGCCCAGTTCCTTTAGCTCGTCGAGCATCTGCACGGTGCGCTTCAAACCAAAGCGCAGGTAGCAGTAATAGCAGAGCTGCTGCACGCCCTTTTTCTTGATGAGGCCGTTGATGAACGGCATTTCCTTGGGCAGGTGATCGTTGAAAATCACGCGGCCGACGGTGGTGTTGATGAACTGGCGCTTCAGCGTGACCGATTCGGCGTGCGGCACGTCCTGATCGTCGTAGGCGGCGGCGAGGTCGATCATCTCGCCTTCGTAGCGCAGACGAATCGGCGTGAGGAGTTCGACTTCGCCGGACTCGAGAGCCAGCACGACTTCCTCGGTGTGGCCGAAGGCGCGGCCTTCGCCCTTGGCGCCGGGCTTGGCCTTGGTCAGATAGTAGATTCCGAGAACCATGTCCTGCGTCGGAACGGCGAGCGGCAAGCCGTTGGCCGGCGACAGAATGTTGTTCGCCGAAAGCATCAGGACGGAAGCTTCCACTTGCGCTTCGGGCGAAAGAGGAATGTGCACGGCCATCTGGTCGCCGTCGAAGTCCGCGTTGAACGCGGTGCAGACGAGCGGATGGATGCGAATGGCCTTGCCTTCGACGAGCACCGGTTCAAACGCCTGAATGCCGAGGCGGTGCAGCGTCGGAGCGCGGTTCAGAAGCACCGGATGCTCGCGAATTACGTCTTCGAGAATGTCCCAAACCACGGACTCCTGCTGCTCGACCATTTCCTTGGCTTGCTTGATGGTGGTGCAGTGGCCCTGCGCTTCCAGGCGATGGTAGATGAACGGCTTGAACAGCTCGAGCGCCATTTTCTTGGGCAGGCCGCACTGGTGCAGCTTGAGTTCCGGGCCGACGACGATCACCGAGCGTCCCGAATAATCGACGCGCTTGCCGAGCAGGTTCTGGCGGAAGCGGCCTTGCTTGCCCTTGAGCGTGTCGGAAAGCGATTTGAGCGGGCGGTTGTTGGTGCCGCGCAGAACGCGTCCGCGGCGTCCGTTGTCGAACAGCGCGTCCACCGCTTCCTGGAGCATGCGCTTTTCGTTGCGGACGATGACGTCCGGGGCGTGCAGCTCCATCAGCTTTTTCAGGCGGTTGTTGCGGTTGATGACGCGGCGATAGAGATCGTTCAAATCGGACGTGGCGAAGCGGCCGCCGTCCAGAGGCACGAGCGGACGCAGCTCCGGCGGAAGAACCGGCAGCACGTCGAGAATCATCCATTCGGGACGGTTGCCGCTCTTGCGGAACGATTCGACCACCTTCAGGCGCTTGGCGTACTTGATGCGCTTCTGTAAGCTGGGGTCGACCTTCATCTTCTCGCGCAATTCTTCGGAAAGTTTCTCGATGTCCACGCGCTTCAGAAGTTCCTTGATGGCTTCCGCGCCCATTTGCGCGCGGAATTGACCGGGAAAATCCTTTTGCAGNTCGCGGTATTTTTCCTCGGGGAGCATCTCGCGTTCCTTGATGCCGGGAACTTCGAGAGGATCGATGACCACGTAGCCCTCGAAATACAGGATGCGCTCGAGATCGCGCATCGAGATGTCGAGCAGGTAGCCGATGCGGGACGGCAGGCCCTTGAAGAACCAGACGTGCGAGCAGGGCGAAGCGAGCTCGATGTGTCCGAGGCGCTCGCGGCGGACTTTGCTGAGCGTGACTTCCACGCCGCACTTGTCGCAGATCACGCCGCGGTGCTTCATGCGCTTGTACTTGCCGCAGAGGCACTCCCAGTCCGTGACGGGACCGAAAATTTTCGCGCAGAACAGGCCGTCGCGCTCTGGCTTGAAGGTACGGTAGTTGATGGTCTCGGGCTTGGTGACTTCGCCGTGCGACCAGGACCTGATTTTTTCCGGACTCGCGAGGCTGATCCGGATGGAATCGAAATCCGCAATTAAACTGGCACGATCATAAGGGCTGCTTCGATACAAGGTATGTCCCTCCTGCTCCGATTCTTTTATCGGAGCACTCCCGGGGTGCCGGGAGTAAGAAAAAGCCGTGAAACCCAGGTACTGCTCACTTCAATCTTTGTCTTGTGCCTTCCGAATCTGCTTGAGACCGGTCTGTGTAGCGCCCGCCTTCAGGCGGGCATCCGGCCGGCTGCGCACTGTGCCCACCTAAAGGTGGGCGCTACAAAACCTCGGCCTAATCGGCCGCCGGTTTTTCCGCGGCTTTTTGGCGCTTCATCAATTCGACGTCCAGGCAGAGCGATTGCAGCTCGCGGACCAGCACGTTGAACGATTCGGGCACGCCTGGCTCGATGCCCGGCTCGCCCTTGACGATGGCCTCGTAAATTTTCGCTCGGCCGTAAACGTCGTCCGACTTCGCGGTCAGCAATTCCTGAAGGATGTGCGCCGCGCCGTACGCCTCGAGCGCCCAGACTTCCATTTCGCCGAAGCGCTGTCCGCCGAACTGCGCCTTGCCGCCGAGCGGCTGCTGCGTAATGAGCGAGTACGGCCCGATGGACCGCGCGTGGATTTTGTCGTCGACGAGGTGCGAGAGCTTGAGCATGTAGATGTAGCCGACGGTGACGGCCTGGCCGAATTCATCGCCCGTCATGCCGTCCCACAGCGTGATTTTCCCCGCGTTCGGCAGACCCGCCACTTCGAGCAGGTGGCGGATTTCGGCTTCGCGCGCGCCGTCAAACACGGGCGTGGCCATGGGGATGCCTTCGCGGAAGCTGTCGGCATATTCGAGCAGCGTATCGTCGTCCAGATCGGTGAGCGTTTTCCAGATCGCAGTATCGGAAAACACTTCGCGGAACCAGCGGCGCAAGGCATCGGATTTCTTATTCTGATCGAGCAGGCGCGCAACGCTGCGGCCCAGTTCTTTGGAGGCCCATCCGAGATGCGTTTCGAGAATCTGTCCGACGTTCATGCGCGACGGAACGCCGAGCGGATTCAGAACGATTTCCACCGGCGTGCCGTCCGGCAGATAGGGCATGTCTTCTTCCGGAACGATTCGCGCGATGACGCCCTTGTTGCCGTGGCGGCCGGCCATTTTGTCGCCGACCGAAAGTTTGCGTTTCATGGCGATGTAGCACTTCACCAGCTTGATGACGCCCGGAGGAAGCTCGTCGCCCTTGCGGAGCTTTTCCTTGCGCTCCTCGGTAATCTTGCGAAGCACGTCGATCTGGCGCGAGGTCATCTCCTCGATCTCGTCGATTTTCTCGATGAGCAGAGGGTCCTTATCGGCGAGTCGCAACCGCTTGAGGTTGCGCGTGGCGATCTTTTCGATGATGTCGCGCGTGAGCTCGGTGCCCTTGGTGATCAAGCGCTTGTTGGTCTTTTCGTCGTGCAGGTCGGCCGTCAGCTCCTTGCCTTCGAGGAGCACGGAGAGACGTTTGAGCCGCTCGTCGGTGAGGATGCGGATTTCGTCCGACAAGTTCTTTTCGAGCTTGAAGACCTGCGCGGCCTCGATGGCCTTGTGGCGTTCGTCTTTTTCGGCGCCCTTGCGGCAGAAGATTTTCACGTCCACGACGGTGCCCTCGATGCCCGGCGGGCAGTAGAGGGAAGCGTCGCGCACGTCGCCGGCCTTTTCGCCGAAGATCGCGCGGAGCAGTTTTTCTTCCGGCGTCAGCGTCGTTTCACCCTTGGGAGTGACCTTGCCGACCAGGATGTCTCCCGGACGCACAGTCGCGCCAATGCGGATCACGCCGCTTTCATCGAGGTTGCGAAGAAACATTTCGCTGATGTTGGGAATATCGCGCGTGATTTCCTCGGGGCCGAGCTTCGTGTCCCGCGCCTCGATTTCGTATTCCTCGATGTGGATGGACGTATAGTAGTCGTCCTTGACCAGCTTTTCGCTGACCAGGATGGCGTCTTCGAAGTTGTACCCGCGCCACGGCACGAACGCGACGAGAACATTGCGGCCGAGCGCCAGTTCGCCGCGATCGGTGCACGGGCCGTCGGCCAGCACTTGCCCCTGGCGGACGCGGTCGCCCACGCGGACGAGCGGCTTCTGGTTGATGCAGGTGTTCTGGTTCGATCGCTTGAATTTGATGAGCTGGTAGATGTCCGCGCCCACTTCACGAGAAAGAACGCCCGAGTGGTCGGATTCGACGCGCACGATGATGCGTTCGGAGTCCACCTGGTCGACGATTCCGTCGCGGCGGCAGATGACCACGGCGCCCGAATCGCGAGCGGTGACGCGTTCCATTCCGGTTCCGACGAGGGGAGCTTCCCCGCGAATCAGCGGCACGGCCTGGCGCTGCATGTTCGAACCCATGAGCGCGCGGTTGGCGTCGTCGTTTTCGAGAAATGGAATGAGGCTCGCCGCGACCGATACGAGCTGTTTCGGCGAGACGTCGATGTAATCGACTTCGTCGCGCGATTTCAGGACGAAGTTTCCGGCCTGGCGGCAGTTGACGAGTTCGGTGGTGATGCGCCCGCGCTCGTCGAGCGGCACGTTGGCCTGCGCGACGACGTAGCGGTCCTCTTCCCAAGCCGAAAGATAGAAGCAGTAGGGATCGTTCGTGACTTTGCGGCGCTTCAATTCCTCGTTGACCGCTTCGACTTTATCGCGTTCGATGATTTCGCCGGCCTTGAATTCGCTTTCACCCGAGTTGACGATCATCACGTAGTCGATCACGCGGCCGGCCTTTACCTTGCGGTAGGGCGACTCGATGAACCCGAATTCGTTGATCCGCGCGTAGCAGGACAGCGAGCTGATCAAACCGATGTTCGGACCTTCCGGCGTTTCGATCGGGCAGATGCGGCCGTAGTGCGTCGGATGGACGTCGCGCACTTCGAATCCGGCGCGTTCGCGCGAGAGCCCGCCCGGCCCAAGGGCCGAGAGGCGCCGCTTGTGGGTGATTTCGCTCAACGGATTGGTCTGATCCATGAATTGCGACAGCTGGGAACTGCCGAAGAATTCGCGAATCGCGGCCATGACCGGCTTGGCGTTCACGAGGTCGTGCGGCATGGCGGTGGACATTTCCTGGTACACCGACATCTTTTCCTTGATGGCGCGCTCCATGCGGACCAGGCCGATGCGGAACTGGTTCTCGAGGAGTTCGCCGACCGCGCGCACGCGGCGGTTGCCGAGGTGATCGATGTCGTCGAGCGTGCCGATGTTTTTGCGCAGCTTCATCAGGTAGCGGATGGCCGCGACGAAGTCGGCGGCATCCAGCGTGCGCGTGTTGAGCGGCGTCTCCAGGCCGAACTTGATGTTGAATTTCAAGCGGCCCACGCGGCTGAAATCGTACTTGCGCGGGTCGAAGAACATCCCGTTGAACAAAGCCGTGGCGGTTTCAAGCGTCGGCGGATCGCCGGGGCGCAGTTTCCTGTAGATTTCGATCAGCGCTTCGCGGGGCGACTTGATCGCGTCCTTGTCCAGCGTGCGGGAAAGGACCACGCCGACGTCGTCGCGGTCAGGGAAAAAGATATCGACGCTGGTGATGCCCGCTTCGGCGAGCGAAGTCCAAATCTCGGCGGTCAGCGGCTTGTTGGCTTCCAGGAGAACTTCTCCGGTCTGCCGGTTCACGAGGTCGGCGACGGAGTAGGCGCCCTCAAGATCCGCGACGGAAACGTGCGCGGCGGGGACTTTTGCCTTGACGAGTTCCTTGTAGAGCGCTTCGGTGATGCGCTTGTGCGCGCCGACCAGCACTTCGTCGCTCTTGGAATTCTTGATTTCGTGGGACAGCTTGCGGTCGATCAGGCCTTCGGAAAGGTTCCAGTGCAGGTCGCCGTCGCGCAGCGTGACGCGCTCGACCTGGTAGAACGTGCGCAGAATTTCCTCGTTCGATTTCATGCCCAGGGCGCGCAGGAAAATCGAGCCGAGGAATTTGCGCTTGCGGTCGATGCGGACGTACAGAATATTTTTGGTGTCGTACTCGAACTCGACCCACGAGCCGCGGTAGGGAATGATTTTCCCGAGGAAATAGCTGCGGTTGTTGGCCGATTCGTAAAACACGCCCGGCGAGCGGTGCAACTGGCTGACGATCACGCGCTCGGTGCCGTTGATGACGAACGTCCCGTTATCGGTCATCAGCGGAATGTCGCCGAAAAATACTTCCTGTTCCTTGATGTCGCGGATATTTTTCGCGCCGGTGTCCGGGTCCTTGTCGTAAATGGTCAGACGGATGGTGACCTTGAGCGGGGCGGCGTAGGTCATGCCGCGCTCCTGGCACTCGTTCACGTCGTACTTGAGCTGCATGCCGACGGGGTCGCCGCACTTTTCGCAAAAGGTGGGCGTATTTTTGTTGAACGTGCCGCACTTGGTGCACAGCACGTCGCCCGTCTGATAGGGATTCGTGACGACGGAGGCGCCGCAATTGCGGCACGTGGCGCGCAGGTGGTGCAGCCCCTTCAGGTTGCCGCACTTGCATTCCCAGTTCCCAATCGAGTAGTCCACGAAATCCAGCTGCGAGAGGCCGCGGAAATCCTGAATCGGAAACACCGAAGTGAACACCGATTGCAGGCCGCCGTCTTCGCGCTCGGACGGAAGCAAATCCATCTGCAAAAATCGCTGATAGGAATTCTTCTGAACCTCGATCAGGTTCGGAATCTGAATCGAGCTCCGGATCTTGGAAAAATCCAGGCGCTCGCGCTCTCGCATATGATGATTCCCGTTTCCATTCGGCATGCTATGACCTCATAAACTTCGCAGGGTTGGGCCGAAACGCCGATAGGCGGCATGGCAGACACCGCCGCCCCGGGTCCCGGCGGGACCGAGTCAAGGTTGACAAATCACGTTTTGGATCTTGCGTAAGCAAACCCCTCAGGGCGCGGCAACCCCGACCATGTCGGGGCGCCTCGCGCCGGAATTGCTGGGTTACTCCGATACCGTTACTTCACTTCGACTTTGGCGCCGACATCCTCGAATTTCTTCTTGATCGTGGCCGCCTCGTCCTTGTTCACGCCTTCCTTGATCGGCTTGGGCGCGCCATCGACCAGGTCCTTGGCTTCCTTGAGGCCCAGGCTGGTGACTTCGCGGACCGCCTTGATGACGTTGATCTTGTTCGCGCCCACATCCGTGAGCACAACCGAGAACTCCGTCTTCTCTTCGACCGGGGCCGCTCCCGCCGCCGCTCCGCCCGCCACCATCACGGGCGCCGCAGCCGCCGCCGAAACGCCGAAGGTCTCTTCCATTTTCTTGACCAGGTCAGCCGCTTCGAGCAGGGTCAGGCCCTTGATTTCTTCCAGGATTGCTTCCACCTTATTTGCCATTGCTGTGTCCTCTCTTGATTAGATGCAGATTAGATTCTTTATTGAGCCGTCTCGACCGGTGCTGGCGCCGAACCCGGTCCGAACTTGTTGGCCTTGACCGCCTCGTTGACCGTGACGGCCAAGTTGCGGTTGACCGCAGCCAGCGCGGACGCGATGCGCTGCGCCGGCGCGTTGACGAGAAACATGATCTTGCTGATCAACTCTTCCTTCGAGGGCAGCGAGGAAAGCTGCTGAATTTCCGCGATCGAAAGCACGCGCCCCTCGACGATCCCTGCACGAAACTGGAAGGCCGGAACGTCTTTCGCAATCTTGGTGAGCGCCTTGGCGAGCGATACCGGATCAGTCGCCGTGTAGGCAATGGAATTGGTTCCCGTCAGGTTTTTCAACAGGGGCTCGATCGGCGTGCCGGAAGCGGCGCGTTCGGCGAGCGTGTTTTTCACGACCTGGTAATGCCCGCCGGCCTGTTCGACGGCGCGGCGCAACTTGTTGTCGTTTTCCACCGTGATGCCCTGGAAGGTGGACAGGATCACGGTCGAAACCGTGGCCAGTTGACTTTTCAGTTTGTCGAGATCTTCCTGTTTTTCACTGCGCTTTTTCATTTCCAGCTCCGAATTCTGAAACTATTTTGGTCAGGCCACGCCGCGAAATTCCCGCGCCGTTTAGGCCGCGACGGCGGCTTCGACTTCGGCCTCGTCGATCGTTACACCCGGACCCATCGTGGACGTCAGCGTGACTTTCTTGACGAATTTTCCCTTGGCCGCCGACGGCTTGGCCTTCAGGATCGCTCCGATGAGCGCGTGCGCGTTTTCGGCGAGCTTCGTTGCGTCAAAGCTGACCTTGCCGATCGGAGAGTGGATGATTCCCTGCTTGTCCACGCGAAACTCCACTTTTCCGGCCTTGATTTCCTTGACCGCCTGCGCGACTTCAAACGTCACCGTGCCGGTCTTCGGATTGGGCATCATGCCCCGCGGGCCGAGCACTTTTCCCAGGCGTCCTGCGGAGCGCATCATGTCCGGCGTCGCGATCACCGCGTCGAAATCGGTCCAGCCTTCCTGAATCTTCTGGACCATGTCCTCGCCGCCGACGAAATCCGCGCCGGCATCCTGCGCCTCGCGAACTTTTTCGCCCGTGGCGATCACCAGCACGCGCTTGGATTTTCCCAGGCCGTGCGGCAGGACCACGGTGCCGCGCACCATCTGGTCCGATTGTTTCGGATCGACGCCAAGGTTCGCGACCAACTCCACGGTTTCGTCGAACTTGACGAAGTGGGCTTTCTTGATCGCTTCGGCGGCTTCCGCAAACTTATAAGGACGCGCTTCGATGGTCGCGCGCGCCTTGGTGATGTTTTTTCCCGGCTTCTTAGCCATTTCTCTCCTCTTTACCCTGAGCCCTTGCGAAGGGCTACCCTTCCACTTCCAGACCCATGTTGCGCGCCGTGCCCATGACCGTGCGCACGGCCGAGTCCAGACTCGTGGTGTTCAAGTCCGGCAATTTGGTCTTGGCAATCTCCTCGACCTGCTTGCGCGTCACCTTGCCGACCTTGGTTCGATTCGGCTCGGCCGAGCCCTTGACGATTCCGGCCGCGCGCTTGAGCAGCTCGGAAGCCGGAGGCGTCTTGGTGATGAAGGTGAACGTGCGGTCGCTGTAGATTGTGACCAGCGCCGGAATGATCATGCCATCGGGTTCTTTGGCAGTCTTGGCGTTGAACTGCTTGACGAAATCCATGATGTTCACGCCCTGCGGACCGAGCGCGGTGCCCACGGGCGGAGCCGGCGTGGCTTTCCCTGCCGGCAATTGCAATTTTACGGTTGCTTGTACTTTCTTTGCCATCCGAGTTCCCCTGTTTCCCCTGCGCGCGGGCCGCCTTCGGCGGGCCGCCGCGAAACTAAGCCATCTTTTCCACTTGCACGAAATCCAGTTCCACCGGCGTCGAGCGGCCGAAAATCGTGACGGAAACTTTCAGCGTGTTGCGGTCCGCGTTCACGTCGTCGACCACGCCCGTGAAGTTCGCGAACGGCCCTTCGATGATGCGCACCTGCTCGTTGCGCTCGAACACCAGCTTCGGTTTCGGCCGGTCCGCGGAAGTGGTCACGCGGTGCAGAATGCCTTCTACTTCCGTTTCGGAAAGGGGCGTGGGCGTTTCGCCCGATCCGACAAACCCGGTGACCCGCGGCGTGTTGCGGACGACGTGCCAGGTGTAGTCGTCCATATCCATTTCCACCAGGACGTAGCCGGGATACAGCATGCGCGAGGAAACGACTTTTTTGCCGCCGCGAACTTCCAGCACATCCTCGGTCGGAATCATCATCCGGCCGATCTTGTCCTGCAGGCCGAAGGCCGCCACGCGGCTTTCCAGGCTCTCCTTCACCTTCTTCTCAAATCCCGAATAGGTGTGGATGATGTACCACTGCTTTTCCATATCCAACGGATACCTCAGTGCGCAAAAAGTTTGATGATGCGCTGGACGAGCCAGCTCACGCCGCTATCCACGCCGAAGAAAAAGACCCCGAAAAACGCGACCGTCACGATCACCACCCAGGTGGTTACAAACACCTCGCGCCGCGTCGGCCAGGTGACCTGGCGCATTTCGACGCGCACCTCGTGCAGAAAACCGCGCCACCGGCGGGGATGCTCCGCGAGGCGGGCGAAAAAGCCCAGCATCTCTAGTGGTGAGCCGCGCCCCTCTGTATCATCGGTCTTCAATTTTCCCACCTGCGTCGCCATCGCTCGCTTCTCTCTCCGCCCTCAACCCGTTTCTTGCCCCTACTGTTTCGCATCCGCCATCGGCCGCCAAAGTGGCAGGGGAGGAGGGATTCGAACCCCCACTCTCGGTTTTGGAGACCGATGGTCTACCGTTGAACCTACTCCCCTATCAAACTCAACTTACTTCACTTCCTTGTGACCCGTATGCTTGCGGCACGCCTTGCAAAATTTCTTGGTTTCCATCCGGTCGGAATGCTTCTTCCGATTCTTGGTGGTCGTGTAATTCCGGTTTTTGCAATCGTTGCACTGTAAAGTTATGATTTCTCGCATCGGCCTGTCCTATGGTTTCAACCCTACTGTCTTGACTGCTCCTGCCGGTAGATCAACCGTGAGAATAAATTCCCATCGGATCAGAAGCACATGGTCCTCATCCTTGCGCTTTACGCGGACCCAAAGCCCGAGATCATCCGTCTCTTGAACGAAGAGAAATACCAGCGGCGAATCGGGCAAGTCCGGAAGCATGATTCGCAGCGCGCTCAACCCCTCTTCACTGAGCAAGATCGTCGCGCTAGTCTGGCCGACCCGCAACTACGCCACTCTCTCTCCTACCACCAAATCTACGATTCGCGAAATCCTCTCGTCTGCTTCCTTCGATCCCCCCTCGAACAAATCATCAACAATATCTTCGTTGACGTGGAAGACCGTATTCAACTTCCCGCGAATCACGACCCGAAACTTGTGTTCCCACGTTTCCAGGGCTACGGAATCGATTTGAACGCCTGCAACTCGCGACGCAAGACGTTGTTCCAAAAGCCCGGCAAATCGTTGTGTCTTTCCAAGCAGCGCTTCGGTCGCGCGCTCCCCCGCCAATGCGCTCCTGGCATAATCTTCCGCCGAAATTTTCAGTTGCGCAGCAACTGCCGCCTGTTCTGGCGAGAGCGGCTTCAACTGGTCCCCAGGAATATCGCGGACCGCCTGCCAATCACTCGTGCTCGACCGCCGTCCTTCAACAGAAATCTGCATAGCGCCTACTCGATGATTTCCGTAACCGCTCCGGCGCCTACGGTGTGGCCGCCTTCGCGAATCGCGAAGCGCAGCCCCTTCTCCAAGGCCACCGGCGTGATCAAGCTGATTTCCGCGCTCACATTGTCCCCGGGCATCACCATTTCCACGCCCGTCGGCAGCTTCACATCTCCCGTCACATCGGTCGTGCGGAAGTAAAACTGCGGTCGGTAGCCCGTGAAGAACGGCGTGTGACGCCCGCCTTCTTCCTTCGTCAACACGTACGCTTCCGCCTTGAACTTCGTGTGCGGCGTGATCGAGGCCGGCTTGCACAACACCTGCCCGCGCTCCACTTCTTCCTTTTCCGTCCCGCGCAGCAAGAGCCCCACGTTGTCTCCCGCCATCCCTTCATCCAAGAGTTTCCGGAACATCTCGATTCCCGTCACCACACGTTTCATCGTCGGACGGAAGCCTACGATCTCCACTTCCTCGCCCACCTTCACCTTGCCGCGCTCCACGCGCCCCGTCACCACCGTTCCGCGTCCGGAGATCGAGAAAATATCCTCGATCGGCATCGCAAACGGCTTGTCCACATCCCGCACCGGCTGCGGGATGTACTTGTCCACCGCTTCCATCAGCGCTTCAATCTGCTTTTCCCACTTCTCTTCGCCGTTCAATGCTCCCAGCGCCGAGCCTCGGATCACCGGAATCTCATCCCCCGGAAACTGGTACAGCTTGAGCAGTTCGCGCGTACTTCCAGTTCCACAAGTTCCAGNAGNTCCGGATCTTCCACCGCGTCGCACTTGTTCATGAACACCACGATCGACGGCACGCCCACTTGCCGTGCCAAGAGAATGTGCTCCCGCGTCTGCGGCATCGGCCCGTCCGTCGCCGCCACCACCAGGATCGCCCCGTCCATCTGCGCCGCGCCCGTGATCATGTTCTTCACGTAGTCCGCGTGACCCGGGCAATCGATGTGCGCGTAGTGACGGTTCGCCGTCTCGTACTCCACGTGCGACACCGCGATCGTGATCCCGCGCTCGCGTTCCTCGGGCGCGTTGTCGATCGAATCAAACGCCCGGAACGCCACCTTCGGATTGTGCTTGGACAGCACCTTGGTGATCGCCGCCGTCAGCGTCGTCTTGCCGTGATCGATGTGCCCAATCGTCCCGATATTCAGGTGCGGCTTGGTTCGCTCGAATTTTTCCTTCGCCATTGCTGTATCTGCTCCTCAGAGCGACTACTTTGCGGCCCGCACTTGCGTGAGTCGGTGAACTTTAGGTCTCGACTTCATCGCCCGGGCAGTTTTATGAAGATCGACGCCCAAGAAAACCCCTCGGCCGAATTCCCGCTCGTACTCCCTAGCTGTCATTACGACACACAATGATAATTTGGTCACCATGCCTCTTGCGCCATTCTCCTCCAACATCGACAAGACTTCTCCCAAGCGTTCCTTTTCATTCTTCCCACGGAAAAAGTCTGAAATCACAAACAAGCGGATGAAATTCTTGTATCCACTTTTTTCGGCAAAGGAAAACATCTTTGCGCGCTTGGAGGCGAACCCCTTCTCCAACGCCTCCTTTACGATTTTGATTCCATCTGCAGCCATCTCAGTAACGCCCTTGTATCCCTCAGAAAGCTTTCCGATTCCCTATTGTTACTCGTGCTCCCTGAATATCTAATTTCTGTAGACCATTCGCGGATGATCCTAAGGAATGCCACTCTGAGCTCCTCGTTCTTAAAGAGCTTCTTATCTAACCCCGCAGCGTGCAACGACTTGTCAAGCTCATGACCCAGATTCTTCGCCTCAGTTTCCTCTAAGTACTGCGCACCGCGAGCTAAACACACGCAAAACTTCAATCTACATTCCAAGGCATAGCCACACAGGTAAATCGCACCCTGAAATCTCCCTGCTTCATGCAAACAGTTCGCATCAAGTAGCCTCTCGATGGACGCCTGACGGAAAACCGTCGCCCGGATTACTCGAGGCCCGATCCTTCCACGCATGCGTCCCTTCAAAACAATCTTTGGAGCGGGGGACCGGATTTGAACCGGCAACCATCGCCTTGGAAGAGCGAGACTCTACCGTTGAGTTACCCCCGCCCTGCCTGCCAAAACAAATCTCCGGCGGGCTCCCCTTCAAAATTCAGGGTAAACAAGTACAGCCCGCACCCGCGACCTCTGGAGCCTGGGACCGGGATTGAACCGGTGACCTCGTCCTTACCAAGGACGCGCTCTACCATCTGAGCTACCCAGGCGAGTTCTGTTTGCCGCATGCAGCGCAATCTTTGACGCTCTCAATCATGCTCCAACGGATTTCACGGCGCGAACTGGCATCAGGAAAAAATTCGAGATCGCATCCGGTTCGCGTTTCAGGTCATCTCCAGCGGCTCGCCACGAGCGTACGCCGCGAGCGGTGCGACCAGATGGTGGACGGGGGAGGATTCGAACCTCCGTAGCCCGCAAGGAGCGGCAGATTTACAGTCTGCTGGTTTTAGCCACTCACCCACCCGTCC
>JGI12269J14319_10002113_pt1 | contig 19342 bp, 17 predicted proteins | sample PeaSoiSIISIP2007_FD_14319 | JGI IMG/M metagenome (IMG submission 14319)
GTTCGAAGTTGAAGCCAGCATGAGCGTACCGAGCAGAGCCACCGAGAGGGCGGACAGGCTGAAGAACTTGCGGATCATGTGTTTCTCCTTGAGGTAAGCTCCGTCAAGAGAGTACTTTCTTGACGTGACCAATGTACTCAATTGAACGGGCAAACGAACGGTAACAGTGAGCGCTAAAACGTGTCAATAGTAATGTTTTCTTAGGCGTGGAATGTGCTGTGGAAATCCTAAATCGCAAAAAAATAAACTCACCTCCACGTCCTTTGTAGGGGGATAATATGCATCGTATTTCGTAAACTGTATATATTAAAATGGTTATATGCAAGATGACCGCTCACTGGAGCGTCTTCTTGGTAAGTGTACTCGAACGTAATCTTGTTGGCGATAGGTAACTGAAAGTTGGGCAGGGCGATCGCATTTGAACAGTTGAAGGGTACGGGCTTTAGCCCATACAAAAAATGCAGTGGAGGAACGGGGCTTTAGCCACGGAGGGAAAAGAATACTTGGGAGAAAGTTGGTTCTTCATGAAAATTTATGCCGAAAATGTCTGCAATCTTGATTTCTGCCCAAAAGAAGCGATCCCTCCGGGGCTAAAGCCCTGAAATTATGCACTCTCTTCTGTACGGGCTAAAGCCCGTACCCTTCATTTCGCGCGCGAATCCCAAATGCGATTGCCCTGGAAAGTTGGGGCTTCTGAAGAAGCCTCAGGTCACGATGCTCAATGATTTTAGCTCCATGTTGATGATCAGGCTACGAAAATCTTCTGCGGGCACAGGGCGTCCAAAGAGCCATCCTTGCCCGTAGGTGCGCCCGCCGACGGAGGTGAAATAGGCGGCTTGCTGTACGGTTTCGATCCCTTCCACAATCACCTGGAGGTCCAGTGCCCTGACCATGGAAAGAATCTGGGGCAGGATGGCCACCACCGCCGAATCCGTGCCCACGGCCTGGGTGAAGGAGCGGTCGATCTTGATGGCGTCGACAGAAAGTTCGTGAAGGTACGCTAGGCTTGAGTAGCCTGTCCCGAAGTCGTCGATCAGCACGGCGTGGCCCCGTTGGCGCAACTGGTGGATGGTAATCAAGGCGATTTCGTGCCGGGCAGTCGAACCTTCCGTGATTTCGATGGCTAGCCGCGACGGCGAAACTCCGCTCTGGTTGATGCTTTGTTCCAGCATGGGGAGAAATCCTGGATCGCTCAAATCCTCGGCTGCTGCGTTGACACTGATGCGAGGGCCGGACGGGACGCGCAAAATATCATTGCACTCGTGCAGCACCTTGTGCACCATCAGTTTGGTGATCTCTCCTATAAATCCGTGTTCTTCGGCGATGCGAATGAAAATCTCTGGGCTGACCTGGTTTCCCTCTTCGTCACGCCATCGTGCCAGAGCCTCAGCGCCGACGATGCGCCTGTTCTTGAGATCGACAATAGGCTGGTAGGCGACCTCGATCTTTTGGTCTCGAATCGATCGCCGCAGTTGTTGCTCCAGGCTCCTGTTGTGCCGATAGAGAAGTGAAAGGAATACGCCGAACAATGCGCCCGCCAATCCGCACAGAGTGATGCAGCCGTAGTATTTGGTTCGGTGAGCTTGGATGATTTCGGGAATTGCCGCATAGGCCGTCACGCATTTGAAGAACCGGATTGAGCAGCGAGTTGCGTAGAAATAGTTCCGTACGCGGCCTTGGCCTTCGCTGGTCAGCATCGGCATATCCGTCAGAGGCTGATCGCTCATCAACAGATCGGATTTATGGAAATTGATGTCCGTCTTCGTCTTGAAAAAGTGTAGCGGTGCAGGCTCCAAGTGAATGCGGGAGTGAGGAGTAAACGCTACAAAAAAATTACCAGATTGCAGCCCAAGAATGGTCAAACCGAGGTCATTGTAGGGAGCCAGGCTTCGGTAGATTTGGGTGCCGTCCTGCTGTGTGAAAGCCGACGTGGATCGCCCGCTGACCTTGTTTGGTCTTCCCAATGCCGCGGAGCAATTGATGTTTCCGTCGTGAATACGCCCTGCGTCCTTGATGAAATCCGACTCGAAGATCAGGGCGCGGAAGTATTCAATCTCGGCATCGGAGCAGGAGCTTTGCTGGGATGCATCCGCGGCCGCCAGCACCGTCCGCAATTCGGACGAATAGGCATCCCCATCAGCCACAATGCGCGTGGCGTACTGATCGAGTTTAGCTTCCGTTACTTGCACCAGGAAAGCGCGCGCCAGCAGGTAACCGAAAAGCGTCCCGCAGATTGCCGCCGTGGCTATCGTCAGTATCGAGACAATCAGCCGTTTTTTTAGATTAGGTATCATGAATCCTCTGGCCGGACCCGCTGGTATGGGGATTTGCGCTACGCATTCGCAACAAAGCAGCAAAGATAGCCAAGCAAACGGCCTCTCTTGGTTCATCGGAGCAGACGGAGAGAGACTTTAGCTGGTTTTCCTGAAAGCTGCTCAAGTCGCCGCCATTCCGGATACGCGAAACCTCTTCGGAGCGTGTGCTTTATCCCCGCTCCGATGCAGAACAACCTCCGGCCAATGGTTTTTTCAGAGGCACTCGGAATCGAGGTTTCTTGCTCAAAATCGAGACCGGGGAAACCCAGCATGTTGCATCCAAAAACAGAATTCCGCCGCAGACTAAAAAAAGCCCACAGCGGAAGACCACAAAACGGTTCCCTGTTCCCTGATTTATCCGCGCTCTTCCATTGGAATGTAGGGCGAGGGGTAGACGGGGCCGATGTAATTGGCGCGGGGGCGGATGAGGCGGTTGTCGTCGAGCTGTTCGATGACGTGGGCGGTCCAGCCGGAGATGCGGCTGATGGCGAAGATCGGCGTATACAAGTCGATGTCGATGCCCAGCGTGGCGTAGGTGGAGGCGGAGTAGAAATCGACGTTGGCGTTGAGCTTTTTGTCGGTGTTGATGTACAACTCGATGGCGCGCGACATATCGTACCACTTGCTCTGATTGGCGTCCTTGCCGAGCTGTTCGCTCATCTTGCGGAGGTGGGTGGCGCGGGGATCCTCTGTTTTGTAGACGCGATGGCCAAAGCCGGAGATCTTCTGCTTGGCGGCGAGCATGTTTTTGACGTACTCGACGGGGTCGGCACCGGCCTTGTCGATGGTGTGCAGCAGGCGCATCACGCCTTCGTTGGCGCCGCCGTGCAGCGGTCCTTTGAGCGCGCCGATGGCGCCGGTAATGGCCGAATGGACGTCGGAAAGCGTGGCGGCGATGACGCGAGCGGCAAAGGTGGAGGCGTTCAGCTCGTGCTCGGCGTGCAGCACCAGCGCCATATCCATGGTCTTGACGGCCGTCTCTGAGGGCATGACCCCGTTGAGCATCCACAGGAAATTGGCGGCGTGCGAGATGGAGCGATTGGGAGGAACGACTTCCAGCCCTTTGCGGATGCGGTCGTAGATGGCGACGATCATGGCAATCTGCGAGGTGATGTTGTAGCTCTTGCGGACGTTGGCGTCGTGCGAGTTGTCCTTTTCGTCGGCATCGTAGAAGCTGAGCGCGCTGACCGCTGTGCGCAGGACTTCCATGGGAGTCGCTGTGACCGGAAAGGTGCGCAGCATATCGACGATGCGCTGATCCAGCGAGCGCGACAGCGCCAGACGCCCCTGAAACTCGCGCAGGGCCAGTTCGTTGGGCAGAATGCCGTTCCACAGCAGGTACGTGGTCTCCTCGAACGTGGAATTCACGGCGAGTTCGTGAATATCGATTCCACGATAAGAGAGAACGCCTGCATCTCCGTCGATCCAACAGATCCCGGAGTTCGCCGCAACAATACCTTCCAGACCCTTTCCACCGGCAGCGGTCATAGCTTTCGGATATCCCCCTTGCAAAGATTTTTATGGCAGTTGCCGCGACGGCCTGGCTGTTGAACGGAGCCTGGCGCCCATTCATGCGGTAAAGATGTTTATACCGTAGCGATTCGCTTGTTGTCACGGAGTGCGGGACGCTGGAGCGAAAAAATGCGTGGATGGCCAGAAAATGCCGCATTTTTTCAGAGGGCATTGCCTTCGCGCGATTGGATTTTGCTGCAAATTGCTCTCCCGCGCCTCTTGCGAAATTCCATTGAGATCGGCTTCGCACTGCGTTTTCGGGGTCCAGAATCTGGCCAAAAAGGGCGTTTTTGAGGCCAAAATCGGGATTTTTGGGGTCAAAACGGGCCAAAAACGGGCCTCTCTGTTTACTCTTCAGTCACTATGTAAAATTTACAAGTAGTTGATTCCTTGTTGGTTATCTGATTTTCCTGGGGGCGGAATGCGATTTCCACAGGGGGAGGGGGTGGGGGTACGGTGAAATCCAGGTCGGATTGGGCCGTTCAGAGGGATTTCCCTCAACACTTCATTGTGCGCGTTGTGTGGTTAATACTATGCACGATGCTGTCAACTGGTTTTCGTCGGCGGGGGGGCGTGAGGCACCTGGGGCACCCGTCTTTTTTGGTTGTACTCACTTCTCGGGCACCGGGGGCACCCGGCAAGAGGTTGTCCGTATCCGCGTTTTCGATCTGGATTTTGTATGCTGCCAGGCCCAGGATGCGGGTCTTTTCTTTCGATTCGCCGACTGGCCCCGCATCTGGCCGCAAAAGAAATGCTTCCCCTATCGTGCATAAACCGATTAGGATGACGCAAACCGCCTGAATATTCTTTTACAGGCCCCCAAAAAGCGGTTCCTGCTGTGAACCGCCAAGGAGAAGAAAGGCAAATCATGAGTGAAGAGACCTATACCCCCACACACCGAAGCTCTTCTGGCGCACTGCTCATTGTGCTCGTCCTGGCCCTTTTAACCGCGATCGGCGGGCTGGTCTGGACCTACCAGATCAATAACCGGCTGGCCGGCCAGGAAACAGCTCTGCTCGACGCCAAGCAGCAGAACGTGAAGTTGGCCGCTGAGCTCCGTGAAACCAATGCCCGGCTCCGCGTCGCCACCGACGAGCTGAGCACTTCACTGGGCCTGACTCAGAAGCAGTTGGATACTCGCGCGCAGGAGATCATCCGCCGCGAGGAGGCCCAGGAAGTGAATAACCAGCGCCTGGAGGCCGCGCAGAAACAGACCGCGCAACAGGTGAAAGCTGTCTCCTCAGAGGTCTCCGACGTCAAGACCGATGTGGGCGGCGTCAAGACCGACCTGGGCAAGACCCAGACCGACCTGGCCACCACCATCAGCCAGTTGCAGTCGATGCGCGGAGACGTGGACGGCCATAGTAGCTTGATTGCCCGCAATCACGACGAACTGGAACTGCTCAAGCACAAGGGCGACCGCAACTTCTACGAGTTCACGCTGGTCAAGGGTCAGAGAAAGGCTGTTGGCACGGTCAGTCTGGAACTCAAGAAGTCCGACGCCAAGAAGAGCAAGTTCACCCTCAACGTCTACTCCGACGACAAGCAGTACGAAAAGAAGGATCGCAACCTGAACGAACCGCTCCAGTTCTACAGCGGCAAGGAGCCGATGCTGTTCGAAATCGTGATCAACTCGGTCAGCGCCAAGAACACCGTGACCGGGTACCTGTCGGCACCCAAGAACGCACCTGTTCCGGCTAGAGTTCCGTAACCACGGCCTTGGGCGCGAGCACCAGGCTGGGCTGATACTGGAATCCAATGGTGAAGCTCAAATCCTTGCGCGCGTCCCATTGCTGTTTCGATAGCCTGAATGCCGAGACGATGGTTCCCTCCTGGCTCTGTCCAGGGGCGATTGTCGTCTCGGTGGGCAGAGGCTTGCCGCGCAACGCGGCCAGCTCCGGATAGGCCACGAAGAGCCGATCATAATCCGCCGCACCCGCCGCATAGCTGGAATGAACCCCGTCGTCCAGCGTGGCATTCGTCAAAATTTGATTCAAAAGCAGCGGCTGCTTGCTTTGGTTGTGGACGCGAATCCGAGCGAAAATCATCACCTGCTCGAACTTCTCGTGGGCCATCGCCTCGCCGTTGGCGTCAAAGGCCGCGGTTTCGCCGCGCATGGGATGCGCCCAGACCTCGAGCACCTCGCCGGTGGCCAGCGGCGGCTTCTCATCCACAATCACAAAGACCGCAATGGCGACTGAAACCAGGATGGCCGCAAGAATGCTGGCCAGTATCAGGTGGCTGGAACCCTTGGTGAATGCTTCTCCACGGGCGGCGTCGTCGATCTCTTCAGGGGTGTTCTGCTCAAGTAGGCTCATCGCGCCCTTATCTTATCTCTACAAGAGCCGAATCGCCACGAAATTCCGTTTGTGGCGACGAAAGTTGCCAGTTGGAGGCAGGGGAATGGCATTTGAACAGTTGAAGGGAACGGGCTTTACAGGCTGCGGAAAAAGGGCCGAACCCAAGCTAAGTGGGCTGAGAAAGATGAGCAGGGGCTGAAGCCCATGGTTTATTTTCTTGCATTTGTAGCCCGGCTAAAGCCGTGCCCTTGTTACAGAACCCATAAATGAGCAAGTTATGCGGACTTATCTTGAGTTTTCCCGCAGGCTGTAAAGCCCGCCCCCTGCAACGATCCAAATGCAATTCGCCTGCAGAAGGATGCAGTCTTGTGGTAATCCGCTCTCCGTTTTGCTACGGTTCTTACTGGAAAAAACAGACGTGGACCGGGAAGTCCACGCAACAGCCAACCAGGAGGTTGGCGCTACAGTTCCGTGCTATCAGGGGGCGGAGATGCCGGTGAGAGACTGCTCCGCAAGAAACTTCAAATGAATAGGTTGCGTCCGTTGCGGAAGATTGTGACGAGCTTCAGTGATACGGGCGCAACCCAACTGAACCACCCGCAGGCAGCCATTGGATTACGCCCGGGTCAATGCGCGAAAGACAGTGCGCGAAAGACGGCGCGCGCTAAGCTGCGCTGTGCGCGGTGGCGTCCCTGAAGCGGATCACTGCATCCGCCTGGGGGCCTTTCTGCCCCTGGATGATGTCAAACTCGACATCATCGCCTTCTTTCAGGGTCTTGTATCCATCCAACTGGATCGAGGAGTAGTGAACGAATACATCTGGCCCGTCGTCACGTCCGATGAATCCATAGCCCTTGGCATTGTTGAACCACTTGACCTTCCCTTTGTACTGAGCCACAGGTTCCTTCTTTCTGGTCTTGCGTAAAATCCGGCGCGCGAGGGGAATCACACTCCGATACAACATCTGACGCCAAAAACAGGGGAAAGGTTGAATTATTTTTTGGGTAATTTTGTCCACAATGCGCAATGGGCCGACCCCTGAAGGCCAGCCCATCGCGAAACTTCTTGATATACCAGCACTTGCTTCTTTACTTCTTGCCCTTCGCCGCCAGCTTGCGCACGTACAACAACACGCTGGTCAGGGTTTTCCCATCGATGATCGCGCCCTTGTCGATCAGCTTCAGCACCTCGGAGAGCTTCACCAGGCGGAACTCGATCTGCTCGTCCTCCTCTGGGTGGGCATCGCCCGCGATCAGTCCCTCGGCCAGGAAAACCTTCATCGATTCACCCAAGAACCCAGGGCTGGCGTAATACTCGACCAGCGGCTTCCACTTCTTGGCGCTGTAGCCGGTCTCTTCGGCCAACTCGCGCTGCGCACCGGCCAAGGCCTCTTCGCCTGCATCCAGCTTGCCCGCGGGCAGCTCCCACAGGTACTGGTTGGCCGCGTGCCGGTACTGCCGCTCCATCACAATCCACGGGTCTTTCTTGCTGCTAGTCGGATCGATGGCCAGAATCACCACGCTGCCATTGTGGCGGATCACGTCGCGCTCGTTGTGCTTGCCGCTCGGCTCGATCAGCTTGTCGTGCTGCACCCGGAAGAGCGGTCCCTGGTAAACGACTTCAGAGCTGAGTAACTGCGCCGTCTCGGTTGCGGCGACTGCAATCTTGGTTGCTTTCTTTTTCGCGGGCTTGGTTTTGGCAGCCTTCGCCTTCTTGGGCTTTGTGACTGTAGGCTTTTTCGACGCGGCCTTTGCCTTTTCCGGCGCGGCTTTTACGGACTTCTTCTTGCTGGGCATGGGGTTCTCTCTCCTTGAAGCACGGACAGAGAAAGTATACGCACTGCGCGGGCGGATCGTATCAATCGCGAATGGGTTCTGCATCGAATGTGCCCGGCGTGGCATCCTAAGGAAGAAGAATTCATCTCCCGCGCGCGCTGACTGGTCTTCCTGTCTGTGGCAAGCGAAACAGAAGTGAACAAAATTGGCGACCGCTGACTGTCTTCCGATTACCGCGCTGCCGGGCTTGCACCGGCTCTTTCTGGACTTCTGCGCAGGCAGCGAATCCGCGCGCCGCTTCTACGCTCCCACGCGCGCCGATCTTCAGAGCATTCAACCCAGCGATGGGCAAACCCGGCCCGTGCTGCCTGCGCACTGGCCGGAGATGGTCGATCTTCTGGCCCAGCAAAACCCCATGCCCTCTGCCGCCGCCGCGCTTGAATCGCTGCGTCAGGGCGCGGGCGTGATGGTGACTGGCCAGCAGGTGGGACTCTTCGGCGGGCCGCTCTTTACGCCCTTCAAGGCTGCCAGCGCCGTGGCCCGCGCGCGGCAGGCAACGAAGGCAGGCAAGCCGCACGTGGCCGTCTTCTGGCTGGCTACAGAAGATCACGACTTTGCCGAAATCAATCACGTCGTCTTTCCCGCGCGTCGCGAGCTGCGCCGCCTGACCTACGAGAGCGCACCGCAGTCGGCCTGTCCGGTCGGCGGCATCGTGCTGGACGAATCGATCACCGCGCTGGTCGATAAGGCCTGGGATCTATTGGGCTTCTCCGACGCGATGGGGGCTTTGGCCGAGTCTTATCAGCCGGGCCGCACCTTCGCGCAGGCTTTTGCGGAGTTTTACTCTAAAGCCTTTGCCTCTCAGGGATTGCTGGTGCTCGATGCCAGTGGCCGCGCCGCTCATCGATTGGGATCGCCGGTGCTCTGCGCCGGCATCGAACAGGCCGACGAACTGCACGCCGCGTTGGTCGAGCGCAATCGCGAACTTCAGGCCGCTGGCTATCACGCTCAGGTCGCTGTCGGCGAGCAGTCCAGCCTCTTGTTTCTCATCGACAGCAAGACCGGCGCGCGCGTCGCCCTCAAGCGTCAGCCGCCCACCGCGGCCGAGCCGCAAGGCCTGTGGCAAACTTCCGGACCTTCAGGGAAACAAAGCTATTCGACTGCGGATCTGGTGGGTATTCTGGATACCGAGCCGGAGCGCATCTCGCCCTCGGCGCTGCTGCGGCCTGTCTTTCAGGATTTGCTGCTGGGAACCACGGCCACCGTTGGTGGTCCGGCGGAGGTCGCCTACTTTGCCCAGTCCGCCGTACTCTTCGAGCGCATTCTGGGCCGCATCACGCCAGTCTTCCCACGCTTCTCGGCCACACTCATCGAGCCAGCCATCGGCGCTCTGCTCCGTGAGCACGAACTCACGCTGAAGCGCGTCTTCACCGAAAATCCCACCTCTCTGGCGCAACTGCTGGCTGCGCGTTCGCTGCCCATTGAAGCGAAGAAGAAGCTGGCTGCGGCTGGAACCGCGCTCGACGCCGAACTGGTGCCGCTGCTGGAATGGATGCAGGCACGGGATGCGGGCCTGGGCCGCTCGGCACAGACCGCAGCCAGCAAGATGCGCTACCAGATGAACCGCCTGCGCAACCTGGCCGCCAACCATCAGTTGCAGCGCGAAGCCCAGCTCGCCCGCCAGGCCGATTCCATCTGCCAGTCCCTCTACCCCGGTGGTACGCTCCAGGAACGGCTGCATGGCGCGGCCTACTATCTGGCCCGTCACGGTTTTGCACTGAATGAAGAATTGACTGTCCAGGCGGCCAACCTCAGTCCAGTGCACACAGCTATGTGGTTGTAGAGTGAAAGCGCGTGGCGGCTTTTAGGGGTGGGCCTCGTTCTTCAGTTCGACAATAGACACTCCGACTTTTCTGGAGGTCTCCGCAAAGGCCGAACCACTTGCGATCATCTGTTCGACATCGTCGTTTTTTTTGGTGTTGACGGCGGCAGCCACTTTGCCTGCCTCGACGTGAAAAGCCGCGTGATCGGCAACGCACTGGGCATATTTGGCGCTCTTTCCAAAGATCGCCTTGGCTTCCCCATGCAGCCATTTGCCGAACTCGCAGTTGTTGTCCTTGGAAATGGCGGCCGCATCCAAGGTCTCGTTGTCATGGACTGCCGAGCGAAATTTGAATTTCCATTCGGCATGTTTCTGAATTGCAGTATTCAAATCCACGATGTGTCTCCTTGATAATTTCTCACTGGAGTGGCGGGTTTTACTTCTGATAGTGACTGTGCCGACGATCCGCACAAGAACAGGAGTACCATGCATTGGCTCGGCAAGGGTTCTCGTTCTTCAACCACCGCGCGGCGGATGGTTCCACTTCAGGACAAAAGAGAAGCCTTTCCCCGGTGACATCGCGTTGACCGTTTCCATAGAGCGGCTCAGAAAGAGGCTGGAGGGAAATCCCTATGGCGATCGTCGCAATCGATCTGAAACAAGAGGAGCACGAGCTGATCGACCGCTTTAGTCGTGCTGGAACGACGTGAAAGTAATAGGTTTCAGCCCCCCAAGGAAGGTTTCAGACTATCCGTTAGCAGGAAGCCCTGTTCCCGTCGCCTTTGTGGCTCCGATGGCCACTGGCGGGACCAAGCCCCAGCGGATCTCACGGGTGGCTGGCTCCATGGAAAGCGTGGCCGCAATGCGTTCCACCTCGCGCGGTTGATCGCCTTCGGTGACGATCTCAGCCGTCACCTCTACTTGGCCAGAGGCCGGAATCTGGATGCAGTGAACCGCATGGAGCCGCACCGGAGCCTGCGAGATCGCGGTCACCAGCAGGGTGCGGACGTGTTCCTCTATAAACTCACCGCAACTGACGCGGATTTCGTACAGGGCATCGATCGGCTGATTTTTGGTCCATGGATGCCATTTGTGGGCCAAGGGCCGGAGTCCTGCGTTGGTGGCCATCACCAGAATGGTCATGGTCAGGCCCAGCATGAAATTGCCAAAACCGGTGAGCAGGCCCACGGCTGCCGCGCACCAGATGGTGGCCGCCGTGTTCAGGCCCTTCACCGTGGCCCCGTCTCTGAAGATGGCTCCGGCGCACAGAAAGCCCACGCCGGAAACCACATACGAGGCGATGCGCGCGGGTGCCGCGGCATCGCCAGGGATCAGCAGCCCGCAGGCAACAAACGCCGCTCCGCCCACGGACACCAGCCCGTGGGTGCGTATGCCAGCCATTCCATGCTGCCACTGCCGCTCCAGCCCGATCAGGCAGCCGTACCCCAGCGCGATTGCCATCCGCTCTGCATACATCGGTGTTCCGGGAAGGAACTCCACCATTTCCGGTCCTCCACTTCACGCCTCGGTAACCCGGAGCGAAAAGCTTCCAACTCTGTTCTTCGTCGCGCGGAATGGGTTCACCAGTGGGGGAGGAGGCATTTTTATTACGAATGTTTGATGCGGCGTTTCATCGGGTCTCAGACGAAGATAAACAAGTGGTCAGGGGGCAGGGATCAGTTCATGCGCGGGGGGGGCGGTAATACCGGTGGGGGACTAAAAACGAAGAGGCGGGCCACCGGCGTCGGGAGTGGAAGAACTTCCCGATGCCGGGTACCCGCTGGACCCTGGACCGGGTCTAGGTGATACGGTTAGTTTAGGCTCGTTCTGGGAGAAAGCAAGGTGTATTTTGCTTAAATATTCCCATTTCGTGACCGCAGTCACAGTACCATGCCCATTTGGTCCCGATAGCGTTGACTTGAGCGTCCGCGCCTGTTACAAAAAGGTTGTTCCACCCGCGCAACAGACCCGCGCAACAGTTCAGAACTGAAGATCAGAGCGACCCAGTATCCGCATGGAAATCATCCTTCAACAACTCGGGACACTACTGCTTGGTTCCGTGCCCACGATTCTGCTTTTCATCGTGCTGGTGCTTGCATACCAGTTCCTGGTGCAGGGTCCGCTGACCAAAACGTTGAACCAGCGTCGCGCCCGCACCGAAGGGGCTGTCGAAGACGCACATCAGGCCATTGCCAAGGCCGAAGCCCGGGCCGCCGAGTACGCCGCCAAGCTGCGCGAAGCGCGTGCCGAGGTCTACAAGCTGCGCGAAGCCCGCGTGAAGCAGTGGAACGCTGAGCGCGATGCCGCGCTGGACGTGGCTCGCAAGGAAGCCGGCAAGAAGCTGGCCCAGGCCAAGGCGGAGTTGGAAGCTGAAGCCGCCGCCGCCAAGCTGACCATTCAGGCCTCGGCCGGTGAACTGGCCAAGCAGGTGGTTCGCGTTGTTCTTCCGTTGGCCGCCGGGGGGTCCCGTTGAGAAATCTTTTGTACAGCCGCTGTTCCCGTCGAGTTTTTGGATTTTTGTTTTTGCTGGCGCTCAGCGTTGGGGTCGTCTCCCGCCTGACCGCGCAGGAGGCCGCTCCCGCCGCTGCTTCCGCAGTGCAGACCGTTGCGCCTGCCGCAGCGCCGGAAGCAGCCAAGCCGGAAGCCGCGAAAACCGACAAGGAAAAAGAGGACGTTTTCCTGCTGGATGGACCCATCGTCAAGTGGACGGCCAAGACCTTCAACGTTTCGCGTGAGACGGCCGCGACCATCTTCGAGTGGGCCAACTTCGCTGTTCTCTTCTTCGGCATCGCCATTCCGCTCTTTCGCTTTCTACCTAAATTTCTGCGCAAGCGCGCCGAGAAGCTTCGCAACGACATTGAATCGGCCCGCAAGGTGACCGAGGATGCCAACGCCCGCCTGAGCGCGGTCGAGGCCAAGCTGTCGGGGCTTTCCGACGAGATCGCCGCGTTCCGCGCCCAGGTCGAGGCCGAAAGCGCCGGCGATGAGGCCCGCATCAAGGGAACCATCGCCGAGGAGAGCGCCCGCATTGTGGCCGCCGCCGAGCAGGAGCTGAATTCAGCCGCCGCTCAGGCCACCCGCAGCCTGCGCCACTTCGCCGCCGATCTGGCCATCGATCAGGCCGCCAAGCAGTTGGCGCTGACGCCGGAGGCCGACAAGGCTCTGATTACACAGTTCATCGCGGACGTGAACAAGGGAGGACTGAACTAAATGGCTGCCTTTGTCTCCCGTTATGCCGTTGCATTCGCCGATGTGGTTACCGCGGCCAAGTTGGACACCGCCGCGCTGGACCGCCAGTTGATTGATTTTCTGGCCACCTGGGACTCCAGCGCCGAGCTGCGCATCTGCTTTGCCAATCCGGCCGTTCCCGCCGTCGATAAAGTAGGCGTTCTGGACAAGCTGAACAAGAAGTTGGGGCTGGGCAGGGAACTGCGCAACCTGCTGGCGGTGCTGATCAACAACGACCGCATCGGCCAGGTACATGAAGTGATTGACGCGTGGCGCACCGAAGTCAAAGAGCGCCAGGGCATTCGCAAGGCGGAGATTGTGACCGCTCGCGAGTTGGGCGAGGCCGAGCGCGCATTGCTGACCGCCGGAGTCGGCAAACTGGCCGGGGCGCGCGTCGAAGCAAGTTTCAAGTTGGACAAGTCCATCCTCGGCGGCACGGTGGTGCGTATCGGCTCCACGGTCTACGACGGCAGCGTACGCGGGCGGCTGGACAGGTTGAAAGTGGCGCTTGTCGCTGGGTAGTGTTCAGTAGTCAAAGACCAGTTTTCAGAAGTAAGTTTTCAGTACGAAGTAAACAGTATTCGGCAGTCGGCAATCGGTGAACAAACGCCAGTGAATTGCAGGTTTTTAACTGATCACTGACCACTGAAAACTGACCACTGCAAAGGACAGAGATGGCTCAGATCAAGGCAGACGAGATAACGCAAATCCTTCGCGAGCAGATCGCGAACTACGACTCGAAGGTCCAGGTCGACGAAGTCGGGACCATTACCTCGCTGGGCGACGGTATTGCCCGTCTGCATGGCCTAGACAAGGTCATGGCCGGCGAGCTGCTCAGCTTCCCGCACGGCATCGCGGGCCTGGCTCTCAGCCTCGAGGAAGATTCGGTCGGCGCCGTGATTCTGGGCGACTATACCGAGGTTCGCGAGGGCGATGAAGTCAAGCGCACCGGCAAGATTCTCAGTGTGCCGGTCGGCGAGGCTTTGATTGGTCGCGTGGTGAACGCGCTCGGTCAGCCCATCGACGACAAGGGACCGATTGCCGCCAGCGCTTTTCTGCCGGTCGAGCGTCTGGCCCCCGGCATCATCGACCGCCAGCCGGTCCGTGAGCCGATGGCCACCGGACTCAAGGCCATCGATTCGATGATTCCCATTGGCCGTGGCCAGCGCGAACTCATCATTGGCGACCGTCAGACGGGCAAGACCGCCGTGCTGCTGGACACCATCATCAACAACGCCAAGAACGATCTGATCTGCATCTACTGCGCCATTGGCCAGAAGCGCTCATCCATCGCTCAAGTGGTCCAGACGCTGACAGAAGCCGGTGCCATGGGTCACACCATCATCGTGGCTGCTTCGGCCTCCGAGCCTGCGCCGCTGCTGTACCTTGCACCTTACGCAGCCACCTCCATCGGCGAATACTTCCGCGATTCGGGCCGTCATGCGCTGGTGATGTACGACGATCTCTCCAAGCACGCCATGGCCTACCGCGAGATTTCGCTGCTGTTGCGCCGTCCGCCGGGTCGCGAAGCCTATCCCGGAGACGTGTTCTATCTCCACTCGCGCCTGCTCGAGCGCTCGTCCAAAATGTCCAAGGAAAAGGGCGGCGGTTCACTGACCGCGCTGCCGGTCATTGAGACCCAGGCGGGCGACGTTTCGGCCTACATTCCGACCAACGTCATTTCGATCACCGATGGTCAGATCTTCCTGGAAACCGATCTGTTCAACTCCGGCGTACGTCCGGCGGTGAACGTCGGCCTCTCGGTCTCCCGCGTCGGCTTCTCGGCGGCCATCAAGGCGGTCAAGCAGGTTGGTTCGACGTTGAAGCTGGACCTGGCGCAGTTCCGCGAGTTGGCGGCCTTCGCGCAGTTCGGTTCCGATCTGGATCCGCTGACCCAGAAGCAGCTCAACCGTGGCGCGCGCCTGACCGAATTGCTCAAGCAGCCGCAGTTCCAGCCGCTGACCTGGCAGCAGCAGACCATCATCCTCTTCGCCGGAACCCAGGGCTATCTGGACGAGTTCCAGATTCCCGAGATTCGCGGCTTTGAAATGGGCATGTACAAATACTTCGATGCGGCGCAGAGCGCGCTCATCGAGGATTTGACCAAGAAGAAGGCTCTCGACGACGATCTCCGCGCCAAGCTGCATGCGGCGCTGAAGGAATACGCGGCCACCTACAAGGAAGAATTGGCGGCGGTCAAGGCGTAACGAATCAAAGCAATGAGTTGAAAATTGAAACGGACAGGACAGGGAACGCGTAGATGATCAGGTTGAAAATTGTTGTGATCGCAGGTTTGATTTCTGGTCTTGGCACCTTGGCGTGTACCGGTCAAACAATGAAAGTCAAGGTTGTAAAGCGGCAGGACAACGATACGGCGTACAACTACTCCGTGCCGGGACGTACTGAAACTGAAACCAAAACCCGTGTGAGGTGTGACGACAACCCGAGAGATCCGCACTGCGTCAAGACAACCCGGACCGAGACTGAATATGTTGCGCCGAAAGAGGGGTCGTACGATGTTCAGGGCGCGACGCTCTCGCTCCTGTTGCCCGATGGCAGAATCGCGGTGGTCAATTGCGCAAGCAAACTCTCGCTTTTCAATCCCACTCCGCAGACTCGGCGCAGTTGCCGGGTTCCTCCGGTAGACGATATTCAGGCGGAGTTCAAGGGCAAGGACGCGAAACTTTCCTGGCCGGTCAGCGTTGACGGCAAGAAGCTTGAATCCGAGACGTACAAGATTTTGACTGTGCAGGAAAACTAGTCAATCTCTTCGACAAGGCTTGAATTGGAAACGCGGTAACTGATTACGGATCACTGACGACTGAGAACTCACTATGGCAAACGTACTCGATCTACGGCGTCGCATCCGCAGCGTGAAGAACACGCGGCAGATCACCAAGGCCATGAAGATGGTCTCGGCGGCCAAGCTGCGTCGCGCCCAGGAGCGGGCGATGTCGGCTCGCCCCTACGCCCGCATGATCAACAGCGTGCTCGAATCGCTTACCCGCCGCGTGGACCTGTTTGACGAGTCCACTGGCAACCTGCGCCATCCGCTCTTTGTGACCCGCGAAGAAAAGCGCGTGTTGCTGATCGTCATCAGCGGCGACAAGGGCTTTGCCGGCGCATTCAACGCCAATATTCTGAAGACCGCGTTTCAATTCATCAACGGCAATCCCGACAAGCAGATTGACGTCGAGGCCGTGGGCCGCAAGGCGCGCGACCTGATGCGGAAACGCTATCCGGTGGCCGTCTACAACGAGCAGACCGACGAGAGCGGCGGCGTTCGCCAGGTACGCGACCGCAAGGCTCCCGTTGAGGTTACCGGCGATCATCCCGGCATGCTGCTCAAACTGGAGCCGACGCGGGTTCTGGCGCTAGCTGAAAGCATCGTCAGCCGTTATGCGCATGAAGAGATCGATGCGGCCTACATTGTCTACAACGAGTTCAAGTCGGTGATCTCCCAGCGTCTGGTGGTTGAGCGGCTGCTTCCGCTGCTCAAGATTGGTGTGCCACAGATTACCGGTGCGGTTGAGCCAACCGCCGAAGAGCGTGAGCGCGCCGCGCAAGCGGCTCTCAGCGCGGGCATCGAGATCGAGGCGGTGGATACGGCCGAGGCCGAGGAAGAGGCCAAGAAGTTTGGCACCGCCGATGTGGACTACATTTACGAGCAGCCCAGCGAGGAGCTCTTCGCCGGCCTGATTCCGCAGTACGTTTTTTCCATGCTGTATCACGCCATGACCGAGTCGATCGCCGCCGAACACGCGGCCCGCATGACGGCCATGGATTCGGCGACCAACAACGCCTCGGATATGATCGACGGACTCACGCTGCACATGAACCGTGTGCGTCAGGCGGCCATCACCAAGGAGATCATCGAGATTGTAAGCGGCGCTGCGGCGCTGTAAAACAGTGGTTAGTTGTCAGTGATCAGTGGTCAGTATTTGTAGTGGGATGAGGATCGTGGTTTTGAAAGGGCACGACTTTAGTTGTGCCGCATGAGCAGAAAAACGGCGAGCTTTAGCTCTTGAGGGAAGATTTCCAAACGGTCTTTTTCCCTCAGCGGCTCAAGCCGCGAAACACAACAGGTTTCAACGGACAGGCTGAAGCCCGTCCCCTTCAACGCTCAGAGTTTTAGACAGGTTCCAGTCGAAAAGGCAGAAAAATGGCAGAGAACATCGGCAAGGTAATTCAAGTCTCCGGTCCTGCGGTGGACGTGCAGTTTGAAGAAGCGACGATGCCGCCCATCTATCAGGCATTGCGCGTCACCAGCGATGGGTTCACCGTGCCCACGCCCATCAGCGTCATCCTCGAGGTGCAGCAGCACCTTGGCGAGGGACGCGTCCGCACCGTCGCCATGCAGGCCACTGACGGCATGGTGCGCGGCATGAAGGCCATCGACCTGGGCGGACCCATCAAGGTTCCCGTGGGCCGTGAGACCCTTGGCCGCGTCATCAACGTCATTGGCGATCCGGTCGATAACCTCGGCCCCATTGGCGAGAAGTCGCGGATGCCGATTCACCGGCCCGCTCCGCTGTTTGACGAGCAGACCACGCACGAGGAGATGTTCGAGACCGGCATCAAGGTCATCGATTTGATCCAGCCCTTTTTGAAGGGTGGCAAGATCGGCCTCTTCGGTGGCGCGGGCGTCGGCAAGACGGTCGTCATCATGGAACTCATCAACAACGTTGCCAAGAACCACGGCGGCTTCTCGGTCTTTGCCGGCGTCGGCGAGCGTACCCGCGAGGGCAACGATCTCTGGCTGGAGATGAGCGAGTCGGGCGTCATCAAACCCGGCGACTTTGCCAACTCCAAGTGCGCCTTAGTGTACGGCCAGATGACCGAGCCGCCTGGAGCGCGTCTGCGCGTGGCGCTGACCGGCCTGACCGTCGCTGAGCACTTCCGCGACGAAGAGGGTGCCGACACGCTGCTGTTCATTGACAATATCTTCCGCTTCACGCAGGCCGGTTCCGAGGTCTCCACGCTGCTGGGCCGTATGCCTTCCGCCGTGGGTTACCAGCCCAACCTGGCCACGGAAATGGGCGAGTTGCAGGAGCGCATTACCTCCACCAGCAAGGGTTCCGTCACCTCCGTGCAGGCTGTTTACGTGCCCGCCGACGATTTGACCGATCCGGCCCCGGCCACCACCTTTGCTCACTTGGACGCGACCACCGTGCTCAGCCGTCCGCTTTCGGAACTCGGCATCTATCCGGCCGTTGATCCGCTGGCCTCCACCTCGCGCATTCTCACTGCGCGCGTGGTTGGGCAGGACCATTACGACGTGGCCCAGGGCGTCAAGCGCATCTTGCAGCGGTACAAGGACTTGCAAGACATCATCGCCATTCTGGGTATCGATGAATTGTCAGAAGAAGACAAGCTCACCGTGGCCCGCGCCCGCAAGGTGCAGAAGTTCCTCTCGCAGCCCTTCCATGTCGCCGAGCAGTTCACGGGCATGGCCGGACGCTACGTGAAGGTGGCCGACACCGTGCGCAGCTTCAAGGAGATCATCGCCGGCAAGTACGACGATATCCCCGAGCAGGCCTTCTACATGAAGGGTGCCATCGAGGAAGTGTTGGAAACCGCCGAGAAGATGAAGGCGTCTGTGTAGTACGAGGGAGCAGGGAATAGGGAACAGGGAATAGCATGCGGCCGAGTCGGTTCGAGCTTTGTGCCAGCTTGTAGGGTTTTAGGGAGTCGTACGCAGTAAGCGGGAAGCAAGTTTTCTATTCCCTATTCCCTGATTTCTGAAAGGAATCTATGGCAGACGAAACAAATCAACTTCGCGTACGCCTGGTCACGCCGGAGCGCACCCTCTTCGAGCACGCGGCCTCGGCCGTCGAGTTGCCCTCGAAGTCGGGCTACTTCGAGGTGCTCTATGGTCATGCGCCGCTGGTGGCTGAACTGGGCGCGGGCGACGTCATTGTGCATGGTGGGCCGGATGGTCCGGAGAGCGTTCTGCGCTACAACGTCAGCTGGGGCTTTGTTGAAGTCCTGCCCGACCGCGTCACCGTGCTGGCCTCTGACGCCCTCAAGCCCGAGGAGATCGATATTCCTCGCGCCGAACAGCAGCGCGAGCGCGGCCAGAAGCTCTGGAGCGAAGCTGGCGACAGTGAGGAAGCCTACAGCAAAGCCCTCAGCGTCATCGCCGAAGCCGAAGCCAAACTGGCCTCCGCTGGTGATCGCCACTAAGTCTGATCGATCAGTAACTTCTTGTAACTCAAACGGCCCTGCTCAAGTGAGCAGGGCCGTTTGACGTATAACTCCTTTACGGGCATTACCGACTTGCCACGCATGAAACTGTAGCGCCAACCTCCAGGTCGGCTGTAGCGTGGACCTGCCGGTCCACGCCTGTTTCCTTCCAGTCCCCCACCGGCTTCGCCGACCCGCGAGGGG
>JGI12269J14319_10002114_pt1 | contig 19342 bp, 17 predicted proteins | sample PeaSoiSIISIP2007_FD_14319 | JGI IMG/M metagenome (IMG submission 14319)
GGCTGAATTCGACCGGTGGAAACCCTCACCTCCATCCAAAGAGGGTAAGTACGTCATCCCAGGTACAGGAACGCAAACCGGGTTTTTCCGGAAAAACCAAGCGCGTCTGCCACAGGTGGGTTTGTGGGGCCGTTACGCCAGCGACACTCGGGAAGCAGTGGAACACTATCTCAAGAATGAGCACGGATTAACCGAATTCCTGGGGATGTGTTGGAAGTAGCTCGGCCATCCACATTTCACTGCTTTCAATTATTGCTAATGCTTGCCGCGCCACCACTTTACTTCGTGCCTTTAGAATCCTTGTAACCCTTCTTGGCGACTTCCGCGGCGTGCTGTTCCAGGTCGGCGCGGGTGAAGAGTTGCGGGGCGAGGTCGGAGTTATATTTGCAGTCGGTCAAAAAGGTCTGGGTCAGCTTGCGGTCGTTGCGGGAAAGCTCGATGCTCAGCGGAGTCTTGACGCCGTCGAGCGCCTTGTACTGCGTGTAACTTGTTATGACTTCGGTGTTCACGCGGGTTTCAGGATCGCGCGTCACCACGATCCAGCGCAGCGGCAAGTGCGAAAATCTGTCGATCCCCAGCCGCATCACGCGGTGCTCGCTGTCGGTAAACTCGATCCATTCCGCTTCCTTCAAGTCGATTAAGTCGGTGCCCGCGTACCGCACGTCCACGCCGGGCTCATTCATGCGCTTGCGCAGCATGTTGTTCAGTCCGGATTTCAATTGCTCGTTGAAATTCTTGATAAGGTCTTCGGGCTGCTCGGAAACGCCGCTCTTGTCGAGGGTCCAGCCATTTTCACCATTGAATATCGTGATCATCGCGCCGCCGTGCGTGATCAACAGCTCGTCGGCGCCCATCAAGAATCCCAAGATCGTGTGCTCGCCCTTGGAGAAATATTCCACACGGTTCTTGTCCGGCAGCAGCCAGATATCGCGGAACAGTGTAAAGCCCGTCAACGTTTCGGCCGTCCCGAATTGCGCCTCCCGCCCGTCGCACTGCGTATCGCGCACATTCAGATACGCTTGCCCGCCCAGAGCGGCGACGACCTGCCGCACCACTTGCCGCCCCTTCGCGGCGCTTTCGTCGGGGAGCATTTCCTGTGTCTGCCCGGCGAGCGCGGGAGTTCCGCAGGTCCACGCCAACCCCAGCACCACGATCGTGCAAGCCATCGTCCGGAATATCAGCCGCAAGGGATCAAACCTCCACATACATGGAAGAGCAAACCGGCCATAAAGGTTGCCAAGGTTTTGGTGGCGCAGGCTTCTAGCCTGCGGGGTTTGGTCCATGCAAGGAGTAACCCCCACAGGCTGGAAGCCTGCGCCACCAAAAAACTGCGCGCCCGCCCGTTTCTTACTTCTCGGTCCGCGCCAGCCGCGCGGCCGTGACCAGTTCGCGAAATAGCGCCTGCGCCAGGGCATCCGCCGGCATTCTTTCCGGGTGCCACTGCACGCCTACAACCCAGTTCGAATCGTCCGTCCACTCAACCGCTTCGATTACGCCGTCCGGTGCGCGCGCCGTAACGCGCAAGCCGCGCCCCGGCTCCAGTATGGATTGGTGATGCCAAGAGTTGACCTCGGCTTGAACTGCGCCGGAGAGTGTCAACACGCGCCCGGGATCGAGACTTGCCCCGTGGATGGCATCCGGCGCTTCGCTACCATCGGGAAGTTCATCTTCTTCCGGGCTGTGGCACACTTTCGTGCCAAGCTCGGTGGGGATGTCCTGGACGAGGCTGCCGCCGAGAAAAACGTTCAGCGACTGAATGCCGTAGCAAATGGCCATCACCGGTTTGCACGCGGACAGCGCGTGTTCGAGCAAAGCGAAATCGGTGCGCTCGCGAGCGGCGTCGGCATCGGCGTCGGCCGGATGGCGCCTCGCGCCGAAGTGCGCCGGATCGACGTCGGCCGGGCTCCCGGTGAGCAGGAACGCGTCCAGGTTTTCCGCCTCGCGTTTCAAGACATCGGCCCTTGAAGCGAGAGAAACGAGCACAGCTTCGCCGCCCGCTCTTTCCACGGCATTCAAATATTTGTCGATTTTGACACGCCGGTTGGCGGCTTCTTCCGCGGCGGTGCGCCACGGTACGCCGATGCGCGGGCGGGAAAGAACTTGCTGGGCCATGGGAGGTGCCATCGTAGCATTGGGCAGCAAGCCCAGCAATACTCGCACGAGTTGAACGCGCACAAGTAGGACACGCTTCAGCCTGTCGCCTTTTACTTATGGCCTGAAACCCGGCAGCCTGTGAAGCCTGTCCGACTGGAAACCGCAGACTAAGTGGCAGCGGCAGCGGAGGGTGCGGCTGGCGGCGCAATTGACGCCGCGGGCTGGGGAATGTTTTTCCGGCGCAGCAACTCGACGATGTCCAAATAAAGTTTCGCCCTTTGCTGGTGGCGCTCGTTGGCGCGAGTCACGTAGCGCACCGCAATTTCAAATCCGAGATTGGCCGGGCGAACGCTGATCGCGGGGCCGGCGGAAAACGGGCGAACTCCGCGGGCGCTTCCGAGCTGTCCCCATTCCTGTTCCGCCAGATGCGCGTTCGCCTCTGTTTCCTTCGTCACGATTTTCTGAATCTCTTCGGCGATGGGATACGGATCCTGATCCACCGGGAGGGCCAGCAGTAATTCGTCCCAGAGCCATTGTCCGGAAGTGGAAAAATTGAAGTAGTGCCCTTCGATGGCGTAGCTGTTGACGAACGTCACGCGGCGTCCGGTGGGATGTCCGGCATCGTTCCAGTTGCCGGTTTCGAGCACCACGGTATGGAACAGTCCGATTTCGACGACTTCGCCGCTCACGCCGTTGATTTCCACCCAATCACCGTGACGAATTCCGTTTTTCCCCATGAGCACGAACCAGCCGAAAAATCCGACGATAAAATCCTTCATCGCAACCGTAAGCCCGGCGCCGGCGAGGGCCAGAACCGTGGCCATCTGGCTGGGCATGCCGAAAACGATCAGCAGAATCAGAATGGCGCCCGCCGCGCGCGTGACGATGTGCGCGACCGACCGCAAGGTCAGCAGTTTTTGCTGATCGGGCTCCACGCGCGCGAACATTCGCTCCAGAAAGTAAGTTGTGAGCAACACGGCTACGCCGATGGCCAGCATCAAGGCAACGGAAATGAGCAGGCCATGCAGCAGATCGCGGCGGCGCGAAGCCACCAGCGTACTCCACTGTCCATAGACGCCAGCGAGGTCCTGCTGATTGCGTATGCGGCTGTCCAGGCTGGACAATCTTTTCTGCAACGCGGTCAGCGATTTGTAGGAAGAAATTGTGGAACCGGCTTGCCTGGAGGAGGGATTCTTCGTCGAACCTCCGCTTGCTGCAGTTACTGGAAGCCCGTTTTCCAATTGCTTTGATTGCTGAGATTGCGCTTGTTCAAGCTGGGCTTCGAGTTTATCGTGCCTGCCGGAAAATGAGGCGACCGACGCGGCCGCATCGCGTTCCTCCTGGTAGAGGCGTCCCACCTCCGATTGCAGCGCATACCATGCCCGGGCGCGCGATAGAAATGAAGCGGAAGCCGGCAGGGTCGAGCCCGCCTGCCTTCCGACGATGCTGAGATCCAGTTGACCGCCGCTGCTTTGTTCCGAGGCGTTATATTCATCGACCATGCGCTGGATTCGGCTCTGGGGATCGCCTCCGGCCCGCTCAAGATCTTCGTGCGCGTCGGCGAGTTCGTCCTCGCTTAATTCCTGGCGAGACTTCGCGAGATCGAGCTCCTGCGTGAGATCTTCCTTCTCATTTTCCCTGGCATGCGCCAGGAGTTGCGTAAGGTGCGAAACATTCACACTCAACTCGGCAGCTTCTTGTTCGCCTTTTGTTATCCGGTCGAGGATGGCCTTGATTTCAGGAGTGGAGGGAACAGGTTGGGAAGATGCCGCATAGAGCGCCGCGGCAAACGCAAAATCAACTTCATGGTCGGCCTTGCGGAGCACGTTCCGCGCCAGGTCTTGCTCTTCCGGCGTGGCGGCAAGCTGGGAAAGCACCTGCGCGTCACGGAATTGTTGCAGGTTCACGGGCGATTGAGGGAGTTTCGATGCAGGTCCAGAGGACGAAACCGTACGAGCGCCCCACTCGGTGGTCACGAAAAGGCCGGCTCCTGTGAGCACGAGGAGCGCGATCAAAACAATAAGAACTCCGCGCTGGTTAGATTGCATAGTGCGTTCCAATTTCCCCCGCGATCTCAAATCCCCGAATGGCTTGGGGGATCAGCCGCGGTTCACCCCAGGCTATGCGCCGAGCCAGCGGCCCAACGGCTCCCACCCTTCGGAATGATCGCAAATCACCTTGACAGTGGCCGTGATGGGGATCGCCAGAATCAGACCTATCGCGCCCCAGATCCATCCCCAGAATAATAACGCAGCGGTGACGGCGAGAGCATTCAAGTGGACGCGCCGCCCCACAATCGCGGGCATCAAGACGTTCAGGCCGACAATATGAAGGAATGTCAACATGGCCGCAACCCCGAAGTATGGTCCAATCGTGTTCCACTGCGCCAGGCCGATCAGAAATGGCGGAATCCACGCCAGCAACGCGCCGAGGTACGGCACCAGGTTCAGAAGTCCTGAGACGCAACCTAGCAGAAAAGGATAATTCAAATGAATGGCGAGAAAGAACCCCCAGCTCAAAAGCATCAGGATGAGGGCCACGAGAGCATTGCCCGCCACAAAACTTCGGAGCATCAAACTGACTTCATCGAGCGCGCCCCGGACGCGCTCCTGATGTTCGTCCGGGAATAAATCAATCGTGGCTTTCCAAATGCGGGGTTTTGCGGCGAGCATGAAGAAAACCAGAAACGGCACGAACGTCGCTACCACCAGAATGGAGTACAACGATCCCGCTCCTCGTAGCAGCCACTCGCGCACCGGAGGCGGCTCAACCGTGCGCAGCGGCGTCCGCCCTTTTTCCGCCGCGGGCGCGATCGCCTCGACTCCTTTTTCCAGGGTGGTCATTTGACGGTCGAACGCCGTGGTCACGTGGCGCAAGACTTCGCTGTAGCGCGGCCAATCGGCCATAAATTGATTCGCTCGAAGCACGACGAGATATCCAAGACCGGCAAAAATCGCGGTGACGGTGAGCAGCACCACCAACGCCCCCAGCGCGCGCGGAAAGTGGATTCGCTCCAAGAGGCCCACGACCGGATCAAGGAAATAGGCAATCAAGACGGCGAGCAGCAGGGTGACCACAACATCGGAGGCAAAATACAAGAAGGCAAAAACGATCGCCGCCGCGATGATGCGCTGAGACGGGTTCGACCGCGATGTGAGTTTGACGTCTTCCAGCTGCATATTCCCACCCATTTCAACATAGCACACCCCCCAATCCGGACAAACCGCGGCAAACTGCGGCTTGCCCCAGACAGCAAGGCTGGGATACCGTAGATAGCACCACCATGCTCGCCGCCGCTCTCCCTGTGACCCCGCTGTCGCGCTTGGATTTCCGGGCTGCTCTGGACATTCTGATCGTCGCGGCGTTGATCTATTATTTGTTGAAACTGCTGCGCGGGACTCGCGCGGTGCAAATGCTGGTGGCGCTTGCGCTGCTTTTCGTTTTTTATCGCGGCGCGCAATGGGCGCGTCTGGAAATGGTCGAGTGGCTGCTCACGACGATGTTGCCGTACGTGGCCATCGCTCTCATCATCCTGTTTCAGCCGGAAATCCGCAGGGCGCTTTCGCGCGTTGGGCGGAACCTGTCCTTGATGAATTTTGCGTCGCGCAATCCGAAAGGCTCGTACGATGACATCGTCATGGCCGCCGAATATTTTTCTCAGAACCGCATCGGCGCGCTCATCGTCGTCGAACGGCAAGCCGGCCTGCGCACGTACATCGAGAGCGGCATACCGCTGGACGCCCAGCTTTCCTACGACTTGCTGGTTTCGATTTTCCGGCCCGGCTCTCCCTTGCATGATGGCGCAGTCATTATCGAAGGATCGCGCGTCGCGGCGGCCGGCTGTTTCCTTCCGCTCTCGTTGAATCCGATGATCTCGAAGCAACTGGGCACGCGGCATCGCGCGGCGATTGGAATCACCGAAGACAGCGACTGCGTGGTGGTCCTGACTTCCGAAGAAACGGGCTCGATCTCGGTCGCTTCGGCCGGAGCGATCGAAACCAATCTTTCCCCGGAAGATTTGAGCGATCGCTTGCGCGAAATGGTTTCGCGCCGCCGGGCCACCATGGTCCTGCCTGCCGCGGTTTCGCAATCGCGAACTCCGGTGCGGAGATAGACCTTGGGTTTCCTGCGCAAGTACGTTTTCGCCAATGCGGGCTTGAAGCTTCTGGCCCTCGCCATTTCGTTTCTCATTTGGGTGACGTACACTGCCGAGCCCTACGCCGAGGTCGGCTTTCAGGTGCCGCTCGAATTCACCACCATGCCGCCCGAACTGGAAATGTCGGGCGACGTCCCCACGTCCGTCCATATCCGCGTGCGCGGCCGCTCGGCTCTGCTCCGCCGCATGATTCCCGCCGATCTGAACCTGCGTCTGGACATGAAAAGTGGGAAGCAAGGAACCATGGCCATCCCTTTCACGCCCGAAATGGTGGGCGCACCGTATGGCGCGACCGTCGTGCAGGTTGAACCGACCGAAATCCACGTTACTCTTGTGCCACGCCACGGCCCCGCTCCTCCCGCCGGATGACCGGCGGCGTGCTAGACTCGAAAAACCGAGGGCGAGTTGATTGCCCCGGCCAATCCTGATTCAAAATGACCAAAGAACTGTTCGGCACGGACGGCATTCGCGGCATTCCCGGCACTTATCCGCTGGACGACGCCACGCTTTACGGAGTCGCGCGGGCGCTGGGCAAATATCTGCTCGAAACCGACGCGAAGCCTCGTGTCCTGATCGGCATGGATACGCGCGAATCCGGGCCTCACATCGCGGCGCAGCTTGCCGCCGGCCTCGCCGAGGACGGTGTGGCGTTCCTTTCCGCGGGCGTCATCACGACTCCTGGTGTTGCTTGCCTCGTCCGGCAAAACAAATTTTCGGCGGGAATGGTGATTTCCGCTTCCCATAATCCATTTCATGACAATGGCGTCAAGCTATTCGCCGGAACGGGGATGAAATTTCCGGATGACGTCGAGGAGCACCTCGAAACCGAAATTCACCAGCACAAAGGCCGTGAGACCGCGCCGCACGGCGTTCCTGTCCCGGCCGATCTCTCGCTCGATGAGGAGTATTTGAAGTACCTGCGTGGGCGCGCCATCCCCGGAGCGAATCTCAAGGGATTGAAATTGGTCCTCGATTGCGCCAATGGCGCCGCGAGTCTCCTTGGACCGGCGCTGTTCCGTTCCCTCGGCGCGGAAGTGATCGCCATTCACAACCAGCCGAACGGGCGCAACATTAACGACGGCTGCGGCTCGCTGCATCCGGAAAAGCTGCGCGAGAAAGTCCTCGAAACCCGCGCGTCGCTCGGCGTGGCGTTTGACGGCGATGCCGACCGCGCCATGTTCGTGAGCGCCAGCGGGCGTCACGTGGACGGCGACGGAGTTTTGCTGGCCGCGGCGCGATATTTAAAGTCCGTCGGGCAGTTGCGCGGCGGCCGCGTCATTGGCACGACGATGGCCAATCTGGGCCTCGAGCGCGTCCTGGACGCCGAGGGCCTGAGCCTCGCGCGGGTCCCCGTGGGCGATCGCTACGTTCTGGAAGAAATGCTGCGCAGCGGCGCAAATCTCGGCGGCGAGCAATCCGGCCACATCATATTTCTCGACGACGCGACGACCGGCGACGGCCTTCTTACGGCGCTCAAGATCGCCTGCCTCGTCGCTCTGCGCGGCCCGCTCGACGAACTGGTCCACGGTCTGAAAGTGTTTCCCCAAACGATCGTGAACGTGCAAGTAAAGTCCAAGCCTCCCCTCGAATCCCTGCCCATCGTTTCCGCCGCGATTGAAAAGGCGACGAAAACCCTGGGCGCCGCCGGACGAGTCGTTGTGCGCTATTCGGGCACCGAACCCAAAGCGCGCGTCATGGTCGAAGCCGAGCACGCCGAGGACGTTACGATGTGGGCCGAAACACTCGCCTCCGCCATCCGCGCCGCAATCGGCGCCTAGTTTTTCATTCCTCCTGGGAACTTTTTCCTTTCCTTGGCTTCCATATAAAGAGAGCAAATGGACTGCACGCGGGATGCGCAATGTTGCACCCCGCCTACGCTGGATGTGCGTCTGCGAGGTGTCTCATGAGCAATCACCTGGACGGGTACGCATTGCACTGGCCGAAGTGGAGCGTGACCGCACGTTTTCTGCGACGCATGGCTGTTGGCCTACTTGCTGTGGCGAGTCTGCTTTGGTTCGCGGCACGCATAGAAGAAATTAGTTCGCAGCGCGGCATTGAGACCAGCCGTGCGACTGGGCTGTCCGTAATTGTCCCCCTGTCCCACTTCACTCCCATACTCGCTAAACGTGTGTTCTCAGAAGCGAGGGTGGCTCAATCCGCGGTGTCGCCTGAGGGAACACGAATTGCCCGCACCGCGTCACTCCGCATCTTTGTCAGAAATTTTTCGGCGGCGCGGGAGTCGGTGGACCGGATCGTAAGGACCCGCGGCGGTTTCGCGGCCTCCATGACCATCTCGAGCCCCAAGGACTCCTCAAGATCACTTTCTGCCGATTTCGCAATCCCCACTGCGCAGTGCGATGCGGCGTTGCAGGAATTCAGATCGCTCGGCCGCGTCGAGGAGGAACATCAGGGTAGCGAGGAGGTCACTGCCCAATCTGAGGATTTGGATATTCGCCTCAAGAACGCGCGAGAAACCGAAATCCGGCTGACGAACATCCTTCGGGTTGGCACGGGCAAGGTCAGCGATGTCCTGGAAGTCGAAAATGAAATCACGCGTGTGCGCGAAGAAATCGAGCGCATGGAAGCTGAGCAAAAGCGCTTAAATAGTCGCGTCGTTTTTGCTTCGATTGATCTGAGCTTGACGGAGGAATTTCAAGCCGAACCCGGCATTCGGTCTTCGCAGCTTGGCCTGCGCATGAGAAACGCTTTCATCGATGGCTATCGTGGCGCAGCGGACGGGGTATTGAATGTCCTTGAAATTTTACTTTCGACCGGTCCGAGCCTGTTTCTTTGGGGCTTGATCCTCTTTTGGCCTGCGCGCTGGGCTTGGCGGCGCTGGCAAAAATCAAGGGCTCAAAGCGAGGCCAGAGCCTGAATTCTCCCAAAGACAGTAATCACCGAAGGTAAAATATGTGAAAAACTGTAGAAGCCTGAGCACAGTGAAGGGCCAACCCGGCCCATAATAACAATATCTTCTTATTTATCTTGATGTTAGCAAATTGTGGGGAGATATTTAAGGTGTGGCACTTGGTTTGCACTTGCTGTGGTCAAGTGGTTTTGATCTTTCCCGGGGTGGTTAATGCGTCCCGGCTGGTTCCGGGACGGGGTGAAATGGGGTTTAGCTGGAAGGGGCTCGGAGGCGAGCCCCTTTTGTTTTTTGGCCTGTAGTGTCAGCCCGCCTAACTTACTTCATTCGGCTACCCTGACGTGTTAAATGCAAAATTTATATAGCTAATTTTAAAGAGGATAGAGGATTGCGTGTGGCATCAGCAGAAGGGTGGCATCGCTGGCTTTGATCTTCCGCGAATCCCGAAAGTACATTACCTGTTCCGCACCACGGCGCGGTCTGCGCGTTGACGCTACAGTCTTATACCACTTAGCATGATGATGGTGCGGCCCACACTCCATGGCTAGAACAATCGACGAAGATCTCGCCCAGCTCGAAAGAGACATCCGCCAGCTGAAGATCGAGTACGAACAATACTTCGGCGGCGGAAAGGCCCGTCCGCCCTCGGACATCGAGTGGCGCATCGATACGACGCTCAAGCGCTATAGCGACCGGGGCGCGGAGATGAATTACAGCCAGCGCTTTCGCTACGGCAACCTGACTCAGATGTACTCGAAGTTTCGCGAAATCTTCCGCAAGCGCCTGAAACAAAAAGAAGAGGGCACGGTGCAGCGCCACTTCGGCGCCGCCGCTCGCGAGATTGAGGCGGAGCGGGCTCGCAAGCGCGCCGAAGCTGAAAAATCGGACGCCGCGCGATTCCCGTTTGCCGTCTCCTGGAAGGACCCCGACCAGGAGAAGAAAAAAGTCGAGCAACTCTTCGCGGCGTTTCGCGAAGCAAAAGCGCAGGCGGGAGAAGATACCGAGCCCCTGACCATGGACGCCTTCCAGAATTTTGTCCGGCAAAAAACAGACCAGCTCAAAAAGCAACAGGACGCGCATGAAGTCGAGTACGTCGTATCCGTCGAAGGCAAACACGCGCGGCTCAAGGCGCGCGTGAAATCCTGAAGATTAACTTTTCCCGGTTGTGATCCCCCACGAAACGCATCAGGCCTTGATGTACCACGGCACGTTGATCAGCACGATGTTGCGGCTGCCTTTCACCAGGAGCAGCGCCTTCAGCAGTTCCGCGCGCTGGTTGTGCAGCGGATAGTGATACCAGTGCCGCTCGACGAGTTCCGGCACGATCACCGCGATTTGCCTGCCCGGATTGTTCAACTCCATGTCCAGAACGTAATCCAGGATCGGTTTGATGATTAGCCGGAACGGCGACGCCAGATTCACCAGATTCGGCGGCGTCCCGCCGGCCTGCGCGACCGGCTGGGCGACAAGGCGGTTCCAATTGTCCTGCAGCGCGTTGGTTTCTTCTTCTGTGCCTACGTGCACCGCGTGAATTTCCGGCGAAAGCGTCAGCGCGAACTCCATCGCCCGCTGCGAAATGAGCGACCACGACTGAATCGGCACGATCACGATGGGCGGCCCGAGGTGTTCGATTTGCAGCGGGCTGGGACACCGGACTTCTTCGGTGACTTGATCGTAATGCCGGTGCACCCACATCATGGCGGACATCATCCCCGCGATCAGCAACACGCTGACCCAGGCTCCCGAAGTGAATTTCGCGACAAGCACGACCACAAGCGTCACGCCCGTGGCCGCGGCACCCAGCCCGTTGATGAGCATGCTGCGCCCTGCGCCACGGCCCGGGTTCCGCCGCCAGTGGCCCACCATTCCCAGTTGTGACAGCGTGAATGCCAGAAACGCGCCAATCGCGAACAGCGGGATCAGCCGGTCAGTTACGCCGCGAAAAATAATCAGCAAAATCCCTGCAAGGACGGCCAGTACATAAATTCCCTCCGAATACACGAGCCGCCGCCCGCGATAGCCGAATGAGTGCGGCAGAAATCCGTCGTGCGCAACAGCTTTGCAGAGGCGCGGAAAATCGGCAAACGCAGTGTTGGCGGAAAGCGAGAGAATCAACAGCACGGAACCGATCGTGAAGTAGTAGAACACTCCCCGTCCCGCAATGGCCGCGACGAGCAACGAAATCACGCTTTGATAACCGGGCAGCCCCGGATCGGTCGCCTGAATACCGTACGCGCGAACCAGGTAAGCGATGCCCGCGAGAAGAATTGCCAGCAGCCCAATGATCACGGTCAGCGTCCGCTGCGCGTTGCGCACGGTCGGCTCGCGGAACGCGCGCACTCCGTTGCTGACGGCCTCAACGCCCGTCATCGCCGTGCATCCGTTGGAGAACACTTGCAGGAGCAGCCACATGCTCACCGCGACAGTCGCGGGCCCCGCAACGCTCGCCGGCGGCGCGGCCACGGGAACAGGATGCCCAGCCGCAAATACCGTTTTCGTGAAGCCGATGAGAATGGCGACCAACAGCGAGCCGAGAAACGCGTACGTGGGGATCATAAAAAACACGCCCGCCTCCCGAACGCCGCGCAAATTCACGATCGTGACGATCACCAGGATGCCCAGGCAAAGAGCAAGCGTGTGCGGCTGAAGTTGCGGCACAGCGGAAACCAGCGCGCCCACGCCGGCGGAAATTCCCACTGCCGCGGTCAGCACGTAATCAAGCATCAGCGCCGCCGCGGCAAGGAGGCCGGGATACGTCCCCAAATTTTCCGATGCCACGGTGTAAGAGCCGCCCCCTCCAGGATAAGCCGCGATTGTCTGCCGGTAGGAAAAATAAACGATCGCCAGCAACACAATGATGCTGGCGCTCACCGGCACAATGTAAGCAACTCCCGCTGCGCCCAGCGGAATGAGCAGCGTCAGCGCCGCCTCAGGCCCGTACGCCGCCGAACTCAGCGCATCCAGACCGAAGATCGGTATTCCCGCGACGGGCCCGATCTGCTCGGCGCGCTCATCGGAAGTCGCTAAAGGTTTTCCGAGAAGTATGTCCACAAAAGACATGGGCCCTCCAAAGGATGGACGATGAGTGTAACGGGAGGTGCGGGCATTTGGAATGGCGAAGCTATTTGGGGCAGTTCCCACTTTTCGATTCCCGCGCCCGCGCATACTATAGTCGTTTTTGTTTCATCCTTTGGAGGATTCTGTGCCTGTGGAACGCGCGCTGGTAAGTGTTTACGACAAGAGCGGGCTGGCGGAATTTGTGCGGCAACCGGCCGTGCGCGGGATTGAGATTGTTTTCACCGGCAGCAGTGGGAACTGTTTAGTTGACACTGTAAACTAAAACATTTACACTCAAGCGATGATCGGCGGCTTCCGGCATAAGGGGCTTCAAGAAATTCATCTTGCCGGCAAGACACGCCGGATCGGCGCCGATCATATCCGGAAGTGCGTGCGTATCCTGCAATTGCTGGAAGTGGCGGAGCGGCCCGAGGACATGAACATCGCGGGCTTTCACTTCCACGGCCTGCAAGGCGATCCAAAACGCTGGTCGGTGCGCGTGACCGGGAATTTCCGGATCACTTTCGGCTGGTCGGGTGAAAACGCCTTGGAAGTCGATTTTGAAGACTACCATTAGGGAGGAAGTCATGGGACGAAAGAAGGGACTGCCGCCCGTCCATCCGGGCGAGATCATCAAGGAAGACATCCTGCCTTCTGTCGGCTTGTCCGTGACGGCCGCAGCGAAAGCTCTGGGCGTGTCCCGCCAGATGCTTCACGACATTCTGGCGGAGCGCAAGCCCTTGTCGGCCATCATGTGTCTGAAGGTGTCCCGTCTGTTCGGAAGTTCGCCGGAAGTTTGGATGCGGTTGCAGGCAGCCTACGACCTAAGGAAGGCAGAGCAAAACAAGAAGGTCATGCAACGCGTCGCGCGGATCGTGCCTGTAAAACCGGTCGAAGAAGTTCGGGCCTGAACCACTGCGCGAGCGGGCTTTCTTCAACCTGGAAGCTTGCTTGTCAGATGGGCCGCTCCCGCTTCACAATCTCCTCTTTCTTGATAGGTTCCAGCACACGGGCCAAATAGTTTGCGAGCATTTTGCATTTACAGCACAGACACGAAAAGGAGGCTCTTCCCGTCCGTGGCCAGATCCTTGGCGATCACCTGACCCTCGCCGATGTTGATGACCTTCTTTTTGGACCCAGTTCCCGCTTTTCGATTCCCGCGCTCGCGCATACAATAGGCGTTTTCGTTTCATCCTTTGGAGGATTCTGTGCTTGTGGAACGCGCGCTGGTGAGCGTCTACGACAAGAGCGGGCTGACGGAATTTGTGCGGCGACTGGCCGTGCGCGGGATCGAGATTGTTTCCACCGGCGGCACGGCCAAGCTGCTACGTGAAGCGGGAATTACTGTGCGCGATGTTTCCGACTTGACCGGGTGGCCGGAGATGCTGGGCGGGCGCGTGAAGACGCTGCACCCTAAAGTGCATGGCGGCATTTTATTTCGGCGCGGAGAGGCGGGCGACCGCGCGCAGACTGCGGAACACAAGATTGCGCCCATCGATCTGGTCGTCGTGAATCTCTATCCGTTTGAGGCGACCGCGGCGAAGCCGGACCTGACTCCCGAGGATTTGATCGAGAACATCGACATTGGCGGGCCGACCATGGTTCGCTCGGCCGCAAAAAATTTCGAGAGCGTTGCCGTAGTCACCAATCCTGCCGACTACGCCGCCGTCGCGGCCGAAATCTCGGCGCATGGAGAAGTGAGCCTGGCGACACGGCTGGAACTCGCGCGCAAAGCGTTCGCGCTCACCGCGCGTTACGACGGCAAGATCGCGACGGAACTCGAGCGCTTGTCGGCGAGCAGCGGGTCGATCGAGCTGGGCTTGCGCCCGTTGCTGCCCGAGCGGCTGCACTTTGCCTACGCGCGCCGGCAGGAGTTGCGCTACGGGGAAAATCCGCATCAGCGCGCGGCGCTTTACGTTCCCGCGGGATCAGCCGCCAAAGGTCTCGCCGCGGCTCGCCAGCTCCAGGGCAAGGAGCTTTCCTACAACAATCTTGTGGACCTCGAAGCGGCCCTCGACCTCGCCATGGAATTCCGGCGGCCCGCGGCCGTCATCGTGAAGCACAACAATCCGTGCGGCACGGCGGAGCAGGAGACGCTGGCGGAAGCCTACGTCAAAGCCCTGGCCTGCGATCCGATTTCCGCGTATGGCGGAGTGATGGCGTTCAATCGCCCGCTCGACGCTGCAACCGCCGAAGAAGTGGCGAAACTTTTCGTCGAATGCATCGTCGCGCCGGGATACGATCCGGCGGCGCTCGATAAATTTGCGGCCAAGAAAAATTTGCGTCTGTTGCATCTTCCCGCATGGGATAGCGTCGCGGGAGAATTCGATCTCGAATTGAAACGCGTCTCAGGCGGCATCCTCGTGCAAGAGCAAGATCGCCACGAACTCGCCGAGAGCGATCTGAAAGTTGTCACGCGTCGCGCGCCCACGCGCGAGGAAATCGAGGCCATGCTCTTTGGCTGGAAAGTTTGCAAGCATGTGAAATCCAACGCCATCGTCTTCGCGCGCGCGGGACAGACGGTGGGCATCGGCGCGGGCCAGATGAGCCGCGTCGACTCAGTGAAAATTGCCGTCATGAAGGCCCAATTGCCGCTGGCGGGAAGCGTCGTGGCCTCGGACGCTTTTTTTCCTTTCCCCGACGGCGTGGAAGAAGCGGGAAAGGCCGGCGCCACCGCCGTGATTCAGCCGGGCGGCTCGGTTCGCGATGCGGACGTCATCGCGGCGGGGGACCGGCTGGGCATCGCCATGGTGTTCTGCGGCGTGCGGCATTTTCGGCACTAGGAGGTCGGGACTTCAGTCCCGACGAAAAGCATCACTCAATTTGGGGTTTTAACCCCTGAAGCTTCAGCGGCTGAAGCCGAAAATCAAAAGGGATGCGAATGGCCGAGCTAAAGCTCGGCCCTTCGAAATGCATAGATGCTTACCTCAGGACATTAGGCGGGAACCCAGGCAGCATGCCGTGCATCCAACAGGTGGATAGGATTCTACGGCGTACTTGTGTCTCGTCCCCTGAACCACCCGAGGCCACAAACGCAGTTCCGGAGAGGAAACAAATTCAGGATGCGTTTTGACGGAGGGCTCGGCGTGGCGGATAATCCCTTTTGCGGTGAATGGATGAAAACTGGCCGGAATCTCGCCGTACTTTCTCTTTTCTTGCTGCTGGGCGGACCTTCCGCCGGCGCGCGGCAAGCCAAGAATAATCCGAACACGCAGGCCGCTCCTGCTTCGCAGGACGAAATCGCGAAACATGCCGAAGCCTATTACGATTTCGTGATGGGGCATTATTTCGCGCAGGAATATCAAATCAGCAGCCACGCGGAAGATGTCAACAAGGCCATCGATTTCTTAAAAAAGGCGTTCACGCTCGACCCGAACAGCCAGCAAATCGGCGACGAGCTTGCCGAAATTTATTACCAGTCGCAGAGGATTCGCGACGCGGTGACCGAGGCGAATTCGATTCTCGCCAAGGACCCGGACAATCTGCCCGCGCGCCGCTTGCTCGCGCGAATCTACGTGCGCACGCTCGGCGATTTGAGCAACACCGCCGGGCAGCGCGACACGCTTGCGCGCGCCACCGAGCAATACCGCGAAATCCTTCGCCTCGATCCTGCTGACTCCGATGCCGCTCTCTGGCTCGCGCGACTCTACCGCCTGCAAAACGAGCAAGACAAGGCCGAGGCCGTTCTGCGGGACTTGCTCGCGCGCGAACCGGCAAACGAGAACGGCGTCGAGCAACTGACTCAGCTTTTGCTGGATGAAGGGAAATCGCAGGAAGCGGTCTCCTCGCTGCAAGTCATCCTGCAGCGCGCGCCCACTCCGCGTCTGTGGGAGTTGCTAGGCGATGCCTACAACCAGATCCACGATCTCCCGAAGGCCGAGCAGGCCTATCGCCATGCCGCGGATGCCCAGCCCGACGACATCAACCACCACAAGGAACTCGCGCAAACGCTCCTCACCGAGGAAAAATATCCCGAAGCGATCGAACAATATCAGCGCCTGACGCAGATGGATGCGGACAATCCGGACAACTACGTCCGACTCGCCGAAATTTACCGCCAGTTGAAACAGCTCGATAAAGCCGAGCAAAATATCCTGCTCGCCAAGCAGCGCGCGCCCAACAGCCTGGAAGTGACTTATTACCAGGCCTCGATCTACGAGGATCAGGGCCGCCTCGACGATTCCATTCGCGTGCTTTCCGACGCGGTGACGGCCGTGAAGACGGAGTCCGAATTCACGCCGTCGCGCCGGCGCACGCTCGCCATCCTGTACCAGCAGCTCGGGCAGTTGTACCGCGAAACGAGCAACTACACGGCGGCGGTGAACACATTTGAAGAGATGCTGCGCCTCGGAACCGAGGAAGACCGCCGGGCGCGCGTGATGATCATTGACACCTACCGCGAAGCGCGCGACATGCCCAAAGCGCTCGACGCCGCGCGCAAGGCGGTCGACGCTTACCCGAAGGAACGTTCCATCCTCATCGCACAGGCGCTTCTCTTAGGTGAAAATGCGCAGGCCGATCAAGCCGCTTCAAAGCTTCACGCCCTGCTGGATGGTTCGGCCTCCGATTTCGAAATCCAGCTCGATATCGCCCAGGTCTACGAAGAAAGCAAGCGCTGGGCGGACGCGGAGCAGGCCATCCACGCCGCGGAAAAAATCCAGCCGGACTCCTCCGGCAAGGAAATGACCGGCTTCCTGCTTGGCGCGATTTTCGAGCGCCAGAAAAAATTTGACCAGGCCGAAGAGCAATTCCGCAAAGTGCTGGACGCGAACCCGCGCAACGCTTCGACGCTAAACTATTACGGCTACATGCTGGCGGACCGCGGAATCCGTCTTGACGAAGCCACCGATCTGATCAAACGCGCCCTCACGGATGACCCGAACAACGCCGCATACCAGGACAGCCTCGGCTGGGCCTACTACAAACAGAACATGCTGGACAAAGCGGAAGAGCTGTTGCGGCAGGCGGTGATCCGCGAGGGCCACGATCCGACCATCCTGAGCCATTTGGGCGACATATACGCCAAGATGGGAAAAGACAGCCTCGCCGAAGCGCAATGGCAGAAATCGCTCGACGAATGGCACCGCGCCCTCCCGGCGGATTTCGAAGCCGCCAAGATGGCGGAGGTCGAACAAAAGATTTCCGCGCTGAAACGCCGGCTCGCGCAGCAGAAAACACCCGGCGACCCAAAGCCGTAGTAGCATATCCCCCCTATGAAATCGGTCCGCGTTCCCGCCTATGCGAAGGTGAACTTGCGCCTTGACGTCCTCGGGGTTCGCGCGGACGGCTATCACGAATTGCGGACCGTTTTTCAGGCCATCTCCCTGCATGACACTCTGGTGCTGGAAACAAAGCGAGAACCTGGGATCGATCTGCACATCACTGGAAATTCTCAACTTGCCGGCGAGCCGGGGCAGAACAATCTCGTTTATCGCGCCATTGATCAACTTGCCCGCGAAATTGGATTTGAGCGCGGCGTGCGCGCCGTCCTGACCAAGCGCATTCCCGTGGGCCGCGGCCTGGGCGGCGGATCGAGCGATGCCGCTGCGGCCCTCCTGGGTCTTCTTCGGCTGACCGGAAAACGCATCGCCGCCGCACGCTTGCTGGAAATCGCGTCCGGCCTTGGCGCGGACGTTCCGTTTTTCCTGCAAGGGGGCCGCGCGCTTGGGATTGGCCGCGGAGACGAAATTTATCCTTTGCCCGATGTGGCGCGCCGCCAGGTCCTGGTGATTTCGCCGCACGAAATTGCCGTCCCCACAAAGGACGCCTACCGGTGGCTCTCCCAGGAATTGACAAATGGGGATGGCCCCACTAAACTAATGCGGTTCTGTGCTCTGTGCTGGAGCCCTCAGGGGGGCGCCCTCTCAAACGATTTTGAGGCTGCTGTCTTTCCCCGGTATCCCCGATTGGCTGCGATCAAGAGGGAATTGCTTCAGCAAGGAGCCGCAGAGGCCTCGCTGGCGGGTAGCGGTTCGGCGGTGTTTGGAGTCTATCAACACCCAGCGAAGGCGCGCCGGGCTGCCCGAGCGTTTCCGAAAGATCAGGTTTTTCTCTGCACGACTCTTTCGAGGGCAGAGTACCGCCGAAAAATGGGTGGGCGCGATTTTGTCTGAAGGGTTCGAGCACTCGTAAGGATCATCAAACTTGACCGACGACAAATTCAAGATTTTCAGCGGCAGCGCGAACCCGCGCTTGGCGGAAGATATTTGCCGCCACCTGGGCGTAAAGCTGGGCGAGGCCAAGCTCGGCAAATTCAGCGACGGCGAGGTGTATTTTCAGGTTTTGGAAAATGTGCGGGGCGCGGACGTTTTCGTCGTGCAGCCCTGCACGAACCCCGCGGATTTTCATTTGATGGAACTTCTCATGATGATGGATGCGTTCAAGCGCGCGTCGGCCTGGCGGATCACCGCGGTCGTGCCGTACTACTGTTACGCGCGCCAGGACCGCAAGGACAAGCCCCGCGTTCCGATTTCCGCGAAGCTGGTCGCCGATTTGATGGAGACCGCCGGCGCGAACCGGGCGCTGACGCTCGATTTGCACGCGCCGCAAATCCAGGGCTATTTCAACGTGCCGGTGGACCATCTGTATGCCATGCCCGTGCTGGTCGAGTACTTCGAGAAGAAAAAAATCGGAAACCTTACTGTCGTATCGCCCGATGCGGGAGGCGTGGAGCGGGCGCGCGCCTTCGCCAAGAAACTCGATTCGCCGCTGGCGATCGTGGATAAGCGCCGCGTGGATATTGACGTCAGCGAAGTGATGCATCTGATCGGAGACGTGCGCGGCCGCGCCACGCTGATCATCGACGACATCATCGATACGGCGGGCACGCTGGTGAAAACCGCCGAAGCCTTGCTGAAGGAAGGCGCGACGAAAGTGTACGCGGGCTGCACCCACCCGGTGCTTTCCGGACCGGCTGTCGAGCGCATTTGCGCGTCAAAAATCGACGAAGTCATCGTCACCGATTCCGTGCCCCTGACCGAGAGCGCGAAAAAGGTTTCCAAGATCAAGGTCCTCAGCGTCGCAGAGCTGCTTGCTCGCGGCATTCATTCGATTCATGAGGAAACCTCGATCAGCGAACTGTTTTTCTAAAGGCCTGCGCCGCGCGCGGTGTGTTCGCTGTAGCCCGCCTCTTCAGAGGCGGGGATTTTCGGCCACACGGCGAAAACCCC
>JGI12269J14319_10002115_pt1 | contig 19342 bp, 11 predicted proteins | sample PeaSoiSIISIP2007_FD_14319 | JGI IMG/M metagenome (IMG submission 14319)
CGCGGGCGCTGCGGGCCGTGCGCCGAGCGTGGTCCGCGTGGCGACGGCGTCCCTGGGCGACATCCCGCTCCAGCTCAGCGAACTCGGCACAGTGACCCCGCAGGCCACCGTGACCGTCCAGTCGCAGATCAACGGCACGCTGATCGCCGTCTACTTCAGGGAGGGGCAGGCCGTGCGCAAGGGCCAGCTTCTGGCGCTGGTCGATCCGCGTCCGTACGAGGTCAGCCTGCAGCAGGCGGAAGGCCAGCTGATGCGCGACCAGGCTTCCCTCGACGAGGCGAAGCTGGACGCCGCGCGCTACAGGACCCTGGTCGCCCAGGACTCCATCGCCCGGCAGACCTACGATCAGGAAGTCGCGACCGTCAAACAGGACGAGGGCGTCGTCCGCATCGACCTGGCGGCGATCGCCAGCGCGCGGCTGAACATCGCCTATTGCCACATCGTCGCGCCGGTCTCCGGCCGGGTCGGCCTGCGCGAGGTCGACCCGGGCAACTTGGTCAACACCAACGAGCCCAACGGCCTGGTCGTCATCAATGAGCTCGATCCAGCAACCGTCATCCTCACGCTGCCGGAGGACTCGATTCCACAAGTGGCCCAGCGCATGGCGGCGGCCGGCGGGCTGCCGGCGACCGCGTACGACCGAACAGCGGCGACCGTGCTGGCGCAGGGCGAACTCTACACGCTCGACAACCAGATCGACACCTCGACCGGCACGGTCAAGGCGCGGGCGCGCTTCGCCAATCCCAGCGGCACGCTGTTCCCCAACCAGTTCGTCAACGTGACGTTGCTCGTCGACACGCTCACCAACGTCGTGACCGTCCCGGCCGTCGCCATCCGGCACGGGCCACAGGGCGACTTCGTTTATGTGATCCAGTCGGACTCGACGGTGAAGGTGACGCCGGTGAAAGTCGGTCCAGCGCAGGGCGAGACCGCCTCGATCCAATCCGGACTGAATGCCGGCGACGTCGTGGTCACCGATGGCGGCGACCGATTGAGCGACGGCGCCCACGTTATTCAGCCCAAGGACGCCGCCCGTTTCGCGCAGACGATGGCGCGCCAGCGCAAGCCGACCGGCGGCATCCTGGGCTGGATCGAGGGCCTGTTCGGCGTCAAGCCAGCGCCGGCTGCAGGCGCCGGCGCTGGGCAGACCGCTGACAACACCGGTGGGGCGCAGAGCGGCGCCGGCGGCGAGGGCGCGGCCCGTCGGGCGGCGCTCCTCGCCAGTCTCGATCTCACCGCCGATCAGCAAGCCAAGGCGAACCAGATTTTCGCCGACGCGCGGACCAAGTCGGAGGCCGCCGGCGACGACTTCCAGGCGCGCCGGCAGATCATGCAGGACGCCAACAACCAGCTGGAGGCGATCCTCACGCCGGAACAAAAGGCCAAGTTCGAGGCGGGGCGCGCGCAGCTGCGGCCAGGCGGCGCCGGATCGTCGGCGCCGTCGAGCAGTCAGCCGCCTTCGGTGCCGCCGCCGGCTGCCGCCGCCTCATCGGCGCGTCATACGGGCCGTGCCGAGGCGACCGCCGCGTCCGGCCAATCGCCGTCGGTGGCGGCGCCGGCGGCGCCAAGTCCAGGCGGGCCGGGCGGCCCAGGTGGCCGCGCTCGCTTCATCGACGCGCTCGGACTTGATGCGGCGCAGAAGGCGCAGGCCGACCAGATCTTCGCCGCCGCCCGCGCCCAGTCGCAAGGTTCGACCGATCCGGATGCGCGGCGCGCCGCCATGCGCCAGGCGTTTGAAAAGCTCGATGCGATCCTGAGGCCCGACCAGAAGGCGAAGCTCGCCGCTCTCCGAGCCCAGGCCCGGGGCAGTGGAAACGGCGGGGGCTAGTTTGAGCCCGTGGCGATCACGCCTGGACGCTAGCCCGGGATGAATCCCTCCCGCCCGTTCATCCTACGACCGGTCGCGACCAGCCTGTTCATGGCCGCGATCCTCCTCGCTGGCATCGTGGCGTTCCGCTTCCTGTCGCTCTCGGCGTTGCCCGAGGTCGACTATCCGACCATCCAGGTCCAGACCTTCTATCCTGGCGCCAGTCCGCAGGTGATGGCCGACACTGTCACCGCGCCGCTCGAGCGCCAGTTCGGCGAGATGACCGACCTCAACCGCATGAGCTCGATCAGCTCGGGCGGCGCGTCGGTCATCACGCTGCAGTTCAACCTCGATCTCAGCCTCGATGTCGCCGAGCAGGAGGTTCAGGCCTCGATCAACGCCGCCGGCAACCTCCTGCCCTCGGATCTGCCCGCGCCGCCCGTCTACGCCAAGGTCAACCCGGCCGACGCGCCGATCATGACGCTGGCGCTGACGTCCAAGACCCTGCCGCTGACCCAGGTCGAGGACATCGCCGAGACTCAGCTCGGGCAGAAGATCTCGCAGATCGGCGGCGTCGGTCTGGTCACCGTCGCCGGCGGCCAGCGTCCGGCGGTGCGGATCGAGGTGAACAGCAAGGCGCTCGCCAACTACGGCATGAGCATGGAGACGCTGCGCACGGCGATCGGCAATGCCAACGCCAACGGCGCCAAAGGCTCCTTCGACGGGCCCACCCGCTCGTTCTCGATCAACGCCAACGATCAGCTCGCCACCTCCGACGACTACATGAGCCTGATCGTCGCGTTCAAGAACGGCGCGCCCGTCCGGCTGCGCGACGTGGCGACCGCGATCCAGGCCCCGGAGAACACCCAGCTCGCCGCCTGGAAGAACGCGACCCCCGCCATCATCCTGAACGTGCAGCGCCAGCCCGGCGCCAACGTCATCACCACCGTCGACCAGATCAAGCAGCAGCTGCCGACGCTCGAGGCCGCGTTGCCGGCGGGCGTTCAGGTGGAGGTGCTGACCGACCGGACGACTTCGATCCGCGCCTCGGTCACCGACGTCGAGTTCGAGCTGATGCTGGCCGTCGCCCTGGTCGTAGCGGTGATCTTCATCTTCCTCCGCTCGATCCCGGCCACCTTCATCGCCTCGGTCGCCGTGCCGCTGTCGCTGGTCGGCACGTTCGGCGCCATGTACCTCCTGGGTTTCAGCCTCAACAACCTGACGCTGATGGCGCTGACCATCGCGACCGGCTTCGTCGTCGACGACGCCATCGTGATGCTGGAGAACATCTCCCGCTACATCGAGGCGGGCGAGCGCCCGATGGCGGCGGCGCTGAAAGGCGCCCAGCAGATCGGCTTCACCATCATCTCGCTGACGGTCTCGCTGATCGCGGTCCTGATTCCGCTGCTGTTCATGGGCGACGTTGTGGGGCGGCTCTTCCGCCAGTTCGCCATCACGCTCGCGGTCACGATCGTCATCTCGGCGGTGGTGTCGCTTACGCTGGTCCCAACACTTGGCGCGCGCTGGCTCAAGTCGCGCGCCGAGTCGCACGAGTCGGACTTCCAGCGCCGCGCGCGGCAGCTGTTCGACGACCTGATCGACCGCTACGACCGCGCGCTTCGGTGGGTGCTCGATCGCCAGCCCGCGACGCTGCTGGTTGCGGTGGCGACGCTGGTGCTCACGATCGTGCTCTACATCGCGATCCCCAAGGGTCTCTTCCCGACCCAGGACACCGGGTTGCTGCAGGGCGTCACCCAAGCCTCGCAGTCGATCTCCTACGCGCGCATGGCGACCCTGCAGCAACAGCTGGCGCAGGCGCTGCTCAAGGATCCCGATGTCGCCAGCCTTTCGTCCTACGTCGGCGTCGACGGCGCGAACGACACCCTGAACGCCGGGCGGATGCTGATCAACATCAAGCCGCGCAACCAGCGGACGGGTTCGCAGGCCAAGATCATGCAGGATCTCGCCGAGCGCGCGCGCGCCGTCGCCGGCATCACCCTCTACCTGCAGCCGGTGCAGGACCTGACCATCGACGCCAACGTAGGCCCGACCCAGTACCAGTTCGCCCTGCAGGGCTCGAACCAGGACGAGATCAATCAGTGGGCCGGCAAGCTCGTCGGCCAGCTCAGCAATACGTCCGAGGTCCGCAACGTTTCGGCCGACGTGCAGAGCGAGGGGTTGTCGGCCACCATCAACATCGATCGGGCGACGGCGGCGCGGCTCGGGGTCACTGCGGAAACGGTGGATGAGGCGCTCTACGACACGTTCGGCCAGCGCATCGTCTCGACCATCTTCACCGACACCAATCAGTACCGGGTGATTCTGGAGGCCGACTCCAGCTACCTGCAGGACCCGAGCTCGCTTGGGCAGATCTATGTGCCGACGACCGGCGGCGGCTCAACTCCGCTCGCTTCGTTCGCGACCGTCACGGTCCAGCCCGCGCCGCTGCAAGTGGACCACGTCGCCCAGTTCCCCGCGGCGAACCTGTCGTTCGACACCGCGCCCGGCGTGTCGCTCGGGGCGTCCGTGCGCGCGATCGAGAAGGCCGAGGCGGCCATCGGGATGCCGGCCGACATCACCACGGCCTTCCTGGGCGCCGCGCGCGCCTACCAGGCGTCGCTCACCAACGAGCTTTGGTTGATCCTGGCGGCGATCGCCTGCGTCTACATCGTGCTCGGCGTGCTCTACGAGAGCTACATCCACCCGGTGACGATCCTCTCGACGCTGCCCTCGGCCGGGGTCGGGGCGCTTGTGGCGTTGATGCTCGCTGGCCAGGACCTGGGCGTGATCAGCATCATCGGGATCATCCTGCTGATCGGCATCGTCAAGAAGAACGCCATCATGATGATCGACTTCGCGCTCGACGCCGAGCGCGCGGAGGGCAAGTCGCCGCGGGAGGCCATCCATCAGGCCGCGCTGCTTCGCTTCCGCCCGATCCTGATGACGACGCTCGCGGCCATCGTCGGCGCCGTGCCGCTGATGCTGGGCTGGGGCGAGGGCTCCGAGCTGCGCCACCCGCTCGGCATCTCCATCGTCGGCGGCCTGATCGTCAGCCAGTTGCTCACGCTGTTCACCACGCCAGTGATCTACCTCTATTTCGACCGCCTCGCCGGCCGCCTAGGGTGGGGCATCAACAAGCGAAAGGGCGAGAGCGACCCGGCGGTGGACGAGGCCGCCCCCGACACGGGCTCCGGCCCGGAAGGCGCGCCGTCGTGAACCTGGTCGAGCCCTTCATCCGCCGCCCGATCGGCACCGTGCTGCTCACGTTGGGCGTCGCGCTGGCCGGCGTCGGGGCCTACTTCCTGCTGCCCGTCGCGCCGCTGCCCTCGGTCGATTTCCCGGTGGTGCAGGTCCAAGCATCACTGCCAGGCGCCAGCCCCGAGACCATGGCGACCAGCGTCGCGACGCCGCTGGAACGTCGTCTTGGACACATCGCCTCGGTCAATGAGATGACCTCGAACAGCGGCGTCGGGTCGACCCGCATCGTCCTGCAGTTCGATCTCGATCGCGACATCAACGGCGCGGCGCGCGACGTCGAGGCGGCGATCAATGCCGCGCGCGTCGACCTGCCCGCCACTCTCCGCTCCAACCCGACCTATCGGAAAGCCAACCCCGCGGACCAGCCGGTGCTGATCCTGGCCATGACGTCGAAGACCAAGACGCCGGGCCAGATCTACGACTCCGCCTCCAACATCATCGAGCAGCAGCTCTCGCAGATCAAAGGCGTCGGCCAGGTGAACATCGGCGGCGGCTCGCTGCCGGCGGTGCGCGTCGACGTCGATCCGTTCGCGCTGGCGCGCTACGGCATCGGGCTCGAGGACGTCCGCGCGGCGCTCGCGTCGGCGAACGCCAACCGGCCCAAGGGGATCGTGCAGAGCGGCGACCAGCGGCTGCAAATCTACACCAACGACTCCGGCGCCGTCGCGGCCGACTACGCGCCCCTGGTCATCGCCTACCGCAACGGGGCCGCCGTGCGGCTGAGCGACATCGCCCAGGTCACCGACGGCCAGGAGGACATCCACAACCTCGGCCTCTACAACGGCCAGCCGGCCATCATCGTGCAGATCACCCGCGAGCCGGGCGCGAACATCGTCGCCACGGTCGACGCGATCGAGAAGGAGCTGCCGATCCTGCAGGCCGAGCTCCCGGCCGACGTCAACATGCAGGTCGCGGTCGACCGCACCAACACCATCCGCACCTCGCTCGGCGACGTCGAGCGCACGCTCTTGATCGCCATCCTCCTGGTCGTGGCGGTGGTCGCCGTCTTCCTGCGCAACGGACGCGCGACCGTCGTGCCGGCCGTCGCGGTCGCCGTCTCGCTGCTTGGGACGCTGGCGGTGATGTTCCTGTTGGGCTTCAGCCTCGACAACCTCTCGCTCATGGCGCTCACCGTCTCGACCGGGTTCGTCGTCGACGACGCCATCGTCGTGCTCGAGAACGTCACCCGGCATCTCGAAGCGGGCATGGACCGCTTCGAGGCGGCGCTGAGGGGCGCGGGCGAGGTGGCCTTCACCGTGCTCTCCATCAGCCTGTCGCTGATCGCGGTGTTCATTCCGCTCTTGCTGATGGGGTCGATCCTCGGGCGGCTGTTCCGCGAGTTCGCCATCACGCTCTCGACCGCGATCATGGTGTCGCTGGCCATCTCGCTGACCACGACGCCAATGCTCTGCGCCTACTTCATCGGACGGCCGTCGCGCGGCGCCGGCCAGCCGTGGTGGTCCAGGTGGGCGGAACGGTCATTCGAAGTGATGGCCTCTGTCTACGAGCGCGGTCTGCGCTGGGCGCTCGATTCCGGCCCGATCATCCTGACCATCCTGGTCGCGACCATCCTGTTGAACGTCTACCTGTTCGTCGTGGTGCCCAAGGGCTTCTTCCCGCAGCAGGACACGGGGTTGCTGCAGGGCGGCATGCAGATGGACCAGAGCACGTCGTTCCAGGTGTCCCGCTCGCGGCTGCAGCGGTTCGTCAACATCATCGACCAGGACCCGGCGGTGAAGTCGGTGGTCGCCTTCACCGGCGGCGGCGGCTCGAGCGGCGGGTTCGTGTTCATGGAGCTCAAGCCCAAGTCGCAACGGCCGAGCGCCGACGTGGTCATGGCGCGTCTGCGGGTGCGCTTCGCCACCGTCACCGGCGCCAGCCTCTTCCTGCAGTCGGTGCAGGACTTCCGCTTCGGCGGCCGGCAGTCGAGCGCCCAGTACCAGTACACGCTCGAAGCCGACTCGATCGCAGACCTGCGCACCTGGGCGACGAAGCTTGCGGCGCAGATGAAGCAGGATCCGACCTTCGCCGACGTCAACACCGACCAGCAGGACCATGGCCTGCAGGCGTTCGTGAACATCGGCCACGACACCGCCTCGCAGCTCGGGCTTACCTCGGCGGCCATCGACAACGTGCTCTACGACAGCTTCGGCCAGAGACAGGTTTCGGTCATCTACAACGCGCTCAACCAGTACCATGTGATCATGGAGATCCCGCAGGCCGACGCCGAGGATCCGACCGCGCTGTCGAACGTCTACCTCTCGACCGAGACCCCTGCGCCGGCGGTCGCCGCGGCTTCCGGCGCGGGCAAGTCGACGACAGCCAGCGTCAACACCCTCGCCCTGCAGGGGGTCTCGGTGGTCGCAGCCGGCGCGCCAGGCGCGGCGCCGGTAAGCGCGCTGGGCGGTCCGGTCGCGCCGCCCGGCCGCGCGGCGTCGACCGGGGTGGCCGTCACCTCGACCAAGGAGCAGATCGTGCCGCTGACGGCCGTGGCCGCCTTCAGCGAAACCTCGGCGCCCACCTCGGTGAATCACCAGGACGTCTCACCGGCGACCACCATCTCGTTCGATCTCGAGCCCGGAAAGTCGCTGAGCGACGCGACCCGCGCGATCGACCAGGCGCAGGCCGCGATCGGCATGCCGGCGACCGTGCACGGCAGCTTTCAGGGGACGGCCCAGGTGTTCCAGCAGTCGCTCGGCAGCGAAGGAGTGCTGATCCTCGCGGCGCTGGTCGCGATCTACATCGTGCTGGGCGTGCTCTACGAGAGCTACATCCACCCGCTGACGGTGCTTTCGACCCTGCCGTCGGCGGGCGTCGGCGCGGTGATCGCGCTCCTGATCTTCCAGACCGAGTTCAGCATCATCGCGCTGATCGGCGTCATCCTCCTCATCGGCATCGTGAAGAAGAACGCCATCCTGATCATCGACTTTGCGCTCGACGCCGAGCGCGCCGGCGGGCTCTCGACGCGCGACGCCATCTACCAGGCGTCGCTGCTGCGCTTCCGCCCGATCATGATGACCACCTTTGCCGCGATGCTCGGGGCGTTGCCGCTCGCGGTGGGTTGGGGCGAGGGATCTGAGCTTCGCCGTCCGCTCGGGATCACCATAATAGGCGGCCTCCTGGTGAGCCAGGTGCTGACGCTGCTGACCACGCCGGTGATCTACCTCTACCTCGATCGATTCCGCCGCCGCTCATCGGAAGAGCTCCAACTTGCCAGCGGCGGCATGGCGCCGCCGGCGCCGGAGCCTGTATAGTCAAGGACGCATCGCATGTTCGCCCATCCGCCCAGCAAGACCCGCCCGTTCCGCACCGCCCGTGCATCGGCGAGGCTCGCCGGCCTCCTCGCCGCTTCGATGCTGGGTGGCTGCCTGGTCGGGCCGAACTACCAGCGCCCGGCCGTCGAGACGCCGCCGGCGTTCAAGGAGGCGGAGGGCTGGACGCCGGCCCAGCCGGCCGACGGGCTCGACCGCGGCGACTGGTGGACCATCTTCAACGACGCGCTGCTCAATAGCCTCGAGACCAAGGTCGAGGTCTCCAACCAGAACCTCGCCGCGGCCCTGGCCGCCTACGAGCAGGCGCACGCGGTGGTCGCCGCAGACCAGGCGCAGCTGTTCCCGACCGTCGACCTGACCGGCTCGGCCACGCAATCCAAGCAAGGCAGCCGTGGCGGGACGGGAACCGGGACCGGGACCGCTGGCGCGACCGGCAGGGCCACCACCAGCTACCAGCTGCAGGTCGGCGCGAGCTGGGCGCTCGACGTCTGGGGCAAGATCCGCCGCCAGGTCGAAGGCGCAAAGGCGTCCGCGCAAGCCTCGGCCGCCGATCTCGCCAACGCGCGGCTTTCGGCCCAGAGCACGCTCGCCGTCGACTACCTCGAGCTTCGCTTGCTCGACGCGCAGAAGGCGGTCTTGCGGGCGACCGTGGACGGCGACGCCAAGGCGCTCACGGTGGTCAGCAACCAATATAACGCCGGCACGGTCCCCAAGAGCGACGAGCTGCAGGCGGAGACGACGCTGGACAACGCCAAGGCCAGTCTCGTCGATCTCGACAGCCAGCGCGCCGCCTCCGAGCATGCCATCGCCGTCCTGACCGGCGTTCCGCCGGCGGATCTCACGATCGCACCCGATCCGAACTGGGCGCCGAGCGTGCCCGAGACGCCAATCGACGTGCCCTCGACCCTGCTCGAGCGTCGGCCGGACATCGCCTCGTCGGAGCGCCTCGCCCAGGCGGCCAACGCTCAGATCGGCGTGCAGACCGCGGGCTACTTTCCGGACATCACCCTTTCCGGCGACTACGGCTTCGCCAGCAGCGGCCTGAGCGGGCTCTTGAACGCCTCCAACGCCTTCTGGTCGATCGGCGCGAACGCGGTCGAGACGGTGTTCAACGCAGGACAGACCTCGGCGCTCGTCCGCGAGGCCAAGGCGTCCCGTGACCAGGCGTTCGCCAACTATCGCCAGACCGTGCTCACCGCCTTCCAGCAGGTCGAGGATGATCTCGCCGCCGCCCGCGTGCTGCAGACCGAGGAGCCGCTCAGGCTCGCGGCCTCACAGGCCGCCGACCAAGGCGAAACCGTCGCGCTGAACGAGTACCGCGCGGGCACCGTCGACTATACGACGGTCGTGACCGCCCAGAACGCGGCGTTGAGCGCGCGCCAGACGCTCCTGGACCTCCGGGTCCAGCGTATGACCACCGCCGTCACCCTCATCGAGGCGCTGGGCGGCGGCTGGTCGGCGAGCCAGCTGCCGAAGTCCTGAGTCTGTCGCCGGGCGCTTTTCCTGCTAGGGTCCCTGGCGCGCAGACGAGGGAGGCGAGCGTGATGCCATTGAGGGACAAGGGCTGGCTGGTCGCGCTCACCGCGCCGGTCCTGCTCGCCGGATGCGGCGTCAACACCATCCCCACCGACGAGGAGAAGGCCAAGGCGGCCTGGGCGGACGTGCAGGCCGACTACCAGCGCCGCGCCGACCTGGTCCCCAATCTGGTCGCGACCGTCCAGGGGTACGCGGTCCAGGAGCGCACCGTGCTCGTGCAGGTCACCCAGGCGCGCGCCCAGGCCACGCACGTGACGGTCGACGCCTCCACCCTGACCGACCCGGCGAAGTTCCAACAGTATGAGCAGGCGCAGAACCAGCTGTCCGGCGTGCTGGGCCACCTGCTCGCCATCACCGAGAACTATCCGGACCTGAAGTCGAACGAGAACTTCCTGACGCTCCAATCCCAACTCGAGGGGACCGAGAATCGCATCGCGATAGCGCGGCGCGACTACAACGAGGCGGTGCGCGTCTACAACACCGACCTGCACACCTTTCCCGGCGTCATCTGGGCCGGGACGCTCTACAAGTCGGAAAAACCGATGCAGGAGTTCGCGGCCAGCGAGGGGGCGCAGGCGGCGCCGACGGTGAGCTTCCCGCCCCCGCCGCCCGCGCCCTCGCCGTAGGCCCATGGCTCGCCTCTTCATCCTGGCCGTGGCGCTGCTGTTCGCTATGGCTGGCCCGGGTCGGGCGGCGCCCACCTTTCCGGCGCTGAACGGCCAGCGGGTGGTCGATGACGCGCACGTGCTATCGGCGGCGACCGTCTCCGACCTCACCGGCAAGCTCGCCGCGCTCGAGCAGAAGAACGGCGACCAGGTCGTCGTCGTCACGCTGCCGTCCCTGCAGGGCTACGAGATCGAGGACTACGGCTATCAGCTGGGCCGCGCCTGGGGCATCGGCCAGAAAGGCAAGGACAACGGGGTCATCTTCATCGTCGCCCCTAACGAGCACAAGGTCAGGATCGAGGTCGGTTACGGCCTGGAGCCGGTGATGACCGACGCCCTCTCCAGCATTATCCTGCAGGAGCAGGTCTTGCCGAAGTTCCGCTCGGGCGACGTCGAGGGCGGCGTCGTGGCGGGGACCGATGCGATCATCAGCCAGCTCGGCCTCGACCCGGCGCAGGCGCAGGCGAACGCGCAAGCAGCGGAACAGCAGCCGCCGGCCGGCCGGCCCAACCCGATCCCCATCATCATTCTGCTTGTCCTGTTCTTCTTCATCATCCGCGGCCTGTTCGGCCGCTGGGGGGGCGGCGGCGGGCTCTGGATGGCGGCGCCCTTCCTGTTCATGGGCGGCGGCGGCCGTTCCTATGGCGGCGGCTTTGGCGACGGCGGCGGGTTTGGCGGGTTCAGCGGCGGTGGCGGGTCGTTCGGCGGCGGCGGCGCGTCGGGGAGCTGGTAGATGCTGAATCCCTCCGACCACGAGCGCGTGCACGCCGCGATCGCCGCAGCAGAGGCCAAGACCGCCGGAGAGCTGTTCTGCGTCGTCGCGACCGAGAGCGCGTCCTATCGCGAGGTCCCGCTCGCCTGGGCGGCGGGCGTCGCGTTGCTCGGGCCGCCGGTCGCGCTCGTCTTCGGCGTCCGCCCGGGAATGCTGCTCGCGGCGCTCGAGGGCGGCTGGGTGGCGGGCCACGCCCACGCGCTCGAAGGGGCGATGACGCGCGCGGTCATAGGCTATGCGGTCGTCCAGGCGGCGCTGTTCGCCGTAGTCCTCATCCTGGCTGCGATCCCTCCCGTGCGGCGGCTGCTCACGCCGGGGTTCCTCAAGCGCAATCATGTGCACGCGCGCGCGCTCGAGCAGTTCGCCCATCGCCGCCACGTGAGCGGTGCGCCGGCCAGCGTGCTGATCTATGCCTCGACCGCCGAGCGCCAGGTCGAGATCATCGCCGACGAGGCGATCCATGCGCAGACGGGCGACGGCGTCTGGAACGACGCGATCAAGGCGGCGCTCGCCAAGATCCGCGCCGGCGATGCGGCCGGCGGCCTCATCGCCGCAATCGAGCGATGCGGCGCGGCCCTCGCCCAGCACTTCCCGGCCAAGGGCGCCGCGCAGCCCGAACCGGCGGACGACCTCAAGGAAGTCTAGCGCGCTGAGCCAGAGCCGCCTCAGGCTTCGAGCGCGCTCACGAACGACTCGCGCCAGACGTTGACATCGTTCTTGGTCACGCCTTCGAGCAGGGCGGCGTGCCGCCGCCGCCGTTCCGCCTGGTCCATGGTCAGAGCGCGCTTCAGCGCCTCGGACAGCTCTTCGTGGCTAAACGGATTGACGATCAGCGCCTCACGCATCTGCAGCGCCGCGCCGGCGAACCGCGAGAGAATGAGAACGCCGGGATCCTCCGGGTTCTGCGCCGCCACATACTCCTTCGCCACCAGGTTCATCCCGTCCCTGAGCGGCGTCACCAGCCCGACGCGCGCGGCGCGGTAGACCCCCGCCAACTCGTCACGGCGGTAGTTGCGGTTGACGTAGCGGATCGGCGACCAGTCGGTGTCGGCGAAGGCGGCGTTGATCCGCCCCGAGAGCGTATCCAGCCGGGCGCGGATGTCCTGGTAGGTGTCGACCTCGTCGCGCGAGACGGGCGCGATCTGCAACAGGAAGACCTTTCCGTGGAAGTCCGGATTGTCGTGCAGGAAGAGCTCGAAGCCCAGGAAACGGTCGTCGAGGCCCTTCGAATAGTCCAGCCGGTCGACGCCGACCAACATTGAGCGGAACACCGCCTGGGCCGCCATGCGGTCGAACATGCGGGTCGCGGCCGGCGAGCGCACCTGCTCGGCGAAGTCGGCGGCGTCGATGCCGATCGGGAAGGCGCCGGCGAGAACGGTCTTGCCGAATGCCTCCAGCCGCCCGTCGCCGAGGCTCCGCCCACCCACCTCATGCACGAGGTAATCTTCGAACGCCTCGAGCCACTCGGTGGTCTGGAAACCGATCAGGTCGTAGGCGAACAGGGCTTCGACGAGCTGCCGGTGCCGCGGCAGGGTCACGACCAGCTGCCGGGCCGGCCAAGGCGTGTGTAGGAAGAAACCGACCCGGTTCTTCACCCCGAGCCGCCTGAGCTCCCGCGCCAGTGGGATCAGATGGTAGTCGTGCACCCAGACAAGATTCTCGTCCTCGATCAGTGGGCGGACGCAATCGGCGAGCCGGCGATTGACGCGCTCATAGCCCTCGCTGAACGAGCGGTCGTAGGCCGCCAGGTCCATGCGGTAGTGGAACAGCGGCCAGAGCGTCTTGTTGGCGAAGCCGTTGTAATAGAGGCGGACGTCCTCCTCTTCGAGGTCGACGGCGGCCACGGTCACCCCTTCGGTCCGGCTCATGGCGATCTCGCCGGTGAAGACGGGGACCGTGCGGCCGCTCCAGCCGAACCAGAGCCCATCGCCGGCGCGCAAGCCCGCGGTCAGCGCCATCGCCAGACCGCCGGTCTGCGCGGCGCCCCGGCCGGCGGGGCGCCCGATCCGGTTGGAGATCACGACCAGCCGGCTCATCGCGCCGTGCTCCAGGGTCGGCTGAGCAGGCTGGCGCAGTTGATCAGCCCAACCAGCGAGTAGGTCTGCGGATAGTTGCCCCAGAGCCGCCCGTCCTCGAGCCCGATGTCCTCCGACAGAAGGCCGGATGACGTCCGGTGGCTCAGCATCTGCTCGAACAGGGCTCGCGCCTCCGCTGTACGTCCTGAGAGGTGCAACGCTTCGATGAACCAGAAGGTGCAGACGTTGAACGCCGTCTCCGGCTCGCCGAAGTCGTCGTCCGCATAGCGCATCAGATAAGGGCCGCGCTTTAAGTCCCGCTCGATGGCGGCGAGCGTCTTCTGGTGGCGCGGATCGTTCGGGCCGATGAAACGTACGTCGACCATCTGCAACAGGCTCGCGTCCAGTTCGTCGCCCCCGAAGCTGGCGGCGAAGCGATCCTTCTCAACGTTCCACGCCTCCGCCTCGATGCGGGTGCGGACGGTCTGGGCGCGCGCGCGCCAGTAGGTGGTGCGTTCGGCAAGACCCAGCGCCTCGGCGACATTGGCCAGCCGGTCGCAGGCGGCCCAGCACATGACTGCCGAATAGGTGTGCACCCGCGCGCGCGTGCGGAACTCCCAAAGGCCGGCGTCGGGCTGGTCGTGCATGAGGAACGCGCGCTCGCCGACCTGCTCCAGCGCGCGAAAGTCCTCGACGGTCGCTGGCCTGAGCAGTCGTTCGTCGAAGAAGGCCTGGGCCGCGGAGAGGATGATCTGGCCGTAGACGTCGTGCTGAAGATGCTCGTGCGCCTGGTTGCCCGCCCGCACGGGTCCCATGCCGCGGAAGCCGGGCAGGGCGTCGATGATCCGTTCCCCGAGCGCTGGCTCGAGCCCCACGCCGTACACCGGCTGGATATGCCCGCCTCTCGACTGGTCGATCAGGTTCCTGAGATAGCGGAGGTAGTTCTCCAGCATGTCGGCCGCGCCAAGGCGGTTCAGCGCTTGCACGACGTAGTAGGCGTCCCTCAGCCAGCAGTAGCGGTAGTCCCAGTTGCGGCCCGAGTGCGGGGCTTCCGGGATCGAGGTCGTCATCGCCGCCACGATAGCGCCGGTCTCCTCGTAGGCGCAGAGCTTGAGCGCGATCGCGGCGCGGATCACCGCCGTCTGCCACTCGAGCGGCACCGACAGCGTGCGCACCCACTCGCGCCAGGCGGCTGTCGTCTCCCAAAGCATGCGCTCGGCCGTGGTCAGCACGTCCGCGTTCACCGGCTCGTCGGGCCCGAGAAACAACGCCAGATCCTGTTCGAGGCGGAACGTCCGTGCGCCCACGATATGCGAGACCGGGCAGTTGGTCGTGAGCCGCACCACCAGCTCCGAGCACAGGAACCGGATATGGTTTGAGCCGGTCGTCACCTCGGCCGTCCGCCGGCCCCAGTCCGCGGTCGGTGTGAGGCGGATGCGGACGTTGGGCGCCCCCTCGAGCGGGCGGATCAGGCGGATAAACGCTGTCGGTCGATAGACGCGGCCGAACTGCGGATAGCGCGGCGAGAAATCCAGGATCTCAAGCGTCGCCCCGTTCTTGTCGGTGAGCTCGGTGCGAAGAACCGCGGTGTTGCGCAGATAGGCTTGGGCCGTCTCGGCGACGTCGATCATGTCGACCGCCCACAGGCCGTGGGTCGTCTGCTCCCCCGGGTCGCGGTCGCTCAGCAGGGACGAGAACACAGGGTCGGAGTCGAAGCGCGGCGCGCAGGCCCAGACATAGCGGCCCATGCGATCGATCAACGCGCTCACCGCGCAATTGCCGATCGGCGCAAGATCCAGATCGCCGCCCGCTTGCATCACGGCGCTCGCCCCGCCGCGAGCGAAGCGCGCAGCCAGGCGCGCACGGCCGCAACGTCGGTCAGGCCGGCCAAGGCGGCTGTCTTGCGGCCGCTGCCGACCAGGACGCCGAAGCCGCCCATCTCGGTTGCCGCGGCGAAACCGCGCTCGTCGGTCAGGTCATCGCCCACGAAGACTGGCAGCCCGCCGGCGAAAGGAGCCTGGGCCATGAACGCGCCCACGGCGTCGCCCTTGTCTGGCCCCGGGGTGCGCAGCTCGAGCACCATGTCGCCAGCCTGCAGGACGAGCGCGCCAGCCCGCGCCAGCGCCTCGGCGGCGTGGCGCACTTCCTCGGCCGCCGCCGGCGCCGCGCGATAGTGCACGGCTAGGCTCAGCCCTTTGTCTTCCAGCCACGCGCCCGGCCAGGCGTCGGTCAGCGGCGCGAGCGCCCTCCGCGCGGCCGCCAGATTGGGGCTCGCCTCGGCGCGCCAGACCGCGCCATCGGTGAAGCGTCGCTCCAGGCCGTGCACACCGGCCACGGCCGCAACGCTGCGATCGAGGATGCGGTCGACCTCGCCCAGCGTGCGGCCGCTGATCACCGCCAACCGCCCGTCGAGGGCCTGGGCCAGCGCGCGGAGCAGCGCGGTGCGCTCCGGCTCGGGGCCGACGTCCTCGGGCCGCGGCGAAATTGGCGCAAGCGTGCCGTCGAGGTCGAGAAAGAGCGCTGTCCCGGCCAGCGACAGCGGCGCCGGCGCAGGGCGTACGCTCACCGCTGGACCCGCTCCCTCAGTGCCGGCGCGATGCATCGAGTCTCCATGGCCGCCGTTGGAGCGAAAGCGACGTCAGACAGATGATACGACCGCGCTCCGCAACGTTCATGGAAAAGTGTTGGCGGCAAGGCTAGCATCCGTCGCGGGTTGGCGGGTTTCGGGCGAGGGGCGCGAACGTGGCGCAGACGAACGGCGACGACCCCAAGCGTCAGGCCGAGGTCAGGCACAAGATCGCCAATCTCTTCCAACTGCTGTCCACGCTCACGCGGCTGCGGATGCAGCGGGCGCAGGAGGCCGAAAGCCGGCGCGACTTGGGCTCGCTGCTGGAGATGGTTTCGGCGCTCGCGCTGGTGCACCAGCGGGTGCTGAGCCCGGGCGGCGAGGATTTCGCGCTCTGTCTCGGCGACATGGCCGACCATTGGCGGCGCCGGTGCGCCGGCCGGCCGATCGCGATCGAGCTCACGGCTGCGCCGCTCGCCGTCCACGAGAGCCACGCCTCGGCCCTGGCGCTGATCGCCAACGAATTGGTCGCCAACGCGCTTGCCCGTGGGTTTCCGGACGAGCGGGCAGGGGTGATCCGCGTGGCGCTCGAGCGGGCGGGAGACGATCGCGCTGCGCTGTCGGTGACCGACGATGGCATAGGCTACGACCCGGCGACTGTTGATGACGCCCGGCTCGGCCTGTGGCTGATCAAGGGGCTCGCCGCCCAGGTGCGCGGTGACCTCAGCACCACGGCCGACAACGGCGTCTCTTGCCGTCTGGAGTTCCCTGGCTGAGCGGTCGGCGGCGACGATCGCGCTCCACGCGGTCTTGAGCCCGCCCGCGCTCACGTGCTTATGAGCCGGCACGGGAGTGAAACAAGATATGACGGAAACCATCGAGCTGCCCGATGCGGGCAAGATCGCCGAGCTGGCGGCGGTTGGCATGCTGCCATCGCTCTACGCTCGGCTGAAACCGAACGCGATTGCGGTCTACGGCGCGCACAGCCAGCGGACCTTCGCCGAGCTGAACGGCAATGCCAACCGCCTGGTCGCCGCGCTCGCCCGCGCGGGCGTCACGGCCGGCGACCACATCGCACTGCTGTGCGGCAACAAGCCGGAGTTCATCGAGGTCTTGGCCGCGGCCTGGCGCTCGGGCCTGCGCCTTACGCCGCTCAACTGGCACCTGAGCCCGCCCGAGGTCGCCTACATCGTCGGCGATTGCCGGGCCAAGGCGCTGATCGCGGACGCGGATTTCGCCGCCGCCGCGACCGCCTCGCTCAACGACAATCTCACCTGCAAACTCGCGATCGGCGGCCGGATCGACGGGTTCGGAAGCTACGAACAGGCGCTTGCGGCCGAGAGCGACGCCGACCCGGTTCATCCCGTCCACGGCAACACGATGATGTACACCTCCGGCACGACGGGCCGCCCGAAGGGCGTCTACCGCGCACGCACCATGGCCATGCCGCCGTCGTGGGGCGAGGGCTCGCCCAAGGGCTACAAGTTCCACGAGGACGTGAACATGTGCTGCGGGCCGGCCTATCACGCCGCGCCGCTGGCGTTCGACATCGCCCAGCCGCTGAATTCGGGCATCACCATCGTGCTGATGGAGCGGTTCGATCCCGAGGGCTTCCTCGCCACGGTCGAGAAGCACCACGTCACCCACACCCACATGGTTTCGACCATGTTCCAGCGCATCCTGGCGCTGCCAAAGGCGGTGCGCGAGAAGTACGACATCTCGAGCCTTCGCCACATCCTGCATGGCGCCGCGCCGACGCCGCCCGAGGTCAAGCGAGCGATGATCGATTGGCTGGGCCCGATCCTTTACGAGTACTACGCCGCCAGCGAAGGCGGCGGCAACTTCATGATCGACTCCCACGAGTGGCTGAAGAAGCCCGGCAGCGTCGGCAAGCTCATGTCCGGTTCGGGCACCCGCATCGTCGACGACCACGGCGCCGACGTGAAGCAGGGCGAGGTGGGCGTGATCTACTTCCCGCACAGCCCGATCGCGCGCTTCGAGTACTACAACGACAAGGAAAAGACGAAGGCGGCCGAGCTGCCGGGCGGCGAGCACTTCACCGTCGGCGACATGGGCTACGTCGACGAGGACGGCTACCTCTTCCTCACCGGGCGCACGGCCGAGTGCATCATTTCCGGTGGGGTGAACATCTATCCGCAGGAGATCGACAACGAGCTCACCAAGCATCCGGCCGTGAAGGACGTCTGCACGGTCGGCGTGCCGAACGACGAATGGGGCGAGGAGGTGAAGGCGGTCATCGCGCTGCACCCCGGCTACAGGGCCTCGCCGGAGCTCGCCAAGGAGATGCTCGACTTCATCCGCCCGCATCTCGCCGGCTACAAGATGCCGCGCAGCATCGACTTCGTCGACGAGGTCCCCCGCTCCGAGGCGGGCAAGGTCCAGCGCCGCCAGGTGCGCGCGCCCTATTGGGCCGGCCGCGTCAAGCAGATCTGAGGAACCAGCCCTCCGCGAGCCCCTCAGCAAGTCACTTAGCGCGTCAGCTGCTCGCCGCCGACGCCGGCCGCTCGTCGCTTCAGGGCGCGGCTTCTTCGAGGTAGCGGCGGCGGATGTGGCGCTTGTAGGCGCCGGCCGACAGCGGCGCGCCGGTGGCTTCGCCGACCAGCGTCGCGAAGTCGACCAGGCTGGCGCGCTCGTGCACGCGCGGGCGGGCCCAGGCGAAGTAGGGGGTGAAGTCGCCACGCCCAAGCCCAGGTCGGATCTCCGGGTTGTTGGCCGTCGCCCGCTCGAACAGCTGCGCGGCCAGCATCGAGCCCATGGCGTAGTTGGGGAAGTAGCCAAACAGGCCCGCCGACCAATGGATGTCCTGCAGGCAGCCGTGGGCGAGGTCGGGCGGCGTGCGGCCGAACATCTTCGCAAACATCTCGTCCCAGGCGGTCGGGATGTCGGCGACGCCGAGGTCGCCCTTCAGCAGCGCCTGCTCCAGCCGGTAGCGCAGGATGACGTGCAGCGGATAGGAGATCTCGTCTGCTTCGACGCGGATGTAGTCGTCATCCAGCCGGCGCCAGTTGTTGAGCACATTCTGGAACGACCAGACGCTCGCGTCGCCGCCCAGGTGCTCGGCCATCAGCGGCGCGAGGAAGGTGAGGAACTCATGGCTCCGGCCGGCGACCATCTCCAGCGACAGCGACTGGCTCTCGTGCACCGTCATGCCGCGCGCCTGGCCGGCGGGCTTGAACGCCAGCGCGCGGGGCAGGTTGTACTCGTACATCGCGTGCCCCGCTTCGTGCAGCGTCGCGTGGATCGAGAACGCCACGTTTTGAACGTCGTAGCGCGTGGTGAAGCGCACGTCGCCGGGGCTGTGCGGCGACGAGAACGGGTGCGGCGCCTGGTCGATGCGGAAGTGGTCGGGGTCGTGTCCGACCGTGAGCGCCAGCCGGTGGGAGAGCGCAGCCTGCTTGTCGGTCGGGACCGGCGGGAAGGGGATGGGCTT
>JGI12269J14319_10002116_pt1 | contig 19340 bp, 19 predicted proteins | sample PeaSoiSIISIP2007_FD_14319 | JGI IMG/M metagenome (IMG submission 14319)
AGNTCACTGAGTGGACCCACGCGACCGAGGGCGGCGGCCTGAAGATGCGTGCCCCTGTCTATGAAGGATTGCGCTCCGACAAGAGGCCGCGCGAGTGTGTCTTTCCTCATCGCGATGCAGCCTGATGCCGAGTGACTTTACCTGGTAGTTAGCCACGATGATGTCAGGCACCACGGTTGCCAGCATGCGCCGCTTCTGCTCCACGCTCCAGTACTCCCACTCTGCAAGCGGTGCCAGCAGGTCCACGAGAGACTCAACATCTGCCTTCGGCTGTGCAGGCTGTTGTTGTAGCAGCAGGGATTGGGCAGTCTGCAGGTCGCGGTCGACGTCCGCCAGGCGCCGGTCCCGCTCCTCCCGGCCGATGGCACCCTCCAAGTAGATGTCCACCACCTTCTCTCGTCGCGCCTGCAGTTTGTGAACATGGCTGATGAGCCGTTGGGTGCGGTGCTGCCCGTCGTGCCGGGATTCCCGTTTCTTCAAGGTGTCGATGCAGGTCCGCAGGAATGCACGGCTCGACAGCTCGCGGGCCAGCAGGCCATCCAACATCGGCTCCAGCTTCTCCCGCCGCTGGTACGGTGCATCGCAGGTGTGGCTGACACGCCTGCCCTTGCACACGTAGAAGTCCTTGCGCTCATGGTGCCTGCCAGTCGTGTGGGACGAATAGAGCATCTCGCCGCAGAGAGAACAGGTGAGGTGGCCGTGGTAGGTGAAGCGGGTCTCATAGCCGGGTTGGCTCCTCCAGTGCCGCGCCGCTTTGTGTGCCATGACCTCTTGGGCACGTTTCCAATCTGCCTCGGAGAGCAGGGGCCGGTCGATGACACGTACCTGGATGACTTCTTCGGGTGCACGCCTGACCTTCCTGCGGCCTGCCTGCCGCCCATCGTGGCGGGTGTAGTGTTCACCACCTGTGCGCTTGTGGTCGACGATGCGCCAGCCCATCCAAATTGGGTTGCTTAAGATGGACCTTGCTCCCCGGTCGGTGAGCGATACCGTTCCAGACTTGACGTTCACGATGCCAGCACCATGCAGCAGGTGGGCGATGACGGCGTAATTCACATTCCCTGACAGCACCACCTGGTAGGCCCGGCGCACCACTTCCTCTGCCTGCGGCAGGTAGAAGAACCCGCGTCCCTTCTCGTATCCCACTCCCCACGGCAGCGCCGCTGGGCCTTGTGCGAACTCACCACGGCGCCTCTTCTCCTCCTTGGCGGCAAACATCTTGGCCAGAAGGTCGGTGCGCTCTTTGTACGACATCAGCCCCCGGAACGTGCCCATCAGCATCCCGGCAAAGTCGGCGGGATTGAGGGCGCCATCCTGAGTGTAGAGGGTGATGTGGTTGTCCTCGAAGTGCTCCAGGATGCCCGCCGTCACCGACATGCGCTCGCGGCTCAGCCTGGAGAAGTCCCGTGCAACGACAGCTTCTATTGAGGGATCTTCGACCAGCCGCATGAGTTCCTGCATCTCTGGCGCGGCCATGATCGAAGCACCCGAGACATCTACGATCTGCAGGCTCCTGACGATCTCCAGGCCGAACGCTTGGACAGTGCGGCGGTTGACGGTCTGTTGTGACGGGATGGAAGCGCGGTCATCTCCCGCCTGTTCTTCGGTCGAGACCCTAATTAACTCGATTGCCCGTTTCGGTTTCATAGCTCACCACCAGCCCGCACAGTTGTCGGGCCAATCGCAATGCCTCAGCATCATTCCCGGCTACGAGGGCAGCCCGCATTTGGTCCAGCACGGCCTTGCGCTGGACTCCCACCGCAAGAAAGGCGTCCACCACCGCGTCAGGGTCGGCGGCGATGCCCGCGATGCCCACGATGCCTGAGGCAATGAGCACGGCGGTGGTCAGGTGCGGGTTGCGTCGCCGGTAATCCACCCAGGCATCGTAATGCTCAAAGGTCGATGGCGCGAGCGGCAGATAGCGCCGCCGATTCTTACACCTCATCCTCATCATGGTTTCACTCCTCCGCCTTGGCGGGCAGCCTCGGCCTTCTTCGCAGCCCTTGCCTTGACACTGGCACGGGCCGCCGCTTTGGCCCACTTCACCCGCTGCTCACGGGTGGTGGACCGGACCCTGGCCCTGGCCCCCTTGCGACCTAGCAGAGAGGCGGCGCGACTCATCACCTCCCGCTGGCGCTTGGTCTCGCGCTTTGCCATACAGCATATGATTATACGTGACGCCACGTTGTTATTCAATATCCAGTTTTAGCCGCATTTTATCTGCGTTTTATAACGTAGCGTCATGCTGTACGATGCTGTATAATGTGAGATTGATAAACAGCAACGCGCCGTGCCAGTGCGTGAACACCGACACGGCGCTGACCACCAGGCACTCGCTTAGGAGGCGAGCATCCAATGGGTAAGAACAATTCTAGTACCGCGACTCGCGCTGCGCTCTACGCAAGAGTGTCCACCGCCAACGGCCAATCCCCGGCGATGCAGTTGCGCGAGTTGAAGGACTACGCCAACCGGCGCGGGTTCAAGATCACCGGGGAATATGTCGATGTGGGAGTCAGCGGGGCCAAGGATTCCAGGCCACAGCTCGACCGCATGATGCGTGATGCCAAGGCCCGCAGGCTGGACACGGTGCTGGTGTGGAAGTTGGACCGCTTCGGCCGCAGCCTCAAGCACCTGGTCAACGCGCTGGCCGAGCTGGAGGCGGTGGGTGTGGCCTTCATCAGTCTGCGCGACAACCTGGACCTCACCACCCCCAGTGGCCGCCTCATGTTTCAGATAATCGGGGCCATGGCCGAGTTTGAAAGAGGGCTGATTCAGGAGCGGGTCGTGGCGGGAATTAAGAACGCACGAGAGCGTGGGGTGCAGTGGGGAAGGCCGCGCGTGGAGGTGGATGTCAGCCGCGCCAGGCGTCTGCGTGCTGAGGGAAGAAGCTGGCGCGAGGTTGCACACGCTTTGCATGTAGGCATCGGCACACTGTACAGGAACGGCTGTCAGGCACACGGACGCAGGCGCGGCAAGAGCAGCAGGCAGAAGCCCGCAGCCTAGACTGGCATATACAGCGCGTTCGTGATCGCCTGCAGCGCGTGCCTGTGCGTCCTGCAGCGTTCTGTGGCCTTTTCTGCTGCGTCTTGAACTGCTTCTCTGGCCTGTCTTGCGGCCTGCGATGCGTCCGGTCGCGCCATTTGTCGTTTTGTCGCAACTCGCTTCATCCGTGATCCACGATTGCTTCCAAACCGGCGGGGGGGTCGTCTAAACCAAGAGGGGCAACCAAAGCCTTGCGGCTGGCCTCGAACCGAGTTGGGACGAGAGATTCGTTGGCGTCGCACTTTTCCGCTTGTCGCTGGGCAGCACGTACGGTACCATCCTCGGCGCACCCAGATCAGTGTGCCCTAGCGTAAGGCGTTACCGAAGTCTAGCATCTCGCTGGTACTCGATTGCCGAAGCGCTCACGCTTATGATGGCAACATCTCAACCGGGACAAGCCACCCCTGCATGCGCGAGGTGAGCACCATGAGCTGCCAAGTCATAGATTTTGAGAAGCTGGAGCGCCCAATAGCGCCATTTAGCATTGCTGCGGCCTCAGAGGAAGATGTGTCTAGCAAGCTGAGCACGCCGCGCAGTGGGTTGGTCAGATCGGCCAAGGGAGAAATCCTCTCCTTAGTAATGAGGCTTGTGGTGTGTCCATCAGCCGAACTCTTCCGTCAGGAACGGGCGAAGGTATTCGGCCAATATTCGTTGTTGCTGAAAGCTATTTCTAAAATGGTGCTATCCGAAACGGATGCACTGGTGCATCAGCAACTGGTTCAAGCCACTATCTCGAACGAAGAAGAGGCGGTGAAGGCGCAGGCTGCAGCCGATCTTTTCAGCACCGAGGTCCGAGGTGAAATTCTGTTCTCGCTCGGCACCCTGAGGAGAGCATATCGGCTGATCCCACAAATCTTGGCAATAGAGATCACAGAGGCCGACCAGAGATTCGCAGAGGATAATAAGCTCGCGAAGGCCTTCGGCACGAGCGCTCTCTGGTGTGGGCTGCACATAGATTGTCTGATGGCCGCAATTCACATTGGTTCGGTGTTCTCCGGGGAGGTCCTCACGGAGCTGTTGGGTGGACTCCGGTATGCTGTTCGGGCGTATGCCTTCGCCCGTGAAGGTTACCGGCTCCGGTACCCAGATGCTGAACCGACTGGAGACCATGCGACTTGGGACGAAGAGGACCAGGCACTCGCAGATATGTCTGCGGATGAGCGTGAATCTACGATCCCTGATGGATATTGATGCCACCGCAACGAGGCGATGTTTATTGGGCCGAGATAAAGCAAAACGAGACGGTTGGAAGTGAGCAGTATGGTTACCGTCCGTGGCTCGTGGTGTCCTCACACGCCATCCATTTCGACCTGCCCATTGTGATAGTCGTCGCGCTCACAACCAAGGAGAAACCCAACCCGCAACACAGAATCGAGATTCCAGAAGAGTACAAGGTACATGAGCCAGGGCAGAAGGATTGGCGGGGCCACAGCATAGCCCTAACTGAGCAAATCAGGGTTATGGCCATTGATCGGCTCGGCGGTGAAAGGGCTGTGAGGGCTGGATTCATTAAGCCGATAGGGTTGAACATGGTGGAAGCTGGCATCAAACACGTCCTATCCCTTCCGTAGTTTGACCGTCCGCACAATCATCCCTGCCCCCTCCATCCTGCCTCTTGTTCTGAAAACAGAACAGAACAGTCGAACTTCACTTTTTCGCTTGCCCTTCTGATACGGTCACGGCCATCCCTGAGACCGGAGGATTGCTATGCCGTGGAGAGGTAGCGAAGGCTTCGCATTTACTCGTGCATCTGTTCTCCAGAATGCCCCTGCGCAATCTGGTGGGGAATCCGGTCGAAGATGAACGCGATTCCGCTCTGAAGCTGAACGCCATTCCGTTGTGAAGCCGAACAGCATTCCGGTCTGAAGCTGAACACCGATTCCGGTGGCAAGCCGAACAGTCTTTGCCTGCTACCGGAATGGCGTTCGGCTTGGAGCGGAATGTTTTCCACAGACGAACAGCAGGATGTGCAGCGACGCTGGACAATCACCCGGCATTGAAACTCCATAAATAGAAGGAGAACAGGGTGCCGGCCAGGAGAAAGTCCATGCGGAAAACGAAGGAAGTCCTGCGGTTACGGTTTGAGTTAGAACTTGGGCAGCGGCAGATCGCGCGCAGTTGCGGAATGGGGCTGGGTACGGTTCACGACTATTTGGAGCGGGCGACTGCGACCGGGATCGGTTGGCCGTTGCCCGAGGGCCTGAGCGAAGAGGAACTGGAAGCCAAGCTGTTTGGGAACCAACCCGTCCAGGCCAGAGCGGTGCGGCAGCGGCCGCAACCGGACTGGAAAACCATTCATGAGCAACTCCGACAGCATCGCCATCTGACCCTGCAGTTGTTGTGGGAAGAATACAGACAAGCGAATCCTGAGGGATATCGCTACAGTTGGTTTTGCGAGCGCTATCAGCACTGGCGGCGGCACTTGGATGTGGTGCTGCGCCAGGACCATAAAGCCGGGGAAAAGATGTTCGTGGACTGGGCGGGGGCAACGATCCCCGTGTATGACGCCACGACGGGGCAAGCCTGGCCAGCATCGTTGTTTGTTTCCGTGCTGGGCGCAAGTTCTTACACCTACGCGGAAGCGACTCGCGATCAGCAACTGGAAGCCTGGATCCAGGCGCACATCCACGCGCTGGAGTTTTACGGCGGTGTGCCGAGACTGACGGTGCCCGATAACACCAAGACCGCCGTCACCCGAGCCTGCCACTACGATCCGGATCTGAATCCCACCTATCAAGAGTTCGCGGTGCACTACGGGATGGGAGTCGTGCCGGCGCGTCCGTACAAGCCGCGGGACAAGGCAAAGGCCGAGAGCGGAGTACAAGTCGTCGAACGCTGGATCGTAGCGGCGCTGCGAAACCGGAAGTTCTTTAGCCTGCCGGAACTCAACCAGGCGATCCGCGAGCTGCTGGTGCGATTGAACGAGCGTCCTTTTCGCAAACGAGACGGATCGCGATCCAGTCTGTTTCACAGCCTGGAGAAACCGGCTCTGACACCGTTACCGGCCGAGCGCTTCGACATGAGCCAGTGGTCGCGTGCCACCGTCAACATTGACTATCACGTCGCCTTCGACGGCAACTTTTACAGTGTGCCGTACACCTTGGTACAGCAGGTCGTGGAAGTCCGCTCCACCCCGACCACGGTGGAGATCTTTCATAAAGGCACCCGGATCGCTTCCCACCTGCGCAGTCGCGGTCGTGGTCAAACCATCACCCAGGGTGAGCACCGCCCCAAGAGCCATCAGGCTCACCTGGAATGGCCTCCCTCCCGGATGGTGAACTGGGCGCGCAGCATCGGTCCGAACACGGCCCAGTTGTTAGAGCGAATCCTAAACGAGAAGCCCCACCCGGAGATGGGCTACCGCTCCTGTCTCGGCATCATTCGCCTGGCGCAGCAGTATTCGGCACAACGCATGGAAGCCGCGGCGGAACGGGCACTCCTCGCCCAGGCTTGTCGCTATCAGAGCGTGAAGTCGATCTTGAAGAACTCGCTCGACGCGGTTCCCTTATCTCCACCACAACCCGGCTCTCCACCTCTGACCCATGACAATGTCCGCGGTGCCGAGTACTTCGACCAAGGGGGGCCGACTTCATGCTGAACCAACCGATGATGGAAAAACTGCTAGCCATGCGGCTGCAAGGCATGGTCGAGGGTCTGAAGGCGCAGGAGCAAGATCGAGCGATCAACGATCTGAGTTTCCTCGAACGACTCTCTCTGCTGGTCGATCAGCAATGGAGTTGGCGCGAGAACCAGGCGCTGGCGCGAAGACTGAAAGCGGCCAAACTGCGAGGACCGGCCTGCGTGGAGGACATCGATTACCGGGCTGCGCGTAGCCTGGATAAGACGGTGGTGCGTGCTCTGGCAAAAGACTCTGCCTGGGTCCGCAATCACGAAAACATTTTCGTGTTGGGTCCGACCGGCGTGGGTAAGAGTTTTATCGCTTCGGCTCTGGCCCAAAAAGCCTGTCGCGACGGCCACTCGGCGCTCTACCTGCGAGCTGCCGCCTTGCTTCGGGAGTTGGCCTTAGCCCGAGCGGATGGCAGCTTGCGTAACTTCTTGGCACGACTAGGCCGCATTGATGTTCTGGTGATCGATGACTGGGCCATGGCGCCGCTGAATGAAAACGAGCGCCGTGAAGTCTGGGAGATCTGCGAAGATCGCTACCAGACCCGTTCCACCGTCCTTACTTCCCAACTGCCAGTCTCGCGTTGGCACGAGCAGATCGGCGACCCCACCATCGCCGATGGCATCCTGGACCGGCTGGTTCACAACGCCCACCGCATCGAAATGCGCGGCGAGTCCATGCGCAAGAAACGCAATCCGCCACAGGACGAGAAGAAGGAATGAACCAAAGCCAGTTTCGGCAAGATGTCTGAGTTATGGCACCAACTTCCCAGAAGAGGACTTCGGGACAACTTCAGGTTTGCCCGTCACGTGTCCGCCATCAGATTGATCTCTCCGGCAGTCGAAGTGGGTGTGCATGCTGAGAGTTCACCCATCAAGATGCCATGCGCTCGGGCACCACGATGTAACCAGTCTCGCGGCGCCCATAGACGTGGCTCTTCTGCCCTGCCCACAACCACCAGTGGGCAGCGATGTATGCGCAAAGCACAGCGTCGATTTGATCTTCGACGGGCTTCAAGTTGCCGGCATTGGGTACGGGAGGCAGCCGCAAGGATAGTGCGGGATCGAGCAAGGGGAGACGCGAGAGCATCAGCCGGCGCAAGCGACGCAATTCCTTTGCTCTTTCACCGCGCCTGCCGCGCTTGTACTTTACGATAAGGGGGAGATCGAAGAGATTCACCGTCGCAGCGTGGGGGTGGACTTCGATTTGAAACCGACCCTCCTGCCGTGCCGTCATATCAGCACCGTGGCAGAAGCCCAGAGCATCGAGCCGACCGCTGAACGACAGGACGTTGTGGGCGAAGGGGCGGCCGAGGTTGGCAGCGTGACAACCGGCATGGAAACGTCTGAATTCGCGGTTTAACTCACGCTCTGCGTCGCGGATACCGGTTCGGTTGCAGATCACCAGGGGAGCGTCCACCGCGACAACAGCACTGCCGCCCCCGGCCTCCGACTTGATCCAGCGCAGGATGTCGGCAGTGCCCTCCAGGCGCGTCACGTTTCGGAGGCTCAGACCCTCGCGATCGATTGCAATGGACGCCAAGCCGCTCGGCTTTCCGTACCAGCCCAAATCGACCCCAAGAAACGCAGCATTGGTGAACGTGCTCATGACCCGGCGATCAGTTCGACCGGCTCGCCGACAGAGATGCGGCCTGGAGTCACGACGTAACTGTTCAGCCCCAGTACGCCATCGAATTCCTTCTGCACACGCCGGAGCACACTCAGGTCTTGCTTTCCGGTGTCAGGGTCGAACGTCGTCATGATGCAACGGCCGCGAAGATCGTCCATGCCAATGACGACCGAGCCAATTCGTAGCTGTCTGCCTTCCCACTGCCGCTCGGAGAGGCCTTCTACGCCGCCAATAACTAGATTGGGACGAAAGCGCCGCCGGTCGTAGCCTACTGCGTCAAACATGCCGTCGGTCGTGACCAGTAAAGGAAGGATATCGAAGCGATCTTCCGCATCGCTGCGGACCAGATGGGTTCCCTGGCCTGCCGCTTCCGCAACCTCGCCAGCGACCTGCTCTGTGTTCCAGGGCCGTCCGTCCACCAGCACGTCGCCATTCTCCGCCAGCATAGCTCGATGCCGAAGCAGCCCGGGCCTGGTTCGCGCCGTTAAGATTCGTCCGCTGCCGTTCCTCACTTGAATGATCCGGTCGCCGTCGATGCCGTGCTCGGAAATATCAGCGGCATCCAGGGATTCCCCCGCCATGGACTTCACTGGATAGCGCCAGATCTCCTTGACGTACATGGTTGCCTCGTTCAACGGATCCGGCGTTCGGACTCGGGGATTTCGGCGTCGTTGATACTGGCCAAACGGCGCCGCATCAGTCCCGCGTCGTCGAACTCCCAAAGTTCGTTCCCGTAGGATCGGTACCACTGGCCGTTCGCATCGTGCCATTCGTACTCGAAGCTCACGGCGATGCGGTTTTCGCGAAAGCCCCACAGCGTTTTTTTCAGGCGATAGTCCAGCTCCTTTGCCCATTTGCGGCGGAGAAACGCTTTGATCTCGTCCCGCCCGCGAAGGAACTCGGTGCGATTGCGCCAGTCCGAATCCGGCGAGTAAGCCAGCGCCACGCGCTCCGGATCGTGCGAGTTCCACGCATCTTCAGCCATTTGCACTTTTCGGGTCGCGCTCTCCAGTGTGAATGGGGGCGCGATCACAGTTGGGGTTGTCATTTTGCAATCCTTTCTAGCACGGCCGTAGGCCCGGCCCTGCCATCGTTCTTTCAGGCATTCGCTTGCTAGGCTGCTTTGCGTACTACTTTGTCCGAGTAGAAACGGTGCATGCCACTGGCGATCTCGTTCAGCGAGTCCTCCACTGCAAAGTGGCCAGCCGCCAGACGATGCATTTCGGCATTAGGCAAATCCTTGAGGTATGCCTCGCCGCCCTCGGGCGTGAAGAAGATATCGTCCTGCCCCCAGAAGATAATTGTTTTGGGTTGTTGCGTTTTCAGGAAGGCTTGCCATTTCGGATACAACTCGACGTTGGTGCGGTAATCATAGAACAGGTCGAGTTGTACTCGGCGAGCGTTCGGACGTTCCATGAAGCTAAAGTCGGACTTCCAGTTGTCCGGGCTGATCAGTTCCGAATTCTTCGCACCGAAGAGATAGATCCCCTTGATCGCGTCGTGCTCCAGGAACGCGGCCAGGGGCGCTTCGGTTTCGGCGCTTCGATTCTTCCACAGTGCTCCACGGAAGCCGTCCCACGCCTTGGTGAAACCGATTTCGTAAGCGTTCGTGTTCTGAATGATCAGCCAGTCGAGAGCCTGCGGGTTTCGCGTGACAATGCGGAAGCCAACCGGGCCGCCGTAGTCCTGAACGAACAGGCCGTAGTGATCGAATCCGCGATCTTTGAGGAAGGCCTCCATCACCTCGGAAAGCTTGTCGAAGGTGTAGGCGAAGCTTGCCGGATCAGGCATGTCGCTGTTTCCGAATCCGGGATAGTCGGCCGCGATCACGTGAAAGCGCGTAGCGAGCGCCGGGATCAGATCGCGGTACTGGTGAGAAGATGCGGGAAATCCGTGCAGCAGGACCAGTTTGGGGCCGCCCGGGTTGCCAGCCTCCCGGTAGGCGATATTCAAGCCCTGAACGGTGGCATTGCGATAGTGCGTTTGCGGGGTTGTCATTCTAGTGTTCTCCTCGTAATTGAATTAGGTCACCGACGTTGTTTCCATGGCCACCGCAACGCGCGGAAAATCGACATCGGTGCGCGCTACGTGGTTGAAATAGTTGGTGAAGATGTTGACCGCCACGTTCGCCACGATCTCGGCGATGTCGCCATCGCTAAAGCCCGCCGCCTTTACGTGCGCCACCGCCTGGTCTGACACCATGCCGCGCTGCACAACGAGCGCTTGCACGAACTGCAATCCGGCGTCCCGTTTGGCGTCCGCGGAATGGGCTTCGCGGCTCGTCGCGATTTCCTCCGGTTTCAGACCGACCATCTTGCCAATAGCCGAGTGCGCTGAGAGGCAATACTCGCAGGAGTTGGCCTGCGCAACTGCGAGGGCGATCTGCTCGCGGAATTTGGCGTCCAGATTGCCGGTTCCGAGCGCCGCGCCAAAATTCAGGTACGCCTCCAGCGCGGCCGGTGCGGTTGCCAACGTCTTCATAAGGTTGGGTGTCATGCCAATCTTGGCCTTGACGCCGTCCAGGAGTTGCTTCGCCTTACCTTCGGCCACTGCCGGATTAACTGCTGCGATTCGTTGCATGTTGGTTCCTCTCTTCCTTTTCGCCATGTCTGCGATGCCAATGGAAGTGCATCCGGAATGCCAGCCCATCAAACTTGTAACCCATTGAAAATGAAAGCGAAGTAATTCAATGCCACTCGTGAAGAATCACGAATCGTGAGAGTTCATGACCTATTCATGAATACTCGCGATATACTCAAACGGTGGATCTTGAGCCTCTTCCCTCGATCATCCTTGCCATTGCGGAGAAGCGTTCGCTCAGCGCCGTATTAAAGACAATCATTGACGCCGTTGCCCGACAGCCGGACGTGGGCTTGGCACGGCTTTGGCTGCTTGAGACGGATAGGGCGTGCCCGGTGTGTTGTTCGGGTGAGTTGAACCAGGAGCCTGCGCTCCACTTGCGCGCCAGTGCAGGTGCTTCTCTTTCACCAGGGGCTGACTGGACCCGGATCAACGGGAGTTTTCACCGCATCACGCTCTCGCACAGCAATCTGAAGATCGCGCACATCGCAACGACCGGCGAGTCGATCCGCATTCCGCAGATTTCGGAGGATCACCAATGGGTCCGGCATCCCTCCTGGGCGCGCGACGAGCGCCTGGTGAGCTTTGCCGGTCACGCTTTGGTGTTTCGTGGCGAAACACTGGGCGTGTTGGCGGTGTTCAGGCGCACGCCCGCTGATGACGATTGCTTTACCTGGCTTCGTACCATGGCCAGCGCCGCCGCCGTCGCGATTGCGAACGCGCGGTCGTTCGAGGAGAACGAATCTTTACGAAATCAGTTGGAGCAGGAGCGCGATTATCTCCGAGAAGAAGTGAAAGAGACCGGATCGTTTGGTGAGATTCTGGGCCGCAGTCCAGCCCTGGAGCGTGTGCTGCACCAGGTTGAGATGGTGGCCGCCACCGAAGCGAACGTTCTGGTGCTGGGCGAGAGTGGGACGGGCAAAGAACTGATTGCGCGGGCGATCCACCAGCGCAGCGCACGGGCGCGCAAACTGCTTGTCAAAGTGAACTGCGGATCGATCCCTAACGAACTTTTCGAAAGTGAATTCTTCGGCCACGTCCGCGGATCGTTCACAGGCGCCGTGCGCGACCGGATTGGCCGGTTTCAGCTTGCCGACGGCGGGACGTTGTTCCTGGATGAGGTGGGTGAGATTCCGCTCGAACTCCAATCCAAGCTTCTGCGCGTCTTGCAGGAAGGAGAGTTTGAACGCGTTGGCGACGAGGCCACGCGAAAGGTCAACGTGCGCGTTGTGGCCGCTACCAATCGCGACTTGCGGAAAGAAGTCGACGAGGAGCGGTTCCGGCTTGACCTCTATTACCGCTTGGGCGTATTTCCGATGGAAGTGCCGCCTCTGCGCGACCGCAGGGAAGATATCCCGGTGCTGATCGCTCACTTCGTACGCCAGGCGGGACCGCGTTTCCACATACCGCTCCCGAGTATCCCAAATCGCGAGATCGAACGGGCGCAACACTATGACTGGCCAGGTAACGTGCGTGAGCTTCAGAACGTGGTGGAACGCGCGATGATCGTCTCGCCCGGCGGGAAGCTCACGCTCGATCTTCCGGAGACTGGCAAGGCATTGGCCAAACAGAAGGGGCGCGCCAGTCAGCCCGCGGCGGTCTTGCCCGAAACCGTAATCCCGGAAAACGAGTGGCGGAATCGCGAGCGCGCCAATGTTGTCGCCGCGCTACGGCAAGCTCATTTCAAGATATCCGGCAAAGGGGGCGCGGCGGATCTGCTGGGCATTAACCCAGGCACACTTGCGTCTCGCCTTAAGGCTCTGGGAATCAATAGACGGGGCTACGTCGAATAGACATCTTGAGCGCCGGAATTTCCTGCGCGCCGTGCCTTTCTGTCACACTTCCCTGACGCCTCATTGCGCGCTTACTAATCGGCAACCGTCAGAGTTGTCCACAAACGGGGTTCTCGGAAGTTGGCATGCCACTTCAAGCCCAAACAGCTCAAGTTAGCGCTTATGTTTGGGAGCGCCCCCGTTGAATCCCTTCTTCTACAGCGAGGAAGCAGGGGCAAAGGGGCTGCCGCCCCTTTGCCCTGCACCCCCAATCCCCGCCGAACCTGCCTCCGCTTCGCTCCGGACAATTTCGCTTGACGATTCCGAACACTTACTCCACAATCACCATGCCAGCGTCGCTTCGCTCCGACTGCTGTTCACCTTCGCTCCGGAACGCCGTTCGGCTTGCCTCCGGAATCGATGTTCACCTTCACCGGAATACCCAATCTGGAGTGTATGGCCTGTTTAAGGGCAATGTGTGGATCTATTTCGGAGAAAGCGGGGATGTGCGGGCTCGGCTCCTGGATCATCTGGCGAACGAGACCAATGCTTGCATCACTCGTTCTGCTCCGACTCACTTTGCCTATGAGCTGGTACCGGGGGAGTTGGCAAGGAAGGCTCGGCAGAATGGGTTGATTCTGGAATATAACCCGCCGTGCAACCAGCGCCTGGGATGAATCCCGTACCGTCGATTTTCCCATGGGGAGAGTTTCGTTGGAGCGCAGACAGTGGAGTAAGGGACGGATCGAGCAAGTATCTCGGAAAGCGAAGGAGCATCAAGAAAATGCCTGAACGCAATTGGCGCAAGTACGACTTCAAGGTGGGAAACAAGATTAGACACAGCGGGGTTACGTCGAGGGACCTGGAGGTGCGGGAAAGAGAGCATCAACAGCGGTGGCCCAACGGTCACATTGTTCAGGTCGGGCGGGCCACGACCGAAGAAGCCGCACGGGAGTGGGAAGAGAGCAAGCACAAGACGATTACTCCGAAGCGCAAGTGATGTCCCCCGAGAGCCGCCAGTGTTCCAGAAACAGCAGCTTGTGGAAGCGTGCCGGCCCGTGGCGGGAGGTGCATTTTCAGCGCTCCTGTGAAGGCCGGTTTGCGGGTGGGTTTGTGGAAGGTCACTCTTGGCGGTTCACGATTTCGAGCAACGCACGCCACGCAACCGCCCTTGCTCTTACGGTGCAGGGCCAACAGTCACGACTCACTAACCATCGCTATGAATTCCTTGAAAGACAGGTTGCTCTTGGCCGCGTACAACATGGCGCTGACATGCTTGGCGACTTCGTCAACGAGGGCCTCCTCGCCGGAGCGGGCCGAAAACTCAGCGGCGTTTGTTTTCGTACACAAGAACGACAGAACAGCTTCCACCGCGGGCGACCATGCGGCAGCGAGTGCGAGAATTGTATTTTGGTCACCTCGCGCCGCCTCTTTTTTGAAGGCCACCGTCTCGGGATCAACCTTGCGGCCAAGGATTGTTTCTAGGCAACGGGACACCACCGCGATCAAGAAGTGCTTGAAGCGCAGGTTTCTAAACAGGGCGAGCTGCTCCTCTTCTACGCTGATGATGGTTCCCTCGTTGGATCTTTTCTTTAGTTCAATGCGTCGTGCGTCAATTGCACGCGCCAGAGCGTAGACGAACAGAATGTGAGTAGCTTTTTTCCCTTCGAAGGCGGATCGGTACAGTGGCTTACGCTCAAAAATCAGGTTCTTCCCCCGATTCGCATCCTGTACCTTGCCGCGAAACGCGAGCAGCGGCTGTGCGACCTCCTCAATTCCGATCTGCTCACCTTTAGGCCGGAAACCCCGCTTACGCGAATACTGATGGTGAAGAGTTTCGAACTCCTGAGACAGCCGGTTTTGTTCGGGATCGTTGCTGTACTGGTCCCAGGTTGTGATTTCATTCTGGGTGTTGTTGTACTTCACGATCTCATTGATCGTTTCAGGATCCGTGCATTGAATTACCCTGCAAAGAACCTTCGCCAGTTTCAGGTCATGCTTCGAAGTGTCGACTGAACCGATCGATCCTGTGGTCTGGGCCCCGTTGATCACTGAGATTCCCGTGAGGTTGGTCCCATCCTTCGTCTCTTTCTTGCCGAGGGTTAGCAGCGTGATGCCGTTGTTGAACACCCAAAAATCGTGCGGCTTGGCTTCGGCGGACTGGCGGATACCCGTATTGATTCTGCGCCGCCTGCTGATTCCGAGGAAACCTCGATAGTTGGCGGAGAACAGCGCATCGCCATACTTGGCAAAAAGGCCATGAAGCCATGCCCCTGGAACAGACATGACGGAGGCTTCCCACTTCGGTCCGACCTCGGTAAAAAGGACTTTGGCGGGGCAACCAATTTCATCCTTCACCTCGATGTGCGACTCCTGCGTGGCGAACAAGTGTTCTATGGTTGCAGCGCCCAGCTCGCGTGTCATAACCCGCACCGCAGTATCGTCGCCCAGCGCCTTCCTCATGTGGGCTGCTGCAGTTTGCAGTTCGCGATTCACGTTCACGGACTCCGGCAGATTATGGACGTAGAGCAACTCGACAGATTCAACCTCCCCGTCGTTCAATGCCGTGCGGCACTCGGACACAATAGGCCGGAGCTGTTCCGGCACAACGGATAAGTCCCCCGATAGGAGCCAAGCGGCTGCGGTGTTGAGATCCGAAGCCTTATTGGCAGGAGCGGCATTCTTGTCGGCGTTGCTGCCGTGGTAGCCTTGCGCAAATACAATGCGCTTGGCGTCACGATCCAAGTAGATGAAATCGATCTTCTTGTCGTTCGGACCGTCCGTCAGGGCTTCTGATGCCAAAGCTTCGAGGTCGGGTTCCTCCAGGTACAGCCCGAGCGCCCAGATCATGTGGGCATTGCCCTGGCCGAGGCTTTTGATCAGAGCGTCGTTGGAGCGCAGAGCGTCTTGATATGCCATGGGGAGAGTTGTCCTTATAGAGTACTACATCGGGAGTGCTGTCTCGCAAGGGTGATCGGACGCGACCGCCGGGAGGCACGGCTTCAGTGCTCACGGCAGCAGGGGGAGCGGACGATCACAGCAGGCTGGCCAGCAGCGCACAGGACGCCCACTGTACAGCCGCTCATCGCCACCAGTGGCGCTTTGCGCCGTGGGCGTCCCGCGTTGATGCGTCCCATGTTGATAGTCGAGATACTGTCCCCGCGTAATTGCGGACCTCGATCCCGGCAAGGTGGCGATGGGCAGCTCGTGCGCGGACTAGCCCTCCGTGAGGTCGTTGTGGACAGGGGCTCGGAGTCGCGTACTATAAGGACGAGCGTTTGACGAAGTGAGGCACCCTTTGCTGCTGAAGAGCGTGATGATCCAAAACTATCGATCCTGCCTGAAAACCTCGATCGATCTCCACCCTAATCTATCCGTACTCATTGGGCCAAACAGCAGCGGGAAGACCAACATCCTCCAGGCCATCATGTTCCTCAATAAGATGGCCCGAGAGGTCGAACATCGGTCATCGCTTAGGGGCGGGATCAGCGTGACTTCTCGCTTCAAAGCAACGTTCCAGCAGGGTCGCGTTCAATCACGACTGAATGCCTCGGTTGATGCGTACACTGATGAGTCCAACAACGACGTGATGCTGGCCTCACGGCAGAAATGGCTGCTAGACGGGCCAGGTGGAAAGCACGATTCTCTGCAGGTTCCGCTCGCCTGGGTGAGCCGCATTGGGCCTTACTGGATGCACCAGCGTTTGCTCGGGCAGTCCGAACGAGAATACCGCAGGCATTTGTTCCGCGCACTTGCCTTAAGGTCGATGCCCACCCGGTCACAGAGCTGGATCTGGCGCGCCCTGGGAAGCGTAGCCAGGTACTGCGCGGGGATTAGATATTACGGAGCCTCGCAGTTCACAAATCCTGGCACCTGTCCTGCATCTTTCGAGATTGAGCGGGAAGGGGGACGTCTCGGGCTGCCTCGGCTCCGTGGACACGCGAAGATTCTCTACAACATGTACTCTGCCCAGAGGGACGAATCGAACACTAGGTACAGGCAATTCGTCGACATCGTGGGCCAGAAGGGGCTCCGGCTCATTGACGAGCTGACCTTCCGTGAGGTGCCGACTTCGTCCGTCGACTATTCGGTTCGAGTTGGCGGGAAGGTTGAGGTACGCAAGCGGCATAAGCTCCTGGTCATCCCTCAGTTCAGGATCGGCAAGCAAACGCTCTCTCCAAATCAGCTGTCGGAAGGAACCTTCAAAACACTCTCGCTCTTATTTCATGTGATAACCGAGGATAGCACTGCCCTACTGATCGAGGAGCCAGAGGTTTGTGTCCACCACGGCTTGCTCTCCAGCATCCTTGAACTCATCAAGTCCTCTTCCCGGCATAAGCAGATGATCCTTTCGACCCACTCAGACTATGTGCTGGATCATGTCGCTCCAGAGAACGTCTACCGGGTGACGTTTGACAGATCGGTGGGAACGGTTGTTCGTCACATTCGAAAGACGATGACGGCCAAAGAGTTCTCTGCCCTTCGGGAGTACCTTGAGCAGGTGGGGAATCTGGGAGAATACTGGCGTGAGGGTGGCCTAGGGGACCGGCCGTGAAGATGGGGATAATCGCCGAAGATGATAGTGATGTTGCAGTGCTTTCCGAGATCACGTTGACCCTCCTTAGACCTCGCGCTGTTGGGTTCAGGAAGTTTGTGGGTGATGGCTGTGGGAAGTTGCGGCGCAAATGTGCGGCTTGGGCGAGGAATCTTGTCCAACAAGGGTGCCCGTGTATTGCGGTGGTTCATGACCTTGACGTAAACGACGAACAACAACTTCGGGCCCACCTTACTAGGGCAATCGCTCCGGCGGGAGCAAAGGCCAGGGTTGTGCTGATACCAAGGCGGGAAATTGAGGCGTGGTTGTTGTACGACGGCGACGCAATTGCGGTAGCATTTAACGAGAATCGGCGGCCCCGACTTCCCGGAAACCCCGAGTCCCTCGCGGATCCCAAGAGACACCTGCGCGACCTGATATGGAAGAACTATCGCAAGCATTACTTGAACACGGTGCACAATTCCCTGATTGCAAAGCACATTGACGTGTCACTCCTGAGGCGATCCGGGTCGTTCACGCCGCATCTTGGCTTTGTTGGAACGGTCAGACACATGCTTCGCTAACTTGCAATAACTTACGGTGGCGGTCATGGTTCCGACTAGCCCCTTCACCGTTCAACAATCGAGGCCACATCCCGAGGCTCGATGGTGCTGCGGAAACACTGTCTGCACAGGTCGTGCTGCCTGTCACCGTGGCGGCCTTTCCCCGATGATTCCCCCGATGCTGCCAGCCGCAGGGCTGGGGCTGGTTGGCCTTATCCTGTGGCCTGGCAGCATGCAGGGCTCTCGACCGCGGGCCGGGAGATTCGGCCAGGAGAGCCTATTTCCTGCCGTTCCAAAAGCCCTGTCGAAAATGACCTTCCGCAAGGCCGCATAAAATCAGCGTCCCACCGCGCTGCCTGTGCCGTTCCGCAATCATCAGCTATCGGAACGCTCACCGGCGCCCTCCCGTTGTGCATCATCGCCAGTTGTGCCGAGAGGTGGCTGACAAGTTTGGCTCGGCCCAGTTGCCGGTGGCGGCACGGAGGCGGTGATGGCGTGACCGCGTTCCGTGCCGCAGGCGGCATTGGAAGGTGGCCGTGACACCTCGCTGCCGCAAACAAGTGGCGGGGGCAGTTGGTTGCACGAGTCCACCTCCCCCGCCAAGGCGGAATCGGAAAGGTGCTCCACGTACACCTTCCCGCCCGCAGTCGGACAGACGCAGTGGGTAAAGGGGGAACAACCAAGCCCAACCCCACGTGCCTGCCGAACCCTTTTATCACCACTCGACACCGCACTTATGTGTCACCCACTATGTCACCCACCTTTGCCACCTACTGGGTGTGAGACTGCTGCATCTCGCCGCAATGTTCGGCCTGGTCGCTGTGAGCCGTCACGATGTCCGCGTGGTGCTGACTCATTGCCTGGTAAAACTTCGCGCTCGTTTTGTGGTATTCGCGGACATCACCGTCGGTCGTGGCGGCCATCGCAATGTGGTGTTCATGCTGGCTGGCGTGGGCATCGCGCATCTCCGCGTGGTGCTCGCTCATGGAGCGGTGGTGCGCTGCGCTCTTTTTGAAATGAAAAGCCAGGCTGTGTCGGATAGCTTTGGCAGCTTTGGCAGCTTTGGCCAGCTCAAGGCTGGTGCTGCGGGCCGTCATCCTGTTGGGGATGTCTGCAGACCACGCCGACGCCGGTGCTTCAGGTTCCAAGCCTGTTTCATACACCCGGTGCAGTGCCGCCCCGTGTGCGTCCATGCTCTTCTGCAGCGACGGTGGGGGGAGTGTTTCGGTGATTACGAGTGGGTCATCCTCCAACCCAGTGCGCGACATATCGAACATACCTGCCATACCTGCCATCATTCTTCCCCTCCTTAATATGTTGTGCGTTCACCACCCACCCACCTAACGCACCTTCAGCCATCACGCCCGCATTCCAAGGTGCCGCGCGGCTTCCTCCAACCGCTGGATGTGGGCGAAATTCTGCTCTCGCAATGACGAACGTTCGGCGACCAGCTCGGCTTCGTACAGCTGGCGGCGTAGTTCCGCCGCCCGCTCCGCATCGGCACGGGCGGCAGCTTTCAGCCGCTGCCACTCCCTCTGCTTGGCTTCTAATTCCTCCGCCTGCTGCGCGGCGCAAACCTGGAGGTTGATGGCGTC
>JGI12269J14319_10002120_pt1 | contig 19317 bp, 14 predicted proteins | sample PeaSoiSIISIP2007_FD_14319 | JGI IMG/M metagenome (IMG submission 14319)
CTCCTGGTGACCAACGACTTTCCCCCCAAGACCGGCGGCATCCAGGTCTACTTGTACGAACTGTGGCGCCGGCTCGAGGACGGTCGCGCGACCGTGCTGACGGCAAACTCGCACGAAGGCGCGACCGCCTTCGACGCGTCGAGCGACCTCGTCGTCGAGCGGATCGAGGCGTCGACACTGTTTCTGCCGTCCTTGCGTGCATTTCGCGCGATCGAGTCGGCAATCGAGCGCCACCGGCCCGAGCTGGTACTGCTCGATCCCGCGTGGCCGTTGGGACTGGTTGGGCCCTGGCTGTCGCGCCCTTACGGCGTTGTCCTGCACGGCGCGGAGGTCACGGTGCCGAGCCGGCTGCCGCTCGTCGCGTCATCGCTTCGTTACGTGCTGCGCCACGCCGAGGTCGCGATCTGCGCCGGCTCGTTTCCCGAAGGCGAAGCCCGCCGATGCGCGGCCGAGTACCTCTGCCCCGTGGTGCAGGTGCCACCGGGCGTTGACCCTCTGCGCTTTCGTCCCCTCGACGAGGAGGATCGCGTCGAGGTTCGCCGGTCGATGGGCCTCGGCGTGGATGACTTTCTCGTCGCGTCGTACTCGCGGCTCGTGCCCCGCAAGGGTATGGATACGCTGATTCGCGCGAGTGCACTGCTCGCCGCCTCGCACCCGAACCTGCGCATCGTCGTTGGCGGCGAGGGTCGGGACCGGCCCCGCCTTGAAGGGCTCGCGGCTCGGGTGAAGGCGCCGGTCACGTTCCTCGGGCGCGTCGCCGACGGGGCGTTGCCGAGCTGGATCGCGTCGTGCGACCTGATGGTGATGGACTGTCGCAGCCGATGGCTCGGCCTCGAGCAGGAGGGCTTCGGCATCGTCTTTCTCGAGGCCGCCGCGTGCCAGCTCGCCCAGGTCGCCGGGCGGTCGGGCGGCAGCGCTGACGCGGTGCTCGACGGCGTGACCGGACTCGTCGTGGCGGACCCTCGCAGCGTGCACGAGCTCGCCGTGACGATCGACGGTCTCATCCTGGACGGCGATCGGCGTGCGCGTCTCGCGGGCAACGCGCGCGAGTTGGCCGTCCTCAACTTCTCATGGGACAGGCTCGCACTCGAGCTCGCGCGAGGCCTCGAGCCGTTCGACCACTTCAGTAGCGAGATGGCCCCGGCCTAGGGTGGAGTTGAGGAGGTGTGGTGGCTGAGCGAGCGACCCAGTCGACGATGGTCAACGCACCACCCGACGTTGTCTACCGCGTCATCGTCGACTTCGAGCACTACGCGGACTGGGTGAGCGACCTCAAGCGGATCGACATTTTCGAGCGTGACGGTGAGGGGCGTCCCCTCGACGTCGAGTTCCGCGCAGCCGCCTTTGGCCGCTCGACGACGTACACCTTGCGCTATGACTACAGCCGCGCGCCCGAGTACCTCGCTTGGCATCAGGTGCGTGGTGACCTGACCTCGGAGCTGAGCGGGCAGTACCGGTTCGAAGCGGCGCCCGGGGGCACGAAACTCACCTACGAGCTCGAAGTGGAGTTGCTCGTGCCCATCCCGGCCTTCGTGAAGTCGCGCGCGGCCCAGCGCATCCAGACCCAGGCCCTGCGCGAACTAAAGCTTCGGGCCGAGGCGCAGCCTTGAGCGACGTCGCCATCGGTGTCGATGTCGGGGGAACCAAGGCGCTCGCGCTCATGGTGGCGCGCGACGGACGAGTGCTCGGTGCGCTCAAGTCGCAGACGCCCCACGACGAGGGGTTCGGCGCCGGCGAGGCCACGGCGAGGGTCCTCGTGAAGCAGGTCTACGAGCTCTGTGAGCGGCAGGGACTCGATCCGTCGCAGGTGCCCGTAGGGGTCGGACTGCCCGGCATGATGCGCCGCGACGGCCATCTCTCGTTCGCGCCGAATCTCCAGACGGCCTCGGGCGCTGACCTCGGCGCATTGCTCAGTGCCGAGCTGGGCAATTCGAGCGTCTACGCAGAGAACGACGCGAACTGCGCCGCGTTGGCCGAGCACGAGTGGGGTGCGGCGAGGGGCATCGGCGACTTCGTCATGGTGACTCTTGGCACTGGCATCGGCGGCGGGGTCGTCGCCGATGGTCGTCTCGTTCGCGGGCGCAGCGGCTTCGCCGGTGAGATCGGCCACATGGTGGTCGCGGCCAACGGCGTGCCGTGTCCTTGCGGACTGCGGGGCTGCTGGGAGCGCTACGCCTCGGGCGGTGGTCTTCAGCGTCTGACCCGCGACGCCGCCCTCGAAGGACGACTTTCGACGCTGGTCGAGCGACGTGGCGGCGATCCCTGCGGCGTGCGTGCCGAGGACGTGACCGACGCGGCGACCGCCGGGCTCGACGAAGCGGTGACGCTGCTGCGCGAAGTCGGCTGGTGGCTGGCGCTCGGCCTGGCCAACCTCACGGCGATCCTCGACTGTGGACACTTCGTGATCGGCGGTGGGCTCTCGAGTGCCTCGGAGCTCGTGCTGCCCGCGGCGCGCGAGTACCTCGCCGACCTCGTGGAGGGCTACGACGCTCGGCCCACCATCACGGTTACGGCATCGATGTTCGGTCCCCGCTCGGGCGCGATGGGCGCCGCGCTTGTGGCATTTGACCGAGCGTGAAGCTCGGGGTGATGCTGCCGACGTTCCGAGATGGCGCGGAGGAAGCCCTCGCCGTCGCCGCCGTCGCAGCCAGGGCTCGGCTCGACGGCGTTTTCGCATTCGACCACCTCTGGCCCATGGGCCAACCGCAGCGTCCGGCGCTCGCTCCGTTTCCCGTGCTCGCGGCTATCGCAACGCGCTGGCCCTCGCTCTGGGTTGGTCCGCTCGTGGCGCGCGTCGGGCTTTATGGAAACGATGAGTTGATCGAGCGCTTTAGGACCCTTGAGACAATGGCGCCCGGAAGGGTCATCGCGGCCGTCGGCACCGGCGATCACCTCTCGCAGGGTGAAGAGGTCGCCTACGGTCTCGATGATCGCCCGGCCGCCGATCGCCGAGCGATGCTCGTTGAAGTGATCGCCGCCCTCGCGCCGCGCATGACCGTGTGGTGTGGCGCCGGCTCGCCTCGCACCAATGAATTGGCGCGCAACCTCGGCGCCGAAATCAACCTGTGGGCTGCGGCGCCGGAAGCCGTCGCCGAAGCCGCCTCGTTGGGTCCGGTGAACTGGGCAGGTCCACTCGACGACGCCTCCGCAGCGACGCTGAGCGCACTTCGCGACGCGGGCGCCACGTGGGCCATTGCGAGCTCGCCGTCGGGCATCGAGGCGCTGCGAGAATGGCGCACGTCGCACTGACTCACTACGGTTGATGGATGGAGTTTCGCCGCGTCACGGGACTGCCGCCCTACGTGTTCGCCGAGATCAACGGCCTCAAGGCCGAGGCGCGCGCCGCCGGCCGGGACGTCGTCGACTTTGGCTTTGGCAATCCCGACCTGCCGAGCCCCGACGTCGCGGTGGAGAAGTTGGCCGAAGCGGCCCACAACCCCAAGAACCACCGTTACAGCGCGAGCCGGGGAATCCCCAACCTTCGTCTCGCGATCGCGACGCGCTACCAGCGCCTCTTTGACGTCGAGCTCGACCCCGAGCGCGAGGTCGTTACCACCATCGGCGCCAAGGAGGGCTTCACCCATCTCATGTGGGTGCTGCTCGGCCCCGGTGACGCGGCGATTGTGCCCAGTCCGAGCTACCCGATCCACCTGGCTGGACCGGGGTTTGCCGGCGCCCACGTCATTACGGTGCCCATCGTCGATCCAGGCACCAGCTCGACCGATCCGGGCGACGACTTCTTTGAAGGGCTGCTGGCAGCCTGGGACCTCGCCGTCATCAAGCCGCGCGTGATCGTCATCTCGTTCCCGCACAACCCGACGAGTGCCTGCGTCGATCTCGCCTTCATGGAGCGGCTCGTGGACTTTGCGCTCGAGCGCGACGTCGTGATCTGCCACGACTTCGCCTACGCCGACCTGGGCTTCGACGGCTATCGTCCTCCCTCGATCCTGCAGGTGCCCCGGGCCAAGGAGTGCTGCGTCGAGCTCTACACGCTCACCAAGTCCTTCTCGATGGCCGGCTGGCGCGTGGGCTTTCTTGTGGGCAACGCCGAGATCGTCGCGGCGTTGACCAAGTTGAAGAGCTACCTCGACTACGGCACGTTTCAGCCCGTGCAGATCGCCGCGATCGTCGCGATGAACGAGGCGGTCGAATACCCCGAACAGCTCCGGGCGATCTACCAGTCGCGCCGGGACGCGCTCATCGAGGGACTGAAGCGCATCGGCTGGGACGTCACGCCACCGCGAGGCTCGATGTTCGTGTGGGCGCCCATCCCCGAGCCGTACCGCGAGATGTCCTCGCTCGACTTCGCCACCTTTCTCATCCAAGAGGCCGACGTCGCCACGAGTCCGGGTGTGGGCTTTGGCGCGGGGGGCGACGGGCACGTGCGTTTCGCGCTGATCGAGAACGAGTTGCGCATCCACCAGGCGGTGCGCAATCTGCGTCGGGCGCTCACCAAGCTCGGTTGATCTAGGGCCATCCAGCGCCAGGCCGAGCGACGCGAGCCACTTCGATCTTCGCGGCCCTCGAGTCGGCGACCTTGAAGCGGTCACTCGTTGGTGCGCTCATCACGAAGAGCGTGCGGCGATCGCCACCGCCGAGCGCGCAAGCGAACGCTCGCTGGCTGGTTTCGACGACGCCGGTGACTTCGCCGCCTTCGCTGACACGCAGGCAGCGGTGTGCGTTGGCCTGGGCGAGCCAGATCTGGCCCTCGTCGTCGAGGCACATCCCGTCGGTCGCCACGTACTCCAGCTGCGCCCAGGTTCGTCGGTTGTTAAGCGTGCCGTCGCTCTCGATGTCAAAGGCCGTGAGACGATAGGCCAGTGTCTCGCCGACGACCAAGGTCCCTCCGTCGGGCGTGATCACCGCGCCATTGGGAAATGCCATCTCCGCGACGACCTGGCGCACGTCGCCGTCGGTGCCGAGCACGATGAGGTTCGTCGTTCGAACGGCGGCGAGGAGGCCCCCGATGCCGACTTCGCGCAGCGTCACGTCGAGGTCGAAGCCGAAGCTGCCNACGTAGCTGACGCCGCTCGCTGCAACGACCATGTCGTTGGCCCAGAAGCCGCAGTAGGGGGAGATATCGGCGAAGAGCGACGGGTGAGCCTCGTGGAGTCGCATCACGCGCTGGTCAGTCATCGAGACGTAGAGCAGGTCCCCGTTGGCGAGCCAGCCCAAACCTGAGGGTTGACCAGGTACTTCATGCTCAAGGCGTTCGTCCGTGCCGCTCTCATCGAGGGAGAAGATGCCGCGGCGGTAGAAGTCGGAGAACCAGAGCCGGCCCTCGTGCCAGCGCGGCGCTTCGCCGAAGCCCAAACCGTCGCGCAGCACTCGAGTCTGATACGTCTCCACTGTCCCTCTCGCTTGGTTGAAACTACCTCAGGCCCGCTCGAGCGCTCGTAGCCACGCGCTGTAGCCGGCGTCGACGAAGAGGGGATCGCCGGGGAGAAAACGCGCGTCGCCGCGCCAGCGGGCCGCCAGGTCTTCGAGCGAGGACCAGAAGCCGATGGCGAGTCCGGCGATGCTCGCTGCGCCGCGCGCCGTCGCCTCGAGCGTCGAGCTGCGCAATACCTCGACACGTGAGTTCGTCGCCTGCAGTTGGAGCAGCATGTCCATCGCTGCGACCCCGCCGTCGGCGCGCAGTTCCACAAGCTCGACACCGCAACGGCGGAACTCATCGGTGATCGCGCGCACCTGGTAGGCGAGCGCCTCGATGAGGGCGCGCGCAATCTCACCTCGTCCGACGCCCCGGCTCAGACCGCTCAGCGAGCCGCGCGCGTCGGGGTTCCAGAAGGGCGAGCCCAGCCCCGTGAAGGCCGGGACGAACTGCACGCCGGCGGAGTCGGCAACGGATGCGGCGAGCGCCTCGAGGTCGCTCGCCGCGTTGATCACCCCGAGATCGCGCAACCACTGCACGGCGGCGCCGGCGACGAAGGCGGAGCCCTCGAGCGCGTACGTCGCGCCACCGCGCTCGCCCAGATCCCACGCGACAGTGCCGAGCAGCCCTCGTACGACGGGCGGCGCCGAGTCGCCGGCGTTGGCGAGGACGAAGGCACCCGTGCCGTAGGTCGCCTTGACGGTGCCGGGTGCGAAGCACGCCTGGCCGAAGAGCGCCGCCTGCTGGTCGCCTAAGACGCCAGTAATAGGCACGCCGGCGAGCTCGGGCACGACCTCGCCGCTCACGGCGGCGAAGTGACTCGACGAGGGAACAATGTCGGCGAGCATCGAACGCGAGACCCCAAAGAGATCCGACATCGTTGGCGACCAGTCGAGCGTGGCGAGATCGAGCAGCGACGTGCGCGAGGCGTTCGACGGCTCGGTGAGAAAGGCGCCGCCCGATAGGGCCCAGGTGAGCCAAGTGTCGATCGTGGCGAAACTGGGTGCGCTCGACGCGTCGGCCAGACCCCGTTCGAGCATCCACTGCATCTTGGTCGCCGAGAAGTAGGAGTCGAGGACGAGTCCCGTCGTGGCGCGGACCTCGTCACCCCGGCCCTCGCGCTCGAGCGCCTGGCAGAGCGGCGCGGTGCGCCGATCCTGCCAGACGATCGCCCGGTGAAAGACGCTTCCGGTTTCGCGATCGAAGCCGACCGTTGTTTCGCGTTGGTTCGTGATCCCAACGGCTGCCACGTGGTGGCCGGCGGAACGGGCGCGCGCGGCCACGTCGCGCAGGGTGGCGGTCGCGAGGGTGGTGATTTCGGCGGGGTCGTGCTCGACCTCGCCGGGGGAGGGGTAATACTGAGTCAGTTCGCGGTGGGACTCGGCGACCACGTCGAGGTCGCGGTCAAAGGCCACGGTTCTCACCCCGGTGGTGCCGGCGTCGAGGGCGAGGATCAGCTTCACGCGGATCAGGCTACCGAGGCGAACGGCCAGTTTCGGGCCCTAGGCTGGGGTACGCACTGTTGTGAAAAAGTCTTCAAGAAAGTAGTTGACACGATGTAATTACAGTGCTGTAATAACACAGCATCTTGCGACGGGTTTTGGTTTAGCCACTACATATTGTGGCTGGGGGGCCAAGGGAATTTGACCTTGACATCTCGATTCGACGTCGCCGGACGCGTTCTTAGTGTCGGTACAGGAAGAAGAGAGAGATATGGCTATCGCACCTCAGCGACTCGGGATTGGGATCCGCCGCTACTTCACCACCGAGGATCGTCACCCCTACGACGAAGTCGTCTGGGACCGCCGCGACGCGCGTATCACGAACTTCCGCGATGGGTCGGTCGCCTTTGAACAGCTCGATGTCGAGGTGCCGGCGAGCTGGTCGTTCAATGCGACGAATATCCTCGCCCAAAAGTACTTCCGGGGCACGCTCGACACGCCCGAGCGAGAGACGTCACTGAAGCAGGTGGCCGATCGCATCGTCGATACGATCACCCAGTGGGGCGTCGAGCGCGACTACTTCGTCGACGAGGAAGAGGCCGAGAACTTTCGCGCCGAGCTGAAGTACCTCCTCATCACCCAGCGGGCCGCCTTCAATTCACCGGTGTGGTTCAACATCGGCGTGAAGGGCGTCCCGCAACAGGCCAGCGCCTGCTTCATCCTCTCGGTCGATGACTCGATGCGATCGATCCTGAACTGGTACACCGAGGAGGGCATCATCTTCAAGGGTGGCTCGGGTGCGGGCGTGAACCTCTCGAAGATCCGCTCGAGCGCCGAGGCCCTCGAGGGCGGCGGCACGGCGAGTGGGCCAGTGTCGTTCATGCGCGGTGCCGACGCCTCGGCCGGAACCATCAAGTCCGGCGGCAAGACGCGCCGCGCGGCCAAGATGGTCATCCTCGACGTGGACCACCCCGACATCGAGGAGTTCATCTGGTGCAAGGCCCACGAGGAGGACAAGGCGCGCGTGCTGCGCGACGCGGGCTTCGACATGGACCTGGACGGCCGGGACATCAACTCGATTCAGTACCAGAACGCCAACAACTCGGTGCGCGTCACCGACGAGTTCATGGAGGCGGTGCTCGCTGACGGCGACTGGCACCTCACCGCGCGCCACGGCCACGCCACGATCCGCACCGTCAAGGCGCGCGAGCTCTGGCGCCAGATCGCCCGGGCCGCGTGGGAGTGCGCGGACCCTGGACTGCAGTTCGACTCGACCATCAACAAGTGGCACACCTCGCCCAACACCGAGCGGATCAACGGCTCGAACCCCTGCTCGGAGTACATGCACATCGACAACTCGGCCTGCAACCTCGCCAGCATCAACCTGATGAAGTTCCTCACCGACGACGGTACCTTCGACGTCGAAGCCTTCAAGTGCGCCGTGGAGGTCGTCTTCAGCGCCCAGGAGATCCTCGTCGGCGCGGCCGACTACCCAACCGAGAAGATTGCGGAGAATTCGCGCAAGTTCCGCCAGCTCGGCCTGGGCTACGCCAACCTGGGGGCGCTCTTGATGGCCTCGGGACTGGCCTACGACTCCGAAGCGGGACGGGCCTGGGCGGCCTCGATTACGGCCCTCATGACGGGGTACGCCTACGTCGTGAGCGCGCGCACCGCGGCGCGCATGGGCCCCCACGAGGGGTACGCGGAGAACGCCGAGGCGATGGTGAACGTCCTTCGCATGCACCGCGACGCGACATACCGGATCGACGATCCGCTCGCGCCAAGCGACGTGCTCGACGCCGCGCGGCGCGCCTGGGAGGAGGCCGTGGACTTGGCGATTCGCCACGGCGTGCGCAACGCCCAGGCGTCGGTGCTCGCGCCGACCGGCACGATCGGGCTGTTGATGGACTGCGACACGACGGGCATCGAGCCCGACCTCGGGCTCGTAAAGTTTAAGAAACTCGTCGGCGGCGGCAACATGTCGATCGTCAACCAGACCGTCCCGCGCGCGCTGGGCGTGCTCGGCTACTCCGAGGACGAGATCACCGCGATCATCGCCTACATCGACGAGAACAAGACCATCGTGGGCGCCCCGGCCCTACGGGCCGCGCACTTGCCGGTCTTCGCGTGCTCGATGGGGGACAACTCCATTCACTACTCGGGCCACGTGCGGATGATGGGCGCGGTGCAGCCCTTCATCTCGGGCGCGATCTCCAAGACCGTCAACATGCCAGAGGACGTTACGGTCGAGGAGGTCGAGAGCCTTCACCTCGACGCCTGGCGCCTCGGACTGAAGGCGGTGGCGATCTATCGGGACAACTGCAAGGTCGGCCAACCGCTGTCGATGGCGAAGAAGGGCGCCGTGGGCCAGAGCCTCGGCGACGTCGACGTTGACGCCGCCGAAGTGATCGAGCTTTATGGGCGCATCGCCAAGCTCGAGACGGCTCTCGAGCACGCCCGCGACGAGGGCGCCCACGTCGTGGTGGGCGCCATTCGCGAGCGACTGCCGCGCCGTCGCGTGTCCTCGACTTTCGCCTTCCGCGTCGCGGACTGCGAGGGCTACGTCACGGTCGGCGAGTACGAGGACGGCCGACCCGGCGAGGTCTTCATCAAAGTCGCGAAGCAGGGCTCAACGCTGGCCGGCATCATGGACGCCTTCTCCATCTCCATCAGCCTCGGCTTGCAGCACGGGGTGCCCCTGGCGACGTACGTGAAGAAGTACGCCAACATGAAGTTCGAGCCGTCAGGCATGACCGACGACGCCGAGCTGCGCATCGCGACCTCGCTGGTGGACTACATCTTCCGTCGCCTCGCGCTCGACTACCTCAGCCGCGAGGAGCGCGAAGAGATCGGCGTGCTCTCATCGAGCGAACGGCTCCAGCCGACGCTGCCCGAGGTGGCCGAGCAGGCGACGCCCACGCACAACCTGCCCATCCAGCCGACCCTGGTCGAGGTCGATCAGCGACCGCACCTGCTCAGCCGCGCCGAGCAGCGCGACGCGCCGATGTGCTACCAGTGCGGCAACCACATGCAGCGGGCGGGCTCGTGCTACGTGTGCTCGAGCTGCGGCGCGACGAGCGGCTGCAGCTAGGCGTTACTCGATCGGTTGGCGCGAGATGGCCCGAGGCTCGCGTCCGGCGAAGAGCCAGCCAGCGGCGGCNGCAATGGCCGGCATGGCGAGCAGAATGAGCGCGAGGTTGAGAATGGGCACGCTCGTGAGCGACGACAAGCCGTCCAGGTTGTCGTTTCGGCTGAAGGCTATGAGCGCGAGGTAGCCCCCCACGGTGCCCACGACGGCCCCGAGCAGACCGAGCGCTCCCGCCGTCGTGGCGCTGATGGTGCGCCGCGCGAAGCTGCTGGCCCCCGTCGCCGTCAAGATCCTCAGGTCGCTGGACTGCTCGGAGCGCACGAGGCCGATCGACATTGCCAGAATGCCCAGCGCGAGCACCATGCCGACGACCGTGGCCCAGTCGATGATCGTGGCCGAAGTCGGAATGCTCGACTTGGTCTCAATGCTCATGCCCGCCGCAGCGGCCGTGGCGCGAGTGTCGGCGATCTGGGCAGCCGAGAGCGGTTGAGCGGTCTGGAGGAGCCAACCTGAGACGAAGGCGTTGAGGTGGAGCTGGTGCAGCGCGTGCTCGGTGATCACCGTATTGGGAGCGGAGGTGCCCGCCGGCAGCGCCGGAACCTGCTCGATAACGGGATTGGCCAGGCAGTCGGTCTTCGGGCAGGGGAAGCCGTTGGGCCCCCTCCGGCCCCCGTTGGAGAAGTAGTTCCCATAGACGAGCTGCATCTTGGAGATGCTGGCAAAGCCGGGCCGCATCGAAAGGACGTCCGCGTCAGGGTTCAACTGGCTCGCCTTGATGCCAAAGGCCTTCAGCAGTGGGGGCGTCGCGACGTAGAGCGGTCCGGAGTAGCTGCGTCCGTTGGCGGCGTGCTGGATGGTGGCGCTCGTCGAGTCGAGCTCGACGATCCTTTGGGCGTCGAGGGCCTGCGCGATGCCCATGGCGCTCGCGGTCTCGGCGGCGAGGCTCGACGTGGTGACCGCGTTGCCGGCGCCGGCGTTGCCCGGCCCCCCAGGGCCGTAGGGGCCGTTCGCCGTGTAGACGAGGAGCTGGTTCGACGAGAGGTTAGGCCCGGCGTAGTCGAGCACGTTGCCAAAGCGCGCCGCCGAGGCGACGCAGATCACCACTGCGACCATTATCGCCAGTCCGACCGCCGACAGCGCCGCGCCCGAGCGCGACCGGTACCGTGCGAGGTCCCGTAATGCCATGCGCAGGGCGAAGGGACCGCGGTGCGTGCCCTTCGCGAGGGCGGCCAGCAAGAAGGGCGCGAGCAGGACGATCGCGACGGTGAGAGCGACAAAGCCGATGACGAGCTCAAACATGCCGCCGCCGTTGCCCCCGCTGGCTCCGGCGTAGCCGAGGAGGAAGAACGCCGCAACGAGAGAGATAATGCCCGGCACCGCCGTGCGGTGCACGGCCCGTGGTTTCTCGGGCCGGCCGGCGAGGGCGGCCACGACGGACGTCTTGGTGATCGCGCGGGCCGGTCGCGACGCCGCCAGGAACGACGCCAGAATCGCGAGTGCCATGGCGATCACGATCACGACCCAGGGCAGCGCGAACGTGCCCACGCTGTGGTGGGCATCGGTCTCGAGGCTCGGCCGGTACGCCAGCCAGAGCGCGAGGCCGAGGACGAGGCCGAGCAGTGCGCCGACGACGCCCACCAACACACCGTTGGCGCGAACGACGAGTCGCACGTTGCGATCGGTGGCGCCGAGTGATTCGAGCATGCCGAACGCGCGACGTCGCCGCTGGGCGAGGACCGTGAAGCCCGCGACGGCGACTAGGCCGACGAGGATCATGGCCAGTGTCGCCAGTGCAATGGTGATGGTCTCGGGATTCATCGCATTGGAGGACGTGGCCGTCGACCTCGACTGGACGGTGTTGGGGAGCGAGACTGGTACGCCGCGGGGGAGATCGAACAGGACCGTGACCTGGGTCGGGGACTTGACCTGTCCCGGCGCCACCAGCGCGAAGGCGTCGAGAAGGTTGGACGGGTTTTCTACGATGCCTACGACGTGGCGAGTAAGCCCGGCCACGTGCCAGGTGTCGCCGACGGCGAGATGAAAGTCCGTCGCAACCGACGAAGTGACCGCGACTTCATCGGGACCCACGGGGTAGTGACCGCTGACGAGGCCGATGAGCGGGCCACCGTAGAGCCCCTTGGGGTTCTGTGCGCGAAGGTCGAACGTCTCGATCGAGCCAGGAACGGTGAGGATCTGATTCTCGATGACGTCGAGCCGGTGGGCGCTCTCGTCGACGCGCTTCTGCAGCGACGCAATGTCGGTGCTGATCTGGGCTGGCGTACCCGACAGCGTGGCGCGGAAGTTCGCGGTGCCAAAGATCGCATCGAGTGAGGACGGCGTGTTGGAGGAGACGCCGATCCCAATCACGGTGGCGGCGATCGCCGTCGTGATCAGCGCCAGGACGAGGAGCTGCTGGCGCCACTCGCGCCGCAGAAGCCGCCAGGCCCAGCGCACCATCGCACGTCGAGCTGGCAACCCACCGTTCGACGGGCGAGCCAAAGCGGGCTCGATCGCCGTCATCACGGGCTCGGGCGCGCGGGCCAACTTGGCTCGAGGAAGGACGCGGAATCTGGCGGGGGCATCGTCTGGTCGACGACGCGCCCGTCATGCAGGAAGACCACTCGGTCGGCCCACGAGGCGAGTTGCGCGTCGTGGGTCACGACGACCGCGGCGACCCCCCGCTGGCAAGCCGCGCGGATCATCCGCATCACCGATTCGCCGTTCGCCGAGTCGAGTGCGCCCGACGGCTCATCGGCGAGCAGCAGTCGGCGCTCTCCCACCACGGCGCGCGCGATGGCGACCCGCTGGCGCTCGCCGCCCGAAAGCTCATCGGGGTACCGATTGGCGCGATCGCCCAGGCCGAGGTTCTCGAGAGCTGCCACGCCCGCCCGATGTGCCTTCGAACTTGAAACGCCGTCGAGCTCGAGCGGCAGCGAGACGTTTTCGGCGGCCGTCAGGCCAGCCAGCAGATTGAAGTCTTGGAACACGAAGCCGATGGTTCGGCGGCGCAAGCGAGCCCGGTCGTCGCGCGACGTCTTGGCCAGCGAGAGGCCGTTGATAAGGACTTCGCCGCTGGTCGGCTCCTCGAGAGTGCCAGCGATAGTGAGCAGCGTCGACTTGCCCGAACCGCTCGGGCCCATCACCGCAATGAAGTCCCCGGTGTCCACCGAGAGGCTGACGTCGATGAGCGCGTGGACCTCCGTTTGTCCGGCGCCGTAGGACTTCGTGACATGATGCAGTTCTAGAAAGCTCACGCGCTCACTCCATTTCCTACGTCCGGTTTCAGTGTTACGCCGTTCATGCTAAAGACGCCTCCCGAGAGCATCTATAGGGGTAAACCCCGAAGGGCCCCTCAAGCCGATTCACCCATCCAGCCAGCGACGTTCACCGGTCATGGTTCCGTGGAGCCGAATGCGCAGTATCGAGATGTGACGTTGGTGCTGGCTGCGTCAACTACCGCTGGTCGTAGTTGATCTGACACGACTCACCGTTCGCCAGTGTCACCGTGAACGTGAAAACGCCGTTACGCGAGTGGGCCCGAACGGAGACTCGCACGACCAATTCCGTACCGGTGTCGCGTATGACGGTGGCTGTGGTGCCGGGGTGGCTCGTGACGCGGGGACGACCGACGAATCCGGATCCGAAAATGCCAAGGGTCGTGGTCCCACCCGCGACGGCGTAACCCTTCACGGAGGCAGCGACCGGTGGTGCCGGGGGTGGCGCCGTGACGTCGAGGGCAAAGGTGAACGTTCCGATGTCACCGGTGGCGTCGCTCGTGGTGCCAGTCGCGTGATAGGTGCCCACCGCCAGTGCTCCGTTGGTCGTGACATCGCCGCTTGAACTGACAGCCAGATTCGGGCTGCCACTTTTTTGGACGTAGGTGATGGCACCCAAGTTGGCGCCGACGTCGAGCTGCTCGCTGAACGTCGGGGAGCCGGTCGTCGTCACTGACGCCAGGGTCGGTGCTCGCTGGACGAGGGCGCCGACCTTCAGCGCGAAGGCAAAGGCCCCCTCGTCACCGGCCGCATCGCTCTCGGTTCCTGAGACTTTGTACGCACCAGCCGTCAGCGTCCCGCTCGTCGTCACGACGCCGCTCGGGCTCACGACGAGCTGGGGGCTGCCACTCGTCTGTACGAAGGTCACCGTGCCCTCGATGCCCGCCACTTCGAGCTGATCATGGAAGGAGGAGGAGCCACTCACCTTCACGGCGCTGCTGACGGGTGGCCCCTGGATCAGCGCGCCGACGGCAAGGTTCAGGCTGAAGGTCCCGGTGTCGCCGTGGGGATCGCTCGTCGTGCCGGAGGCTTGGTACGTGCCGATGGCGAGCGCTCCGCTCGTCGTTACGGCACCGCTTGAGCTGACGATTAATTGGGGGCTGCCGCTCGTCTGGACGTAAGTGACCGTGCCATCTTCATTGGTGGTCACGATTTGGTCAGTGAAGGAGGCGGCGTCGGCGGCCGAAACTCCCGTCGATACCGGCGTGCTTAACAGGCCGCAGACGTAGTCGCCGTCGTAGCTGCCCGACGGGTACTGGATCATCGCCACCCGGGCGCCGGTGAACGACGGCGACGCGCAGTCCGTCTCGGCCCCGCTCAAGGTCGCGGGTCCGGGCATCCAGACGGGAACCGCGGAGAAGCCCGAAGCGGAGGGCCCGGTGATCGCCGTCCACAACGCGGGGTAGGAGTAGATGCCCACCGACGTCACACCGAGGCTCGCGAAGGCGGCGAGCTCGCCTTCGATCGACGCCCGGTCGTTCGCGAACGACGTGGCGCTGCGACCGTAGTACGACGGCTTGAACTCCCACGGGTTGCCGGTCTCAACGTCGAGCCACCACGGCGCAGCACGAGCGGCGACGCCCGGCGATGCGGCGCCGATGGTAGTTTCTGCGTTGACCGCGCTCGAGAAGGCGTATCGCGCGGCGTTCCACCCATAGTCGTACGAGCAGGGCACCGAGTTCGCTCCGTAGCAGACCATGGGCGCTGTCTGGCCGGTGGGCCAGTGCGACGCGAACGCGGGACCGGGGTCACCGGTATTGACGTAGAAGGCCGGCGCACCGTTCGTCGCAGCCTTCGCCCAGCTCAGCTCGCGACCGAGGCAGGGGTTGGTCGTCAGCACCTGGCCGTTGTCCACTCCCACGACGCCGAATTCCGCGGAGGACGGCAGAGCGCTGCCGCACTGCGGGAAGCTGATGTCGTAGCCGATGGTCGCCAATGACGGCGTGCTCGCCAATGCACGGGACATGCTGGCGGTGAGCGACAGAGCAACGACGAGCGCGGCCAGCGAGGACTTGGCGACGGGGGAAAGCACTTCCCTTTACCCTACGATTGATTGACGCGCGAAAGGTTTCAAGTTCGCCACGCTCAGCGATGAGGTTTGCGACGGAAACGTGGGCGAGACTTACGGGCCTACTGCTTTGATTGGCGTCGACGAGCGCTCTGAAGGCCTTCAATTAATTTCATACGTTGTGTCAAGTTCGCGGCCGACTTTCGACTAATCGCTCCCTGTTTGATTCACCTTTAAGAACACCTGAGAATTCTGCACGTCGGTGGGTCGCACAACGATTGTGAACATCGGCACAGCCAAACAACTGAGGGCGATCGCGTCGACGAACTGCGCGTCTCTTCGCTACATTGGCCGTCATATCGATGGCGTTTAACAAGTGCGCGTGTCCGAAAATTAAATACGGCTCATTCGACGCCTTCACAGGAGAATTTGGGACTATCCGAAATAAAATCTGAGTATCGAAGGAGGGTTTATGAGCGTACAACATGACTCAATGACACAAGTGGACGACTCTCACGTCTCGCAAGCCGAAGCGCCGGCATTCGACACGATGGGATCAACAACCGTCAAGCGCGTGGCCCCGAAGCACCCCGAGACTCGTGAGCCGGTGCTGCAAGGCGATGTTCGCAGACATCGGGCCTCGATCGGCTTGATCCTCGGAGGCTTTGCCGCGCTCCTCCTGTCCGCGTGGGCGGGGCTGGTTCCCTTGATCGGACCGACCTTCGGGTTCTCCGCGGACGGCACGTCCTCTTGGAAGTGGAACGAGGTCCACGTCCTCGGCGCGATCGTGCCGGGCGCGTTAGGTCTCATCGCATGCGTAGTGGTGCTTACTAGAGCGCGCCGACCGATGGGATTCCTGTCAGTCGGCACCCTCACCATGGCGGGGTTCGCCCTCTTCCTCTGCGGCGCGTGGCTGACTATCGTTCCCATCATTTGGCCGGTAATAGTGGGCTCGTACTTCCACTCAGCCTCGGCGTCGCGTGTCTTCGAATACTGGTTGGGCTATGCCAGCGGCCCTGGGATCCTGCTCGCGAGCTTCGGCGGCTACGTCATTGGTCGAGCGCGTCGAGAGGCGAGGTCGAGTTTGCGCTCTACGCGCTAATCGCATTGCCGCTGGCGTAGCTGACTTTGATGGCGCTCGCGCGCTCGCGGAGTCAGTGGTGAAAGCGCAGATAGGCCAAGGTCGCGGCGATCGCGACGCCCGTCCAGCATAGAGTTCGCAGTGCCCGTTCCAAGGGCCGGAGGATCGACTGCTTGGTGATCGCAACGCGCGTGCCGTCAAGGCGCTCGGCCACTCCTTCGACGGCAAGGGTGCGCCGGCGCAGGTCGCGGGCCGGCGTGGAGAGTTGTCGTTGGAGCAGCGTGATGAGCGCTCCGAACGTAGCCGCGCCGAAAGAAGCGAGGGAAAGTGTCGCGTGCTGAGCGAAGTAGGCCGTTAAGACCGGAAAGGCGCCCCAGCCCAGGACGAGCATCGCACCGTTGTGCAGTCGGCCCTGAAAGAGCTCGAGGTTGTAGCCAACGGCGATGACCACGCCAATTGCGATGAACACGACCAGGTACGCGCTAACGAGAACCATGCCGACGATTCCCAGGGCCACGGCCCCACCCAGCCCGAAGCATGACGCGCCGACGAGCTGCCATCGGGGAATCGACGTCTTCAAGGGACGTCCGTTCAGCTCATCGAGGCAGTGCGCGCCAATTCCGACCGCGAGGAAGAACGCGACGAGGGTGAGGATGAGGCGAACCGCGTTCACCGGACCGACCAGACACGCGCCGATTGTTACAAGCGACAGGTGGAGCATCGTGTAGGGAGGGTGGGTCACCGTCCACCAGTCGCGCAGGCCGGGGTGGCGCAAGAACCGGGGCTGAGCGTAGAAGGAGGGGCCGGCGACCGACGTCTCGTCGTGCGGCGGCTTTGGCATGTTCAACCCGTCCGGTAACCCCACATCACCACACCCCCGCCCAGACTCATCGTGCGGTACTCCACATGATCGACGCCAGCGTAGTTCCACGCGTTGACGATCCAAGGCACTGGATAGTCCCGATAGTGCTGCGAGATGCTTGGCCCGAGGAAGCGCCCGACGTCAAACCATGCCCGCCCGCCCATGAGGTATCCCGCAGCCGGCAAGAGCGCGCGGGTGTAGAGCCACCAGGGCACCCGCCAACGCAAACGCTCCGGCACGGCGAACTCCAGGCTGGCAATCGATCCGCCGGGCTTGACCACGCGAGCCAGTTCGGCCAGTGTCGCGCGGGGGTCGCTGACGTATCGCAGGAGATACGTAAAGGTAAGGGCGTCGAAGGTCGCGTCGGCGAAGGGCAGCTGCTCCCCGCGCCCGAGCACCAGCGATACTCGATCCTCGAGCCCGGCCTCGCGAATGTTGAACTGCCCCTCTCGCAGCATTGCTTCGCTAAGGTCAAGCCCCACCACGCGAGCCGATGTCTTCCTGGCGAGGCGCTTGGTAACGGCGCAGGGCCCACAGGCCACGTCGAGGACGAGCGCGGGGCGCGCCGCGACGATGTGGCTCACCATTGTCGAGCGCCAACGGCCGTCCTGACCGAGGGAGAGTACGGCGGCGAGGCGGTTGTAGCCGCCAGGCAGAGGCGCGAAGAGGCGTCGGGCGAAGTCGTTGGGCGCCCGTCGAGACGCCATCACGGCGCGGCGCTCAAACAGTGGCACAGTACCGTCTACCAGTGTCTGGTCGATGGTCCCGACGGCCCTCGGGTCCTGGGCCGGGAAGCGCCACAAATGTAGTCATTGGCGTCGCACTTCCGCGACAGCTCACAGACCGCCTCCTTGCCCCACCCGGTTCATCCGGGCCGACGACGCCGCCGAAGTTCTCGGTCGGCCATACCTTAACTGCCTGTTGGATGCTCTTCCCTCGTCACGAGACGGTAACCCGGGGTCGACACCGTGGTTGACCATTCAATCTCGGCATCGGTGAAGCACGACGAGCCACACCCACTTCGGGGCGCCCCCGCTGAGAATCGCTGAGCGACCGCGTCGTGGTCCGAGCATTGAGTCGTCACCTGTGATATAGATACGTCGTCTTTGGAACGGAGGGTCTCCTCGCAACGCTGACTTCGTGGAGGCGTGCGAGGCCAGGAAGAGCCTGGCGCAGCGGGCGAACGAGCCCGTGCGTCGAGCCACTAGCGATGGGGGATGCATGGCAGCGTTTGACTGGAAGAAACTATCGACGCCGGACAAGGTGGTGGCGATCACGGCGCTATGCGCTCTGATCGCGCTGTTCCTTCCTTGGTACGGTTTCAGCTCGACCTTTTACAGTGCTTCGGTGAGCGGCTTCAGTTCGGGCTACGGGTGGCTCGGTGCGCTGCTCATTGTGCTGGCCGGCGTGTACTTGGTGCTGCTCCGCTCGGGCTCGAATATGCCCAAGGTGTCGATGGGTCCAGGCGTCTTGGTCCTCGGTGCCTCGGTCATCGGCACGTTGCTCGTCGCCATCCGCTGGATCACGTTGCCGCGGGGCAGTTACGGGGTTTCGAACGTGACGGGCTTTAGCTACGGGGCACGCATTGGGATCTACGTCGCGCTGATCGCCGGCATCGTGCAGATCGTCTTCGCCCTTCGGCTCTTTAAGGCTTCCGGCGAGTCGATGCCCTGGGCGACCAAGTAGTTCATCGTCCCCAGCTTCTCGGACGAACGTCCACAGTCTGTCTTGCTGAAGGTCTAGGGGGCGCCCGCTCGCGCCGCCGAGGCCGTCATTGAGGGGCTGACGCCGTTGGTGCCGCCAATGAGGGCCCTCATCCGGGCGTATACCTCGCCAAGGTGATTGCCGCCCAACGTCGGCGAGACCGCGACACCATGTTGGTAGACCCGGGCGTAGGGACATCCGCCGAGCTGGAACATCACCTGAGTGAAAGGCTTGGACGCCTTGCTCGCGGCGAAGCTGACCCACGACGGGATCATGAGGTCATCGGGGCACACGCGATTGCGCGTGCTGCTCACCGGCAGTGAATTGATGAGCGTCCTGACCTCGCCAATGACGTTCTTGTTGGTCACCGTGACGACGCCAGACCNCGATGGCGTCCGGCCGACCGTGCCGAAACCGGATGACCAGTAGAGCACCGTCGCCCCNGCCGGCACCNANTCGCCCGCCGGTTTTGGCGTGGCCGCC
>JGI12269J14319_10002121_pt1 | contig 19316 bp, 20 predicted proteins | sample PeaSoiSIISIP2007_FD_14319 | JGI IMG/M metagenome (IMG submission 14319)
CAGCGCGACATCGGGGGGCGCCGCGTTGATGAGCCGCGCCGCCGCGGCTCGCGCGCGCTCGTATTGCTGCCCCGCGAAGGCGGGATCGAGCGTCCAGGGCTGGCCCTTGCGCGCGACGCCGGCGCGTCCGGCCTCCTGGGTCGCGAGCGGCAGAGGACTCCAGGCCGCGGCGTTGAGGTAACAGACCTCGCGGGGAATATCGAAGAGATGGCGTTGCGACGGCAACATAGGAACGAACTCCTCCTTCAGGGCGCGCTCTTCGGGCGCCATTCGATGATCCGGACCGGCGTGGGGTTCCAGCCGTTGCAGGGATTGTAGAGCTGCGGACAGTTGGAGATGACCGCCAGCACGTCGCGCTCCGCGCGCAGATCGACGTAGTCGCCGGGCTCGGAGCGGCCGTCGACGATCTCGGTCGTGCCGTCGAGCTTCACCGGCACGTACATGAACCAGTTGATGTTGGCGGGAATGTCCCGCCCGTCCATGCCGTGCTCCGCGAGCGCCGCGATGAAATTGCCGCGGCAGCTCGCCGTGCCCTTGATGCCGTAGCGCGCGTAGTTGCTCTCCGCGCTGCAGCAGCCGCCGATGGTGTCGTGGCGGCCGACGGTGTCCTCGGCCACGGTCATCAGGATATCGCCGAGATCGGAATAGAGCTTGAAGCCCGCGCCGACATAGATCGAGCGGTTGAGCTTGATCGTGTTGGCGGCGTTGTAGCGGTTCGCGTGGTCAGCGGCGTCATAGACCAGGAAGTCGACGGCCTGCTGCCCCTCGAGATCGATGATCCGCAAGTGATCGCCGGCGCGGATGACGCGGGTGTAGGGGCCAGGCTCCACCACGCGGTCGCTGAGCGTCGTGCCCGGAAATTGGAGCGCGCGGCCGAGCTTCGCACCGCCCACGCGCGCCTTGACCTCGGCCATGCGCTTCATCGCCTCCGCGCGCTTCTCCGACGCGAGCGCGCGCGAGCGCTCCGCGCGCTCCTCATCCGTGACGCCATCGCCGTCCAGCACGATCCCCGCCATGAGCCGAAGCCTCCCTGAGCCCGCGCTCAGGGTAGGGTCTCGCGCCGCGGCTCGCAATGTTCCCAATGAGAACCGCGGATGTGATCCCCCTCACACGCCAATGCGTGCCGCCAGGCGCATGCTCGCGGTGTCCCAAACTCGATGGAGAGACCGCCATGGAACACGACATCGATAAACTCGCGACCCAGATCCGCGGCCTTCAGCAAGCGATCGCGAAGCTCGCGACCGACAACCAGACCGAGGAGCTCATGCGCGTCATTCATAAGCCCGGCTGGACCACGCCGGCCGAGTTCCTGTTCATGACGGCCGGGCTCGAGACCGCGCAAAGCCAGGCCGAGGCGCTGACGAGGCAACTGCGCGGGCTCGCCGCCGGGGCGCGTCAGGTCGGCTAACGTCTCCGGCGCAGACGGTGCCAGCTCGGCCGATCGCTTGAGCCAAATTCCGCGGCCCCGAAAACAGGACAGCGGAGCCCAGCCGGCTGGCACCGTCGGGTGACCTTTTTCAGACACACTTGATTTCAACCAGCCAACGAATAAGTTTGTCCGCACGTCACCTATAGGATCATCCGGTGCGGAGGCGAACATGAAAATCTCAATGGTTGCCGCGTCCGTGGGTCTCTCGCTTGCGCTCGCGGCCTGCGGCGAAACCCAGGGCGAGCGCGGGTTGAGCGGGGCGGCGATCGGCGCGGGCGCGGGGGCGGTCATTGGCGCGGTGACCCCCATCGGTCCCGCGGGCGGCGCCTTGATCGGCGGCGCCGCAGGTGCCGCCACGGGCGTCCTGACCACGCCCAGCCAAGTCAATGTCGGCAAGCCCGTCTACAAGAGCAGCACCGGCGGCTCCGCCGGCAACGCCACCGTGCGCGACATCCAGACCGGCTTGCAGCACCTGGGCTACAGCCCCGGCGCGGCGGACGGCCGGATGGGTCCCAAGACCGCGGCCGCGATCCGCAAATACCAGCAGGACAACGGCATGACGGTCGACGGCCAGCCCTCGCAAGCGGTCTTGGACAGCATTCGCGCCAAGGGTTGATCACCCACGCGATCATCCACGGCTAACTCACTGGGTGCGCGGACTCGCCGGCACCGGCGACGGTCGCAGAACGGAGTCCTCGGCGCGGGGAAACGGCCGCACGTCACTGAACTGAGTAGCCGAGAGCCGCGGCGACTTCCTGCGTGATCCGGCCGAACGGGTGAGGTGGCAAGGTACGCCGCCACTCCGACGCCAGCTCCGCTTCTATTTCGGAATGAGTGAAGAAGCCCGGGTCTCCCGCCCTGAGATCTTCGGTGCCGCCAAGAGACGCATCGAGGCCGGCATAGGGCTGGAGCGGACCCGCATCGAACGGGATCCCCAGAAAGTGGCAGATGCCGGTGATGACCGCAGCGGGGTCGGCGACGAGCGATTCATAAGAGTCTCTGAGCTGACGGTTCGGGTCCACGCCCTGGAGAAAGCGCAGGACGTGCAGGTTTGCGCTGGTCCAGACCTTCTCGCCGAGGATCCAGGGATTCTCGTCCCAGCCCGGTCCGCCCCGCTCGAAGAGGCGGTGGAACCTCATTCGTACGAACGATTCGATGACGGCGCCCGGATGCCTCGTCGGGTGAATGTATCGCGGAGACCGAAATAGGCGCTCGGCGTTAACGAGCGAATCCGGGCGCAGGACATATATAGGGCTCTTGTCGACCAGGATCCGGTCCTCCGCGAGCTCCTGCAATCGGGCATAAACGGTGGACACCGCGATGGCGCGCTCCTCCAGCCTCGCGTACTTCTGCGTGGCCTGCTCGCTCGTCATGCCCGTGAGGTCTTTGATCGCGGAAAACAGCCCGAGCCGCTTCCACGGATGGCCGTCCAAGTCGAATTGCCGCCCTCGCGCGCCCATGGAGTCGAACGGCAAGAGACTCAGCTCCAACGCTCCGTAGAGCTTGGGATGTCTTGCGAGCATGGCGCACAGCAAGGTCGATCCCGAGCGCGGCGGCGACAGCAGGAACACCATCGGCCGATCGAGCACCGTATCGAAACGCCGCTGGGAGACCTCCGAAACCTTTGTGCCCTCCTCGTAGAGATCGCCCATCGGTGCAGTCGGTGGGGGGGAGAGGCACCTCGCCCGCCAGATGCTCGGCGAGATCGACGATCGAGTGGCAATGCGGGAGGTCGCATTGGCGGAGAGAAAACCCGAGCTCCCGAACGGCCTGGGCCTCGAGCAGCACGAAGAGCGGCAACGGATCCGGATTCACAAAATCCACCCGGATATCGCCGGGGCGCAGCCCGAGCGCCGAGGCGGTCGCCGCCTGCAGGCGCTCCACCAAGGCTTCGCGCAACGCTGGACCGGACAGCCGCGAGAGCTCGGCTCGCCAGTGCCTTGCGCTGGACTTGGCGTCCATCCGATCGCCCTCCGCCCGTCCGCGTGAGCCGAGGTGAACCGGTGCTCTAGGCCGGAAGGGGCGGTCCCTCGGCGCTCCACGCCGGGCGGGCGAAGACGCGGCGCACGATCGGCTCGAAATCCCTGAGCGGCATGGTGTCGTAGTTGGGATCGAACGCCGTCTGATCCCACTTGGCGCAGAACTCTATGGTCTTCTCGAAGGCGGGATGGCCGCGGAACTGCTCGCGGGCGTTCCGGTCCTTGCCGTAGTGATGAAAGTAGTAGTAGCCCTGGAAGATGCCATGGTGCTTCACGATCCAATGGGTCGTGCGGCTGACGTAAGGCTGCAGGAGCGCGGCCGCGAAGTCCGAGTGGTTCTCCGGCGCCAGCATGTCGCCGATGTCGTGCAGCAGCGCCGCCACGACGACTTCGTCCTCGGCGCCGTCGCGCAGCGCGCGCGTCGCGGTCTGCAGCGAATGCTCGTAACGGTCGACCCGGTCGCCCTCGTAGCTGTGGCGGAGCTGCGGAAGGTAGCCCAGCACGCGATCCGCGGTCGCCGCGACGAAGGGCTTCGCCAGCTCCGCCACCATGGCGTAGTCCTCGGCGGTGCCGTCCTCCATCCGGATATAGCTCACGGTGCGTTTCGCGGGGGCGAGGCGGTTGGACATGGGTGACGATTCCTTTCTCGGGCGACCGGCCTAGCCGCGGGCTTGGGCCTCGACATGCTTGGCACGGGAGATATCGAGCCGCGCCTCAATATACTCGACGAACTTCGCCGTGGGATAGCTGATCAGGAAGTAGATCACGGCCACCTCGGCGAAGATCTCGAAGTGCTTGAAGGTGGCGGCGGCCAGGATCTCACCGGAAAACATGAGGTCCTTCATGGTGATGACCGAGACCAGCGCGGAATCCTTGAAGATCGAGACGAAGAAGTTGCCGATCGCGGGCACTACGATCCGCAGCGCCTGGGGCAGGATGATGCGCCGCAGGAGCAACCGGCGCGACATGCCGACCGAGAGGCCGGCCTCCCACTGGCCCTTGGGGATCGCGAGGATGCCGCCGCGGAACACCTCGGCCATGTAGGCGCTGTAATTGAGGGTTAGGCCCCAGACCGCCGACGTGAACGGCAACAGGACGAGGCCGGCATAGGGCAGCACGTAGTAGATGAAGAAGAGCTGCAGCAGCAGGGGCGTGCCGCGGATGAACTGCACGTAGGGCGTGGCGAGCGCGCGCAGCGGCCAGAACCGCGAGATGCGCGCGATGCCGACGAGGAGCCCGACGATGATCGCGAGGCCGAAGGAGAGCAGCGAGACCAAGATCGTGAGCTCGGCCTCGACAAGGCGTTCTTCGCACCCCGATACACAAAGCCCCTGCAGCGCACGCAGATCATCTACTACCCGCCGCAGCCGCCCGCGAGCGACGCCGACCAGTTCGGCGTGGCTCCGCACTCCGACTACGGCTGCATCACGCTGCTCTGGCAGGACGACAACGGCGGCCTGCAGGTGAAGAGTCTCGCGAGCAACAGCTGGATCGACGCGCGCCCGATCCCGGACACGCTGGTGATCAACGTCGGCGACCTGCTGGCGCGCTGGACCAACGGCCGGTTCAGCTCGACCCAGCACCGCGTGATCAATCGCTCCGGGAACGAGCGCCACTCCATCGCGACCTTCTTCGACCCGAATTTCGCGACCGTGGTCGATCCCCGCGAGCTCGGCACCGCCGAGGCGGACTGCCGCTACGAGCCCGTGCGGGCCGGCGACTACATCCTCGGCCGCTTCGATCAATCCTTTGGCTACCGCAAGAAGCTGGCGGCACCGGCCGACTAGGCGCGAGCGCGGGCGAAAGCCGTCACGCAGGGGTCATTGGCCAGAGGCTAAGCTCCCTTGATATAATCGCCCCTCGTCTTTCGTCCGTGGCACGCTCTCGCACCCGACACCCATCTCAAGGGGGAGCCACCCATGTTCAACCCGACCGCGCTCGTGATCGACAGCTTCGTCCAAGAGCTGCAGACCATGTATCAACGGGTCTATGGGCTGCTGGAGCCCGGCTATCCCGGCATCATCGGCTTCATCGGCCGGGTGGCACTGGAGAACATCGCGAACTCCGACGCGCCCTACCACGACGTCAACCACACCATCATGGTGACGCTGGTGGGCCAGGAGATCCTGCGCGGCAAGCACATCGCCCAGGGCGGCGTCACGCCGCGGGACTGGCTGCATTTCATGGTGTCGCTGCTCTGCCATGACATCGGCTACGTCCGCGGCGTCTGCCATGGCGACGGCGATGGCCGCTACGTCATGAATGCCAAGGGCGAGACCACCGAGCTGCCGCCGGGCGCCACCGACGCCGCGCTCACGCCCTATCACGTCAACCGCTCCAAGCTGTTCGTGCGCGAGCGCTTCGGCAAGGTCAGCCTGACGCCGATCGACACTCTGGTGATCGAGGGGAACATCGAGCATACGCGGTTTCCCGTCCCGACGGACGACGAGCATTCGAACCGTGCGGATTATCCGGGCTTGGTGCGCGCCGCCGACCTCATCGGCCAGCTCGCGGACACCAACTATATCCGCAAGATCCCCGCGCTCTTCGCGGAGTTCAGCGAGACCGGCACCAGCGAGAAGCTGGGCTATCGCAATGCCGGCGATCTGCGCGCGGCCTATCCGGGTTTCTTCTGGAAGGCGGTCACACCCTATATCGTCGATGGCCTGCGTTATCTGCGCGTGACGCAGGAAGGCAAGCAGTGGATCGCCAATCTCTACGCCCACGTCTTCGCGGAGGAGCATCACGGCGCGCTCTGACGTGAGCGACCGCCTGCGCCTCGCGCTTCTGCTTTCGATCCTCGCGTTGGCTGTGGACGCGCCCGCCGGGGCCAATGCGGCCGAGCCTATGAGCGTGCTCTGGCCCATCGTGCAGTACTGCATGGCACCCCAGCATGATGCGGGCGATCCCGCGTGCTTCCTCACGGACAGGGCGCGCGGTTACGCGCTGCTCAAGGACATCCGAGGCCCCACGCAGGTGCTGCTGGTGGCGACCGACCGGCGTTGGGGCATGGAGGACCCGCGCATCGAGGCGCCGGACGCGCCGAACTATTTCGCGGCGGCCTGGGCCGCGCGGCGCTGCGTCTCGAGGCTCGCCGGCCGCGAGATTCCCGACGGCGAGATTTCGCTCGCCATCAATTCGATGCGCGGGCGCAGCGACGGCCAATTGCACATCCATATCGACCGCGTCCGGCCGGAGGTCGAGGCGAAGCTCGCTCCCGGCGCGTCCGAGCTGACGTATTCCGGCCACCGCTACGCCGTGCGCCACATCGATCGGCTCAGCGGCATGAACCTGTTTGCCGCGGAAGCGGCGCGGGCGGAGGGGGCGATCGGCGAGGAGACCATCGTGGTGGCTGGCGATCCCCGCGGCGGCTTCTATGTGCTCACGGACCACGTCGGCGGGATGGACCGCGCGAGCGGCGAAGAGCTGCAGGTAGAGCACCCCAAGCTCTCGCCCGACCAGCTCCGCGCCATCTCGATCGCCGGCTGCGCGGAGGCGCCCTCTTAAAAGCGAGGCTCGAGTAGCTGGAAACATCCCCCTCACCCAGCTTCGGCTAAGCTCGCTCTCGCTCGCTAAGCCTCCGCAACCCTCTCCCCGACGGGGAGAGGGGAGGGTGAGGGGGCGCTTCTCAATCCAAATAAGAAAGCGTTACGGGCCGCCGGACGCCTGCGCGAGCGCGTTGCGGAGCGCGTCGGCGCCGGGATTCTTGGCGGTTAGCCCGAGCACGATGTCCTCCGCCTTCACGGTCGGACCATAGTACTCGTGATCATAGACCACCCGCGGCTTGATGATGCCGCCCTGGAGCGCGATGCCGCCGAACAAGCCCATTGACTGGGCGAAGGCATAGATATCGCCGCCGGCGGCGCTGGTGGTGGAGGCCTCGGCGCCGGCGCCGATGGTGACGATCGCGATCCCCGCCTCGGCGCCGACCTTGAACTCGTCGGACATCAGGGCGTTGAGCGCCTTGTCGTTCATGACGATGAACACGATCTTCGACATCTCGATGCCGGCCTGCAGCCCGAAGGAGCCCGCGCCGAACACATAGAACGCCGGATAGCTCCAGGTGTTGGTCGCGGGGTCGCGGCTCAAGAGCACGCCGCTGCCGCCCTGGGCGCCGAAGATGAAGCCGGCCTTCACCAGCTCGGGGAAGATCATGATGCCGCGCGCCTTGTGCAGGAGCTCGCCCATGTTGGGCGGGGCGCCGGGTCCGGTGCGCAGCGACTCGACAGCGGCTGCCGCGCGGTCGACGGCGGCCTGCTCGCTGCTGGCCTGGGCCCACGCCATCTGCGGCACCGCGAGCGCCAACGCCGCGATAATGATCGTCAGAATGCGCCTCATGGATCCCCCTCCTTAACTGTTGGTTCGAAGTCTCGGCCAGCGCCTCGGCACGTGACCCCATCATCCCTGGATTGCCATCATCAATGCAATATGGGCCGGAGTCGATGACAAACAGGCTTATGAAACCGCTGTCATCGACCGCATCCGCGTGACCCAGTACCGGCTGGTAAGCCGGTCCGGCGAGGCAGAGCCGACGGTCGGCGCCGACAACCAGCGGGCCAGATTGCCGGCGGTGACGTCGCTCCACCTCGTCACCGGCACCACGCGAAGTCCGTCGAAAAGTGGGTCGACCGAGGAAGACGGCACCACGACGAGATGGCCGAGCGCCAGGGCTTCCCAGGTCCGATGGCAGTCGAGGCCGCCGCCGTGCGGGCTCAGCACCGCCGCATACTGGCCCCGGCGGCGCCACATCTCGCCGCGTGGCAACGGCGCCTCCTGGCAGACCACGCTCTCCTGCCGGCGGAGCGTCTTCACGATGGCGCGGCGGCTCTCGGGCAGCCGCGCGGCCGCGGGCGCGGGATAGCGCCGGATGGGTTTGCTCCAGGCAAAATCGATGTAGACGCGAGGGATGCGCCGCTCCAGCGGCGGCAACGCGCCACGGATCGCCTCCAGCGCGGCTTCCTGCCGGCTCGGCGAGGCGATGCTCTCGCCCCAAATGGGCTGCTCGGACACGGAATGAAAGTCGATGCCGATCGGGAGGGGCGCCATCCGCTCGGGCGCCGCGCCGTCGTGGTTCTGCGTAAACCACCGGATCACGTGAGGCGAGGCGAGGATCGGCCGAGCCAGCTCCGGAAGCTCCGCGGGCACGCTGCTGTCGGAATCGCCCGTCGCCAGCACGAAGCGCGCGCGGACCAGCGGCAACACTTGGCGCACGAAAGCCGGCAGCCAGGAGAGCCGCACCCAGACGATCTCGCCGTCGCGGATGTCGGCATACCGCTCGGGATCGGCGATCACGTCGGCGGGCAGGTCCGACGAGATCCGCGCGCCCGCGAGCGCGGGCACGGGCGTGTAGGTGAGTCCGTCGGGAAACTCGTCGGGAATCCGGCGGTCGCAGAGCCGAGCGATGCCCTTGTTCCAGACCAGCTCGACGGGCTTCTCCGTCACCGGAGGCACCCGCCGGCGGCCGCCACGCTCAGAACTCCCGGCCGATCCAGCGGTCGACCGAGTAGCGCCCGCCGCCCCGCAAGCAGATCGCAAGAGCGACCGCGCCCCAGAGCAGCGTGAACGTGTATGCACGGCCGCTCGGGATGTCCACCACGAAGGTGATCACCATCATCTCGACCGCGATCATCAGAGCGATCGGCCGCGTGAGCAGGCCGATCGCAAGGAAGGCCCCGCCGAGGAGCTCGAGCCCCGTGATGAACCACATGATCGGCACCGCGGGCTCGAAACCCAACTGGTGGAAGAGCTGCACGTCGCTGTCGAAGAGCGGGCCGGTCAGCTTGCGCCAGCCGAGCGGCAGCAGCATGAGGCCGCAGACGATCCGGAGCAGCAGGTCGCCGCAGCCGCCGAGCGCGCGATAGCGCGGCGCCAGCGCGGGAATGATCAGGCGAGGCTCGGCCATGCTCACAGCTGCCTGCGATAAACGATGAAGCCCGGGCGCTCGGCCAACTGGTCGTAAAGCTTCCGCGCGGTCGCGTTGGTCTCGTGGGTGAGCCAGTAGACGCGGGTACAGCCGGCGCCCTTCGCGCGCTCATAGACGGCCTCGATGAGCGCGCGGCCGACGCCCCGGCCGCGGGCCCGCTCGTCGGTGAAGAGATCCTGCAGATAGCAGGTGGGCTCGATCATGGTGGTGCTGCGATGAAAGAGGTAGTGGACGACCCCGACAAGCCCGCCCTCGGTCTCCGCGACCAGGGCATGGACGGGCTCATAGGCATCGAAGAAGCGCGCCCAGGTCCGCGCCGTGATCTCGGCCGGCAGCGCCGTCGCGCCGAAGCGGCCGTAGAACTTGTTGTAGCCGTCCCAGAGCGGCAGCCACGCGGCGTAATCCGCGCGGGCGACGGGACGAACGATTGGGGCTGCGGGCATTCGGTTATCCGCGCTGCTGCAAGACGCGCAGCCTAGTAAGAAGCGGGCGGCCTCACAAGCGACCCTCGCGCCGCGGCCTCGGACGCGGCATAGTAGGTGTGCGGCTCGACCGCCCCAGAAACCAGAGAGAGCACGACGATGACCGCAATCCCCGACAAGTTTCTCGATCTGGTGAAGGACAAGAAAGCCTTCGCCCATCTCGCCACCCTGATGCCGGACGGCACGCCCCAGGTGACGCCGGTCTGGTTCGATTACGTCAACGGCATGCTGCGGGTAAACACCGCCAAGGGCCGGGTCAAGGCGCGCAACATGACGAACGGCGCGCCGGTCGCGCTGTCGATCATGGACCCCGACAACGCCTATCGGTATCTCCAGGTCCGCGGCCGGGTGAAGCGCATGACCGAGCAGGGCGCCGACGCGCACATCGACTTGCTTGCCAAGAAATACATCGGACAGGACAAGTACCCCTGGCGCCGGGCCGGCGAGGTCCGGCAGATCTACGAGATCGAGCCCACGCAGACGAGCGCCATGGACTGAAGCACGGCCGCGCGGCTCGCTCTTACGAGCCGCGCTTGCCCGCGACCGTCGCGCGAAGCCAGCGCTCGACCTCGTCGAGCACGCGCGCGTGGACCTGGGCCTGCGGCGTGCCCGCGCTCTTCGGCACCTTGAAGGAGTGGTCGCCGGCGTCGACGACATAGAGCTGCGGCTTCGCCTTGAGGCCGCGCAGGACGGGACCGAGCTCGTCGGGCGTGCCGAAGGCATCGCGCTCGCCCTGGACGATCAGCATCGGTACGGAGATCGCCGGCAGGTGCTTGGTGCGCAGCTGGTCCGGCCGGCCCGGCGGATGCAAGGGATAGCCCAGCAGCACCAGGCCCGCGATTCCCTCGGCATCGACCGCCGCCACCTGCGAGGCGATGCGCCCGCCCATGGACTTGCCGCCGATCGCGAGCGCGCTCCGCGCGAGCGAGGGCTCGAGCGCGCCCGACCGCGCCGCCGCGATCACCGCGCGATAGCACGCCTCGAGCTTGTCGTTCCGGTCCGGCAGCCGCCGCTTCTGCTCGCTGTAGACGAAGTTGAAGGTGACCGCGTCGATGCCCCGCTCCGCGAGCCCGCTCGCGAACTCCACCATGAACGGGCTCAGCTGATTGCCGCCCGCGCCGTGCGCGAGGAGCACGGCGATGCCGGCGCGCGTCCGCGCCGCCGCTGGGTAAGCGACCGCTGTCACGTACTCGGAGGGGGTGATCTCGATGCGGGCGTGCGCCGCCATGGTGTTCCGCTCGATGCGTTGAGGGGCACACGTCCGCCCGCGAGTAGCCGCGTTATGACGGCGACGCGCCCTGCCGCGCGCTTGCGCTCACCGCGTCGGGACTCCGATCGGCGGATCTGGGTTCAATTCCTTGGCGCGGGCGATGTCGTCACGGCCGCTTCCGTCACCCTTCGCAAGCTTGGCGCCCTCCCGCAGAAAAGCGAGCGAGGCATCGTTCGGCTTCAACCGCAACGCTCGATCGTAGTCCGCGATGGCGCGGTCGAACTCGTGCAGCGTATCGAAGGCGATGGCGCGGTCCTCGTAGGCATCGGCGAAGTCGGGCTTCAGCCGGATCGCGCGGTCATAGTCCCAGACCGCGTGCCGCCATCTATTCTTCTGGGCCAGGATCTCGCCGCGTCCGAGCAGCGCTTCCGGGTAGTTCGGCTTGAGCCGGATGGCACGCTCGAAGTCGGCGAGCGCGCGAATTGGCTGGCTCTTTTCCGCATAGGCATGGCCGCGGTTGTAATAGGCCGAAGGGAGCTGTGCCTTGGCCGCATGGCGCGAGTTGATCACCGCCGTGCAGGCCGCTATCTGCAGATCGCGCGAGATGCCGGCGCCGTCCGCACACTCCCTCCACGGGCCGAGCGTGCCCGCCAGCGAAGGCTCGACCACGCTCAGAGCCGCAATCGCCGCCATCAGAGCCAAGCGCCGCCAGCAATTCATATTGCCCCACCCACTGTGCGTCGCGGGCGGCAGTCTGCGACGAGTCACCATGCATCGGCAACAGCTGTGTCGGAGCGACGGCTAAGTCGTTATCTTGCTGATGGAAACTCGGAGCGGCCGATATCGGACATGTTTGCAAGAAGCTCGCCTGGCACCACACCGGTGCGCACGCCGCTCGAGCCATCGAGTTCCCCGTCATGAGTGACCGGGCACTTGTATTGTTCTCCGGCGGCCAGGATTCGACGACGTGTCTCGCCTGGGCATTGTCCCGCTTCGAGCATGTGGAGACCGTCGGCTTCGACTACCGCCAGCGCCACCGCGTCGAGTTGGAGTGCCGCGGCACCGTCCTCGCCGCCCTGCGGACGGCCTTTCCGGACTGGGCCGCTCGTCTCGGCGAGGACCGCCTCGTCGATCTCGGCATTGTCGGCGAGATCAGCGAGACCGCGCTCACTCGCGACGTCGAGCTCGACATGCAGGAGAACGGGCTGCCGAACACCTTCGTGCCCGGCCGGAATATCCTGTTCATGACGGTTGCCGGCGCGATCGCCTATCGGCGCGACCTCAAGCGCCTCATCGGCGGAATGTGCGAAACGGATTTCTCCGGCTATCCCGACTGCCGCGACGACACCCTGAAGGCACTCCAGGCCACGCTCAACCTCGGGATGGCGAGCCGCCTAGTCATCGACACGCCCCTCATGTGGCTCGACAAGGCCGCGACCTGGGCTCTCGCGATGGAACTCGGCGGAACTCCGCTGGTCCGCATCATCCGCCGCGAGACGCACACGTGCTATCAAGGCGATCGCGAGCACCTGCACGAGTGGGGCTACGGCTGCGGCAGATGCCCGGCGTGCAACCTCCGGGGAAAGGGCTATCGAGAGTTTGCCGCGACGTGCTGATTGCCGGATTGCGTCAGCGGCCGCGGCCGCCCTGCGTCGTTGACGGCGACGAAGGTGAACTCGGCGTCGGTCACCTTGACGCGCTCGCCCTGGCCCTGCCGCAGCACCCAGACCTCGACCGAGAGGGTGAGCGACGTCCGGCCGATGCGAACGACGTCGGTGTAGCAGCAGACGGCGTCGCCGACCTTCACCGGCTGCAGGAACGCGATGTTGGAGACCGCGACGGTGACGACGCGGCCCGCGGCGCGGCTCGTCGCCGTCATCAGTGCCGCGCCATCCATCAGCGCCATGATCCAGCCGCCGAAGATGTCGCCGGTCGGATTCGTGTCCGCGGGCATCGCGAGCGTGCGCGAGGCAAGCTCGCCGCGCGGCACCCCGCTAACCCTGAGCGTCCGGCCCGTATTGCCCATCGCAAGCACCTCCAGACAGAAATGCCTCCCGCCTCGATCCGAGGCCGCGTTCCTCCGCCAGTGACTGTTGGGATTTGATGCATGCTGCGGCACAGCAATGCGATAGTCAATGCCTTATAATGGTTATAATTTCGCCATGCTGCGCCGCATAAAGGCTCAGCATTTCGAAGGCGCTGGATCGACCCGACGCCCGGGAGCGGCTGTCACGTATGCTCACGCCACCCGCTTCACCCGCGCCGCGTCCCGCCGCCGCTCGTATCGCCACACGCTCGCGGGCGGCAGGTTCGCCCACACCCGCGCCGCGATCCGCCCCGTTAGCCCCAACCGCTCGCGGGCGATCGGCGAGGTCAGGCCGTAGGTGAATTGCACGAAGGGCCGGCCGTCGCCGAGCAAGGCAAAGGACTCCGCGAGGATGCGGTTCATGGTCATGCGCGGCATGGAGATGAGCGGCAGGCTCGAGACCACCGCGGCGGCCTCGGTGATGCCCAGCGGCGCCAGCAGGTGCCGGAGCTCGCGCGCGTCGCCCCGGAGCACCCGGAGCTTTGGAAAATGCGTGCGCAGGATACGGTGCAGCTTCTCGTCGCGCTCCACCACGATCAGGCGCTCGGGCGCGATGCCGGCCTCGAGGAGCGCCTTGGTGACGCTGCCGGTGCCGCCGCCCAATTCGATGATCGGGCCGGGCCCGGCGCCGAGCACCTGATGCGCCATGGCGCGGCCCAGGTGGCGGCTCGAGGGAGCGACGGCGCCGATCCGGTGCGGCGCCTTGAGCCAGCGCACGAAGAAGAGCGCTGCCTCCTTGTCGGATTCGTCGATCAGAACCAGCTTTCGCCGGTTCAGTCCCCTTGTCATGCGCTCGTCCTTTGTTCCCGCTATGATCGATTTGGACCTGGGCGCGCCGAGGGCGCTTCCGGCTTGGCGGGGTGGCGCCCCAGAGGGTAAGACCAAGTGTCGCTCCAAGGGAACCCCCTTGGCGAAGAGAGTCGCGCAATCCTCGGTACCGCCGGGGGAAAAGCGCCGCAGGAAGGGGAGAAGAAACGCCATGCCGTTGCGCGCCGACGAGCAAAAGCGGGAGCGAATCGAGGGCGTGCTGGGCCGGGTGAGCGAGCGCTTCACGCCCGAGCGCGCGCAGCCCATCCAGCGCTTCGTCAATCAGTTCTATGGGCACGTGCCGCCGGAGGACGTGGTGCCGCGCGGCGCCGACGACCTCTATGGCGCGGCGCTCTCGCTTTGGCAATTCGCGCAGGAGCGCGAGCCCGGCCGCGCGAAGCTCCGCGCCTTCAACCCGCGGCTCGACGCCGAGGGCTGGCGCGCCGGCCGCACGGTGATCGAGATCGTCAACGACGACATGCCGTTCCTGGTGGATTCCGTCACCGCGGCGCTGAACAGCCTCGGCCTCACGGTCCACTTGGTGATCCATCCGATTCTGCGGGTGACCCGGGACGCCAAGGGCAAGCTCGCCGAGCTGCTCGACTCCGAAGGGACCGACGGCGCCGGCGGCAATGGCGCCACCGGACCAATCCGCGAATCGGCGATGCACGTGGAAGCGAGCGAGCAGACCGATCCCCAGCGGCTCGCCGAGATCGCCGGCACGCTCGAGCGCGTGCTGGCGGACGTGCGCGCCGCGGTCATTGATTGGCGGGCGATGCTCGACCGGCTAAAGGCCGTGCGGGACAGCGTGCTGCAGACGCCAAGCCTGCCATTGCCCCCCGAGGAGGTCTCCGAGGCCGCGGAGTTCCTCGCTTGGCTCGAGGACGACAATTTCACCTTCCTGGGCTTCCGCGAGTACCGCTTCGCCGCCGCGGGCGACGGGCTCGATATCGGCATCGTCGCCGGCAGCGGCCTCGGCATCTTGCGCGACGACGAGTACTCCGTCTTCGACGGGCTCAGGAGCTTCAAGACCCTGGCGCGGGAGGTGCAGGATTTCCTTCGTTTGCCGCGCATCCTCTCGATCGCCAAGTCGAACCGGCGCGCGACCGTGCACCGCGCCGCGCACATGGACGCGATCGGCGTGCGCGTCTTCGGGCCCGACGGCGGCGTGGTGGGCGAGCGGCTCTTCATCGGCCTCTTCACCTCGCTCGCTTACAGCCGCAACCCGCGGGCGATTCCGCTGCTTCGCCGCAAGGTGAGCCGCACCCTGGAGCGCGCGGGCTTCCCGCCCCAGAGCCACGACGCCAAGGCGCTGCTGCACATCCTCGACACCTACCCGCGCGACGAGCTGCTGCAGATTTCCGACGACCAGCTCTACGAAGCCGCGCTCGGCATCCTCAATCTGCAGGAGCGCCAGCGCATCGCGCTCTTCGTGCGCCGCGACGCCTTCGGCCGTTTTGCTTCCTGCCTCGTCTACGTGCCGCGCGAGCGCTACAACACCGAGCTGCGCCAGCGCTTCGCGCAAATCCTCGAGCACGCGTTCCAGGGCACGGTCTCCAACTTCTCGACCGAGCTTGGCGAGTCCGTGCTTGCGCGCGTCCATTACATCATCGCGACACCGCAGCGGCCGGCTCCGGAGGTCGAGGTGGCCGCGGTGGAGCGCCAGCTCGCCGAGGCCGGCCGCACCTGGGAGGATCGGCTCGCGCAAGCCCTCATCGAGGCCAAGGGCGAGGCCGCGGGCCTCGCGCTGCTGCAGCGCTACGGCCGCGCCTTCCCGACGGCCTACCGCGAGCGGTTCTCGGGCGCCGTCGCGCTCTACGACATCGCCCGTATCGAGGAGGTGCGCGGCGGCCAGACGCCGCTCGCGCTCACGCTCTACAAGCCGGTCGAGGCCGAGGCGAACGAGCTCCGGTTCAAGATCTACCGGGCGGCGGAGCCGGTGCCGCTCTCCGATGTGCTGCCGATTCTGGAGAACCTCGGTCTCAAGGTGATCAGCGAGGAGCCCTATCGGGCAACGCCGGCGGGCGACGCCGTGCCCATGGCGATGCAGGATTTCGCGCTGGTGAGCCGCTTCGGCGCCATCGATGTCGCGCGCGACCGCCAGCGCTTCGAGGACGCCTTCACGCGGCTCTGGGCCGGCGAGATGGAAAGCGACGGCTTCAACCGGCTGATCCTCGGAACCGGCCTCGACTGGCGGCAGGTGACGGTGCTGCGGCTCTACGCCAAGGCGTTGCGCCAGGCCGGCAGCGCCTTCAGCCAGGCCTATATGGAAGACACCTTCGCGGCGCACCCCGAGATCGCCGCGAAACTGGTGCGGCTCTTCCAGCGCCGCTTCAACCCGCAGCGCGCCGAGGTCGCACAGGAGCGCAGCGACCGGCTCGCCAAGGAGATCGAGCGCGATCTCGACGAGGTCACCAACCTCGACGAGGACCGCATCCTCCGCAGCTTCTTGACGTTGATCCGAAAGAGCCTGCGCACGAATTATTTCCAGCGCCTGCCCGACGGCGCGGCCAAGCCCTATCTTTCGGTCAAGCTCGCGAGCCACGAGATCGAGCTCCTGCCGCTGCCGCGGCCGCTCTACGAAATCTTCGTCTATGGGCCCCGCATGGAAGGCGTGCATCTCCGCGGCGGCAAGGTGGCGCGCGGCGGTATCCGCTGGTCCGACCGCAAGGAGGATTTCCGCACGGAGATCCTGGGCCTGATGAAAGCGCAGATGGTGAAGAACGCCGTCATCGTGCCGGTGGGCTCCAAGGGCGGCTTCGTCGTGAAGCGGCCACCGCCAGCGACAGCGCCGGGCGGGCGCGAGGCGCTCATGAAGGAAGTGGTCGAGTGCTACAAGACGCTGATGCGCGGCTTGCTCGACATCACGGACAACATCGTCGGCGACAAGATCGTGCCGCCGCCGAAGGTGGTTCGCCACGACGACGACGATCCCTACCTTGTCGTGGCGGCCGATAAGGGCACCGCCACCTTCTCCGACATCGCCAATGGCGTCTCCGAGGAATACGGCTTCTGGCTCGGCGATGCCTTCGCCTCCGGCGGCTCCCAGGGCTACGACCACAAGGTCATGAGCATCACAGCGCGCGGCGCCTGGGAGCTGGTGAAGCGACATTTCCGCGAGGTCGGGACCGACATCCAATCCGCGGATTTCACCTGCGTCGGCGTCGGCGACATGTCCGGCGACGTGTTCGGGAACGGAATGCTGCGCTCGGAACACACGAGGCTGCTCGCCGCCTTCGACCACCGCCACGTCTTCCTCGACCCTGATCCCGACCCGGAAATGAGCTTCGCCGAGCGCAAGCGGCTCTTCGACCTGCCGCGCTCGAGCTGGGCCGACTACGACAAGAAGCTGATCTCCAAAGGCGGCGGCGTCTTCGAGCGCACGTTGAAATCGATCCCGCTCTCGCCCGAGGTCCGCGCCAAGCTCGGCATCAAGGCCGAGCGCTTGACGCCCGCCGAGGTCATGCAGGCCATCCTCAAGGCCGAGGTTGAGCTGCTCTGGTTCGGCGGCATCGGCACCTACATCAAGGCGAGCACCGAGAGCCACGGCGACGCGGGCGACCGCGCCAACGACGCCGTCCGCATCGACGCGACCCAGATCCGCGCGAAGGTGGTGGGCGAGGGTGCCAATCTCGGCGTGACGCAGCGCGCGCGCATCGAGTACGCGCTCAAGGGCGGACGCATCAACACCGACGCGATCGACAATTCCGCCGGCGTCGACACCAGCGACCACGAGGTAAACCTCAAGATCCTGCTCAACGCCACCGTGACCGCCGGCGACCTCACCATGAAGCAGCGCAACCAGACTCTGCGCGAGCGCACCGACGACGTGGCGGCCCATGTGCTGCGCGACAACTACCTTCAAGGCCTGGCGCTCACGCTGGCCGAGGCTCAGGCGGCCGAGCGGCTCGATGCCGAGGCGCGGCTCATGCGCGACATGGAGAAGGCCGGGAAGCTCGACCGCGCCGTCGAGTTTCTGCCCGATGAAACCGTGGTCGCTCAGCGTCGGGCCCAGGAGCGCGGACTCGTGCGCCCTGAGCACGCGGTGCTCATGGCTTACGTCAAGAACACGCTCGCCCACGAGCTCACGGCGACGGATCTCCCCGACGATCCTCATCTCAAGGAGGATCTCTTTGCCTACTTCCCGCCGGCGCTGGTGGAGCGCTTCCGGCCTCAGATCGAGACGCACCGGCTGCGCCGAGAGATCATCGCCACCTGCGTCGCCAACGAGCTGGTCAACCGTTGCGGCATCACCTTCGTGGCGGACATGAACGAGCGCACGGGCCGCGGTCCCGGCGACACCGCGCGGGCCTATGGCATCGTTCGCGGTATCTACGATCTCGACGGGCTTTGGGCGGAAGTGACGGCGCTCGACAATCGGGTGCCGGCGTCGGTGCAGACCGACATGCTGCTCGCCTCGAATCGGCTGGTCGAGCGGGCGGCGGCCTGGTTCCTGCGCGCGCCGGGCGCGCTGGACATCGCCGGCGTCACGCAGGCGTTCAAGCCCGGCGTCGCCGCGCTGGCGGCGCGGCTCGGCGAGACCTTGCCCGATTCCCAAAAGGCCGAATTCACCCGCCGCGTCGAAATCTGGCGGGAAAAGCGCGTACCCGCGGCCCTCGCGGAGCGCGTGGCGAAGCTCGACTTCCTGGTCTCCGCCATCGACATCGTGAAGCTCGCGATCGCGGTCAGGGCCGATGTCGCCGAGCTCGGCCGCCGCTTCTTCGCGGTGGGCTCGCGCTTCCGCCTGGATCTCCTGCGCATGGCCGCGCGCAAGCTCACGGCCGACACGGCCTGGCGCAAGCTCGCGACCGGCGCGTTGATCGAGGACCTCTACGGCCATCAGGCCGATCTGACGGCGCGCGCCGTGAGCGGGAACGAGAGCGCCTTCGACGCCTGGCTCACGAGCCACGCGGCCGAGATCTCGCACCTCGACGCCCTCGTGACCGAGATCCTGCAGGCGCCCGCGGCCGATCTCGCCATGCTCACGGTGGCCAATCGCCACCTCCGCGCGCTGGTGGCGGCGTAACGGCAGGGCCTATCGCGCTTTTCGAGGTGCCGCGGCGAGCGGGCGGCCGGCGTCGCGCCTGGGCAATCTCATGAACTCGATGAAGATCCGCATAAGCTCGAGCCGCGCATTGGCTCTCGGGTAGTAAAGAAAAAAGCCCGGGCGCTCGATCGCGAATTTGTCGAGCACGCTCACCAATCTTCCCGATCGCAGGTCATCGTCGATATTGGCCCTGAAGAGCCAGCCGATCCCGAGACCCTGGCGCGCCGCGTGAATCAGGGCATTCGTGCTGTTGACGATCAGGTTTCCTCGGACATCGACGGTCGTCATGCCGTCCGCGTCGCGGAACTGCCATTCGGCGATCCGCTTCGAGCCGATGTATCGGTACCGGATGC
>JGI12269J14319_10002124_pt1 | contig 19301 bp, 14 predicted proteins | sample PeaSoiSIISIP2007_FD_14319 | JGI IMG/M metagenome (IMG submission 14319)
CGGCGCGCCGTGCGCGGAGCGCGCCGCCGCCGCGCTGGCCGACGCGCTCCGCGACGGCCGCGAGCGCGGGCGCCCCGCCCGGCTCGCCGACGCGCTCCCGGACCTCGTCGCGCGGCTCGAGACGCCGCTCTGCGGGAAGGCTCCTTGAAGGGCTTCCGGGCGCAGAGGTAGAATACCGCGATGAACGAGTTCGGCGCGCTCAAGCGCGTCGCCTTCCTGTCCCGCCTGAGCCGCGCGCACCTGCGCGAGGTCCAGCGCCTCGCGCGCGTGATCGAGGTCCCCGCGGGGCACGCGCTGTTCGGCAAGCGCGAGATCGCGGACGCGATGTTCATCGTGCAGTCCGGCCGCGTCAAGATCTTCTCCAACTCCTCGGGCCGCAAGAAGAAGACCTTCGCCTACCTGACGTCGGGCGACTTCTTCGGCGAGATGTCCCTGATCGAGGGAACGACGCGCACGGCCTCGGCCCAGGCCGTCGAGACCTCGCGGCTCCTGCTGATCCGCAAGAAGGACTTCCAGCGCCTGCTCCAGAAGAACCCGCGCATCGCGCTCTACCTCCTCAAGACCGTCTGCGCGCGCCTGCGCCTGGCCAACGAGGAGATCGAGGGTCTGCTCTTCCGCAACGTCCTCGGCCGCGTCGCGAAGGCGATGCTGAGCCTGGCGCGGCGCTCCGGGGAGCCGTGGCGCGGCGGGCTCGCGCTCAAGCAGCGCTACACCCAGCAGGAGCTCGCCGAGTACGTCGGCACGACGCGCGAGCCGCTGACGCGCGCGCTGTCGTCCCTGCGCCGCGCCGGCCTCGTCGCCGCGATCGGCGACGGGCGCTACGCCGTGCCCGACGCGCGCAAGCTCGCCGCCCTCTGCTCGAACGATTGACGCCGACCGCGACCACCGACGCACCCCGAGGATCCATGGACCATCCGATGCGCACGCATTCCGCCGGCGACCTGAGCGCGTCGGACGTGGGGCAGGAGGTCCGCGTCGCGGGCTGGGTCCACTCGCGCCGCGACCACGGCGGCGTCTACTTCTTCGATTTGCGCGACCGCTCCGGTCTCCTCCAGGTCGTCGTCCATCCCGAGACGACGGAGGCCTTCTTGACGGCGGGCAAGCTCGGCTCGGAGTGGGTCGTGTCCATCCGCGGCAAGATCCAGCGCCGTCCGAAAGGCACGGAGAATCCGAAGATGCCGACGGGCGAGATCGAGCTCGCGGCCGCGGAAGTGGCCGTGCTCAACACCTGCAAGGTCCTGCCCTTCGAGGTCGACGAGCACTCGACGGCGACCGAGGAGTCGCGGCTCAAGTACCGCTTCCTCGACCTGCGCCGCCGCCGCATGCTGCGCAACCTGACCCTGCGCCACACGATCGCGATGGCCGCGCGCGGCGCGCTGGCCTCCGAGGGCTTCCTCGAGATCGAGACACCGATGCTGACGAAGGCCACGCCCGAGGGCGCGCGCGATTTCCTGGTGCCCTCCCGCCTCAGTCCCGGCTCCTTCTACGCTCTGCCGCAGTCGCCGCAGATCTTCAAGCAGATCCTCATGGTGTCCGGCGTCGAGAAGTACATGCAGCTGGCGCGCGCGTTCCGAGACGAGGACCTGCGCGCCGACCGCCAGCCCGAGCACACCCAGATCGACGTCGAGATGAGCTTCGTGCGCGAGGAGGACGTCCACGCGGCGTGCGAGCGCATGATGAAGGCGATCTTCAAGGCCGCGCTCGGCTTCGACCTGCCGACGCCGTTCCCGCGCCTCGACTACGCCGACGCGATGCGCCGCTTCGGCTCCGACAAGCCCGACCAGCGCTATGGTTTCGAGATCGTCGATTTGTCCGAGTCGTTCAAGGGCTCGGCATTTAAGGTGTTCGCCGGCGCCGTCGCGGCGGGAGGGGTCGTCCGCGCGATCCACTCCCCGGCCGAATACAGCCGCTCCGAGATCGACAGGCTGACGGACGCGGCGAAAGCGCTCGGCGCGAAGGGCTTGGCCTACATCAAGTGGACCGCCGCCGGTCCGGAAGGTCCGATCACGAAACCGCTGACTCCGGCCGAGCTCGATCTGATCAAGTCGAAGACCGACGCAAGACCCGGCTCGACGACGTTCTTCGCGGCCGACAAGGACATGACGGCGTCGGCCGTCCTCGGCGCGCTCCGCAAGGAGATCATCGCCAAGGTCAAGCCGCAGCCGTCGACGCCGTGGCATTTCTGCTGGATCACGCACTTCCCTCTGCTCGAATGGGAGCCGGAGGAGAAGCGCTGGACCTTCGCGCACAATCCGTTCACCGCGCCGCTCGAGAGCGAGATCCCGAAGCTCGACACCGACGCGGGCTCGGTGCGCAGCCATCAGTACGATCTCGTGCTCAACGGCGTGGAGCTGGCCTCGGGCTCGATCCGCAACCACCGCGGCGACCTCCAGCGCAAGATCTTCGGACTCATGGGCTTCGACGAGACCGAGCAGCAGCGCCAGTTCGGCCTCCTGCTCTCGGCGCTCGACTTCGGCGCCCCGCCGCACGGCGGCTTCGGCCTGGGCCTCGACCGGCTCGCGGCCCTGCTCTGCGGCGAGGACTCGATCCGCGAGGTCATCGCCTTCCCGAAGACGCAGAAGGGCATCGATCCTCTCTCCGAGGCGCCCGGGCCCGTCAAGGACAAGCAGCTCAAGGAGCTGCACATCAAGCTGGACCTGCCCCAGCCGTGAGCCCGCGGGCTCCCGCGCGCTCCCGCTCCCAACTCCTCGCGGCCGCCGGCCTCCTCCTCGCCTCGGGCTGGCTCCGCTTCTCGAACCTGCGCCCGCAGGGGGTCTTCGTTGGCGACGAGGTCTACCTGGCCGAGCACGCGCGCGGTTTCGCGGGCTTTTTCCGCGCCCTCTGGTCCGGCCCGCGGGTCTTCTTCGCCGAGGTCGCGCGCACGGGCGGGATTTGGCACGTCACGGCCGCGAAGCCGACGCAGTACGCGCTCATGACGCTCGCCGCCCTGGCGGGGGGAGGCGGCGACTTCCCGCTGCTGTGCGTGAGCGCCGCGTTCGGACTGGCCACGGTCTTCCTTTTATACGTCTGGGGGAGGCGCGAGAGCGAAAACGTCGGGCTCTTCGCGGCCGCCCTGCTCGGCGGGCTCGGTGGGCATCTATGGTACTCGCGCAGCCTGCTCGCGATCGCGCCCGCGTCCTTCTTCCTGACGCTCGGCGCCTATCTCTGCGCGCGCGACGAGTCGCCGCGGCCCTCGACGCTGTTCCTGAGCGGCTTGGCCCTGGGCCTCGCGGTCACCGCGCACTACAACACTTTGCCGCCCGTCGCGCTCGTCGTCCTCTTCGCCGCGGCGCGGCGGCGCGGGCGGGACCTGCCCGGGCTCGCCGCGGGACTCCTCCTGCCCCTGCTCGGCTGGGAGCTCGTCTTCCAGCTGCGCAACGCGGCCACTTCGCACCCGCTCCCGAGCTACTGGGGCGAGCTGCGGATGTTCCTCTTCGAGACCTCGCGCCGCGGCGCCGGCGAGGCCTGGGCCCCGGGGCTGCTGACGCGCTGGCTGGCGCTCTCCTCGGGCGCGCCGGCCGTCGTCCTGCTCGGCGCCGGCATCGCGAGCGCGGCCGCGGGCCTGCGTCCGCGCGCCGCCGGGTTCGCGCGCGAGCTCCTCGTCGCGGCCCTGGGGCCGGGGATGCTTCTGTTCTGGTGCGTCGCCTCGCTCTGGTGGGCCCAGGTCGCTCGTCCCGCGGGGAATCTCCTCCCTTTCCTCTGCCTGTGGGCCGCCGTCGGCTGGGGACGCTGGGCGGACTCCCTCGCGAGAAAGACGCCGGCGCTGCGCGGCGCGGCCGGGCCGAGCGCGGCCGTCCTGCTGTTCGCCGCCCTGCTGCCGGCGGGCTTGGCCCACCGCGCCACGATCTCGCCCTACCGGCGGCTCGCGGATTTTCTCGGCGCGCAGGAGAAGGGCGGCCTCGCGACCTGGAACCCCACCTTGGTCGGCTTCTACGCCGACCGCGGCGATTTTCCCGCGCTGCCGCCCGAAGCGCCGCCCGCCGCGCTCGCGAGCGCCCGCTATCTCGTCGCCGACTACATGACGCCGGAGCCGCGTCTTTGGCCCGCCGCCCTGAAGGAGCGCGCGACGCCCCTGGCGCTCTACGTGCTGCCGTTCTCGAACTTCGACGCGCGGCTGGGCTGCCTGGAAGGCTCGCCGGACCCGACGGCCTGCTCTCGCGGGGAACTGCCGTTCGGGGACCGCGTCGCCGTCTACGCGCTGCGCCCGGCGCGCCGATAATCCGCGGCCGTCGACGAGGGAAATGCGGTAAAATTTCCCATGGAGAATCCGAGATTCCTATGAACAGCCGCTCGACCGACGTCGCGTCCGCGCCGAAAAAGAAAAAGCTGCCGCCGGGCATCCTGACGAAGCCCAACTGCCGGCCGCTCCGGGAGCTCTCCAAGACCGGGAACGTCTACACCTTCGTCCGGCAGATGACCGACGAGTTCGGCGACGTCGTGTCCCTGTCGCCCCAGCTCTACGTGTTCGCTCCCTCGCAGCTGATCAAGGACACCCTGCGGAACACGAAGGATTTCCCGAAGGCCGATTCGATCGACACCTTCAAGATACTGGTGGGCGAGGGCTTGTTCACGGCCGACGGTCCGATCTACGACCAGCAGGAGAAGGTGGTCAAGAGCGCCTTCGGCAAGAAATACTTCGCCGTGTTCCGGCGGATCATCGAGGAGGAGTGCGCGAAGTTCATCGACGACCGGTTCTCCTCGGCGCGGCTCAAGAAGGAGCCGGTCGACGTCACGGCCTTGTCCGTCGACCTGACCATGTCGATCGCGGCCCGGTCCTTCTTCGGCGTGGGCGGAGAGACCGAGCTGGCGCGGAGGTTCCGCAAGGGCCTCGTCTTCACCCAGGACTGGTTCGCCAAGCTCCAGGCCGCCGACTTCGCCGAGCCGATGCTCGGCTACATCGAGGGCCATTACGTCCGGCTGCCGATCCTCAAGTCCTTGCAGAGAGCCGTCTTCAGGAATATCTTCGGAGCGCGGGAGATGGTCAAGGCCATCTCGGATTGGAAGACCTTCGTCGCGGAGAACGACAAGGCGGCCCGCGCGACCGCCGCGGACATGCGCGCCGTGTGCGCGCGCATGATCGAGATGCGCCGGAAGGACGCCCACGGCTCGGACAAGAACGACGTCCTGTCCTCGCTGCTCCGGTTCCAGAAGGACCCGGCCAACAAGTGGCTGACCGACGAGCTGATCATCGACGAGGTGGCGACGTTCTTCGTCGCCGGCCACGAGACCACCTCGGACCTCTTCTGCGTCCTGCTCTGGAAGCACGCGCGGGGCGAGACGCCTCCGGAGGTCGTCGCGGAGCTCGAGAACGCCGGCGACATGATCGACGAGGAGCAGTTCCTCTTCCAGAAGTATCCGGTCACCAACGACTACCTGACCAAAGTCCTGCTCGAGCATCCCCCGATCGTCTTCACGGTGAGGCAGGCGAGGCGCGACGTGGAGGTCGGGGGCTACCCGATCCCGAAAGGCACCCGGGTGATCCTGTCGATCACCTCGGCCCAGGACATCGACGTCTCCTTCGGCTTCGGGCGGCGCCAATGCATCGGCCGCGTGTTCGCGCTCGAGGAGGCGGTCATCGGCCTGCAGCACCTGATCCGCCACAAGCTCCAGCTGCGCGACCCGGCTCAGAAGCTGGAGATGACCCAGGGCTTGACGATCGGCTACAGCCGGAGCTCGAGCCCGATCCTCGCCCAGTCCGTCTGACGCCGAGCCGACGACGCGCCCTGGACGCGGAAACCGGTTTTTGGCATAATGTGCGCGTCGGGCGTGTAGCTCAGCTGGGAGAGCGCTTCCTTCGCAAGGAAGAGGTCGCAGGTTCGATCCCTGTCACGTCCACCAATTTTATCCGCGGTCGGCGTCACTGCGCGTCGGGCGCGGGCGGCGCGGACTTCTCGCGCTTGAGCCTTTCCTTTTCCTTCTTGAGCTCGCGCTTGTAGCGGCGGCGCGCCTGGTTCTGCTCCTCGTTGGTCTCCGAGAAGACGTGCCCGCCGGTCATGTCGGCCACGAAGTAGAGCGCGTTCGAATGCGCGGGCTCGAGCACGGCCGCGAAGCTCTCCAGGCCGGGACTGCAGATCGGACCCGGCGGCAGGCCCTGATGCAGGTAGGTGTTGTAGGGCGAGGCGATCTTCAGGTCGTCGCGCGTGAGGCCTTTTTTCCAAAAGCCGAGCGCGAATTGCACGGTCGGATCGGCCTGCAGCGGCATGCGCTTGCGCAGGCGATTGAGATAGACCGCCGCGATGGTCGAGCGCTCGGAGGCGAGCGCGGCCTCGCGCTCGACGATGGACGCCAGCGTCAGGGCCTCGCCGAGCCTCAGCGCGGGCTTCGGGGAAGCGGCGGCGTAGGCGGCGCCGATCTGGCGCTCGAACTCCTCGGTCATGCGCGCGGCGGCGCGCGCGGCGCCGTAGCGCGGGGGGAAGCGGTAGGTCGACGGGAACAGCCGGCCCTCGAGGCGCTTCGACGCCGCGAGCGCCGCGAACTCGCCGGCGTCGGCCACTCCCGCAGCACCCAGGCGCTCGGCGATCTGGCTGGCGCGCCAGCCCTCGGGCACCACGATCTTGACGTCGTCGGTCTCGCCGAGCGTGAGCTTGCGCGCGACGGTGAACGGCCAGTCGTGGACGCGCAGCGAGTAGAAGCCCGGCTTGAGGCGCCGGTCGAGGCCGCCCGCCTTGAGCAGGACGCGGAACGCGGTGACCGAGACGACGATGCGCTTCGCGCCCAGCAGCTCGGCGGTCTGGCGCGCGCTCAGGTGCTCCGGGATGTCGACGCCGACGCGCTCGCCGGGGATCAGGGCCCAGGCGAGCAGGGCGGCGAGGACGGCCGCCGCGACGACGGCCGCGAGGACGCGGTGCTTCACGCGCCGTGGTCGGCGGCCCGGCGCAGGACGGCGCGCACGCGCGCGAGCAGCTCCTCGCTCTTGAACGGCTTGACCAGGAAGTCGTCGACGCCGAAGTGCAGGGCCTCGAGCTCCTCGTCGGTCGTCTGGCGGACCGTCAGCATGATGATCGGCACGTCCTTCTGCTTGGGGTCCGAGCGCAGCGCGCGGCAGAAGCGCTCCCCGTCCATGCGCGGCATCATCCAGTCGACGAGCACCGCGTCGGCCGGCGCGCGCTGGAGGAGCGCCAGCCCCTCCTGGCCGTCGGCGGCCGTGCGCACCTCGTAGCCGGCCCGCGCGAGGACCTCCTGGACGATGATCCGGTAGTCCTCCTCGTCGTCGATGACGAGGATGCGCGCCGCCTTCTTCGAAGCCTTCATGCCGCCGCCCCCTTGAGAGTGAACATGATCCGCGTGCCCTCGCCCGGCGACGACTTGATGTCGATGCGGCCGCCGTGCTGGTCGATGATCGACTTGACGATGTAGAGGCCGAGGCCCGTGCCCTTCGTGCCGATGACGCCGTCGGAGACGTTCGTGCCCTGCGAGAAGGGCTTGAACAGGCGCGCGAGGTCGGCCGGCTCCATGCCGCGGCCCGTGTCGCCGACCGTCACGGTGAGCCACTTGTGTCCGCGCTCGCGCGCGGGCTCGGCCGAGATCCACACGCGCCCCGTCGGCGGCGTGAACTTCAGCGCGTTGGCGATGAGGTTCACGAGGACCTGGCGAATCCGGTCGACGTCGGCCATGACCTTCGCGCCGCCGTCGACGTGGACCTCGATCTTGAGGCCCTGCGAGCGGGCCTTGGGCTCGAAGAACAGCGCGACCTCCTGCGCGATCGGCGCGAACTCGACCGGGCGCAGGACGCACTCCATCTTCCCGCGCTCGATCTTGGCCACGTCGAGCAGGTCCGTGATGAAGCGGTTCAGCCGCTGGACGTTCGCCTGGATGCGGTCGAGGTACTCGTTGGCCAGGGCGAGGGAGGCCTTGTCGGACGCGCGGACCTTGTCGCGGATCAGCGGCACGAAGCTGTCGATCGCGCCGAGCGGGGAGCGCAGCTCGTGCGTGACCGAGGACACGAAGTTCTTCTTGGCCACGTCCAGGTCGGCGAGGCGCTCGGACATCGCGTTGAACACGCGCACGAGCGCGCCGATCTCGTCCTCGGACTCCCATTCCAGGCGCACGCCGAGGCGGCCCTCGCTGATCTGCTCGGCCATGGAGCCGAGCGCGCCGATGGTGCCCGTCAGCGAGCGCGCGAGCAGGAAGGCGAACAGGAGGCCGATCAGCGCGGTTCCCGCGCCGACGTAGCCGAAGACCTTGACGAGCCGGTGCTCCGACTCGCGGATGCGCGCGCGCAGGACGTCCTGGTCGACGCCGAACAGGATCTCGACGCGCTCCGGGCTCCTCGCGTCGGGGACCGAGACGCGGCGCTCGGCCACGAGCGCCCCCGAGGACGGCCTTCCGAGCTCCTGCGGGACGGACGCCTTGCCCGGACGCCGCCAGAGGACGTGCGCGTAGCTGAGCGCCGGATATTGGACCTTGAGGTAGTTCAGGTAGCTGAGCAGCTGGACCTGGTCGTGCTGGATCAGCGCGTCGCTGGCCGCGCGCTTGACCGCGTCCTCGAGGAGAACCTCGTCGTTGCGGGCCTGCTTCTCGCCGAGGGTCCGCTCGACGGCGATCGAGCCGTACGAGAGGAGGAGCAGGGAGAAGACCTGCAGGATCACCGTCTGGGCGATCAGCCTCGCCCTGATCGTCATGACTGGCAAAATATCATATTTGCTCGATTTCCGTATTGAATATTTAACATCCGGCTGGTACCCTTCGGACGTGGAACCCGAAGGCGGCCGCCCGCTGGACCCCGCCCTGCGCGACATCGAGTCGATCCAGAACATCGACACCGCGCGCCTCGCCCTGCGCTGGGCGCTCGAGCGCGTCAGCGCCCTCGAGCGCCGCGCGGTCGACGGGGAGGAGAGCCTTCGGCGCGCGGAGGCGGCGGCCGCGCGCGCGGGCGTCGAGCTGACGGCCGCCCGCGACCTGCTCTCGCGCCGCACGGCCGAGTCGCTCGAGCGCGAGCGCTACTACGCGAAGCTCGAGGAGTATCTGAACCTGAAGCTCGCGGGCTCGCTCGACGCCGCGGCGCTCGCGCGGCGCGAGGCCGGCGTCGCGCGGCTCGAGGCGGAGCTGCAGGGACGCGAGATCGCGCTCGAGCGGCGCGCGAAGTCGGAGAAGGACAAGCACGACGAGGAGCTGCGGCGCGCGGCCTCCGAGGCGGACGCCGCGGCCGACGCGCGCGTGCGCCAGATGCGCGACGAGCTCTCCGAGCGCCTGTCCGCGCGCGAGCGCGAGCACTCGTCGCGCCTGCTCTCGCTGCACGAGAAGCAGGCCCAGCTCTCGTCGCTCGAGCGCTCGCTCGAGGAGCGCTCGAAGCGCCTCGAGGAGCTCTTCGCGGCCCAGCGCGCCGCGCTCGAGCAGGAATCGTCGACGATCGCCCAGGCCTCGCGCGACCAGGCGGAGTTCCTCGAGCGCCGCCTCGAGAGCGCCCTGGCCGCGAAGTCGCAGGCTCTCGAGTCCGCCTGGCAGGTCGAGCGCCGGGCCCTGCTCGACGAGCTGGCCGAGTGGCGCGCGAAGGCGCGCGAGCACCTCCCCGACCTGCTCTCGGCCCAGAGCCGCGCGGAGTCCGGCGAGGAGCGCGCCGCGCGCGCCGAGATCGAGAACCGCTCCCTGCGCCGCCTCGCCGAGGAGCGCCTCGGCGAGCTCATGGCGCACGAGGCGAGCGAGGAGGGACGGCGCGAGGAGCTCGCGCGCCTGGAGGCGGTGCTCGCCGTCAAGCTGCGCGACGCCGAGCTCAGCCTGTTCCGCCAGTACGACGCCTGGCTCGTGCGCGAGGAGGAGCTCAGGCACCGCGACGTCAGCTGGCTGCGCGACGCGCAGACGCGCCGCGAGTCCGCCGAGGCGGCGCGGCGCGAGATCGTGATCCTGCGCGACGAGCTCAAGCGCACGATCGCGGAGTACCGGGAGAAGACGAAAGGTGACGCGGGCCCCGGCCCGCGCGAGGGAGAGACGCGATGATCCAGAATTCCGAGGCCCTGGCCTCGATCGGCGAGATTTGGAAGCGGCTCGAGGACGTCTGCGACCGGCTCTGGGAGGAGAACTCCCCGACGGCGGTCGCCGCGCAGGCCGCGCTCGAGGAGTTCAAGGGCGCGGTGCACCGCGCCGACGCGTTCCTGTCGAACGCCGTCGAGCTGCGCGCGCAGGACCTGCGCCGCCACGAGGAGAACCTCGCGTCCCTGCGCCGCCAGTACGAGATGGAGATGGCGGGCCTGCGCAAGCGCATCGAGGGGCTCGAGGGCGCCCTGCGCGAGAAGGACGCGAGCATCGACGGTCTCCTGAAGACGATCGCGGCCAAGGAGGCGCAGAACATCGACTTCCACTCCCAACTCCTGCGCGTGACCGCCGCGGGCGACGAGTCGAAGGCCAAGAAGATGGACGAGTTCTACCAGGACCTCATGCGCCGCGAGTCCTCGCTCGAGGACTCCTGGCAGCAGAGGCACAAGGCTCTCGACCAGGAGCACTCGCACTTCCAGAACATCCTCGCCGCGAAGCAGGCCCAGCTCGACGCCTGGGAGGAGCGCCGCATCGCCGAGGAGGAGGCGCTCAAGAAGCGCGCGACGGACCTGGAGATCAAGGCCCAGCACCTCTTCCAAGAGTACCGCAAGAAGCAGCAGGAGATCGAGGAGCTCAAGTCGGGGCTGCAGAACAGCATCTCGGAGCTCGTGCGGCAGTACCAGGGCCGCGTGAAGCCCGAGGCCGCTCGGCCCGCCGCGCCGCCGCCTCCTCCTCCCGGCCCGCGCTGAGACGCCGCTTCAAGCGAGCGCCGCCGCCCGGACGATCGGGCGGCGGCGCTTTTTTTATCGAGGCCGGCCGTTTCACTGACGCCAGCGTCAGTCGATTTCTTCTCGGGATCTCCGCGCGGCGACTATCGCCGGCGATAGTCGCCGCAGAATCCTGGCCGGTCGGTCGAACTTGCTCCAGAGCAAGTTCGAAGGCGGGCCGGCGCGGCTTACTGCGGGCTCTTGCCGCTCGTCTTCAGCTCCGACTGCACGCGCTCGTACGCCCGCAGCGCCGGCACGTAGCCGGGATCGATCTGCAGGCAGCGGTGGAAGGCCTCGAGGGCCTCGCTGAGCTTGCCCTGCGCGTACAGCTCGACTCCCGCGTCGTAGAGGCGCTCGACTTCCTCCGGACCCGGCGCCGGCTTCGCGGCGGGCTTCGCCGGGGCCGGCTTCGGCCCGCGGCCGAGCTGGGCCTTGAGCGCGTCGATGTAGCCCTTGAGCCGCTCGCGCTCGCCTTCGTCGGTCTCGAGGGCGTAGGCCGACTCGAGGGCCGAGAGGGCCGCCGGGTAGCGCTTCTGCACGTGCGCGGCCGCGGCGATGCGCTTGTAGGCGAGCGCGCTCTTCGAGTCGAGCTCGAGCACCTGGTGCGCGAGCGAGTCGACCTTGTCCCACTCCTGCTGGAAGAAGGCCAGCTCCATGAGCGCCGTGGTCGAGTCCAGGATGCGCTTGAGCGTGGTCTGGCTCTCCGGGACCGTCGAGACCGCCACGGCCTCGACCGGCGGCGGAACGGCCTTGACCGTCGTCGTCGAGAAGCCGACCATCGGCTCGCCCAGGCGCGCCTGGAGGATGCGGATGATCGCGTCGTGCGCCGGCGTGGGCTTGAGCTCCGCGCCGTTCACGAGGTAGGCCAGGGCCTCGCGGTCCTTTCCGCCGATGAACTTCATGAGGCCGTCGCGCGTGGACATCGCGGACGCGGACGTCGGGCCCATGTGGCGGTCCTTGAGGTCGGCCGAGAGGTCGGGGAAGTAGAGCGCGGCCGTGCGGTAGCGGTCGACGGCCTCGGTCACGACCGCGTCCTTCGGGGCGAGCGCCAGCGCGCCCTGCGCGTGCTCGTAGGCCGTCGCGAAATGGCCCTCGGCGGCCTCCGCGTCGGAGGCGGCCAGGAGGGCCTCGATCGCGCGGCGCTTGTAGGAGACGAGCTCGCCGACCTGGCGGATGAACTCCGGCGAGCCGACCGGCGCGGCCTGGGTCAGGTTGTCGAGCAGCATCTCGCCGATGAGCTTCTCGGCGTGCGGCGGGGGGCCGAAGCGCCACGTCAGTCCGATGCGCTGGGTCCCGGTCGTCGACGCGAAGCTGCCGACGGGCATCACGAAGCCGTAGTCGACCTGCAGGCGGCGCAGACGGTAGGAGAGTCCGACGGTGACCTGCCGGTAGTCGTCGGTCCCGTAGCCGAGACCCGCGCGCAGGCCGAAGGAGCCGTAGAGCAAGGTCGGCAGCCACTTCTCGACGCCGACGTTGAGATCGCGCTCCATCGTGCCGACCGGAGACGGCACGAGGTCGAAATCGGCGGCGAGGGTCGAGAACGGGGTCCGGTAGGCGCCGCCGAACTTGTACGTGCGCTGGAGGATGTCGGTCTGGCCGGGCGTGAAGGCGATGTTCGGCGCGAAGAAGTGCTGGGTCTGGAAGCCGACGTCCCAGCGCGGCGCGACGTTCGCGAGGAGGCCGAGGTCGACGTCGAAGTTCGACTTCGAGCCGAACTGCAGGAGCGGGTCCGGCACGCCGACCTGGATCTGGCCGCTGCTGCTGATCGAGTTGTTCGCGATCGCGCCGGGGTTCAGCGAGCGGTACAGGTACTTCGCCGAGACGCCGCCGTAGACGATCGGCCACGTGCTGTTCGTCGGGGTCAGGCGGTGCGCGTAGGACATGAACAGGCTCGACTCGCGGTAGATCGAGTCGAGGGAGAAATAGTTCCAGCCGATGCCGCCGACGCCGTAGCGCCCGTCCGAGATGGGCTGGGCGTACGCGATGAAGGAGTTCTGCACGCTCGAGTTGTCGGAGAGGCCGGTGACGAGCTGAGAGTACGTCGTCGCGACCTCCGCGCGGTCGAGGAGCGCCAGGCCCGCGGGGTTGTAGTAGATCGCGTAGGCGTCGTCGGCGACCGCGGTGTAGGCGTTGCTCATGCCGGTCACGCGCGCGCTGTTGCCGAGGTCGTCGTAGGCCGCGCGCGCGGGCGCGCCCAGGGCGGCGGCCAAGGCCGCCGCGAGCAGCGTCCGCGCCGCCGTCCTCACGCCGTCTCGCATCGATTCCTCATATGGATCGCGTCCCCACAAGTGTGCCGGCCGCGCGGGCCCTGCGCCTGTCAAGGCCGCGAGTTCCATGCGAATTCTTCCGAGGATGTTTCGCATGCCCTATCTCACCACCATCAAAGTGCCGGTGTAGGTCTTGCCCTCGGCCTGGATGCGGTAGATGTAGATGCCGCTGTGCACGAGGAGGCCGCTCGAGGTCCCGTCCCACGAGAGATACTCCGGGGTTGTCGCCTGCTTCATGGCGCAGACGCTGCCCACCGCCGGAGCCGGCGGGATGGTGTAGGTGTTGCTGTACACCGTCCGGCCCAGAAGGCTGTAGATCTCGATCGTCGCCCCGGAAAGGGCGGGATTGTCGATGCAGAAGAAGAAAATCGAGTTCTGGCCGTTCGCCGCCGTCGGAGTGATGACGCGCGAGGCCGGACCGATGAAGTTGAAGCTCCCCAGGCCCTGCGCGAGGGCGGCGGCCGCGAGCGCCAGGATCAGTCCGGCCGTCTTCGTCGCTGCTCTCATGTCCGTGTTCTCCTTGTCAAATCACTTGGCCACCACGATCGTCCCGGTGTAGGTCTTGCCTCCGCCGGAGACGTGGTAGATGTAGACGCCGCTCGAGACGGTGCGGCCGCTCATCCGGCCGTCCCAGACCAGCGTGTTCGGCACCGAGCCCGGCGCGAGATCCGCGATGTGCTCGCCGTGCAGGTCGTAGACGCGGCCCGTCGGCACGACGTTGTTCGGACCCGGGTCGTAGGTGATGATGAACGACGAGTTGCGGCCGGGCCAGTCCGGCGTGATGACGCGGCCCGACAGGTTCGAGATGTCGAAAACGGTGCCGTTGCCCCCGCGGGACTGCGCGCGGACCTGGTAGAAGCCGAGGTTCGGGGAGTCGAAGTCCAGGTTGAAGCCCAGCGCGTCGACCTTGCCGTAGATGGCGACGATGTTCGACGCGTTGTACCAGAAGCCGCCGATGTCCTGGATGTCGACCGCGTTCGGTCCCGACGAGGCCTGCGCCGGCGTCGGGTTCAGCAGGATCTGGTCGAACGGCGACGTCGGGTCGAGCGGATTCGCGTTCGGGACCACGCTCGTCGCGGTCAAGGTCGTCACATGGATCGTGTAGTGGCCGTTGCTCGGCAGCGAGTAGCTCGGCAGGTACGAGCCGCCGTTCAGGTACGCCGACCACTGGACCGCCTGCATCGTGCCGTTGCCGACGGCCGCCGGCCGCCGCGCGCGGAGGATGCGGATGTCGCCGCCGAGGCCGTTCGACGCGCCGATGAGGCCGCCGCGGCCCGTCGCGATCGCCGGGTCGACGGCCAGGTTCGTGAGGCAGTCGTCCACGAAGTAGTAGCGCTCGCCGAGTATCGAGACGGTGACCGGTCCGCTCGAGACGCCGTGCGTGTTGAAGGAGACCAGGCGGTAGTAGTAGTTCAGGCCGCCGGTGGCGTCGGTGTAGCTCGGCGCGGTGGACGTGCCCATCGTCGCGACGGGGACGAAGGACGGGCCGCAGATCGACAGCGAGCGCAGGATCGTGTAGCCCTGCAGCTCGGCCGGCAGAGGCACGGTGCCCGTCGAGTTGAAGACCGTCCCGTCCTGGTAGCGGCGCACCGGCGACCAGGTGAAGGTCACGTTATTCGTGATCGCCGAGAACGAGACGGTCACGCCGATCGGCTCCATCGGGGGGATGTTCTCGACGGGAATCGGCAAAGTCACGACCTTCAGCTGGGCCGACGGCACCGACGGCGTGCCGGCGAAGTTGTAGGCGACGGCCTCGAAGAAGTACGTCGTCGCGGCGGAGAGGCCGTTGACCAGGGCGGTCTGCGCCGTCGAGACCGTCGAGGCGGTGGAGAAGTCCACGCCGTCGGTGCTGATGAAGAGCTGGTACTTGGTGTTCGCCGGGTTGCCGCCCGCGGCCCACGAGATCGTCGCGTTGTAGTCCGCGACCGCCGTGGTCGACAGCGCGACCGGCGGCGCGGCGAACGTGATCGTCGAGCCGACCGAGACGAACGCCGAGCAGCCGTTGCCGCAGGCGGAGACGACGAAGTAGTAGGTCGCGTTGGGCCCGAGGTTGGCGATCGTCGCGGTCGACATGACCGTCGTCGACGAGCTCGTGATCGTGAGCGGCGGCACGACCGGCGAGGTCGACGCGATCAGCACGTAGTCGCTCGTGTTCAGGGTCAGCGCCCACGTCGCCGTCGCCGTCGACGAGGAGGTCGCGATGATCGCGCCGCCGGCCGGCGGCGCCGGCGGGCCGGGCAAGGTCGGGACCTTCACGACGTTCGACGGGCCCGTCGGCGTGCCGGCCGCGTTCAGCGAGAAGACCTCGAAATAGTACGTCGTCCCGCCGCCGAGGCCCAGCGCGTTCGCCGCCAGGCCGACCGTGGTGCTCACGATCGCGTAGGTGACGCCGTCGGTGCTGATCTCGAGGCGGTAGCGCGTCCCCGCCGGATTGCCGTCCGCGCCCCAGACGAGCGAGATCGAGCCGCTCGACACCGAGGTCGTGGACAGATTGACCGGCACCGCGGCGAGCGTCACGGTGGAGCCGTCCGCCGCGAACGCCGAGCACGCGTCGCCGCAGGCCGAGGCGAAGAAGAAGTAGGTCGTGTTCGGCGTGAGGCCCGTCAGCGTCGCCGAGTTGGCCGCGGTCGCCGACGAGGCGACGACCGGCGCCGGCGGCAGGCCCGCGTTCGGCGACGCGACGAGCACGTAGCCGGTCGCGCCGCCCGTCAGGCTCCAGCTGTCCGTGGCCGAGGAGACGAACACGGGGCCGAGCGCGCCCGGCGCCGGCGCCGACGGCAGCGGCGTGACGACGCGGACCGGGCCCGCGGGCGTCGTCCACTCGCCGCCGAAGCTCACCGCGAAGACCTTGAAGAAGTACGTGGCGCCTCCGGTCAGGCCGGCGTCGGTCGCGTTCGGCGAGTTCGTGCTCAACGCGATGCTGTAGGTGACGCCGTCCGTGCTGGCCTCGATCTCGTAGGTGGTGCCGGCCGGGTTGCCGTCGGCGCCCCAGGCGAGGCTCACGGCGCCCGCGGTGACGGACGTCGTCGTCAGGAAGACCGGCGGATTGGCCATGGTCACGGTCGAGCCGAGATTGGTGAACGGCGAGCAGCCGAGCGCGATGTTGCACGCGTCGACGGCGACGAAGTACGTGGTGTTCGGGGTCAGGCCCGAGACCGTCGCCGTGCTGTTGAACGTCGTCGACGAGCCCGCGATCGAGGTCGGCGGCAGGGCCGCGCCGGTCGACGCGATCATCATATAGTCCGTCGTGCCCGGCGAGACGCCCCAGTTCGCGGTGATCGCGGAGGTCGAGGTGAACGTGATGAAGCCGGGCGCCGGCATGGGCGGGCCGCTGTTGGGCAGGACGACGCGGATCGGGACCGACGGCGGCGCGAGCGTGCCGGCCCAGTTCTCCGCCACGATCTCCACGAAGTACGTGCCGCCGGCCGTCAGGCCGCTGGGCGTCCCGGCGGTGGAGTTCGTGCTCAGCCCGAGGCTGTAGGTCACGCCGTCGGTGCTCAGCTCGACGAGATACGTGGTGCCGGCCGGGTTGCCGTTCGGGTTCCACAGCAGGCTCATCGTCGTCGTCGACACCGACGTGCTCGACACGTTGATCGCCTGCCCGGCGTAGGTGATCGTCGAGCCGATGAGCGAGAACGCCGAGCAGCCCTGCTGGCAGGCGCTGACCGAGACGTAGTACGTCGTGTTCGGCGCCAAGGCCGCGACCGTCGCCGTGCTCAGCGCCGTCGTCGAGGAGCCGGCCACGGGCGTCGGCGGCAGCGCCGGGTTCACCGAGGCGGCGAGGACGTAGTCCGTCGCGCCCAGCGACAGGTTCCAATCCGCCGTCAGCGTCGACGACGAGGTCCCGAGGATCGCGATCGTCACGGGCGCCGCGGGCGCTCCCTGCGCGGCGCACGCGTAGTTCGTCGTGTTCATGTTCAGCAGCGGATTCCAGAGCCAGTAGTCCGTCACCGCATTCGGATTGTCGTGCTCGTGGATCGCGAAGTAGTATGTCACGCCGGCCGTGAGGCCCGTGATGACGACGCCGGCGGCGCCGCCTCCGGGTCCGGGGCTGGGGATCGGAGTCGGCGAGAACGTCGCCAGAACGGGCGTCGTGCTGTACACCAGGTCGTTTTGAATCTGTCCGACCGTGGAAACGCGCACGTCATAAAGGAACGGCGCGGTTCCGGCGTTGTGGTAGGGCTCGGTCCACGTCACGTCGATGGTGCCCGGCGCCGTGCCCGACGCGGCGTTGAGGTTGTAGATGTTCGTGATGCCAGAGACGCTGACGTCGAGGTAGAGGCTCGCGGGATTGCCGGCCGCGGCGGAGGGCGAAGCCCAGGCCAGGAACGCCGCGATGAGCGGCGCCCCGACAGACGCGAACCGAATCGCTTGAGTCGCGATTCTTCGCGTAACCCTGAGAGCTTCGTTGACTTCCAACCTCATTCGACAGCGAGGGCAGGTCTAGCGGACCCGCTTATCGTCTTCCTCCTCATTAGCGCCGCGCGTGGCGACGTGCAGCACGAAGTAACGGCGGGTCTTGCGTCCGCGGGCCGCGGCGTCGACCGCCGCGACGAACGCCCAGCGCTTGGCGAAGTAGCGAGCCTCGCGCGGAACGGACACCACGATCCGCGCCGAGCCGATGGCTCCCGCGCGGACCTTGACGACGGAGGGATCGGCGACGAGCCAGCGCGGATTCGGCGCGAACGACTCGCCGGACTCTGCCAGCCCCTTCTCGTCCCAGTCCCGCGCCGACGTGAGGGTCACCGTCAAGTCCTCGTCGCCGGCATTCACGAGCTTCAGCGTCGTCTCGCCGCCCGGAACTTTTCCGAGCGGAACTTTCTCCAGCGCCGCCGACGGCGGCGCCAGCGAGAACCCGGGACGATCCGCCTTCTCTTTGTCCGGGACGTCCCCGGCTCGAGACAGCGGCGGCCCGACCGACAGCAGCACCTTGGTCTTCAGCGTCAGCGACTCACCCTTGCGATCGAATCCCGTCGCGAGGACGTCGAACTGGTATTGCCCTCCGTTCAGCGCCTTCTCCTGAGGCACCGGCACGGTCATCTCCACGTCCGCGGTCCCTCCCGGCCGGAGCTCCGCCTGAGACAAGTCCAGGCGGACCCGGCCGGGAGAAGGCCACGTTTCGTAGCCGTCGACGAGCTCCCCCGAGGAGGGGGCGGCGGCTCGGACAGCGACGCGGAACGTCTCCGCGCCGCTGTTTTCCAAGTGGAGACGAGAACCCAATGCCCGCGAGAAGACGACCGAGGACCCGGGCGCGACGTCGCCCAAAAAAGTCTCAGCCGCCGAGCTTCGCAGGCTCAGGGCATGACCGATCCCGACCCCTGCAAGAAGGGCCAGGACCAGGACTGCGCTGACGAATGCAGCGCGCCGCACCGTCACTCCAACTCTTTCTCCGAATCCCTCCGAGTTAGAGCGCGGTGACGACGATGACTATTTCCTGCGTGTCGACCGTGGTGACCGAACTCGGCATCATCACGCGCCAGCACAACGCCCTCTGACCGACCCCGGTGCCCGCGTTGAACGGCAGCATCTGGTTGGTCACCACGTTGTCAGGCTCCCACGTCGTGCCGCCGCCCGTGTTCAGTCCCGTGTCGGCGTACTGCACCGTCGTGTACTGCACCGGCGCGTTCGTCAGCGCCGACGCGAACGCCGAGTTGTTCCAGTCCGCCGCCGCCGCCGCCGGGCAGCCGCCCGCCGCCGTCGCCGAGGACCCGAACACCGCCTGCACCGCGAACTGATTGGTGCCGACCGACGTCGTCGACGCCGCGTTCGCCCACGGAGTCGCCGCCGTCTGGTCGAACGTCGCCGACGTCGACAGCTCCCAACCCTCGGTCAGGATGCTGCCGTTGTTCTGCACCGTCGTCGTCGCGCCCGCCACCGACGCGAAGGTCTGGTTCGGAACGCCGCCCCAGGCCAAAGTCGTCGACGTGCTGAACTGCGTCCCGTTCACCGTCACGGACTTGTTGCCCGCGACCGTCACCAGGATGTACAGGTCCGCCGGGTTCGTCGGAGCGGCTTTCGCCGTCCCGGCCAAGCCGGCCACGGCCAGGAGCGCCGCTCCCAGCCACTTCGTCATTCTCGTTTTCACTTGAACTCCTCCTCACGTTTTTTTGCGTCGACGGCACGTCCGCATCGCATCTGCGTCTCGTCCACGTCCCGTCCGCGTCTCATCGAACGAACGCACTTACTTCGCGTCGGCCACCGCGTCAGAGCGCGGTGACGACGATGACTATTTCCTGCGTGTCGACCGTGGTGACCGAACTCGGCATCATCACGCGCCAGCACAACGCCCTCTGACCGA
>JGI12269J14319_10002126_pt1 | contig 19299 bp, 17 predicted proteins | sample PeaSoiSIISIP2007_FD_14319 | JGI IMG/M metagenome (IMG submission 14319)
CACGGCGACGGCTCCCGAGCGGGACCTGCGCGGATCGCCGCCGCCGGTGATCCGCGTCTGCTGCCAGGATTCCCCGTGCCACACGCCGCAGGCCATCGGGCCCGCGGCTGCGACGGCGCCGTCTCCCGGCCAGGCTGGGCCAGCGGGCGCCGGGCCGGCGCGGTTACGTGCCAGGCGCGTACCGGGCTAGCTGCGCCTCGAAGTCAGGGTCCTGGACGCGATGGTCGCGGAACGGGTGATCCTCGTAGCTCGGTGTCAACTCCGGGTGCGCCAGCAGGATCACGGCCCACGCTGCCACATCCTCGGGGTCCGGCAGCACGCCCAGCCCCTTGTGCACGTGGCTGGCCAGCGGCCCCTGGCACACGAGCATCGACCAGCCGTTGTCCTCATCCCAGCTCACGGACGCCTCCGCGGGGAGCCGCGCAGCAAAGGCCGAGTCATCCGGGCGCAGCACGAGCGTCGCCTCCCGGCGGCCGTCACCAGAGGTGGCGACCATCGCGGGCGTCACGCGGATGTCGCGCATCTCGATGCGGCGCCGGACCGCGGCGATGTAGGACCCGTGATCGGCCCGGTAGTGCTCCTGTGCGTCCATGCCAGGGACTGTAACCATCACCGCAGCGGCCTCACCGCGGGTCCCGGGGACCTGACATCCAGGTTCCCTCCGGCCACCGCATCGGTTCCGGGCGCGGGAGCCGCGGCGGTTCACGGGGAAGGCGGCGCGGCCCGAAAGCCAGGATCATGGCCGCAGGCCACCCGACCAGGACCGGAGCCCCGATCAGGCTGGCCAGGAAAACCAGCGCCAGAGCGTCCACGCCCCTGATCATCCCGATCAGCGTCGGCAGCATGAACACCACGATGAGCACCACGAAAAGCCCGGCCCAGAACGCGCCGTTGTCCGCTAATGCCCGCATCAGCTCATCCTTCCTTGCCTCGGCCCATGCCCCTCGCTGAGCACAGCGCCTGGACCTGACACCGCCAGCAGGTTCGCGCCGCTCACGCACCCGCGCAAGACCGCTGGAGGTATATGTGGACAAGCCGTCGCCTGTCCACAGACAGCCCTCGCCGGAACCGTTCCCCGGCGCGCCACCCCGCGGCCGTCGGCTACGGCGGCGCCGGGGCCGCCGCGCACCTGCCGACCTGCCCGCCGCGCGCCTGGGGTCAGCGGCCCGGGCCATCTCGCCTGAGCGGCAGCGGCCCTCTATGCGGGCGCACGCGCGAGCGGCCAGGCTCAGCCGGCGTGGGACGGCCCGGCCGGGGTGGCACCGGGAAATCGCCGCGGGCCATATCCGCCGGGGCCGCGGTCCGGCTGCGCTGGCGATCCTCGGCCTGGCCCGGGCGCGGCACCCGGGAACGAGCATCAGTGACAGCGGCATGCATGTGCGCGACTGCGGCCCGGGCCGCGGCCGCCTGCGCGGCGTGCTTCTGGGCCCCGCGCAGCTCGGCGACCGCCACGGCCAGCGCCACCAGGTTCGCGATCAGCGCGACCGTGAGAAACGTGCTGCCCCCTGTTGCGTTGCACGTCAGGGCCATCAGCCGGGCGGCGGCGCGCAGCTGGCTGCCCTCGCTCGTGCGGCGAGGGATCCGCCCGTACCGGGCGCGGGCGGCGCGGCCGTAGGCGTCCGCTGCCCGGCGCAGCTCCGGGCCGCCCAGTGCCCGCGCCGCCACGTGCAGAGTGTCGGCCGCTGCCCAGGCCGCGTCGGCGGCCTGGCCCGGATCACCGCCGGCGCAGCGGCGGATGTGCTCCGCCGCCAGCTCGGCCTGCCGGGCCGCGTGAGCGTAGATCGCGTCCCGTTCCGGGGCAGTGAACCGGAACGCCCCGGGCCGGGCCGCAGTCCCGGCCCGGCCCGGGTTCCAGCGGCGGCGCAGCCGGGGCAGCGTCAGCCCTTCGGCCAGCCGCCCCCCGCCGTACCACAGCTGTTCCCCGTCCTGGCCTACGTGGCCGGGCAGGCTGACGGCGTACCCGGTCACCTGACCCGGGTTGATCTCGCTGAACCGCAGCCGCACCAGCACGCCATCGGTGCGCAGCCGGGCGAAGAACCCGGACTCGTCCCGCGCCTGATCCGCCGCGCCGGTCACCCTGTTCCGGAGCACGGCGCGCGCCGCCGCAGGAGACAGCCCCCGCCCCGGAACATCGTCCGCGCCGACGGTGGTCCAGCGGGCGCGCAGCTTGGGCAGGGTCAGGTCGGCGGCGAGCTTCCCGCCGCCGTACCAGATGATCCCGCCGTCCCTCGCGGTATGCCGGGGCAGGCCGACCGCGTACCCGGTCACCGCACCCGGGTTAGCCGTGCTGTACCTCAGGCGGGTAGTCACACCGGTCTCGGCGAGCCGGGCGAAGAACTCCTGCTCCGTCCGCGCGCCCGCCGCCGCCGCCGACACCTCCCGGCGCAGGGTGACCCGCGGCGCCTCGCCCCAGCCGCGGCGCGCTGCCTGCTCCGTCTCGGCACGAGACGGACGCCGCCCGGCGGTACGATCGCCCGGGGCAGTCACCGCCAGGCCGAGCCGTTCCTCAGCCTCCAGGCAGGCCTCCCGGACCCGGTAGAAGTCATTCCAGATCCTCGGCCGGGTGCCGTCCTGGCGGGCCAGGGTAGCCACGATGTGGATGTGATCGGCGGCGTGGCGGACCGCGACCCACCGCACTCCCAGCTCGTCGTCAGCGGGCGCCAGCCCGGTCCGGTCCATAATCCCGGCCGCGACCTGCTCCCACTCCGCATCCGACAGCACCTGGTCCCCCGGCGCGGCGCGGACCGCGCAATGCCACACCGGCTTGTCATAACCCGGCCCCGCCAGCGCGGCCAGCGGCTGAGCCAGCAGTCCGGACAGGCGGCGCAGATCCGGTGATCCGTCCGGGCGGCGGTCCGGCTCCAGCTCGCCCGGATCAGCGAATCCGGCGACCAGGTGCGGGTCGACATGCTCGTTCGCTTTCCCCGGCCCGTAGAGGTAGTAAAGGAGCCGCCTGGCATTGGTGCCGCGGAGCACTTTCCCAATCATCCGGAGCACTCTGATTCAGTCACGGAATGCTCCGGCGCAATTGCTCCGCCGTTTCATCCAGCCGCCGGATCACCCGGACGCAGAACCGCGCCGCCGGAATCAGGTCCTCACCGCGCTGTCCCGTCGCATTCAGCCGGGCAACCGCCTGATTCAGATTCGTGCCCGCCCGCCGCACCAGCCCGGCCGCCGACATCACCTCCGTCAGTGCCTCCCGCTGCAGCGATGCCGCCCTGGGCGCAGCGCCCCGTGCTGCCGCGAGAGTCGCCTCCGCCGCGAATGCTCCCCGCGCCAGTCCCGACCTCGCTGCCACAGCACTGACCTCGTCGAACTCTTCCTCAGTCAGCGAGAACTGCACCACCCTTGGTCGCGGCACTGCCTGCCGCGACCGCCGTCGCACAGTTCCGCCCGCCACCACGAACACCTCCGATCTCGGCCTGACGTTCTCCCGGCTGGGACCGCGCCCGGTCCCAGCCACCACCGCCGAGCCACCTGCAATGGGCGACGAGGGAGACGGTACTGACTCCATTGTTTATCTCTGGCCGCGCCCGGTCCAGAGATAAACAATGGATAAGAATATCTTGCTGTTCTCGTATGGCCGGTCGAAATAGCTGGCCCGAGCTGGCATCATTTGGTCGTGAAAAATCGTAGACGACAGCGACTCGCATCCAGCGGCATCGGTATGCCGTTGACAGACAATTCGGAGGCGGCCGGAGAGCCATACCTCATTGGATTGGCCCCCTAACTAAGCTTCCCGCCACACGTCAGGAGCAAGTCTCCGGCCCAGCTGCCAGCCGTGTCGCAAACACCGCGACTAACCAGTCCGGCACCAGCGCGGCGAGGATCTCGGCCGGAAGACCCGAGCGTCGGGCGGCTCGCCCGGGACCCCCGCTGCCAGAGTCCGGTCTGGATGCCGGGGCCGACGTAGGCGATTCATCGCTGGGGCCGCCCACAGCACCGAAGCTCAAGTTGGCAGCAGCGCTTGCACTGCCTACTTCCAGTAGCCGAGCATCGGATCTGACGCTCATCGCCACTCGACAGGCCGCGATCTCCGACGCACGCCTTCGATCATCTGCGACGATTCAGGTGTGGCTACATCTCGCAATGACGCAACGGCTGGAGCAAAGTCAGAACTGCCAGCGACTCACGGACGGCCACTGACGGAGCAGGAGCTTGAGTCCCGGCTCTGGGCGGCTGCTAACAGTCTGCGAGGGCCGGTAGACCCGGCAGACTTCAAGAGCTACGTCTTCCCCCTCCTGTTCTTCAAGTGGGTTTCGGATACCTGGGATCTTGAACATGCCGCTGCAGTGATGGGCTTCGGCGATGAGCTGACGCCGGAGATCGAGGCGGACTATCACCGATTCGCGGTGCCGAAAGGCTGTCACTGGTCAGACCTTCGGAAGGTGTCCGTGAACGTCGGGGTCGCGCTGCAGAAGATCCTCGACCGGCTAGCTGAGGCCAACTCCCAAACCTTGGCGGGGATCTTCGGCGATGTCGCCTGGGGCAACAAGGAGCGCCTCCCCGAACCAGCGTTGCTGAATCTGATTGACGCGTTCCACCGGCTCACGCTCAACCGAACGGTCGTGCAGAACGACATGCTCGGTGCAGCCTACGAGTATCTGCTTCGGCAGTTCGCCGACGAGTCTGGTAAAAAGGCCGGGGAGTTCTTCACGCCGCGCGCAGTCGTCCGCCTGCTCATCCAGATACTCAGCCCGCAGCCTGGAGAGTCCGTCTACGACCCGGCATGCGGTTCGGGTGGCATGCTTGTCGAGACAATCAACGAGGTTCGGGAGGCAGGCGGGGACACTCGCACGCTTCGGCTCTACGGGCAGGAGATCAACCTCACGACAGCTGCCATTGCTCGGATGAACCTCTTCTTGCACGACCTGGAGGACTTCCGCATCGTGCGGGGCGACACCCTGAGGGATCCGCGCTTCCTGGAGCGCTCCGGCATCCGCAAATTCGACGTGGTGGTCGCCAATCCGCCGTTCTCCCTCAAGAACTGGGGTGCCGACACCTGGGCGGATGATCCATACGGGCGGGCGGCCTGCGGCGTTCCGCCGGCTGGTACGGCTGATCTTGCATGGGTCCAGCACATGGTGGCCTCAATGCGAACGGGCACTGGCAGAGTTGGCGTCGTCATGCCCCACGGCGTCCTATTCCGTGGCGGCGCCGAAAAGTCGATTCGGCAATGCCTCATAGAGCAGGACCGCCTGGAAGCGGTGATCGGCCTGCCTCCAAACCTGTTCTACTCGACTACTATCCCTGCTAGCTTGTTGATCTTTAAGGCCGCCAAATCTCTCGAGCGACGAGGAAGCATAGTCTTCATCGACGGTTCCAAGCGCTTCAGCAAGGGCCGTAACCAGAATCAGATGTCGAGGGGTGATATCGAGGTAATTCTTACTGCATACAGGGAGGGCTCGTCCAACGGCGTCGGCGTTCGCCTCGTGGGTCACGATGAGATTAAGGGGAACGGATGGGATCTCAACATCGGGAGATATCTCAAGACAGCAGCTACTCCGACGACCACAGTGGAGGAAGTCCTCACACAGCTAGTTGAGGCGCAGAGCGCTCTACGGGATGCCGAGATCAGGCTGAGCGAGCGCCTCGGGGCGGCGGGCTATGCGTGAGAGGTCGTTGCATGAAATACTGACGCCCGAACGTGACACTGTTCCTTTGGAGCCAGAAACCAGTTACGCAACTGCGGGAATCTTCAGCTATGGCAGGGGTCTGTTCGCAAGGCCTGTGGTCAAAGGTTCGGAAACCAGTTATGCGAGTTACTACCGGCTGCGCCAGGGTCAGTTCGTCTACAGCAAACTCTTCGCGTGGGAGGGCGCGCTAGCGATCGTCGACGAGCGATTTGACGGGTTGTTCGTAAGCCAGGAATTCCCGACCTTCTCGATCGACGGGCGGCGAGCGATTCCTAGGTACATCGCGCTCCTGTGCTCTTGGCCAGAAACCTGGGCACGCGTTCGGGCGGGTGAGAGCGGAATGGGTGGCCGTCGGAAGCGTGTTCACCCAGAGCGTCTGCTTGACGTCATGCTTCCCTTTCCGCCGATACCCGAGCAGCTGCGCATCGTTGACCTTATCGGAGTGCTGGATGTGGTCGCTCACCGCTCACGGGACCTGCTCCAGGCTGCGCGGTCAGCACTCGAAGTGCTGGTCACAGATTGGCAGCTCCTGCACAACGATGTAGTCGCTAGGCTTGGAGATCTGGCTGACTTGGGAAGTGGACCGTCGTGGCGGGCTGCAAACGAACGGCTAGCTCCAGAGCCGGGGGACATTCGAGTCTTGGGGATCATGAACACCCCGTCAGCTAGAGCGATAGATCTCGGTGACGCGAAGTTTGTGGGTGAACTACCACCCACGACCCGATTGCTGGCTGCGGGCAGTTTGCTAATGATTCGCACCAATGGCAACAGATCAAGGATAGGTAATGTCTATCGCGTTCCACCGGATGCTTACGGATGCGCCTTCTCGGCTTTTCAAATCGGCATCCACATGCGAGAGCCGCAGGACGCTGACTTCGTCTACTGGATGTTGCGTAGCCCAGAGGCTCAAAAAGCAATCACCGAGAACGCGAGCGGCACAACTGGCCTTGGAAATATTGCAGTTCGCTGGCTAAAAGATCTCGAAATCCCGTGGCCATCGTTGGCCGAACGAACGGCTGGGGTGGATTTGCTTGACTCAGTTGAGGATGTCGCAACTAAGGCCGATCTTGAGTGCCAAGCAATCTCAGCTGTCCGGACAGCGTTGCTTGATTCGCTTCTGTCTGGCAAACGACGGATCCCAGACGCATACGACACCGTGGCGAGCTTGATATGAGCGGCTTCTCGGAATCGGCTACGGTGCAGCGCGCGATCGTAGAGCAGCTAGCCGTCCTCGGATGGACATACATCCCGGGCAAGGACCTCGCCCGCGCAGTGGACGAGGTATTCGTCGAAGCAGACCTCAGCAGTGCTCTGGTCCGCCTGAACCCGTTAATCTCCACGCAGCCGAGCCGTATGGATGAGGTTCTGCCCAAGCTCCGCGCGGTCGCCTTGTCGGCTGTGAATGATGGCGTAGTGGCCGCGAATGAGAGGATGACCACGTGGCTGCGCGGCCATCAGACCCTGAAGTTCGCTGGCACCGACGATTACGTCCCAGTGCGGTTGCTCGACCTGGAGCTTCCGACGGCGAACCGACTGGTGGTCTCGGACGAGGTGACCTTCGGTACTCCGGGCAGCAGTCGCCGGTTTGACATTGTGCTGTGGGCGAACGGCTTCCCGCTGGTGATCGGGGAGACGAAAACGCCTGTGGACAGGGACAAGTCATGGCTGAATGGCGCCAGCGACATCCACAACATGTACGAGGTAGAGGCGCCGTCGTTCTTCACCGCGAACGTCCTATCTTTCGCGACCGAGGGCCGCGAATTCCACTACGGCGCGGTCGGGCAGCCAGCGGAGCACTGGCTTATGTGGGGAGCCACCGCGGACCCCTGGGATCTGTCGGGCGGCGAACGGGTCATGCGCTCGGTGGACCTGCTCCTGACGCCAATCCAGGTCCTGTCGATCCTGCGGGACTTCGTTCTGTTCGACCGTCCAAAGATCGGCGGCCGGGCCATCCTGCAGAAGCTGATCCCGAGGTACCCACAGGTCGAAGGCGTCGAAGCGATCTGCGGGCGGGTGATGGACCCGACCCGGACGCAGGGCCTTATCTGGCATCATCAGGGCACCGGCAAGACCCTGCTGATGGCGTTCGCCGCAATGCGGCTGCTGAACGAGCCTGCGATCGGCGGGCCGACGGTCGTGATCGTGCTGGACCGGATCGACCTGGTCGAGCAGACCGTCCGGCAATTCCAGACCGCCGGACTGCCCCGCATGCGAGTCGCCGGAACCCGGAACACCCTGAGGCAGATGCTGGCCGAAGATCAGCGCGGGATCATCGTCACCACGATCTTCCGGTTCGAGAACGCCGGGTTCCTCAACGACAGGGAGAACATCATCGTCCTGGTCGACGAGGCACACCGCACCCAGGAGGGCCGACTAGGCGATGACATGCGCGTGGCGCTGCCCCGCGCACAATTCTTCGGGTTCACCGGCACGCCCATCTCCGACGCCGAACGGAACACGTTCCGGCTCTTCGGCGACCCCAGTGACTCAAGCTGGGTGCTGAACCGGTACTCCATCGAGCGGTCGATCTCCGACGGCTCGTCGGTACCGATCCACGTCGAAACCCGGCTGGTTGACTTTCACATCAGCAAGGCAGCTCTCGATGAAGCATTCGCCGCGATGGCCGACGAGGAGGGCCTCAGCGATGAGGAACGCGAACTGCTCGCGGACCGGGCGGCACAGGCCCGGACCATCGTGCGTAACCCGGACCGGATCCAGAAGGTATGCGCCGACATCGTCGGGCATTACCTGGCCAAGGTCGCGCCGCTTGGCCTGAAGGCCCAGGTCGTGGCCTACGACCGGGAACTGTGCGTCGCCTACTACGACGAGATCACCCGCCAGCTCGCCGAGCGTGGCCAGGCTGACCAAGTGCAGGCTGCGGTGGTCATGACGGTCGGGACCACGAAAGACGAGCCGACCAGCTGGCGGGAGCGGTTCGAGCTGTCCCGCGAGCAGGAAGCCGCTATCAAAGCCCGGTTCCGTGACCCCGCTGACGCGCTCAGGTTCCTGATCGTCACTGCCAAGCTGCTCACCGGGTTCGACGCCGAGCCCGAGGGTGTCATCTATCTGGATAAGCCGCTGCGGCTCCACACCCTGTTCCAGGCCATCTGCCGTACGAACCGCCGCTGGACTAATCCGCTCACCGGGCAGGAGAAGCACTACGGGCTGATCGTCGACTACGTCGGTCTCGGCAACCAGATCGCCCGCTCGCTCCGCGATGCAGACCCCGAGCGAGGTGGTCGGCGCCCGGTGGACGTGGACGGGCTGGCCGAGGAGTTCGTGGCGTCTATCGAGCAGGCGCTGGAGCGATTCGGGGGCATCGAGCGGACGGACGCGAGCTTCGCCGCGCTGATGGCCGCCCAGGAGCGCATCCCGCTCGGAGAGTCCCGGGCAGCGTTCGCCAGGGACTTCCTGCAGGTACAGGGACTGTGGGAGTTCCTCGACCCCTCGCCGGTCACGAACGCTCACCGTGGCGACTACCGGTGGCTGGCCCAGGTGTACGAGTCCGTTCAGCCTGCCGGGACGAGCAACGCGCTGCTGTGGCACCGCCTCGGCGCCAAGACGCTGGAGCTTGTCCATGGTCACATCACAGAGATCCGGGTCATCGGCACCGGACTGGACGAGGTCATCGTTGACGCAGGCACCATCGAAGCGATCCGGCAGCTCACCCTGCCCGATCCCGAGGTTGCTCGCATCGAGGACAGGACAATGAGCGTCGGCGAGGCACTGAACACGATCGAGGCGAACATCCGGCGCCGACTTGAGTCCTCCCGCAACCACCCGGTCTACGTCGCCTTGTCCGAGCGGCTGGAGCGCCTCCGGAACCGCCAGCTATCGCAAGCGTCTGCCTCCATGGAGTTCCTGCGGGAAATCCTCTACCTGGCCCAGCAGGTCACGGCCGTCGAACGAGCGGACGACGAGGGCAACCTCGATGCAGTCAGCATCCTGCCGGACCCCAACGTCGGAGCCCTGACCCAGATTTTCCGAGAGTACGCCCCGCCCGATGTGCCGGTCATCATCGAGAACGTTGTCACCGACATCGACACCATCGTCCGCCAGATCCGCTTCACCGGCTGGGCCCAGACGCAGAACGGCGACCGGACTGTCCGCCGCGAGGTCAGGCTGACCCTGAAGAAGTACGGTCTACCGTCGGCAGGCGAGCTTTTCGACCGGGCATATGCGTACATCAGGGAGAACTATTAGGTCTCATGGGCTTCTAGCCGGGTGCATCGCGACGCGCTCGATCCCGACGAGCTGTCGGCCGTCGGCACGCACGACGAAAGTGGCGCGCTGATCAGGATGCCTGGGTGAGGGCAGCTGCGGCCCTGCCGGCGGAAGGACCACCGACGCTTGAGATTGACGTGGTGCGTCCGGCTGCTGGTGCCATCTCCAAGTTCCGAGTTATGAACGACGGCAACTATGCCTCCGGCAACATGCTGAATTAGTCGCCATGAGTGTGTATATGCGCAGATCGCACTTATACACAAGGGACAAGTGAGCTTGCCGCCAGCGCAGACGGCATGTCTTATGTCGCCGAGATGATGACGTATCGACGGGGGAGTTGCCGAAGGACGCTCAGCGCCGTGCGTCAACGAATCCTTGCAGGCTCGAACTAGTCGCGACCAGGCATCTAAATAGGTTGACACCCACCTGACGCGGCCGGATATCCTGTATGTCCGTGGAAACCAGCGATGGCCGCGTCGTCTACCTCGACATCAACCATTGGTATGCCCTGGGTCGCGCTCGGGCTGGTCATCCTGATAAGCCTGAGCACGTCGATATCCTGCGAACACTGACGGAGCAAGTCGATGCCGGGCGACTCATGGCCCCTTTGTCGGCCACGCACTACATGGAGCTGGCCGAAAACCCTCGTGATCGGCATCGACGAGAAGCGGCCGACACCATGATGGAGCTGTCACGCTTCACCTCGATGGTCTCAGCTGCCCGGATCATCGATGAGGAGCTAGCCCAGGCGTTGCATCGCCGCTTCGGTCGGCCTGCCTTTCCTATTAAGGTAGAGAAGTTTGGCTATGGCGTGAACTTCGCTCTTACCGGCGAGGAGAAGGCGTTCAGTCTAACTGGCGGCAGTGAAGAGGACCGCCAGAGGCTTGAAGCGAACTTGGGCAAACCCATCAAACAGTGGGAAGCCGAGATTAACATCTTCGCCGAATACCAGCTATTGAAGCAGCCAGAGAATGTCATCCGCGACCGGATACGGGACTACGACCCGTACGCGGCACGGCGAGTGGCCGATGAGGAACTCAGAAGCTTCAATATTCTTGTCGACACGGTGCATACCAATCCGGACGTTGTACCGCGACCGCTCGATGCGATATACGCACGGCAGTTTCTCTTCGAATTTCTGGATAATTACACAAAAGCTCTCGAAAGTGCCGGGTTCACCCGCAATCGTAGGCCCTTCCACGCCAAGGAGGAGCTGGCGTCGTTCCTGGAGTCAATGCCCTCCAGACGAGTGGCGACGATGCTGCAGTTCCACTATCTCAAGGATGTGAACAAGCACTGGAAGATCAATGACCTGCGCGACAACGTTGCGCTCTCTCAGGCAATTCCTTATTGTGACATCGTGCTCACAGACAGCGAGGTCTGGGATGTGGCGGTCAATAGAGCGCATTTGGACAGGGAGTTTGGCACCACGATACTTCGCCGGTTGACCGATCTTCCTAAGCATCTATGAGCTAGCACCAGAGTAGCGGTCCACTGTGACAGAGCGGCCTTCTCACGGTGCGGCGAGTCTTCCCTCGACTCGATCAAGTATCCGCATGAGCAAACTGGCCGTCATAACTGCCTCCGATGCTTCGGTGACATCGTCAAATGAAACTTCTCGGTGCCCGGACGGGTTGCGCAGTACGGCATAGGCTCCACGGAAGAGCATCATGGTGCCTTCGACCTCACCAGGTGGTGCATCGGGATCGGCCAGCGGGCCACCAGTTTTGAAGGCCTTCGTCATCAGGTCGGCACCAATTACTTCGTTACCAAAACCGCCAAGGTGCCGCACTCGCACTTCAATGGCTTTCATCGCAACGAAGATGGCATTCTCGTACTCGCCGAGAAGGAACTGCCGACGGACCTTGTGCTCAAGCTCCGGGTGAAGGTCTTGCTGGATGCGGCTGATGGCGCGGATTTCACCTGGCTTCTTCGCCAGAGCTTCGTGGCCCCAGCGCGTGACGAAGATGGCGGCATCGGCCATGTTCCCGGGTGTACGGGCGATCATGCCTTGGGCGCGAAGCCAGCCAAGTGCTTCGGCGAGAGCGTTCAGAACATTGATGTCGCGGCCGAGAGTTGACTCTCGGGCTTGCTTATACCAGTTGGTATAGTTGTACTCATTCCACTCGCGCATCGCGATCAAGTCAGCGAGGACCTTGAGGCCGAGTTCATCCACCGGCAGTTCGAGGACTTCGCTGGGATCAAGATTGAGCATGACGAAACCTTAGGCCCTGGCCCTAGGTGCGGCTAGCGAATTAGCTACTCTCACATCCTCCAGAAACGCCAGCCACGCCGCACGCGCAAACACCAGCTTCGGCCCCGCCTTGTCCTTCGAGTCGCGGACAGCGAGCTGCTCGCCGAGGTCAGCCACCTCAACGCAGCTGCCGTTGCCACCTGAGTAGTTATTCTTTTTCCAGACCGCTCGGGATAGGTCAAGGTCTGGTAGGCCGGGCTCCGCTCCAGTTGTAGTCATGTCAGCTCCTCTGTCGCCCGAGCGAGCATAGCGCGGGAGGCCTGCGGGCTGAGGCAGCCGCTCTCAGGTAGTCGAGCACTTGTACGCACCTCTGGACGTCGTCGGGATCTTCGAGGAACAAGGAGCATCAGCGTGCGATTCACCGGCTACTCATTCGGTTCTGTACGAGTCGACGACGTAACCTACCATCACGACCCGATCATCGACCGCGGAAATATCCGCAAGCGCAAGAAAGCCGCGTCCAAACGGCTCCGCGGCGCGTACGGGCACACCCCGCTGTCGATCGGCGAGGACGTCCCCTGGCGATGCCGCCGACTGGTGATCGGCACCGGTGCCGGTGGCGCGACAGCCGGCGATGAAGGAGGTCCGCGAAGAGGCCCGCCGTCGCAGAGTCGACCTTGTCATCCTGCCCACGGCAGAGGCGATCGACGTGCTGGCCGGGCCGTAAAGGGCACCAACGCCATCTTGCATGTTACGTGCCGACCCAGCCGGGCGGGCCGCCGTCCGCCTGGCAGCGATATGGGAGACGGCGGTCCGGTACTCGCTCGCAGACCTCACGGCTGAGGCCGGGCGCCGCCTCGGTAGCGGCCAGATAGATATCCTCATCTGCCCCGGGGCGCGACGTGCGGATTGGCCGACGGGGCCGCCGCGCCGGGAGCCCATACTGAACCGGGGGATTCTGCCCCCCGGCGCCCTGCCCTGGTGCCATGCCCGCAGCCGCACTCGATCAGCTGATGCTCGGTCACCATGACCTTCACCGGCAACAGCTCGAACGCCTGGCGGCGCTCCGCCCCCGTGACCCGGCCCGTCCCGCCAAGGCCGCCCCGCACCGGCCGTCCAACGGGCGGGCACTGCGGCAATGATCCCTGGGATACTGGACGAGTGAAGTCCATGGAAGTTCGCGGCGTGTGGTGGTTGCCGCATGCATCGCAAGATAAGCAGGCCGGGACGCTAAGCCTCGACGCTGACCAATGCGCTCTGGTCCTCGATGCTTGCTTCGCCAACCCCGACCCTAACGCCAACGCAGACGGAATCGTGCATTTCACGCGGCTCTTCGACATTATCAGCGAGCGGGTCATCTGGGGGGAATCGACGACGGGCGACCAGCACTACAGCTTGTTGGAATGCACCACGCATCAGGCATTCGCGGGGGTGCAAATGACCGGTCAGCGGCATGTCGCGCGAATGATTCTCAGCGGATATCATGCCACAGATGACGGAGTGAAGTTCGACGTAGCGACCCTTGCTTATCGTCATTTGCTCGACTGGGCAGCGTGGCTGGGTCTTGGGCTAGCCAAGAAAGAAGAGCGTAATGAACTCGTCGGTACCGTGCGCATGGGTACGATCCGTCGCTCAACTCATGAGACCTCTGATGCCATAATTCATCTGGATGAGATACGGCCCTATGAGTATGATGCCCGACATTTGACGATTAGCCAGCAGGCACGAATCGTCCTTCAGCTGAACGAACCTTTGGGCTGGCAGGCGCTGATTGAGAATTACGTCACGCCATTGCATGATCTTGTGTCGTTCGCGACGCTTACTGGCTCGGCCATCGACCAAATCGAGGTTCATCCAGTTGGCGCCCCAGATGATTGTATGGCGCAATTGTCATTTCGATCTGTTGATATGAAGCGGTCCGTGGATGTGACGCGGCTCCATAACGTTGACATGCTTTTTACGCTTGCTGATACCCGGCAATGGCCGGATGTTTTTGCGTCATGGTTTTCGGTGTACCCGGAGTATCGCCGAGTGCTCCAGCAATTGCTTTCCACCGAATATGCGCCATTCGAATGGGCCGAAAACAGGTTTCTGGGGGTCGCTCGTGCAGCCGACGCCCTCGGTGGGAGACTATTTCGACAGCAACCATTCACGCGTGATGAAATCAATCGGGTCGTGGCTGTCCTTCAGGAGGGCGTTGAGTCATGCGACCTGCGCGACTATGCTATACGCGTTGTTCGCGGAGGCAACTATTATCCGCAAAGAGACAAGCTTCGCTTCCTGGTTGAAAATGTTAGCGGTGTTGGGGAAGACGTTCTCAGCTCTGCGCCCACGTTCATTGAGGATGTCAAAGCGGTGCGCGATGGTCTCACGCATCCGAGTCCTGCCGGAAACCCAGGCATCGAGCGCAGATTCTGGCTTGAGCAAGCGCTTAGGTGGGTGCTACGTGCGTCCTTGCTGAAAGTGCTTGGAGTTAGCGAGGATGAGGTCACAAGGCTAGTGCGACGTAACCGAAACTACCAGGCAGCCATGAGCGAACTGGCTCGTACGACCTGATACCTCTCGGATTGCTGTCATGGCCACTGAGCCCGCGGGCATGTCTGGCGTGCGGGGCCGACTAGCCAGTTGACGCCGGTGCTGGGCAAGCACCCGTGGGTGCATGCCCTGGTGTGGGAGAGCGGGTTCCTGGCGGACCCCGGCGGGCTTGAGGATCTGGCTCCCGGGTGCGGGCTCGGAACACGGACCACTGGGTGCCGGTCCAGTGCAGGATCAGGCTTCGCTGCCCAGCGGCCCTGGTGCAGGAGCCAACCGCCCAGACGCCGGCCGCCGTGGCCGCGCTCACCCCGTCCAGCTCGCTGACCGCACCCGGGCCCGGACTGCCGGCCCGTGCCCAGCTGGTGCCGTCCCAGGGCAGGATCAGCTCCTCGCCCTGCGCACTGCCCGCACGTCGCGGTCTGGCACTGGCTGGACGCCAGTGAGAATGGTCCGCTTCCGCCCAGCCCGGCGCCTACGGCCTGAGCGCTGGCGAGCCGCAAATACCCATCAACTAGTACCAGTGTGAGTCCACGTGCCAGACCAAGTAGGTCTCTGAGTTGGTGGGGGCTGGTGGCGCTGGCTTCGCGGGTGAATCCGCCGCGCTCTTTCCCCCTGTGCGAGTTGTCTCAGGGCTCAGATGGATCCGTTTTGCCGGGTTCGGCCAGGCTGTCCATGTAGGTGAGGACGGTTGCGGTGAGGTCGCCGACGAAGTGCGGGAGGAAGGCGGTGGCGGTTTCGTCGAGGTGCAGGAGCCCGAGTGCGTGGGCGAGGCCTTCGCTGATGCGGGCTTCGCGGGTGACGTTATCGTCGGCGAGGCCTGAGCCGTTGGCGTAAGCCTGCAGCTCGCTGACGATGCCGTAGATCTCCGGGAAGTGCTTCCAGTCGCCGGAGTGGCGGATGGCGGATCCGCCGACTGCGCCGAGTGGTACTAGCGCGCGGCTGAGGTGGGCGTCGGAGTACCGGGTAAATGTCCCGGTCCCGGATTCGCCTGCTATGGCCGCCGCGAGCAGGCCGGTGCAGCCGTCGGCGAGCCGGACCGGGCCGCGCCGCGCCCACGCATGCGCCGGCTTATTGCGGAGTCGGGCGGCCGGGTAGGCGTGCCGGAGCAGCGCGAAGCTGCTGGCGTGGTTGAAGAAGTGGGAGAGCGGCGCGTAGTACTTGCGATACAGGCTGATGGCATCGCTGGAGCCGTGCTTTGACTCGAGTTGCTCTGCCATGGCTTTGATCGATCGGGGACGCGCGCCGGTGTCGAGCGCATCCGCTGCGGCCTTGATCGTGGCCTCGGACACCAGCCCGGCACTGGCGAGGAAGGCAAGTATCCGCGGCGCCGCTGCAGCATCTCCGCCTCCAAGCTCTCTGGCCGCGTCCGGGTTGCGGAGACCCCACAGGCCGGTGATGCACACCTCGAGCGCGGAGCGGGCGAGTACGGCGGAGGCTTCCCGCTGGCGCAGGATGACGGCATGGCGTACCTGCTCTTGCAGCCACAGGAGGCGCAGCAGGGCCAGTTGAGCGACATCGGCCCCGGTTGCCTTCCTCTCCGGCCACGGGTCGCAGGTGATGAGCCTGCGAGCAGCGCGGCGAACCCGGGCTCGCCGCAGCAGGTCTGGGCAGGGCAGCAGGCAGCGCAGGAACATCCATGCGAGCTGCCGGACGGCGGAGAGCATGTTTCAGCTAGGCTGCGGACGGCTGGCGCACCACGCCTGCCAGGCGGCGGTCTGCTCTGGCGTTGCCTCGATGCGCTCTCCCCGTCGCCAGGCAGCAGCCAGATACCACCGGTGCTCGGAGTGGTATCTGCCGTAGGTATCACGGCCGCCGTGGATGACGGATATCACCTTGGCCGGGCTGCCCGCTGCGCGCCAGGCCTCAGTTCCGGCCCTGCCCCGGCTCACGGACAGGTCGTACTGCTGGCCGGTGTGGCGCATCTGCTGGTGCTGCTCGCGCATATTGAGCGCGGCGCAGGCGATGCAGCGACCGTCGCAGTACATGCCGCTGCCGCAGTCCGGGCAGGTGGTGCCGCTCATATCAGCCGCGGCGGCGCAGGGTCGCGGGCACGCCTTGTGTGAGCGCAAGGTCCCGGCTCACGGTCACCAGCTGCAGGTCACAGCCGAGTGCGTCGGCGAAGCGCTGCAGCGTGGCCACGCTCAGGCTCGCGTAGCCGACCTCGGCCTGGGAACCTGCGGGCGGTGTGCAGCCAAGGCGCCCGGCTAGCTCCCGCTGGGTGATACCTGCCCGCTCGCGGGCCGGGTGGAGCAGGATCCCTGTCTTCCTGGTCGCGTCGGCCGGAGGGCATGGGCTCGACATAAGCCCGAACTTATCAGGCTTTGCGTCTTCTGAACGCACGGCGCCACGGACCGAGGCGCCCAGGGACAGCCGCTCGCCGCGAGGTTGGCGCTGCGTTGGATCTGCTGGCGAAGCCATCGGATGCAGGCCCCAGCGGTCTCACAGCCGCCGCCGGAATGCTCACCGCGCTATGTGGCGCCCGCGATGTCGACACGCACGGGCACAAGCAGGAGCAGCTCACCGCCCGGCACGCCGATGCCCTCACCTGCGCCATCACCAGCGCGGCCCCGATGGCGAGGCAGCCAGGAGCAACTACCACTTGGCTGTCATATCAATCAGGTGATTAGAACTTTGGCGCATATATCAGATGCCGGGTGTTGGGTGATCGAATCTGCGGGAAGAGTGCGCAGTGCGAGTAGGAGCATGCCGGGGGTGTAGCCCAGAAGCTCGAGCATCGCCTGTTCGTCCGCAGCGCTGGGCAAGGCTGAACTGTCCCGGACGTGCCAGAAGCCAATGTGGCTGACGAGCCCGTCGCTGCTGCGGCTGCGCTTGAGCACGTACTCACGGGTCTCAGGGACGTCGAGCAGACGACTCTGACAGTGCGTCGTGCGTTCGGCCGCAACTGCGCAGGTACGCAGTGGGCTGATGTATGCACTTTGCCGGTGATCGACTTGTCGGCTTGACGCCTTGCCCGTGCGCCGACGGCACTGGGCATCAGGTAGTGCGCTGCGGGGCCGCGGGCTGCCGCGAGGCTGGCACGACCCTCCGCACGCCGCAGGCGCCGACCAGCGCGGCTCCGCTGGCGGGGAAGCCCGCGGCGGCCCGCCCGAGGCCTGGCACCCGGTCAGCTGACGCCTAGCTCCCCGACCGACATAATCTCCATACGGCCTCTCCTCGGCAGCACCAGCGTCCCAGCGCCCACCCGTACACGTGCTCGGCAGATCCTGGTTACCGGTGGGTGAGAGCAACCTCAGCCGGCGCCAGCTCAGGTGTCATGATGTGCCGGGAAATCCGTCTGCACACGCCCAGTGTCACCTGCTCCCGCCCTGTCCCGGTGACAACTGGGTGACAAATGATCTTCCAGGCCCCTGCTGTTTAGACCAAACATGCCTCTTACCTGCGGATCTGGGTGGAGCTGAGGGGATTTGAACCCCTGACCCCCTCGATGCGAACGAAGTGGCCACCAGTTCATACGCGTGCCTGACCGTGCCGCCGGATGCGCCCAGATGTCGGCGGGTGCTGTCATGGCCATGCCGGCGTTCGTCGGCAGGCTGGTCACCGCGGCCAGCCGACGTGGCTGCCGGGCGGTCACCGGAATTGCCCGTCCTTGGCTGAGTGTTGCACAGGAGGTACAGTAGATGTATCACCTGCGCAACACTCCGGAGAGGGTCATGGCCGATTCGACGATGCTTGACGTGAGCATGCATGAGCGCCGCCGGGCGCGCCGGATGGAGGACCCGGAGTACCGGCTGGCGTATGAGCGCGTCGCGCGCGAGCTGGCCCAGACCGATGCGGTGATCCGCGATCTGGACTCGCTGCGGGTCGACCTGGGCATCTCCAAAGCCGAGCTTGCCCGGCGCGCCAGCCGCAACGCGTCCAGCGTCCGGCGCCTGTTCACGGCGAGCCACGTGCGCCCGGAGTTCCCGCTGATCGCCGCGCTCGCCGACGCGCTGGGAGCCGACCTGCGCGTCGTCCGCAGGACGGACACGCGGCCAGCGGTGCGTGACGGCAGCGCGAAGGCGCGCGCCGCAGCTATCTCCTAGGCTCCGGAGGCTACGGTCGGTGCCATGCCTCCACGGCGCGCTGCCCGCGGCGCATCCAGCCCGGCTCATGGCGAGCAGCTGCCCTGGGCCGTCATCTACTACCAGGCACCGGACGGAACGATGCCCGCACTGGCGTTCCTCGACGACTGCCCCGGCAAGATCGACGCTGAGTTCATCGCGGTGCTGGACGCGGTCGCCGCGGCGCCGCCACCCCGGTTCTCCGGAGGCGGCAAGTGGGAGGCCATGCACGGCGACATGGGCAGCTGGTATGAGATCCGGCTCACCGGACCCGGGCGCGAGCAGTTCCGGCTCTTCTGCCTGCTGGAGAACGGCACCGCCGGCGAGCTAGCCAGACGAGGCTTACCACGGCCCGCCATCGCGGTCATGACCGGCATGCGCAAGCCCTGGCGCACCACGTTCTCCGACCGCGACTACCAGCGAGTGCGGGAACTCGGCGACGAGCACCGGAAGAATCACCCGCGCCGGATAGCAACGTAGCGCAGGGTTTCCGCGAGCAGCATCCCACCCTTCGCTTATGACAAGACGCTCCCGCGACTCGCCCGAGGACAATGCTGCGTGCGCGTTGCATGCCCGGCCATGGCGCGGCGCTGGTCGGAGAACGGCCCGGTCAACAGCAGGCTGCCGCGATCGTGGAACTCGGCCCGGC
>JGI12269J14319_10002128_pt1 | contig 19295 bp, 20 predicted proteins | sample PeaSoiSIISIP2007_FD_14319 | JGI IMG/M metagenome (IMG submission 14319)
CCCGCCGATTGGGCAAATGGCCGGAGCGGCGGGCTCTGTCGGCGCGCAAAGAGCCGCTGATCACGGAACCGTGATCGCGGCCGCGCAACCTATGGCCGCGATCGACGTATAGGCGATCGGATGACCTCGGTGCTGGGGGCGCGCCTTGTCCTTAACCGAGAGGGTCTAATGCGTTTCGCTCCCCTCCTACCGATCGCGGCCCTGGCGGCTCTTGCCGCGGGCGCCGCCGCCGCGCAGACTTCGACGTCGGGCGGCATGAACGATCAATCGACGCCGACCGCCCCCTCAGCCGCACAGGCTGCGACGCCCGCATCCGCCAGCATCGGCGCCGGCGGCGTCACGTCGTCGCCGACCCCGGCGGACGACGCCTACAAGCTGAAAGCCGGCGATCCGACCGTCGTGAGCAACAACCCGATCCCCGACACGCCCGCCAACCGCCGTCTGTACGGCGGGCCGATGAGCAATGGGGGCCGGCACACCGCGGCCTCGGGCGACTGAACAAAGGCGCCGCGACGTCTGGTCGCGGCGCGGCGGTTGAGTGTGCTTGATGCGCGAGCCGGCGGCCCCTATGGTCCGCCGGCTTTTTTCCGCCCCACACAAGAACCGACCCAAAACGGCCTTCTTACAAATGACACAAGGCGGCTGGATAACGCGGGCGCGGCTCTGGACCAGACGAGGACCCCGAACACCTATGATGCACCGACTGATGTTGGCGGGCGCCTTCGCGCTCGTGCTCGCTGCGCCCGCGTTGGCCCAGGACGCCCAGCCGGCAGCGCCGGCCGCACCGCCGCCGCCCGCCGCCGCCGCGCCGGCGGCGCCATCGATCCAGTTGACGCCCAGTGGCGACATCATCGGCACGCTGAAGGCCTCCGGCCAGTTCACCATCCTGCTCAAAGCGCTGGATGCGGCCAACCTGACGGCCTTCCTGCAGGGCGCGGGCCCCTACACGCTGCTCGCGCCGACCGACGACGCATTCAAAGCGTTGCCGGCCGGCCAGCTCGACAGCCTGATGCAGCCGGCCAATGCCGCGCAGTTGCAGGCTCTGCTCGCCTACCACATCATCGCCGTCGGCGTGCCGCCCTCGAAGGTGCAAGGAACCAAGGGCCCGATCCCGACCGCGGCCGGGCCGGACGTGCAGATCGACGGCAGCGCGACGCCATTCAAGGCCAACGACGCCGACATCGTGGGTCAGGCGACGGTCTCGAACGGCGACGTCTATGTGGTCGACAAGGTCCTGATGCCGCAAGCGGCTGCTTCCGCGGCCTCTTCGGCGGCGCCCGCCGCCGCGGCGACGCAGTAGGCCACAAGCGCGAAGCTTGAAGGCAAAGCCGGCGAACCCTATGGTCCGCCGGCTTTTTCGCGCCCGCGCAACCCCCGCATGACCAGCCGCACGCCTTTATCCTTCCAGGACATCATCCTGGCGCTGCACGCCTATTGGAGTCGGCAGGGCTGCGTGATCCTGCAGCCCTACGACGTCGAGGTGGGGGCGGGGACCCTGCACCCGATGACGGTCCTGAGAGCGCTCGGGCCGAAGCCCTGGCGCATCGCCTACGTGCAGCCGTCCAGGCGGCCGGCGGACGCGCGCTTTGGTGAGAACCCCAACCGCTATCAGCACTACTACCAGTACCAGGTGATGCTGAAGCCCAATCCGCCCGACATGCAGGCCCTTTATCTGGGCTCGCTTGAGGCGATCGGCATCGATCTATCGCTGCACGACGTGCGCTTCGTGGAGGACGATTGGGAGAATCCCACCGTGGGCGCCTGGGGCCTCGGCTGGGAGGTGTGGTGCGACGGCATGGAGATCAGCCAGTACACCTATTTCCAGCAGGTCGGCGGACTGGACGTCGACCCGGTGGCGGGTGAGCTGACCTACGGGCTCGAGCGGCTGGCGATGTATGTTCAGGGCGTCGAGGATTTCCGCGACATCGCCTTCAACGACCCGCGCAGCGCGGACTTCAAGACCTACGGCGAGGTCTTTCTGGAAAGCGAGCGGGAGTTCTCCGCCTTCGACTTCGAAGCGGCGAACGTCGATATGCTGAAGCGCCAGTTCGAGGACATGGAACGCGAAGTGCCGCGTCTGCTGAAGTGCCGCGGCCGGCAGGGCCAGCCGCTCGTGCTGCCGGCCTATGACTATGTGCTCAAAGCCTCGCACCTTTTCAACCTGATGGACGCGCGCGGCGCGATCGCGGTCGCCGAGCGGCAGAGCTACATCGGGCGCATCCGCGACCTGTGCAAAGCCTGCGCGGAAGCCTGGCTGACGATTGAGGGCGAGAACGCGGCCGCCCCCGCGCTCGGCGCCTGATGCCCCAGCTTCTGCTTGAGCTCTTCTCCGAGGAGATTCCCGCGCGCATGCAGGGCGGGGCCGCGCGCGACCTCGAACGCATGGCCGGCGAGCGGCTCTCCGCGGCAGGCCTTGCGCCGGAATCCATGCGCGCGTTCGCTGGACCGCGGCGCCTGACGCTCGTCGTCGAGGGCCTACCCGCCGCCCAGCCCGACCGCAGCGAGGAGCGCAAGGGCCCGCGGCTCGGCGCCCCAGACGCAGCGATCGACGGCTTCCTGCGTTCCACCGCCCTGACGCGCGAGCGCCTGGTCGAGCACGATGGAGCCTACTTCGCCCTGATCGAGACCAAGGGGCGGCCGACCGCGGCGATCATCGCCGAGATGGTCCCGGAGATCGTACGCCAGTTCCCGTGGCCGAAGTCGATGAAGTGGGGGAACGGCCAAGTGCGCTGGGTCAGGCCGCTGAAGCGGATCCTCTGCGTCTTCGACGGCGCCGTCGTCCCGTTCAACGTCGAGGAGGTGAAGAGCGGGGAACTGAGCGAGGGCCATCGCTTCATGGGCTCGAAGCAGCCGTTCGTGGCGCGAACCTTCGACGCCTACGCGCAGGCGCTGGCGGCCAATTTCGTCGTCCTGGAGACCGAGGTGCGCAAAGCCCGCATCCTCGCCGGCGCACGCACGCTCGCCGCGGCGCGGGGGCTCGAACTGGTCGATGACGAGGGCCTCCTGGACGAAGTCGCGGGCCTGGCCGAATGGCCGGTCGCGCTCATGGGCGACATGGACGAGAGCTTCCTCGACTTGCCCGACGAGGTGATCCGCACCTCCATGCGCACACACCAACGCTACTTCGCGGTGCGCAATCCGCTGGGCGATGGCCTCGCGCCGCATTTCATTTCGATCGCCAATATCGAAGCCAGCGACGGCGGCGCCGCTATCGCCGCCGGCAATGCACGGGTGCTTTCCGCCCGCCTGAACGACGCCCGCTTCTTCTGGGACGAGGACCGCAAGGTCCCGCTGGCCGAGCGGCTGGAGCGCCTCAAGGGCGTCACTTTCCACGCCAAGCTCGGCACGATGTACGAACGCGTGGAGCGGATCGAGGCGCTCGCGCGCGAACTCGGCCCGCTCGTCGGCGCCGACCCGGACCTCGCCGCGCAAGCCGCGCATCTCTGCAAGGCCGACCTCGCCACCGGCATGGTCGGCGAATTCCCCGAGCTGCAGGGGATCATGGGCGGCTACTACGCCCGCGAGGAGGGCCTGCCGGGCGCCGTCGCCGAGGCCATCCGCGACCACTACAAGCCGCAGGGCCCAAGCGACGATGCGCCGACCGCGCCGGTGTCAGCTGCGGTGGCGCTGGTCGATAAGCTAGACACACTGGCCAGCTTTTTCGCGATCGACGAGAAGCCGACCGGTTCGCGAGACCCTTTCGCCTTGCGGCGAGCGGCGCTCGGGGTGATCCGCATCGTCCTTGCCAATGGACTTCGCCTGCCGTTGCGCGCGCGGTTCAAGCGGGCCATCGCCGACGATCTCGTCGGCTTCTTCGCTGACCGGCTGAAGGTTGCGCTGCGCGAGCAGGGGAAGCGCCATGACCTGGTGGACGCTGTGTTCGCGCTTGGCGACGACGACCTCCTGCGCGTCGTGACCCGGGTCGACGCGCTGGACATCCTGCTGACCAGCAAGGATGGCGCGAACCTGCTGGGCGGCTACAAGCGGGCCAGCAACATCCTTAGGGCCGAGGAGAAGAAAGGACCGCTGCCCTCGGGCGTTGCCGAGCGGGCGGCCGACGCTCCGCCCGAAGAGACGGCGCTGATCAACGCGCTGGCCTCGATCGCGCCGCGGGTTGAGGCGGATCTCGCCAAGGAGGATTTCACCGCGGCCATGCGGGCGCTGGCCGGCCTGCGGGCGCCGGTCGACGCCTTTTTCGACCATGTGCTAGTGAACGACCCGGATGCTGCAACGCGGGAGAACCGATTGTCGTTGTTGATCCAGGTGCGCGATCTGATGGGCGAGGTCGCCGATTTCTCGCAAGTCGCGGGATAGGAACGAGGATGGCGGCCGACGGCGCGGCAAGGATGAATTGGGTTTACGCCTTTGGCGGCGGCCAGGCCGACGGCAACGCTTCGATGAAGGATCTGCTCGGCGGCAAGGGCGCGAACCTTGCCGAGATGAGCGCACTCGGCCTGCCCGTGCCGCCCGGCTTCACGATCACGACCGAAGCCTGCACCCACTTCTACGCCAACGAGCGCAGCTACCCGCCGTCGCTCGCCGAGGAGGTGACGCAGGCCATGGCGCGCCTGGAACAGCTGATCGGCAAGCGCTTCGGGGATGCTGACAATCCGCTCCTGGTCTCCGTGCGCTCGGGCGCGCGCACGTCGATGCCGGGCATGATGGACACGGTGCTGAACCTCGGCCTGAACGATCGCACGGTCGATGGCCTGGCCAAGCTCTCGGGCGACCGCCGTTTTGCGCTCGATAGCTATCGGCGCTTTATCCAAATGTACTCGAACGTGGTGCTTGGCCTCGACCACCACATGTTCGAGGAGATCCTCGACGACCACAAGGACCGGCTGGCCGTCACCCTGGATACCGCCTTGGACGCGGACGCCTGGACCGCCGTCGTCGCCGACTATAAGCAGGCGGTCGAAACCGAACGCGGCGCGCCGTTCCCGCAGGATCCGCACGAGCAGCTCTGGGGCGCGATTGACGCGGTCTTCTCCAGTTGGATGAACGAGCGGGCGAAGTTCTATCGCCGCATGCACGACATCCCGGAGGCCTGGGGCACCGCAGTCAACGTGCAGTCGATGGTGTTCGGCAACATGGGCGAGACCTCGGCCACCGGCGTCGCCTTCACCCGCAACCCATCGACGGGCGAGGCCAGGCTCTACGGCGAGTTCCTGGTCAACGCCCAGGGCGAGGACGTGGTGGCGGGCATCCGTACGCCGCAGGCTCTCACCAAAGCCGGCCGCGAGGAGATGGGGGAGAAGGCGGCCTCGATGGAAGAGGCCATGCCCGAGGTGTTCGGCCAGTTCCGCGGGGTCGTCGAACAGCTCGAGCGCCACTACCGCGACATGCAGGACATCGAGTTCACGGTGGAGCAGGGCGCGCTCTACATGCTGCAGACGCGCAGCGGCAAACGGACGGCCAAGGCGGCGCTGAAGATCGCCGTCGAGATGGCCGCCGAGGGCGTGATCAGCCAGAACGAGGCGGTGGCGCGGATCGATCCGGCGTCGCTCGACCAGCTGCTGCATCCGACGATCGATCCGGACGCGCCGCGCGAGATCATCGCGACAGGGCTGCCGGCCTCGCCCGGCGCCGCCACCGGCAAGGCAGTGTTCGACTCCGGCGAGGCCGAGCGGTTGGGCCAGGCCGGCGAGGCGGTGATCCTGGTGCGCGAGGAGACGAGCCCGGAAGACATCCACGGGATGCACGCGGCGCGCGGCATCGTGACCGCCCGCGGCGGCATGACCAGCCACGCGGCCGTGGTCGCTCGCGGCATGGGTCGTCCTTGCGTCTCGGGCGTCGGCGAGCTCCTCATCGACGCCAAGGGCCGGACCTTCAGCGCCCGCGGGCGCACCATCCGCGCCGGCGACATCATCACGATCGACGGCTCGAGCGGCGAGATCCTGGCCGGCGCGGTCCAGATGGTCGAGCCGGAGTTGACCGGAGACTTCGCGACGCTAATGGGCTGGGCCGACCAGGTCCGGCGCTTGCGCGTGCGCGCCAACGCCGAGACGGCGCTCGCCGCCAGGACCGCGCGCCGGTTTGGGGCGGAGGGGATTGGCCTCGTACGCACCGAGCACATGTTCTTTGACGCCGAGCGTATCGCCGCCGTGCGCGAGATGATCCTGGCCGACGACGAGGCCGGCCGCGGGCCGCCGCTGGCGCGTATGCTGGAGATGCAGCGCTCGGATCTCGTCGAGATCTTCGGCATCATGCACGGCCTGCCGGTCACCATCCGACTGCTCGACCCGCCGCTGCACGAGTTCCTGCCGCATAGCCGCGAGGACGTCGAAGCGGTGGCGAAGGCGACCGGCCTCGACGCGGGCAAGCTGATGCAGCGGGCGCGCGATCTCGCCGAGACCAACCCCATGCTCGGACACCGTGGCTGCCGGCTGGGCGTCTCGTATCCCGAGATCTACGAGATGCAGGTCCGCGCAATCATCGAGGCGGCTCTGGCAGTCACGGCCTCGGGCGCGCCGGCCCCGATCGTCGAGATCATGCATCCGCTCATCGCCAAGGGCGAAGAGATGCGATTTCTCCGTATACTGACGGATCGCGTCGCACGGCACGTGATGGAGGAGCAAGGCCGAGAGGTCGCCTACAGCGTCGGCGCCATGGTCGAGCTGCCGCGGGCGGCGCTCTGCGCCGGCGAGCTGGCCGAGACGGCCGAGTTCTTCTCGTTCGGCACCAATGACTTGACGCAGACTACCTTCGGGATCAGCCGCGACGATTCAGCCCGCTTCCTGGGCGCCTATATGGACAAGGCGATCTTCGAGAAAGACCCCTTCGTCAGCCTGGACATCGACGGCGTTGGCGAGCTGATCCGGATCGCCGCCGAGCGCGGGAGGGCGGTGCGGCCTGACATCAAGCTCGGGATCTGCGGCGAGCACGGTGGCGATCCCGCATCGATCGCCTTCTGCGAGGAGGTGGGGTTGGACTATGTGTCCTGCTCGCCCTATCGAACGCCGATCGCGCGCTTGGCGGCCGCGCAGGCCGCGCTGGCCAGGCGGACTTGAGAGGGATCCATCACCGCGTGAGCGACCCGACGCTTGAGGCGCACGAGCACACCGAACACGCCGAGCACGCCGCGCACGAGCGAGATCCATTCACGTCCATGGTGTCCATCACCATCGCCGTTCTGGCCGTTGTCGCCGCGGTCGCCTCCAGTCTGGAGACCTTCGAAAGCGGCAGCGCGATCATTGCGGCGAACCAGGCGGTGCTGGCGCAGGAGCGCGCGACCGATCAGTGGAACTTCTACGAGGCCAAGAGCCTGAAGAAGAACCTCTATTCGATCGCCGCCGACCAGGGCGGCGCGCGTGGCGACGACTACCGCAAGAAGGCCAAGACAGAGGGCGACGGCCAGGATCAGGCGCAGGCCGACGCGAAGAGCCTCGAGCACGCCCGCGACCAGGCGCTGGCGCTCAGCGAGGCGCACGAGGCGCGCCATCACCACCTGTCGATCGCGGCCACGCTGCTCGAGATGGGCATCGCCGTCTCCACGATCGCGATCATCACCAAGCGTCGCTGGCCGTGGATCGGCTCGGGCCTGCTTGGCGGGGCGGGCGTGATCGTGGCGGCGCTGGCGTACCTTAGCTAGCCGCCGACGCCTCCATCGCCGACGTTGCCGTCGCGCCACGCCGCCCACATTCCGGCCGCATCGCCGACCCGAAGCGGACACCTGCGCGTTTCAGGGTCGCTGTCGGCTGGGAGGGCGAGAACGAAGTCTCTCATCTCTTGGAGTAAAACCTCATGAAATCACTGCTTTTCGCGGCGGCCGCGGTGGCCGCCTTGATCGCCGCCGCGCCGGCGCTCGCGCAATCGACCGGCGCGTACGGAACAGTCGGCGGCGAGGACCTCAACAGCGACTCGGCGAATGGCGGCGCCATCACCGGGCGCCTGGGCTACCGCTTCATCCCATACGTCGGCGTCGAGGGGGACTTGTCGGCCGGAGTGGGCGATGACCACATCAATGTCGCCGGCGCGCGCACCGGCGTGCACGTGAACGACCAGTACGCCGGCTACGCGGTGGGTTTCCTGCCGGTCATGCCGAATGCCGATCTCCTGGCGCGGATCGGCTACGGCGCGACCGACCTCAACCTTTCGAAGCCGGGCCACAGCTTCCACGACTCTGTGACCAGCTGGAATGCCGGCGTCGGCGGCCAGTATTTCTTCGGCGCCAAGGACGGGATTCGCGCCGACTACACCCGCGAGACCGCCGACCGGTCGGACCTTGACGCCAACGTCTGGTCGCTGGCCTACGTCCGCAAGTTCTAGACTTCGGGGCCCTCTCTTCCCTGTGCGGGGAGAGGGCTTCCGCTACCGCGGGAGCGCCAGCCCCGGAGCCGGCCCCTCCAGCAGGCGTTCGCGGCGGAAGCGGAACAGCTCCGCCGGCCGCCCGCCGGTTTCGGCGTGCCAGCGGCCGAGCCCTTCGACCAGATCGGTGCGTTCGAGGCCGCGGCGAAAGTTCTGCTTGTGCAGGGCGACCCCGGCGACCGCCTCCACCGTTCGCTGAAGCTGCGAAAGCGTGAACTCGGGCGGCGTGAGCTGGAAGGCGACCGGCCGGTATCTGAGCTTGCCGCGCAGCCGGCCGAGTCCAGTGGCGAGGATGCGCCGGTGATCGGAGAGCATCGGCTCGCCTAGCGCCGCGTCGAACGCTTCCGGCTCCGTCGCTGCACGGGAGCGGTCGCGCTGGGCCTCGGGCGCCAGTCCGGCTTCGTACAGCAGCTCATAGCGCTCCAACACCCGCTCCTCGTTCCAGGGCGCGCCGTCGAGGCCGAACAGCAGCCGCGCCCGAGCGCGGCGCTCGTCCGACCCGGCCCACTTCGCCAGCCGGGGCGCGATCACCTCGTCGATCACCTGCGGGCGGCCTTTCCGCCAATCCTCCCAGGGGAAGAAGCGCGTGTAGGGCGTCCAGACGGTGTCGGGCGCTAGCGACTCCACCGCCTTCGGCGTCAGGGCCAGGTAGCCGACCGAGATCACCCGCGCCTCGCCCGCGCCGACGTCGGCCCTGGGCGCGTCGCGCCCGCGATCGCCGAACGTGTAGAGCTGTTCGACGTAGCCCAGCTCGAACCGGGTCTGCTCGGTCACGAACGCGCGCATGGCGAGCTCGAATGTGCGGTGTGCGTCGGGGTCGAATGGGCCGAAGGGCAGGCCGAGCAGTCGCGACGCCTCGCCGGTCCGCGGGTCGTGTGTGCGGACGGTCAGGACCACCGCGTCGCGGTCGCGCACTGCGACCACCACTGCAGAGAGACCGATAACGACGGTGGTCATCGCGGCGACGCGAACACGGCGAAGTCGGACGGCAGCTCGACCGGCCGCTTGGGCGCCTCGAGGTCGTCGCCGCCCATCGCTTCGACGGCGGCGATCAGTCGGCCCTGACGGTCGAGAAGCGAGTCGGCGATCGCGGTGATGCGCCGGTTCGGGAACACATGCGGCGCGCGCCGCCGCAACGTCATCGCGATGAGGCGTTCATCGACGTCCGGATTGCGCGCGCAGGCGATCGCGAGCGCAGAGGCGGACGAGCGGCTCACGCCTGCGAAGCAGTGCACGACCATCGGCGCGCTCCGATCCCAACCCTCGCCGAAGGCAATCACGCGTTGGACCGCCGACTCGTCCGGGACGATGAGGCCTGGGACAGGCTCGTGGATGTCGTCGAGGGTCAGCCGGAGGTGGCGCTCAGGCGCGACGCCCACCAGCGGCTCGATCATCAGGTCCGGGCTGAGCAGCGTGAGCACGTGCGACGGCCGCCGCTCGGCGATCACGTCGGCAAGGCTGGAGAGCGAACAGACGATCAGCGTCATGGCTACTCCGTATCGAACGCCTGCTCGGCGCGCGCAAATCCCGCCGCGTCGGAGAGGACGTGGAAACGGCCGACATAGTGGGTCTGCGCCTCGGTCGGACTCATTGGCTCAAGCGTCAGGAGATGACCCTTGGGCGGGCGCCCGAAGAAGGCGAGCGCCTCGTCGCGCGTGAAGCCGGCCAGTTGCGTCGCCTCGAAGAAGGCGCTGGCGCGGTCGGCTTGCTTGATCAGCGCCTTCACCCGCGCCGGCAGGTGCGCCGGCAAGCCGAAGCGGAGCNGGACCGCAGTCTCCAGCCGCTCCTCGAACGCCCTGTAGTTGAGGCCGAGCGCCGCCTTGAACGGCGAGATCATGTCGCCGATCACATACTCGGGCGCATCGTGGAGCAGCGCCGCCAGTCGCCAGCGCGGGGCGAGGCCAGGCTCGATGAGCGCGGCGATCTCTTCGACCACCAGCGAATGATGCGCCACCGAGAAACCGTGCTCGCCGGTCGTCTGACCGTTCCAGCGGGCCACGCGCGCCAGCCCATGGGCGATATCCTCGATCTCGATATCGAGCGGCGAGGGGTCGAGCAGGTCGAGCCGCCGGCCGGACAGCATGCGCTGCCAGGCTCGCGGGATCGGCTGGGCGCGCGCGGCGCGGGGCGGCCCTTTCGGCACCGTTCGCTTTCCCTTGCTGTGGACCGGCCTCAATTTGATCTATCGTAATTCCAACGCCGCGGAATTGACGTCAAGAAAGCCTTAGGAGCGCGAGGACGATGGCGGGCTTGAGCATGAGCTGGGCGAGGATCATGGCGCCCGTCGCCGGCGGTGACGCCGATCCTGGCGTGCTCGCCGCCGCCGAGGCCGTGGCCGCTCCGTTCGAGGCCGAATTGGCCTGTGTCTACGCTCCGGCCGACGTCGCCGACCTGATGCCCTGGATGGGCGAGGGTTTCATGGGCGGCGTGCAGGTGACCGCCGTGCAGAGCTTGAAGGACGCCGCGGCCGAGGGCGAGAGGTCTGCTCGCGCGGCCTGCGAGGCCGCTGCCTACGGCAAGAAGTCGTTCACGGCCTTGGCGTCGCCCGTGTGGTCGGCGCTGTCGATGGAGGGCCGGCTGTCGGATGTGGTGCTGTTCGATGATGCGACGGCCAAAGGCAAGGGCCCGTTGGCCGAGAGCTTCCAACAGATTGTGGCTGACGAGCAGCGGCCGACGATCGTCGCCCGCCCCGGCCTCAGCGTCGGCGGCGTGCTCGCCGTCGCCTGGGATGGCGGCAAGGAGGCGAGCCGCGCCGCACGCACGGCGCTGCCGTTGTTGCAGCGCGCCTCGCGCGTCGTGATCCTGGCCGCGCCGGCCTCTTCGGCGCGCTACTTCGATCCTGCCCGCCTGCAGTCGTTCTTCCAGGTGCGTGGTATCGCTTCCGACCTGCAGACCCTGACCGAGCCTGGCGATCCAGGGCAGGCGCTGATGCGCGCGGCCAAGCAGGCCGGCGCCAACCTGCTCGTCGCCGGCGCCTTCGGGCACCCCCGGCTGCAGGAGTATATCTTTGGCGGTACGACCCGCGCCTTCTTGAACGCGACGGACGCTCCGTCCCTCTTCCTGTCGCACTAGCTCAGAGCAAAAAAGAGAACCCCATGGCCCTAAGCCGCATCGTAGTGCGCCTGGCGCGGAACCCCGGCAGCGAGTTCGCCGATGGCGACGACCATCGCGGCTATTCGCTCGTGGCGCCACTCACGCCAGACGGGAAGCTCGATGAGGCCGCCTTCCGGGCCGCCAAGGGCGACTGCGCGGTGCGGCGCTTCCTCCCCGGCGAGGAGCCGCAGGAGGGAAAGCTGGTGCACCGCAACGGCCGCTGGTTCTTCGACTACGGCGACCAGGGCGATGCGGAGGAGCCGCTCTATCGGCTCGGCGAGCACCGGTTCGCGGTCGGCGAATACGTCTCCATCACCGACGAGGACGGGCGCCTCCTGACCTACAAGGTGACCGAGGTCCGGCGCGCCTGAGCGCCGCCATTCAGCGCTCCAGCGTCGCGAGGTAGGCGATCAGGTCTCGGCGGTCGTTCGGGTCGGAGACAACGACCCGCATGGCAGTGCCGGGGACGAGGTTGGTCGGCCCCTGCACGAAGGCGTCGAGATTGGCCGGCGTCCAGGTGAGGCCCGACGCCTTCAGCGCATCGGAATAGGGATAGCCGGGCAGAGCCGCGGCCCTGCGTCCGACCACGCCGATCAGGCTCGGTCCCTGACCAACGCCGCTCAGCACGTGACACTGGCTACAGCGGGACTGGAAGACGTCCGAACCCTTGGCGACGTCTTGCGCCAGGCACGGGCCGGCGGCGAGCAGCAGGCCCGCCACGGCCCCGACCGTGGCGGCGCGGTCGCTAGCGCTTGCCGGCATAGGCGACCCGCCAGATTTCGTCCGAGCCGTCATCGGCCACCAGCAGCGCGCCGTCGCTGGCGACGGCGACGCCGACAGGCCTGCCCCAGACGCTCTTGTCGCTGATGACGAAGCCGGTGAGGAAGTCTTCGTAGGTTCCGTCGGGGACGCCGTTCTTCAGGCGCAACCGCACGACCTTGTAGCCGGTGCGCTTTGCACGGTTCCACGAGCCGTGCAGCGCCACGAAGGCGTCCCCGCGATACTCGGCCGGGAACGCGGCCGGTCCGCCGTGCGCGTCGTAGAAGGTCATTTCCAGCGGAGCCGAATGGGGCTGAATGAGGACGTCGGGGACGGTGATCTTGTCGGCGAGATCCGGGCGTTCGCCCTTGTGTCGCGGGTCCTCGTGGTCGCCGATGAAGTACCAGGGCCAGCCATAGAAGGTGCCCTCGCGAACGCGGGTCACGTAGTCGGGGGGCAGGTCGTCGCCCAAGAGGTCGCGCTCGTTGGTTGAGCACCAGAGCTCGTGGGTCCGCGGCTGAAGCGCCATGCCGACGCAGTTTCGGATGCCGGCGGCAAACACGTGCGTGGCCTTGCCGTCGGGATCGCCGACCAGCACGTTCGCGCGCCCGACCTCGGCGCCCCAGGCTGCGCCCAGCGCATGGTCGGCCTGCCAGGCGCGCACCTCGTCGGCGGTCTTCTTCGGCATCGCCTCCGCGGCGTTGGAGCCGGAGCCTACAGAGACGAACATGCGCCTGCCGTCCGGCGAGAAAAGGATGTCGCGGGTCCAGTGGTCCGAGTGGGTCTGCGTGAGCTTGGCGATAACCGTCTCGGGCGCCCCCCGCGCCCTCAGGTCCCCGTTGCGATACGGGAAGCGCACCACAGAGTCGGTGTTGGCGACGTAGACCCACTGCGGGTTCGGCCCCGGTGGGTAGAAGGCGATGCCGAACGGCTGCGACAGACCGTCGGCGAACGTCGAGACCGTGGCGGCCTTGTCGGCCCCGGCCGCGGCGCGCAACACGTCGACGCGTCCCACATCGCCTTCGGAGACGAATATGTCGCCGTTCGGCGCGACCCGAATCAGCCGCGGGGCGTCCAGCTTGGCAAAGGCGCTGACCTGGAAGCCGGGCAGGGTCTTCAGCTCCGCGCCGGCCGGGCGGGCGTCGACGCTGGGCGGGGCAACGCCGATCGGCGAGATCCCGGTCGTCGGCATGTCGGCGACCGTGATCTTGCGCGCGACGCCAGGCGCGTCCGTGCGCCAGTCGCCATAGGCCTGGGCTCCGGTGAGCACCGCGGCGCTCGCAGGCAGCGCGGCCAAGGTCATCAGGGCGGCGGCAAGCGTCGTCTTCATCGACGGTTCCTTCCAGTGTCTCGTCTTCATTGATCCGGAACGCGACGTCGTCGCCGTTCGTTCGGCCCGCTTATTCCTCGCTCGGCATGTGCAGGTACATCGACTGGATGCCGATGCGGCCGGGGCCGGTGAAGCGATTGACAACGAAGTTCACCGCCGCGCCGAACATGCCACTGGTCAGCCGATCGACCACGGTGTCCATCTTCACGGTCGGGTCCTTGTAGAGCCATCCGCCTGGCTCGACGTCGATCTGTTCGCCTGGGCCAAGCACCTTTTCGAACACGTTGCCGTAGCCGTGCAGCCAGAGCACGCCCTCGCCGGTGTGGCCGTGGAACTTGTCGATGAAGAAGCCGCTCTGCCCGAACATCATGGTGGCCAGGCCGCGCGCACGCTCGAAGCTGTAGTCGATGTTGCCGGTGGCGGCGAGGAACTGGTGCTCGCGCACGTGCAGCTCTTCGCCGTGCTTCAGGTGGATCGGCACGATGTGGCCCGGCCCGTCGCGGCTGAAGGCGATGACGCCCTGGCCGGAGGCCTCGGTCACGAACACCTGCATGCCGGCGATCATCCGCTTGAGCGCGCCCTTCAGCGCCTTCAGCTGGACGCGCACGGTCGGATTCTTCCAGAGCAGGATGTGGTGCTCGAAGTAGACCGGCATCTGGGTCACGTCGACCGAGAGCGCCGGCACCAGTTCGCCGTCGATGTGGTAGGTGACGCCGCCGAACGTCTCGGCCGTCGCCTTCGTGGGCATCAGGGTAGGCAGGCTGCTCATGGCGCGACCGACTCCGACTGCTGGTTGCAGACTCGAACCCTAGGCCGCGCCTCTGCTCAGGTCGAGCGGGCTACTGCTGTCCGGGCCGGTTTCCGGCGCCTTCGCGTCTTGCGAGGAACGCCAGGCGCTCGAACAGGTGCACGTCCTGCTCGTTCTTCAGAAGCGCGCCGTGCAGGGGCGGAATGAGCTTGGTCGGATCGCGCTCGCGAAGCGCCTCGTCGTCGATGTCCTCGACCAGGAGCAGCTTCAGCCAGTCGAGCAGCTCCGATGTCGACGGCTTCTTCTTCAGGCCCGGCACCTTGCGCATGTCGTAGAAGATGCGCAGCGCCTCGGCGACCAGCTTCTTCTTGATGCCGGGGAAATGGACGTCGACGATGGCTTCCATCGTGTCGGCGTCCGGGAAGCGGATGTAGTGGAAGAAGCAGCGGCGCAGGAAGGCGTCGGGCAGCTCCTTCTCGTTGTTCGAGGTGATCAGCACCACCGGACGAATCTTGGCCTGAATCGTCTCGTTGGTCTCGTAGACGTAGAATTCCATCCGATCGAGCTCCTGCAGGAGGTCGTTCGGGAACTCGATGTCGGCCTTGTCGATCTCGTCGATAAGCAGCACTGGCCGCTCGTCGGCCTCGAAGGCGTCCCAGAGCTTGCCCTGGCGGATGTAGTTCTTGACGTCCTTGACCCGCTCGTCGCCGAGCTGGGAGTCACGCAGGCGGGTGACCGCGTCGTACTCGTAGAGTCCCTGGGCGGCCTTGGTCGTCGACTTGATATGCCAAGTGATCAGCGGCGCGTTCAGCGCCTTGGCCACCTCGTAGGCCAGCACGGTCTTGCCGGTGCCGGGTTCGCCTTTCACCAGCAGCGGGCGCTCGAGCGCGATCGCGGCGTTGACCGCGACCTTGAGGTCGTCGGTGGCCACATAGTCTGCGGTGCCTTCAAAACGCTGCTGGCTCATACATCTCCTCTGGGCGCGCGCGAGGGCGCGTCTCTAACAACTGTTCGACTTGCTGCACAGTAAGGAGTGGGAGCCGCGCGTTGCAAGCGCCATTAGCGCCGCGGGCTGGCGCAGCTGTGGATGCCCGCTTCGATCGAGCGCGTCTCTAGCGCTTGCGGCGCAAAGGCTCGCTGCGTGCGTACCCCAGCGCCTCGAGGTCCGCGTCGCTCAGTGTCTTGGACTGAAAGTTGGTGAAGTCGTCCTCCCCGCCCTCGACCGAATCGGCATCGGCAACCTCGTCCAGGCCCTCGATCTCGTCCGGCTCGAGCGCATCTTCGACAGCCGACTCGGCTTCGAGCTCGTCCTCGCCGGTGGCTTCGGCCCACTCGACTTCCGGCTGGTATTCGTCGGGCCGATCGCCGAGCTCGTCATCCTCGACGGACTCCTCGTCGAGGGCGTCGACGTCGAGCTCCGCTGCGTCGGCGGAGAGCGCCCGCTCGTCGCCCTCGTCGCCTTCTCTCACGCTCACGTCATAGGTATCGGGCGCTTCCTCGAGCGTGGCGAACTCATCAGCGTCTTCGTTGATGTGGGTCTCGTCCTCCGCTTCGGCCCGGTCCTGCGGATCGGACGCATCGAGGTCGAATTCGGTACTGCGGTCAGGCATCACGATCTCTCCAACGAGGCGCGAGCGACAGGTCGCCGCCTCGGCGGAAGAACAACGCAAGCGCCGCTTAGTTGCCTTGACCTAGCGCAAGCGCGATCTCGCCCATCACCACGTCCCATTGGCCGTAGGCGTGCGCGATGAACGCCCGCACGCTCGGGTACCAGGGGTATCGGTCAGCCCCCAGCCTCGGCCAGGCCATCGGCGTCGAGATGAACCAGGTCACGGCACCGCAGGCTCCGGCGATGTTGGTCGTCGCGTTCGCCGGCCCGAGTACGAGATCCAGCGCGCAACAGAGCGCGGCGAGGTCGTCGAGGTCGTCCTTAAGGTCGATCCCCGGTGGTCGCCAGATGTCGACGCCGAACGCCTCGCGGGCGTGCGCGAGCTCGACGTCGCACTCGCCGTATTGCAAGTTGACGAAGGTGACGCCCGGAGCCTCGAGCACCGGCCGCCAGCCCTCGAACGGTGAGAACTCGCGCAACCGCGCGCCGTCCAGCTTGAGGCTCTTCCACAGGATCCCGACTTTGCGCCCTGGCAGACCGGAGAGCGTCGCGCGCCAATGCTCGATGCGCGCCGGATCGGGCGTCAGGTAACCGCCGCGGTTAGGGAACGACTCGACCGACGGGCGAAAACGGCGGAGCGGTGCGGCCAGCGGGGCCCAGAGATCGAACTCCGCCTCGTCCACGCCTTGCGCGATACGGTAGCTGTGGCCGTCCAGCGTGAGGTCGGCGTAGGTGGTGAACGCGACGCCAGGGAACGAGCGGCGAAATAGCGGGACCAGCCGGGGCTCCACCGCTACCGACAGGCGCCCGGCGGGGCCTAGCGCATCGATGACGTCCGGCAGAATGTTTGCGAACATCACCTCGTCGCCGAGCCCCTGCTCGCCGATCAGCAGCATGGACTTGCCTGTCAGGGCCGCCTCGGGCGCCCATCGAGGCCGGTCGATGAGGAAGTTCAAGCGGCTCGCGAATTGCGGCGCAAACCGCGCCTCGTAGGCGTCCCACCCTTCGGCCACGCGCCCGCCCAGCAGCAGCGTGTGCGCGCGGGCGAACCGCATCATGGCGCGGTCGCTCTCGAATTCGCTGGTGGCGATCGCATGGTCCAAGTCCTCAATCGCGCCATCGATGTCGCCGAACTCGACGCGCGCGTTGGCGCGCGTGTAGCGCGCCCTCGCGAAGCCGTGCTCGAGCCTGACCGCTTCGGTAAGGAACGGCACGGCGTTGGCGGTATCGCCGCGTGCGATGACCACAGTCGCCAGCGTGTTCCACAACATGGCCGAAGTCGGCTCAGCCTCGATCGCGAGTTTCAGGATATCGATGGCCGCCTGGTACTCGTGCAGATCGCGGAGCGCGCACGCGAGGTTGTTGGCCCCTTGAGGACAAGTGGGCCGAGCCTCCCGATAGAGTGCGAACAGCTGGGCGGCGACCTCGGTCATGCCCAACCGGAATGCAAGCCGGCCGAGGTCATTGGCGACGTCGGCGTGGTCGGGCAATAGCGCCAGCGCCGCCTCATAGGCCGCGATCGAGCTCCTGAAGTCGTCGCAGTGCTCGCGGGAGATCGCCAGCAGGTGCCAGGCGTGCCCGTTCCGATCGTCCAGGTTCAGCGCCTCGATCGCGATCTCGGAGGCTCGGGCGCTGTCGCCGGCCCGGATCGCGGCCACTGCATCCTGCAGCAGGGGCGCGACGCGCATCGCGCGCAGGCCGGCGATCGCCTCGTTGAGCCGCGCTAGCGCCGCAGCTGAGGCGGAGTCGCCCATGTCGACGTCGGCAAACCCGGCGGCTAGCGGCGGCGGCGCTTCGTCGCGGAGTGCGATCGCCGCGGCGCCGTCAAGGCCTCGTCTCACCTTTTGCGCGGTGGACATCTCAGGTTGCCTCCAGCGCCGACCGCACAACGGATTCGGGCTCGCGCCATCAGTGCGGCGAGAGCCTTAAGGGAGTGCTAAGCCCGCCCGCGCCCTGCACGGCGCCGGGCAACGACCCATTAACTGAACCGGCTTAGTCGTGACCCCCTCAGGCAGCCTCGCGGTTGGCGGCGTTGCTTCGTCCATCGGAGTTCGGGCGCGAAATGCCGCTTAAACTGTCGCTCAAGCCAGGCGAGAAGTTCGTTCTGAACGGCGCCGTTGTGCAGAACGGCGCCCGGCGCGGCGTGCTCCTCTTACAGAACAAAGCGTCGGTTCTGCGCGAAAAGGACATCATGCAGGCCGACGAGGCGAACACGCCATCACGGCGGATCTATTTCCCCGTGATGATGATGTACCTTGAGGAGTCGAACGCCGGGGCTTGGCACGAGGAGTTCGTGCGACGCCTGCAGGAGTTCATGGGCGCGATCGCCAACCCCGACGTGCTGGCTGACTGCGTCAACGTCTCACGGCACGTGCTGCAGCGGGAATATTACAAGGCGCTGGTCCTGTGTCGGCGGCTTATCGAGTACGAAGACGAGAGGTTGGGCCATGTCGCTCCAAGCCTATCAGCGGGCAGCCGAGCGGGCTGAGCACCCGCGCGATTCGGAATACCGCGTGTTCGGCGAGGTGACGCGGGCGTTGATGGACGCCGCCGCGCTGCCGAGCGATGCGTTTGTTCCTCGCATCAAGGCGCTCGACTGGAACAGGCGGCTTTGGATGACGCTCGCAGCCGACTGCGCCCGACCGAACAACGCGCTGTCCCCCGACCTTCGGGCGCAGATCATCTCCCTCAGCATGTGGGTCGGCCGCCACACCAACGCGGTCGTGCAGCAACAAGAGCCGATCGAGCCGCTGATCGAAGTCAATCGGATTATGATGCAGGGTCTTGGCGTCCGCGCCCCCCGGCAACTTCCCGCCAGCGCCGGGTAGAAATTTCCTGGTAACCACGGCCGGCTATGCCGGGGCCGGCCGCCGCCTTAGCCATAATGCATTGAAATACCGAGACTTAGTAGCCGGGCGCGCCACCGCGACAGCTTGGTCTGCCCCTTGCGTGGAGGACGATCGGGCAAAATGCCCCCGGCCGTAGAAACGACGCCGGACACCTGAGAAAAGGACGTTTTGTCATGCTTAGCGTGAACAACAATCCTGGCGCTTTGGTCGCGTTGCAGAACCTGACCCAGACCGCCAACGATCTCCAACAAACCCAAAACGAAGTCTCCACGGGCCTTGCTGTCGCAACGCCCCAGGACAACGGCGCGGTCTGGGCCATCGCCCAGAGCGAACGTGGGACCGCCGGCTCGCTCGACGCGGTGATCCAATCGCTGCAGCGGGGTGGGTCGACTCTTCAGGTCGCCACCGCGGCCGGGACGAGCGTCTCGAACCTTCTGAACCAGCTGAAGACGCTGGCTCTGGCGGCGTCGGACCCCTCGTTGGACGCGACCAGCCTTGCGGCCAACGACACCCAGTTCAAGTCGATCCTGACCCAGATCACCCAGATCGTGAACAACTCCGACTTCAACGGGGTCAACATGATCAAGACCGGCGGCACCA
>JGI12269J14319_10002134_pt1 | contig 19270 bp, 17 predicted proteins | sample PeaSoiSIISIP2007_FD_14319 | JGI IMG/M metagenome (IMG submission 14319)
CCCCGCCACGCCACCACCACGGCCATGTCAGCCAGGACGTAGGACAGGCTCCGGCCCATGTGGCGGTGGCGCCGCCGGGCGGCGGCGACCCGGTCGGCGACCCCGGGCCGCTCCGACACCGTGACCCCCTCGGCGTCGACCCGGGCGGACGGTGGCGCCGCCAGCCCGAGCCGCCGCCACGGCGCGCCGAGCACCGCCAGTGCGGGGACGGCCAGGGCCAGCAGGGCGAATTGCAGGGCCTCGAGCGCCTCGACCGTGCGGGCCTTCGTCGACAGCGGGGGGACGAGCGCCGCCACGAGGAGGACCACGGCCAGCACGGCCAGGACGTCACGTCCCCCCCGACCCGCGACGTCCGACCCGTCGTTGTGGGTCGCGCCTGGACGCCGCACCGGTGGCTGGGGGTCCTGGCCCACCCCGGGCCGCCCGTCGGCGACCCGACCGGTCACTGGTTGGGGCGACGCTGGAAGAACCCCCACAGGCACACGAGGACGAGCGTCCCGACCGGGATGGCGAACGTCATCGCCTGGGCCCCCACCAAGCTCGCAGCACCCAGCATCGCTCAGCCCCTGCCGGTCCGGTGACACAGATCAGATGACATAGAACAGTACCCAGAAGAGCAGGCTCACGAGGCCCATGAACCCCCAGAAGTACGAGCAGGCCTCGAGATTGGCCCGGAACAGGCGCGCCACCGGGAGGCTCGACTGCGCCGCCCCGCCGTCCTCGGAGACGGCCCGGCGCAGGCGCAGCCACCGGGCGAGGAGCGTCTCGAGCCAGTAGACCCCGCCCAGGAGCAGGGCGAGGTTCATGACGACCCACCCCACGAAGCACGACGCATAACCGCTCGAGCCGGGGAAGAACGGCAGCTGGGTCAGCTCCCACGCCTGGAGGCCGATGGCGACGAGGCCACCGAGGACCGCCGTCCACCCCGCCACCTGCCAGTCGAGGCTGAGGCCCCGACGGAGCCGGACGGTCCCGAAGCCGTTGAGGACCGCGCTCGCCAGGACGACGGCGAAGATGGCACCGCCGATGTCGGTCGGGGCCGTCACGCCGTGGGGGCGCCACAGGTCCTCGCTGTTGGTGGAGCGGAGGTAGAAGTAGGCGAAGGCCAAGGAGGCGAAGGTGAAGGCGGCGATGCCGATGACGAGCCGGCCACCGGTCCACATGGCGCCCTCCGCCGAGCGCATCTCGTACTCGATCTCCTCGGGCGTCTCGCGCAGCACGGGCGCCCCGGAGGGAGCCAGTTCGGCGCCGGCGACGGGTTCGGTCGTCATACGATCGGTGGCCTCGGGTCAGCCGGACCGCGCAGGACGGAGCCCTCGGCCGTCCCCCCCGCGGCGGGGACGGCACCGGTGAGGGCCAGGGTCTTCGGTCCGAGGTCGGCCACGGCTGGGGCGTCGTCCTCGCCGTAGTGGTACGGGTCGGTCAGCACCACCGGGATGCGGGCGAAGTTGTAGGGGGGCACGGGCATCTCCGTCTGCCACTCAGACCCCGCGAATTCCAGGGATTGGGCGGCGAAGGCTTGGGGTCGATGAACATCGACCACACGAAGTTGGCGATGAAGATCAGGAACGAGGCGCCGAGCAGGAAGGCGCTCACCGAGGAGAAGTCGTTCAGGACCTGGAGGTTCTGGGCGTACTCGAACACACGCCGGGGCTGGCCCAGGAGCCCCACCAGGAACAGGGGGAAGAAGGTCAGGTTGAAGAAGATGAACATGGGCCAGAAGTGCCACTTGCCCAGGCGCTGGTTCATCTGCTTGCCGGTCATCTTGGGCAGCCAGTAGTAGAGGCCCCCGAAGAAGGCGAAGACGAGCCCGCCCATGATCGTGTAGTGGAAGTGGGCCAGGACGAAGAAGCTGCCGTGCACGGTCACGTTGACCGGGACGTCCGACAGGAACACTCCCGTGACCCCCCCGATGAGGAAGTTGAAGAACATGGCGAGGGCGAAGAGCATCGGCACCTCGAACGAGATCTTCGCCCGCCACAACGTCCCCAGGCCGACCAGGAAGATGAACCCGGTGGGGATGGAGATCAGCTCGGTGGTGAGCATGAACAGCGGCCGCATGTCCGGGTTGATGCCGCTCTGGAAGAGGTGGTGCTGCCACACGAAGAACGACAGCAGCGCCACGCCGATCATCCCCGCAGCCGAGACCCGGTAGGCGAAGAGCGGCTTCCTGGTGAACACCGGCAGGATCTCGGCCACGATGCCGAAGCCCGGCAGCGCCATGATGTAGACCTCGGGGTGACCGAAGAACCAGAAGAGGTTCTGCCACAGGTACGAGCTGCCGCCGTGCTCGTTGACGAAGTAGGCGGTCTGCGCCGTGCGGTCGAGCACCCCGAACAGCCCCGCCGCCACCAGCGTGGGCGTGGCCAGGGTGAGCAGTGCGGCCGTGGCCAGGATCGACCACACGAAGACCGGGATGCGCCCCCACGTCATGCCCGGCGCCCGGTAGTTGATGATGGTGGCGGCCAGGTTGAACCCGGCCAGGATCATGCCGATCCCGATGACGGCGAAGCCCACCAGGTACGAGTCCATGCCCGCGCCGGCCTGCGTCTGCAGCGGGGCGTAGCCCGTCCAGCCGGTGGGGAAGCCGCCCAGGGGGAGGGCGGTGAGGATGACGAGGTAGCCGGCGGCGAAGATCCACAGGGAGAAGGCCTCCAGGCGGGGGAAGGCCATGCGTCGGGACCCGATCATGAGCGGTACCAGCCAGTTGCCCAGCGGGCCGACGACGATCGACGACGCCATCATCATCATGATCGTCCCGTGCTCGCCCACCACCGCGATGTAGGTCCCCGGACCGAAGACGTGGTTGGTGGGGTTGAGCAACTCGGTGCGGATGGCCATGGCCAGCAGGCCACCCGTGAAGAAGAACAGCAGGACCACCACGGCGTACTGCAGACCGATGACCTTGTGGTCGAGGGCGGGGCCGAAGTAGCGGGTCCAGCTCCTCGAGGGCGTGGGAGGCAGGGGCTCGCGGCCCACCACCTTGGCCACGGGGTAGTCGAGCATCCCCGCCCCGGCCAGCCACCCGAGCACACCGATGGACAGGGCCAGGACGACGGCCACGTCGTTCTGGCCGCTCGTCTGGACGTGGGTGTAGCCGCTGGCGATCAGGTTGCCGAGCCAGTGGCCCAGCGCGTAACCGCCCACCGCCCCCGCTAGTGCCCGGCCGACGTTGGGCCCGAGCCAACGGGGACGGCGCCGCGGGTGGACGACGGGGGGCGGGACGTCGCCGGAGTGCTCGGCTCCGACCGACTCACGCATGTCGATGGCCATGCCGCTGGCGTCCTTCCTACTTGGCCGGCGTCGTGGCGCCGTACGTCTCGACGTTGCTGTACGGGTCGACGCTGTCGGGGTAGTAGCCACCGTCGGCGCCGTTGGCATCGGGGACGTAGGTGTACGAGAACGCAGGCAGGTTCTTCGTGTTGGCGGCGTTCGTCCGCTCGGTCGACTGGGCCCACACCAGGAACTGCGACTTGGAGAGCACCTTCCCGAAGTTGTACATGGCGCCGTGCCACAGTCCGCACAGCTCGTCGCAACGCACGGTGAACGCCCCCAGTTGCCGGGTGGTGGTGAAGGCGACGTTGTCCTCCGACGGGTTGGCGTCCGCCTTGACGCCCAGCTGGTAGGCCCAGAAGTCGTGGATCACGTCGAGCGACGTCACGTGGAAGGCGATGGTGGTGTCGACGGGGAGCACGAGGTCACGGGTCTCGAAGCCGCCGAACGTGGGGTAGCGGTAGGTGAACTCCCACTGCTGTCCGATGACCTGCACCGGCAGGACGCCCTTCGAGGTCGGTGTCCACAGGGGATTCGGCCCCTCGCCGCCGCCGGCGCCGGCCGGCACGGCCAGCTCCACGAAGCCGAACACGAACATGGCGAGGACGATGACCGTGGTGGAGACGATCCAGCCCACCTGGATGCCGAGGTGGCCGCGCGCCGCGACGCCGCCCTCGGGATCCGTCGCCCCCGGACGCGAACCGCGCCACGTGTAGATGGCATAGCCCATGTACACCCACACCGCCATGATGACGGGCAGGGCCGTCAGGAACAGGACGTTGAAGTCGGATTGCTGACTGCTGGCAGACGACGTCATGGCCCCCGGGGGGACGTGGGGACCGAGGACGAAGAAGTAGACGATGTCGCACACGGCCGACAGCACCAGCCAGATGGGGATGAGCCGCCGGAAGTGGCGGGTCCCGCTCCCCTGGGGGCTGTTCGGCGCGGGCGTCGGGCTCACGCCACCACCTCGAGGAACCCACCCATGTACCCCACCGTCGACATCGGTCCGCCGTTGCCGTACAGGTACCCGAGCCCGCACGGGACGAAGCACTGCCACGGGTACTGGCCAGGACCGGGGGTCACGAACGAGAAGGTGATCACGTTGTGGTCGTAGTTGGTGGTGCAGGGAGCGGCGCCGCAGGGGTTCTTGGCGCTGCTCGAGATCCCGAGGAGCGGGACGCTCACACCCAGGGTGGGGATGGAGAAGGTGTGCGCCACACCGTTCCCGTCGTTGGAGTTGATCACCGATTCCGACGTCCCGTTGTAGGCGGCCGTGCCGCCGGTCGTCCCGATGATCTGGCCGAGCTGCTGGTTGCGCAGCGGCGATCCGGTGTCGTACTGGTAGAGGGTGACGTTCACCTTGGTGTGGGCGGGGAGGTCCCACAGCGTGGTGTGGACCCACTGACCGTCGGGATCACGGGTCAGGTACGACACCCACGTCGGATGGATGCCGAAGCCGATGGTCCCCACCGTCTGCAGCGTCATGTCGACGGGTGTCCCGGGCTCGTGCCCGACCGTGAAGTCCACGGTCGACGGCGACGAGCGGAGGAAGGCCATGGCGGTGAACACCACCAGACCGACGGCGGCGGCAAAGAGCACGGCCGTGATGGCGAGCCGCCCCGTCCGCGACATGGGCGGCCGTCAGCTCCTACGACGAGGCACGGCGCGATGAGCAGTCAAGTCGCCTCCTCGAGTCCTTGAAACCGAACTGAAAGCTCGATCCCTCCCACACGATCCGCCCGTGTCCCACCGACCCCTCACAGGCGTCGCCTGGGACGCTAGGCCCGATGGTGCAGGCCGTCAACGACTCCCTGTCAACCGCCCAACGTGGTCGCCCACGCCCATCGGTGACGCCGACGACCCCGGGGAACGGTGGACCAAGCGCTCCAGGACGTTCGAGACACCCCCTTCCTCCACCATGGCGCGCCGGACGACCACGATGAGTGCCGGAACGGCCCAGAAATCCCCGCACACCCACAAGATGGCGGCGCCGATCTGCTGGTCGGCGAACGGGGACATCGACACCCGCACGTGGTCGTAGACCGAGTACCACGATGCGCTCGAGAAGATGCTCAGGGCCATGGCCAGGATGAACATGACCACGTTGGTGGAGATGATGGCGCCGCCCTGCCACACGAGCGAAGCCCTGGGTCGCAGAGGGTGCGAGGGGATGATCTGGAGCCAGAACAGCACGCCCGTCACGAAGAAGCTGCCGTGCATGAGCCAGATGTGCACGGCCGGGTTGGTCTCGGCCAGATCGAACGGGGCGGGGAGGTGCCACACCACCATGGCGGCGTTGAACGAGACCAGGGCCGTCCACGGGTTGAGCACGGCCCGCCCGAGGGCCCGACGCACGCCGGCCCAGCGACCGAGCAGCAGCGCCCGTCCCCACCGGCGCCTCGTCGACACCGGCAGGGCGAAGGCGAGCGGGATCCACGGTGCGCCCGCCACGATCAGGATGGGCGCGTAAAAGGCGATCAGGATGTGCTCGATCATGTGGGCGAAGAAGTAGTCGCCGGCGTAGTAGTCGAGGGGCGACTGCACAGCCAGGAGCAGGCAGGCGAGCCCGCCGTAGAAGAGGAGGGACCGCAGGCGCCGCCGGCGCGTCCGTTGCGGTGTCGAGCGTCGCCGGAGGCGGGCCAGGCCGACCTCGTGGGCCACCACGGTCGCCGCCACCACGACGCAGAACGGGTCGAACGACCAGTGGTGGACCAGGTAGCTCACCCCCGGGTCCCTGCCGCCGGGGCCGGCGGTGCCCCATTGCTCACGACGACGACCCGAACTCGATCGGCACCCGCACCGCCGCGATCTTGCCCCAGCGCCCGGTGGCGGTGTCGAGCCGCCAGTCCGTCATCACGGTGGCCGCCACGACCAGGGCGTCCACCTCGCCATCGGCGCCCACCGCCACGGCGGCGGTCCCGGCCGGGGGGGTGGCCAGGATCTGCCACCCACCGGCGGGCCCCGCCTCGGTGGCCAAGGTGAGCGACCCGGCGGCGGACGACGCCAGCACCACGAAGCCGCCCCCGGGCTCGAGACCGGTGGCGGCGATGCGGGCGCCCGGGCCCAGGCGCAACGGAGCCGAGCGGGCCCACGTCCCGCCGGTGGTGCCCGACACCCCGACGACTCCGAGGCGCCCGGCTTGGTCCGTGACGACCAGGCCGACGGCGGTGCCGTCGTCGTCGACCAACCGGACGACGGTCGCCGGCGCGTCCACCGCCAGCCGGGGCCCGACCAGGCGCCACCTTCCACCCGTGGACTCGAAGATGCCACTCACCCCGGGGACGGAGCACGACGTGGCCACGAGCGGCGCGCCGGCAGTGTCGAAGCCGATGGCGGTGAGGCGGCCCACGCCGCACGCCGAGGCCCCGGGGGCGCTGGCCAGGCCGGCGGCGCGCACCAGCGTCGTCCACGCCGAGGTGGCGCCCGTGCTCCGCACCACTTCCCCGCCGTGCGGACGGAGCAGGGCGAGCGCCTCGCCGTCGGGCGCCAGGGCCAGCGCGTCGGGCACGGCCATCAGGCCGCTCGGGACCAGTCCTGCAGACCATGTCCTTCCCTGGTCGGCGCTCTGGGCCAGGGGCGAGAAGACCAGGTCCTGGCTGGGTTCGAACCCGACCAGCAGCGAACCGCCGGGCGGGGCGCGGTCGGAGCCGCTCGAACCGGCCACGAGCCCCCCGTTGTCGGCCACGCCCGGGGGGGTGACGAGAGTCCAGCCGTCCGCACCGCCGGCGCGGGAGAACAGCTGCCAGAAGGTGTTGAGCGGGTCGTGCAACAGCCCCATCGCCACCACCGCCACCGTCCCCGACGGCGTCGGCAGCGTGGTGTCCAGGGGGATCGCCACCGCCGGCGGCGACGCGCCCGGCGCGCCCGGGGCGCCCGGGGCGCCCGGGGCCGCGCCGGGCGAGCTCGAGCAGGCGGCCGCCGTCACGGCCAGGAGCGCCGCCACCGCCCGCACCGCCGCGCCCTCGGCGCGCCGGGCGCCGTTGCCCAGCCCCCTCATTCGTGCATGACGCGCTCGAGGGTGTCGGCCAGGTAGACGGAGAACGACGACGCGGCCGCGTCGCCGTTGCCCGGGACCGTGCTGATCACGTCACGGGTGTGACCGCCGGCGTCGATCAGAAAGGCCAGCTCGCTGTGGTCGATCATGGCGCCGGCGGGCGACACGTCGGCCTCCACGCCGTAGCGTTGCCACACCTGCTCGAGCCCGGGCACCGACCCGGTGAGGAAGAGCCAGTTGCGCATGTGCACCAGTCCTTCCTGGCGGTCGAAGGCGTCGGTGAACGACAAGGACCGGTAGATCGGGTTGGCCACGACGGCGACGAAGACGACCCGTGACGACGACGCCCCCAGCAGCGTGCTGGCATCGCGGAATTCCTGGGCGATGACGGGGCAGTCCGAGGTGCACACCGGGTCGAGGAAGGTCAGGGCGACGTCGCGCCCCCGCAGGCTCGACAGCGTCACCGGCCGGCCGGCCTGGTCCACGAGGTCGAACGGCGGCGCCGGGACGTCGACGACGTTGGGCGTCCCGTCAGCCGCCGTGGCCAGGATGGGGTCGGCGTTGGGGTCGACGGACGCCGCCGCCATGGGCACCGCGCCCACCAGGACGACGGCCGTGGCCGCCACCGCGGCCACCACACGGGTCAGGTACCCGGGCGCCGCCCGGTCCCACCACGGCCGTGGCGATGCGGGCGCATCGGGCGCCACCGCCACCTCGGGTCCGCTCTCGGTGACGGGGACCCGGACGAGGGCCACGTACCCCGACACGAGCACCAGGGCCGTGGGGATCATGCTGTTGGGGTCGGTGCCGACGCCACCGAAGAACCCGAGATCCTGGACGAGCACCCAGTCGGCCAGCCCGAGGACGAGGGCCAGGACCATCGCCGGGCGCAGCAGCCGGCGGTCGGCGCTGCACAACGAGACACCCACGGCGCCCAGCACCACGACGACGACGAGGTTGACGCCCCACCCGTGGGCGGCGTCGAAGCGCCCGAACCCCCGCACCAGCGACGACAACACCCCGGGCTGCGGTGTCTGCGCCATCTGCCGGGCCATGGCGGTCAGGGATCCGACCGCGCCGCGCCCGTGTGCCCCTTGCCAGAACCCCCGGCCCGGCCAGGCCTGGAGCACCGCCACGCCGATGAAGAACGCCCCCGACAACCGGAGCATGGCCCGGCCGAACCTCGGCGTCGACCAGATCGATTCGGGCAGCGCCACCAGGGCGCCGCCGACGCAGTAGAACAGCGCCGCGCCCGGCATCCCGAAGAGCCAACTCGGACCGGCCCCGAAGATCCCCCCGAAGGCCTCGCCGAACACCCACACCACGAGCCCCCACGACAACGCCGCCAACCCGGCGAGACGCGACCACCGGCCCCGCGGCGCCGCCAGCAACAGGGCGCCGATGCCGATCTGGATCCACACGGCCGCCGCTGCGGCCTGGACGGGGTGGTCGGACCAGATCCGCACCCCCACGGCCACCACGTGCTGGACCCACGCCGGCGAGCTGGTCGCCGACGGTTGCAGGACGCTGGGCGGCAGACCGAGCGGCATCGACGGCTGGAGCTGCAGCAGACCGTCGAGGATCCACAGCAGCCCGAACCCGACCCGCAGCAGCCGGCGCGATAGCGGCTCGGCCCCGAGGACCGGGCGGACCCGGGGCGCAGGCACCGCGCCGGCGGCGACGGCCCGGTGGAACTGTGTCGTGCGCAGGACGTTCCAGACGAGCGACAGCACGACGAGCACCAGGGCGATGAACAGGAGCTGGTGGAGCAGAGCGGCGTGGAAGGCCGACACGACGACGGAGTTGTTCGTCTGAAGGTACGAGCCCATCCCAGGCATGGTCGTGCTCCTCGAGGCGACCGACGGCCGAGAGGACCTCCGGCGTGAGCGCATCTTTGCAGATGGCCACCATGGCGCCGTTTCGCGACCCGGTGCGACACCGCAGCGCCACCGACGAGCCCGCGTGACGCGGACGGCGACTGGTGCTCAGCTGGCCGGAGTTGCTGCCGTCAGCCGGTAGAGCCCCGTCGGGTTGTCAGCTGGCGCGCTCGGGGGAGCGGGCCCTGGTGGGCTCTCGCCGGCGGCGCAACTGATGCAGCAGCGTCTGCTCGTCGGGCCCGAGACGCTCGGCGGCACGCCCGTTCTGACGGGGCGGCTCCTTGATCCGGTCGGTCAGGAGCTCGAGGTTGTGCTGCGCCGCCTCGAGCTGATCGCGCAAGGCGTCGCGCTCGGCGGTGACCGCCTCCGTTTCGGCGTTCGCCCGGGCCACGTCGCGTTGCAGCGTGGCGTTGCGGGCCTCGAGCTGCTCCAGGCGCCGTCGCGCCCACGAGCTCGAATCGCCCCCGTCCGCGGGTGCGGCCGCGGCGCGCGTCACGCGCGCCAACAGGGCGGCGGCGAGCTCGTCGTAGTCGAGCGGACCCGACTCCGCCGCGCCGGCGTCCGCGACGACGGAACGAGCGGTGACGACCTTGCCGTTGCTGTCGGCGTCGGCGTTCGTGATCCGATACGTCCGCTTGCCCTTGATCTGTCGATCGAGCAGACCCGACTTGGCCATCGCCGCCACGACTTGTGTGAAGCCGGCGTCGGTGCCCTCGTAGCCGATGGCCTGCTTGAGCACAGCGGTGGCCTTGCCACTCGAGTCCTCGATGGATCCGTTCTGCCGGAGGTATTCGAGGATCCGATTGCGGACACCTTGATCACGTGGCACGAGAACCTCCTCGAGGAAAGGCCGCGGCTCACCACAACTCGATCTGTTTCGAGATCGGCTACACGCCCTAAACATGAACCATAGCATTCCCGGACTGCATGGCCCCGACATCGAACACCGGCGGGGCGCGTGGAGCGACGCTGTTGTGCGGTGTCGCCCCCGGCCCTGGGTCTGTGCGCGAAAAGCGCACGTCGGACGGGGCGCAACACCCGTTGACACACTGAGGGCACGCGTACCTGTGACCGAGCTGAGAGTTGGAAGAAGGAACGCCTGTCGTCACGGACACGGTCCCGAACGACTCCGTTGCGTCAGTGGAATCGTCGTCCGACACGACGCGCCGTGACACGGGTGTGATAGCGGTGCGACTCCGCGCCAGCTCGCCGGCGCACCGTGCATGCGACCGGTACGACCGGTACGACCGGTACGACCGGTGCGACCGGTGCGACCGGTACGACCGTACGACATGGTGCGGGCCGCCCGCATCGGGCCGCGTACCGTGTCGATCGTCGGGTCGACACGCTCGTTGTCGAGCGCGCCGGGCGACGCCGGTGCACTGTGCGTGACCACGGGTCCCGTGACAGGAGCCGCTGCGCGCCGGCGACCGCGTCGGTGGCGGCGCGCCACCACGCCGGTGGTGGTACAACCGCCGGAGCTGGCGGTGGACCGCAGATCGCCAGCGGGTGGATGCCCCCCAGGGGCCGGGAACCAGGGCCGAGCCCGGTGGGGGACGAACGATCCCCACCGGCCCGCCCTGGCGAGTGCCNGGAGGAACCCGTGCCCCGGAGGGCACCGGCCAGGCAATTGCCTGTTCCCGCACCCGGCCCTACGTTGACGACGTCACGGCGTCCCCGATCTCACCGGGAGCCGGGCACCGACTGAAGGGGGAGGTCGTGGCACAGGTGTCGTCGTCCACAGATGTGACCCATCCCCTCGCCCCGCTCTCGGCGGCCGAGATCGAGGCGGCCGTGGCCGCCGCCCGGGCCCACCAGTGCTTCACCGAGTCGGCCCGCTTCGCCTACATCGGCCTGGCATCGGCCTCCAAGGACCAGGTCCGGGCATGGCGCCCGGGCGCGCCGGCGGAGCGCCGGGTGCGGATGATGGTCGTCACCGGGCCCGACGCCCACGTCATGGAGATGGTGGCCTCGCCCGACAGCGGCGAGCTCACCGTCGCCGAGGTCCCGGGCATGCGGCCCGGCCTGCTGTTCGAGGAGTCGATCACCGCCATCCTGGCCCTGAAGGAGGATCCTGCGTGGCAGGCCGCCATGCGCCGGCGCGGCATCGAGGACCTCGACACGGTGCAGATCGACCCGTGGCCGGCGGGATCCTTCGGCCTGGCCCACGAGGAGGGCCGGCGCATCTGTCGGTGCCTGTCCTACGTACGCGAGCGGCCCGACGACAACGGCTACGCCCGCCCGGTCGAGGGCGTCATCGCCTTCGTCGACATGGCCCGCGGCGACGTGCTCGAAGTCATCGACACCGGTGTCGTCCCCCTACCGCCCGAGAGCGGCAGCTACTACCCCGAGGACGTGGCGCAGCTCCGCCCGGACCTGCGGCCTCTCGAGATCACCCAGCCCGAGGGACCGAGCTATGAGGTGGACGGCAACCTCGTCCGCTGGCAGAAGTGGTCGCTGCGTGTCTCCATGGACCCGGTGGAGGGCCTCATCCTGCACGAGGTGGGGTACGAGGACGGGGGTCGGGTGCGACCCGTGCTGTTCCGCGCGTCCGTCAGCGAGATGGTGGTGCCCTACGGCGACCCCGGACCCATGCACGGGTGGAAGAACGCCTTCGACGCCGGCGAGTGGGGGCTCGGGCGCATGGCCAATTCGCTCACGCTGGGATGCGACTGCCTCGGGGTCATCCACTACTTCGACACCGTCTTCGCCACCGAAGGTGGACTGCCGTACGTGGCCAAGAACGTCATCTGCATGCACGAAGAGGATTACGGGATCCTGTGGAAGCACTACGACGCCCGCTCGGACCGTTCCGAGGTACGCAGGTCGCGCCGGTTGGTGGTGAGCTCGATCGCGACGGTGGGGAACTACGACTACGGGTTCTTCTGGTACTTCTACCTTGACGGGACCATCCAGTTCGAGGCGAAGCTCACCGGGATCCTGTCGACCATGGCGGTCGCCCCGGGAGAGCAGCCGGCCTTCGCCTCCATGGTGGCGCCACAGCTGGCCGCCCCCTACCACCAGCACCTGTTCAACGTCCGGCTGGACGTGGATGTCGACGGGCCCACGAACTCCGTCTACGAGGTCGACACCCACCCGGTCGCCCCCGGTCCGGACAACCCGTGGTCGAATGCGTTCGCGCCCACGGCGACCCTGCTGTCCACCGAGCTGGACGCGGGCCGCGTGGTGAGCCCGTCGACCAGCCGACACTGGAAGATCGTGAACCCCCGTTCACGGAACCGACTGGGCAGTCCCGTCGCCTACAAGCTGGTCCCGGGGCCGACGCCGACGTTGCTCGCCGATCCCAGCTCGAGTGTGGCCCGGCGCGCCGGCTTCGCCACCCGCAACCTGTGGGTCACCCCGTACGTGCCCGAGGAGCGCCGCGCCGCCGGCGACTACCCCAACCAGCACGCCGGCGGGGACGGCCTGCCCCGGTGGACGGCGCAGGACCGGTCCATCGTGGAGCGCGACATCGTGGTGTGGTACACGTTCGGGCTCACGCATGTGCCCCGCCCCGAGGACTGGCCGGTCATGCCGGTCGAGTACACCGGATTCATGCTCGTCCCCACGGGCTTCTTCGACCGTAACCCCGCCCTCGACGTCCCCCCGCCACCCGGCGCGCCCTGTCACGACTCGTAGGCGCCGCTGCCGACGGGCCGCTCCTGGCGCGCTGCTTCACCGTGGCGGTTTCACCGTCGCGGTCTCACCCGCACCGACGTGCAGGCGTTCAGGCGCTGCTGCGCACCTCGGCCAGGTGCCGGACCTCGATGCGGCTGTCGACCCACGTCGCCACGGCCGACACCACGGCGGTGGCGACGTGGCGGAGGGCACCGAGGTCGAGGGGGAGCACGCGCACCTGACCGCTGTCGGGCCACACCCCCACCACCCGGCACGGGGCGGCCGTGACGTCGCGCACGAGCGCGGCCACCAGTCCGGGGTAGCCGAGCTCCATCCGCCAGTCCGACGGGCAGCGCCCGGTCTGCATGACGAGGAGCGCCAGGCGGCGACCCGACAGGACCCGCACGTCGGCCCGGCCCTGCAGCACGAGTTGACGTCCACCGGGAGACTGCCACCAGTCGTCGCGCCCGCCGATGACGGGGAGGCGGGGGAACCGCCCCCAATCGAGTGCCGTGAACAGCTGGGTGGCCCAGGCGATCGCCTCGGCCCGCACCACGGCCTGCGCACCGCGGGGCAGCCCGGCGTACCACCCGGCCCACCACTGCGGCCGGACGGCATCCTCGCCAGAGGCGTCCGACACGTCGGCCACACCGGCGGCGAGCACGTCGGCCACGGCCGCCGCCGGCCCCGGCGCCAGGCCCCGCACGCACAGCCGCACCGCGGCCGTGCCCACGGAACGCCGGCAGTGACGCGGCGTCGGCGTGAAGGTGTCGTCGGCGTCCATGCACCGTTCGGGGTGCCGCCGCGCCACGCGCATCTTGAACGCGTCCATGTGGAGGCGCTCGCCGGCGGGCAGGTCGCCCACCACGGCGTGCAGCTCGCGTGCGAGGTCGTCGCGCAGGTGCACGAGCTCGTCGGCACCGAGGTCGGCGCCGGGAGGTTCGACGAGCGCGTCGGCCAGCATCAGGGACCGGGGCACGGCCAGCGACCCCTGACCACCACGCCCGGCGTCGTTCGCCTGGCTGCGCTGTCCGGCGTCGGGGGCCGGTCCGACGGCGCCGTTCACGACGCCTCCGGGCCGCGAACCAGGGCCACGTCCGGACGCCGGACCCCCGCCCCGACCCGGACCGGCTCGTCACGCCCCCGGCGGGGGACGGCGGTGCCGGCACGCGCCTGGCCGGGCGCGCACCGGGGAAGCCCGGCACACCAGGCGCACAGCGGGTTGGGTGTCCGGGCGGGCTCCGCCCCCGCCGCCAGTCGGCACAGGCGGACAGCACCGGCCAGGACGCGCTGCACCGCCCCCACCAGCGCGTCGTCCCCCACGGGCTCCACGTCGAGCTCGCCGGTGGCGCTGTAGTACGTGGCGATCCGGAAGGGCGGCGCACCGCTGCGCAGCGTCTCCAACAAGGCGTAGAGGTGGAGGTCGCCGCGGTGCTCCACCCGTCGGCCACCGGACTTCAGCTCGACCACGCACACCGAGGCCGACCCGCGGGCCGGACCGCCCACGATGAGGTCGACCACACCGGCGAGCACGACCCGGCCGCCGCACAGCGGGAACTCGAGACGCTCCTGGGTCCTCGCCATCCACGACGGACTGAGCGCCGGCCACCGCCCGGCGATACCGGCGGCGTGCTCGGCCACCTCGCCGGCCAGCTCCCGGCGCCGCGGCGCCGGGAGCCCGGTTACGAACGCCACCACGCCGTCGCGGTCGCCGTCGACCTCCACCGCGGCCAGGGCGTCGCCCCACGGGTCGTCGAAGCCGCCCACCGTGACCCANTGCCGGAACAGCGCGTCGACGAGGCTCCCCCGGGCCAGCTCCACCGNGACCACCCGGGGCGCCTCCCGGCAGGCGGCCAGATGGGCCTCGCACACGAGGACCTGGTTGAGCGTCTCCTTGTTCACCCGGATCGGCCCGGCCTCGGCGGGCACGTGGGTCACGGCTTCGGCGAGGCCGTCCTCGAGCCAGTCGCGCAGTCCCCCGGCCAGGCCGGGGTCGACAGGGGGACGAGCCGCCCCGTCACCTCGGAGGCGGCCCAGCACACCGGGTCCGTCCGGGGGGGCGACGGTCATGGGGGCACGGGCACCGGGCACGTTCCCCAGGATGCCCGACGGGTGTGTCGGGACCCCGCACCCCCCGCTCCCACCGCTCCCCCCTGCCCGAAGGCGGGGGGCGCCGGTATCCTGGAGGGGACATGGACCACACCGGCAGGGAGCGGCCGAGCGGGCTCACGGTGGCGGAGCCNCCGGCGTGAGCGCCGCCTTCGACGCCGTGTTCGGCGTGTTCGTGGTGCTCATGGTGGGGCTGGNCGTGGTGTCGGTGCGCTGGGCGGTGCGCCGCGACCGGGTCGCCCGGGCCGACAGAGCCGCCGNGGCGGAGGGCAGGGGCAACGGCGAGCGCCGGACGGGGGACCCCACCAGCACGGGCCCGCCGCGGGCGGGGCGCTCGACGTGACAGGTGATGACCAGGCGACCGGGGGGGCGGACATGGTCGGAGAACCGGAGACCGGAGCAGACCACGCTGACGGCGCGGCGCGGGCCCGTCCGCGCCGGCGCCGACCCGATGTCGTCGGCGCGCTGCGGCCCACGGCGGCGGTGACGGCGGAGGGATCCACCCCGCCCCCCACCACGGCACACGGGCGCCGACCGATCCTGCCCGGCGGGGTGTTCACCGCCGCGGGCTCCACCCGTCGCCCACCGCTCCCACCCGCCTCGAACCGCTGGATCGACCGGGCCCGGCGCATGCGCCCCCTGCGCCGCAAGGTCCAGACCGCCTTCGTGTTCGCCGGCGGCGGAGCGCGGGGCTCGGCCCAGATGGGCATGCTGCAGGCCCTGCTGGCCCGGGGCATCACCGCCGACGCCGTCTACGGCGCGTCGGTGGGTGCCATCAACGCGGCGGGATTCTGCGGGGAGCCCACCACCGATGGGGTGGACCGCATGGTCGAGCGGTGGCGGGCCATCACCCGCGAGGACGTCTTCCCCCAGGGTCGGTTCCCCACCCCGTGGCGCTTCTTCCAACAGCGCGAGTCGGTGTTCCCCAACGACGGCGTCCGCCGCATCATCGACAGCGGCCTCACCTTCGAGCGCCTCGAGCAGAGCCCCATCCGCCTCGAGGTGGTGGCGACGTCACTCACCGACGGGCGCACACAGTGGTTCTCCGACGGCCCGGCAGCGGAACGGATCCTCGCCTCGGCCGCGCTCCCCGCCCTCCTCCCCCCCGTGGAGATCGACGGCGAAGCGTTCATCGACGGCGGCGTCGTGGACAACGTCCCCATCGGCCGCGCCATCGCCCAGGGGGCGGAGCGCATCTTCGTGCTGCTGTGCGGACCCATGCACTACACGCCGCACCGCTTCCGACGACCCGCCGAGGCCGTCCTGTCGGCGTTCTTCATCGCCGTGCACGCCAAGTTCGCACGCGAGCTCGAGCGACTGCCCGACGGGGTGGAGGTCGTGGTGTTCACCGTCGACACGGAGCCGGTGTCGCGCTACGACGACTTCTCGGCCACCGACACACTGATCGCCGCCGGCCGCGCCAACGCCGACGCCGTCCTCGACTTCTGGGAGCGCGGCGGGCTCGGCGACTCCCTCGTTCCCGCGCCCGCCGTCGTGCCCGGGATGCTGGCCTCGCAGGGCGAAGCGGTCTGAGCGCGGCTCAGGCGGGTGGGTCGGTCGGCGGCGGGCCCACGTGCCAGCCGGCCGACGACACGTTGCGCGGCTCGTAGAAGACGCAGCCGTCGGGGCAGGCGAAGGGCAGCGCCTGATTGGCCTCCATCCGACAGCGTTCGAGCTTGTCGCCGCGAGCCGTCGTCTGCATGATGTAGTGCCGACAGTCGCTGTTCACGGCCATGTTCCATTGTGGCCCACCACGGACCGGCACGGGGCCCGCCCCGGCGGGGTCCTCGGCTAGCGTCGGGCGCGTGGACGATCCGGTCTCGGCCCGGCAGTTGCTCCGATGGAGCGAGAGCCTGTCGGCCATCGCCCGGACGGGACTCGGCTTCACCGAGAGCCTGTACGAGCGCGAGCGCTTCGAGGAGGTCCTCCGGGTGGCAGCCGACATCGCGGTGGCGGCCAGCGAGGGATCCTCCGGGGTCGAGGACGCCGGCCAGCTGGTCGAGGAGTGGCTCCGCGCCGTGGGCCAGGGCGTGCCCGGCTACGTCACGCCCAAGGTGGCGGTGGGCGCCGCCGTCGGCAACGACGCCGGGCAGCTCCTGCTCGTCAAGCGGGCCGATTCGGGCGTGTGGCTCTATCCCACGGGGTGGGCCGACGTCGGGTACTCCGCCGCCGAAGTGGTGGTGAAGGAGGTGCTCGAGGAGACCGGCATCGAGGCCGAGGTGCTCCGGCTCATCGCCGTGCTCGACGGACTGCGCCTGGGCTTCACCCGGGTACCGCTGTACTCGCTCGTCTTCCACTGCCGGGCCGTGGGCGGGGAGCTGCGCCCCCATCCCCTGGAGTGCGCCGACGTGGGGTGGTTCTCACTCGACGACCTCCCCCAGCCCTTGGCCGGGGCGGAGCGGTGGGGACGCCACGTCTTCGCCGCCCTGCAGGGTGAGCACGTGGACGTGCTGTTCGACCGCCCGCGCCAACCCATGTGGCGGGGCGAAGCGTCCATCGGCTAGGCGGTCGCTCCGCCAGTCCGGCCGGCGCTCGCCGGCTCGCGACACTCCCGTCGTCCGGGGCGCCACCTCTCCGGAGCGCGACCGGGACTACAGGCTGTGCAGGACCCCCACCACCGCGCCGGCCAGGACCATCCAGGCGGTGTTCACCCGGAACCGGGCCAGCACCACCAGCGACACCACCGCCACCACCGCCGTGAGGGGACCCACGACAGCGGCGCGTCCGAGCGGTACGGCCACGCCCGCCATGAGCCCCACCGCCGCCGCCCCGGCACCGTCGATCGCCCCCGACGCCCACGACGAGCGGCGCAGCCGGGGCAGCACCGGGACGAGCACGGCCACCATGACGAACGACGGCAGGAAGATGGCCAGCGTGGCGAGCAGCGCCCCTGACACGCCGTGCACGAGGTAGCCCACGAAGGTGGCGGTGGTGAACACCGGGCCGGGGGTCACCTGGCCGGCGGCCACGGCGTCGAGGAGCTGGCGGGCACCGAGCCAGTGCAGCTGATGGACGAGGTCGCGCTGGAGGAAGGCGAGCAGCACGTAACCGCTGCCGAACACGATGACCCCGAGCTTGGCGAACTCGCGCACGATCGGCCACAGTCCGACCGTCGCGGCCCGGGCGCCGTGCCGGGCCGGCGCCACGGGAGCGGCAGCCGACCGGGCCAGGACGGCGAGCACGGGTGCGGCCGCGGCCGGGCCCGGCAGGTGCAGACGCCGGCGGTTGGTGAAGACGGCCAGCGCGACCGCCCCCGCCCCCAGCACCACCAGAGGGTCGACGCCGGCCAGGAAGGCGCCGCCCGCGGCGGCGGCGATCACCACCGGTGCCGGCCCGGTACGGGCCGCGGTCCGCACGAGCCCCCACAGCGACACCACGATCACCGCCATCACCACCGGCTTGATGCCGTAGAGCACGCCGCCCACCGCCGGGACGTGGCCGAAGGTGACGTAGAGCCAGGCCAGCAGGAGGACGATGGCGGTGGCCGGGGCGATGAAGCACGCACCGGCCACCACCAGGCCCGCCCACCCGGCCCGGCGCCGGCCCACGGCGATGACCATCTGGGTGGAACCCGGACCGGGCAGGGCGCTCGTGGCCGCCAGCAGGTCGAGGAACTCGGTGTCGGTGATCCAGCTGCGGCGCTCCACCACCTCGGTGCGCAACAGCGCGATGTGGGCGGCGGGCCCGCCGAACCCGATCACGCCCAGTTTGGCCGACACCGTGGCCACCTCGGCCAGGGGCCGGCGGCCGCCGGTCACTGCTCGTCGAGCTCGAGCTCTCCCCGACCCTCGGCGTCGAAGCGAAAGCCCACACCGCGCACGGTCACAAGGTACTGGGGGCGGGCCGGGTCCCGTTCGAGCTTGACCCGGAGCCGGCGGATGTGGGTGTCGAGGGTGCGGGTGTCGGCCAGGTCGCGGCCCGACCACAGGCGGTCGATCAGCTCCTCGCGCGTGCGCACCTGCCCTGGCGGCGACAGCAGCAGGGCCAGCAGGTCGAATTCCCGGCGCGACAGGTGCACGGCATCGCCATCCACCGACACCACGCGGCGGGCGAAGTCGACGTGCACCGGGCCCGCCACGACCACGTCGGACCGGGGGGCGACCTCGGTCGGAGCCGGGGCGGCGACGGTGGTGAACGACGGCGGCGGAGATACCCGGCGCAGCACGGCCTGGATGCGGGCCACGAGCTCGCGCAGGTGGTAGGGCTTGGTGACGTAGTCGGCCGCGCCGAGCTCGAGTCCGAGGACGATGTCGACCTCGGTGTCGAGAGCGCTCACCATGATGACGGGGACAGGGGCGATGTCGCGCATGCGGCGGCACACCTCGGTCCCCGACATGCCGGGCAGGAGCACGTCGAGCAGGACCACGTCCGGCGGCTTGGCGGCGAAGCTCCGCAA
>JGI12269J14319_10002139_pt1 | contig 19258 bp, 15 predicted proteins | sample PeaSoiSIISIP2007_FD_14319 | JGI IMG/M metagenome (IMG submission 14319)
AGGACTAGCCAGCGGTCAGAACGCCGCTTCGGGCAGTTCCATCACATCAAGCGACGTCGCTTCGACGACCTCGAGCTCGGCCGTCAGGCGAGGCAGCACGGTCTCGGCGAAGAACCGCGCGGCGGCGATCTTCCCGCGGTAGAACGCCTCATCGCCCGCGCCGCCCTCGCCAACAGCAGACCCGCCAGCGGCGTCAAGCGCCTCGGTAGCGACCTCGGCCTGGCGGACCAGCAGCCACCCGATGATTAGGTCACCCAGAGCCAGCAGCAGCCTAGTGGTGTTCAGGCCGACCCGGTTTACCTCCGTCGGCTGCTCCATGCTGTCGGCCAGATACCCGTGCATGGCTGTGACCATCGCGTCCACATTGTCGGCCGCCCTGGCAAGCGCGGCACGCTCCTTCTTCAGCCTGCCGTTGCCCGCCTCGGCAGCCGCCGTCTTCCTGACCTCGCCGAGCAGGTACGCCAGCGCCTCGCCCTGGTTACGGACGATCTTGCGGAAGTACAGGTCCATGCCCTGGATCGCGGTGGTGCCCTCATACAGGCTGTCGATCTTCGCGTCCCTGAGGTACTGCTCCATCGGGTAGTCCTGCAGGTAACCGTGCCCGCCCAGGGTCTGGAGTGACAGCGCGAGCATCTCGTACGCCCGCTCCGACCCGACTCCCTTGACCAACGGAAGGAGCAGATCATTGACCGCCGCCGCGAGCGGATCGCTCTGTCCGCTGGCCTCAGCGAGCTGCTCTGCGTCCTGGAAGCTCGCGGTGTACAGGACGAGCGCCCGCATGCCCTCGGAATAGGCCTTCTGCAGCATCAGGATCCGCCGGACGTCCGGGTGGTGGATGATCGTCACTCGCGGCGCGGTCTTGTCGGCCAGCTTGATCAGCTCGCCGCCCTGCACTCTGGTCTTGGCGTATTCCAGCGCGTTCAGGTAACCGGTGGACAGAGTCGCGATCGCCTTCGTCCCGACCAGCATCCGGGCGTGCTCGATGATCTTGAACATCTGCCTGATGCCGTCGTGCACGTCGCCGACCAGAGTCCCGATCGCCGGGTGCTCAGCTCCGAAGGTGAGCTCGCAGGTCGCTGAGACCTTGAGTCCCATCTTGCGCTCAACGTTCGTCGCGTAGACGCCGTTACGCTCGCCAAGCTTGCCGTCCGGGCCGACGAGGTACTTGGGTACCAGGAACATGGACAGGCCCTTGGTTCCCGGACCGGCACCTTCCGGCCTGGCGAGAACCAGGTGGAAGATGTTCTCGGCCATGTCATGCTCGCCGCTGGTGATGAACCGCTTGACGCCCTCGATGTGCCAGCTCCCGTCCGGCTGCTTGATCGCCTTGGTCCGGCCCGAGCCGACGTCGGATCCGGCGTCCGCCTCGGTCAGCACCATCGTCGCCGTCCACTTGCGCTCGACCGCCGTCTCCGCGAACCGCTTCTGCTCCGGCGTGCCCATCAGCCACAGCGCTTTGGCGAATGACGCGCCGTTCCCGTACATCCAGACCGCCGGATTAGCGCCAAGCACTAGCTCAGCCACCGCCCAGCAGAGCGAGCGCGGCGCGGCGCTGCCGCCTAGCTCGGGTGGAAGCTCGAGCCGGAACCACTCCGCGTCGACAAAGGCATGGAAGGACTTGGCGAACGCCTCAGGCATCCGTACCGAGTGAGTTGCCAGGTCAAACACAGGCGGATTCCGGTCACTGTCGACGAAAGACTCAGCGAGCGGCCCGGTGGCCAGCCGGTCGACCTCCTCCAAGATGCCGCGTGCCGTCTCTTCGTCCAGTTCCTCGTGCGGGGTTTCCCCGAGGAGTTCATGTCTGTTCAGCACCTCGAACAGATTGAACTCGATGTCACGAAGGTTGCTCTTGAAGTGCGCCATGCTCATCTCCCAGCGGACTCCTGCGTCGCCGTTACCGGCCAGTAACATAAGTATACTACTGGCCGGTAACTCCGGGGAGGCTTCGACGCCCGAGCCGACGATTCCGGGCGAAGCTGGCTCTGCTCAGCTACAAGATGTTGATGGCACGGGCAATCACCAGCGCACCTAGCGCCAGCGACACGGCCGACTGGACCAACATCGTCATCTTGGCCCACCTGGCCAGCGGCATTACATCGGTCGGGCTGAACGCGGTCGCGTTGGTAAACGACAAGTAGAGGTAGTCGACGAAGCGGGGTCCCCAGCCCTGGGGGGTCAGCTCCGGCGCGGTCATCTGCGGGAACATCAGATCCGGATACGGCGACGTGCCCTCTAGCCGATTCACCGGTCCACCCCGGTCGAATTCCCAGTACCACAGCGCGAAGGCGATAACGTTCGTTCCCCAGATCGCGGCACCGGCCCCGAGCAGGTGGATCGGGCCGTTGCTCTCCCGGATGAACAGCACGTTCGTGATGATCGCGTTGACCAGCAGCACGGCTGAGACGGCATTAGCCGCCGTAATGAGCAGGATCAGCGTGACGCTGGCCGTCCGGATCGGGCGGGACCGCTTCTCGATCCGGACCGGGTTAGCGACGCTCAAGCCGACCAGCAGAGCTCCCTCCAGGGCAGGCAGCAGGTAGATGGGATGCAGCGCGAGCTGCGCCGGCAGCAGCCGTTCCAGCACGATCGCAATGATCACGGACACCGTCACCGGCCATCGGGGCTCGGGTCGATCCGGCCGATGGAGCCGGAGGGTGCCCGCCGACTGGAGTCGGTTTGCGGCCCGCACGAGGTGCATCATCTCGTTGCGCCAGTACACGTCCGGCTGTCCATCGGGGTGCCTGTGCCCGTGCGCATGCTCGTGCTGGTCGGCCGAAGCGTCATGCTCGGTGTGCCCGGCCAGCGCTTCGTGCTCGGCGAACTCGGCGAACTCAGCGTGCTCGGCGAAATCCGCGAACTCCGCGTGCTCGGCGAATTCGACTACCTCCTCTTGGTCGTAACCGGCCTGGCCGTGCCCGGTCTCGTCGTGCCCGGCCTCGTCGTGCCCGGCCTCGTCGTGCCCGGTCCCGGCCGACCCTGATCCAGCGCGCTCGGTCCCGCCGTGCCCAGCAGCCCGCCGACCTGGCGATTCTGGCTCGTCCATAGCCTCATTGTGCTGGCTGGCCCATTCCGTACGGCCGGTTCCCGCCTTAAAGTGTCGGCATCGGCGTGATTTGATCCAGGCGAACGAGGTGGACGATGGTGCTTGGCCTCATCCCAGAGCATCTGGAACTGGCCGCGGCAGTGCGCGGCTGGGCACAGCGGCACAGCCCGGCCGAAGTCGTCAGGGCCGCTGCGGACGGGCCAGATAGCGGTGCCGGCCGATATCACAGCGAATTCGCGCCGGGTCTGGCTGAGCTGGGTCTCTTCGGACTACACCTGGAAGACGCTGATGGGGGGCAGGGGTTCGGGCTGCCTGAGCTAGCGGTAGCTCTGGAGGAACTCGGCCGGGCGCTGCTCCCAGGCGCGTTCCTGCCGACGGTGCTTGCCAGCGCAGTGCTAGCCGAGGCAGTCCGCGCCATGGCCAAGTCAGCCACGGCCGGGTCGGGGACGGCCGGGTCGGACACCGTGAGCCCCGGGCACGCCGGATCTGAACAGATCAGATCAGAAGACTTCGAATCAGGCCGAAGGGGTGACAGCCCGACCAGGGCCGGTCAGATGGGCAAGCTGCTGGCCAGCCTCGCCGACGGGTCCAGGGCCGGTGCGGTGTGCCTGGCCGGAGGCCTGACCGGCACGGCGGGCGAAAACGGCGGACTCGTCATCAGCGGCGAGTCAGGACCTGTGCTCGCCGGGCCGCTGGCCGACGTGATCATCGCGTGCGTACAATGCCCCGAGGAAGCCGTGTGGGTTGTCATCGATTCGGCTGACCTGCAGGTAACACCCCTGGACAGCCTGGATCTCACCAGGCCGGTTGCCAGCGCGTGGGCCGACGCGGTCGCAGTGCCCGCCGACCGGATCCTGGCCGGGCTGAACCGCGCAACGGTGACCAGCCTCGCCGCAATCGTGTTTGGCGCCGAGGCCTGCGGGATCGCCGACTGGGCGGTCCACACCGCCGTCGAGTACGCCAAGATCCGTCAGCAGTTCGGCAGGCCGATCGGGCAGTTCCAGGCAGTGAAACACCGCTGCGCCCGGATGCTGACCCTTGCCGAGCAAGCAGCGGCCGCGGTCTGGGACGCTGCCCGGACCGAGCCAGGCGAGGAACGAGAGTTCGCGGCCAGCGTCGCTGCGGCGGTCGCCATCGACGCTGCGGTGGAGGCGGTTAGCGATTGCATCCAGACGCTGGGCGGCATCGGCTACACCTGGGAGCACGATGCGCATCTGTACTACCGGCGGGCGATGTCGCTGCGCGCCCTGCTCGGTCCGTCGGCGACCTGGCAGGAGCAGGTGGCGAGGCTAGCCCTGGCCGGTGCCAGGCACCGGGTCCGGATCGAACTACCGGAGGGGGACGCCGAGTTCCGTGCCGAGGTTCGTGCCGAGCTAGCCGAGATCAGTCGGCTGACTGGCAAGGAGCGGATGCATCGGCTGGCGGCCGGCGGCTGGGTGGCTCCGCATCTGCCCCGGCCGTGGGGTCGTGACGCCAAGCCGCTTGAGCAGCTCGTGATAGACGCCGAGATGCGTGCCGCCGGCGTACGGGCACCGAACCTGGCCATCGGTGCCTGGGTGGTGCCAGCCCTGATCCAGTACGGCACGCCAGAGCAGCAACAGCGCTTCCTCCCGGCCACTTTGCGGGCCGAGTACCTGTGGTGCCAGCTGTTCAGCGAACCCGGTGCCGGATCGGACCTGGCCGGGCTGAGCACCCGGGCGGAGCGGGCCGACGGCGGCTGGCGGATCACCGGCCAGAAGATCTGGACGTCACTTGCCCGCGAGGCCGCCTGGGCGATCTGCATCGCCAGGACCGATCCGTCGGCGCCCAGGCACGACGGGATCAGCTACTTCCTGGTCGATATGCACAGTCCGGGCATCGAGGTCCGCCCGCTGCGCGAGATAACCGGCGACGCGATCTTCAACCAGGTGTTCCTGGACGGCGTGTTCGTACCCGACGACTGCCTGGTCGGCGAGGTCAACGGCGGCTGGAAGATCGCCAGGACCACGCTGGCCAACGAACGGGTCTCGTTGTCGCAATCCTGGGCATTCGGCTCTGGTGTGCCCGAGTTGCTTGAGGTGGCCAGGGCTGCGAGCAAGGTCCCAGTCACCGACGTCGGCAGGCTGGTATCCGAGGGCAGGGCGATCGATCTGCTCGGCCTCCGAGTAACGCTCAAGCGACTCTCCGGCACCGAACCAGGCGCGACCGGCAGCGTGCGCAAGCTGCTCGGCATGCGCCATGCTCAGCAGGTCTCTGAACTCTGCTGGGCGGTGTCTGGTGACAGCGGCGCGCTCGTGGGCGGCTACGGCCCATCGGTCGGCCCGGCCGGGCATCCGAACGGTGCCCAGTGGGCCAGACAGGTCCTGCTGACCAGAGCGCTGACAATCGGGGGCGGCACCACCGACATCCAGCTGAACATCATCGCCGAGCGCATCCTTGGCCTGCCGCGTGATCCAGAGCCGCCAGCGAAGTGAGCCCTGCCGAGGGATGGGGCGGCCGCAACAGCTGTGCGCCGCCATGGCCGGCATATGGTCGCCTGGCCAGAACCTGCACCAGGCAGCTGTCAGCTCGCGTCCTGACTGAGCAATCGCCGAGTCGGCGCCCGGCCAGCCGGCTGGCTGGGCCGAGCGCGGGACGGTGCTGGCGGGACCGGACGGACTTGCGGCTGCCCGACCGAGAGGCTCACGTCGTCGCCGTGGTGCAGGATGTCAAGCGGCTCGCCCGCTGCCAGGAGGTACCGGGCAGCGGCATCGGTGACTTCGACTCGCAGGCGCCTGCCGCGGATCAGGACACTGAACGCGAGTCTGGTCAGGCCCTCGGGGAGCCTGGGCGCGAAGCTGAGAGAGCCGTCGTGATGACGCATACCGCCGAAACCGCTGACCAGGGCGGTCCACGCGCCTGCCAGCGATGCGATATGCACGCCGTCGCGGGTGTTCTGCTCGAGGTCACGCAAGTCCATCAGGGCCGCCTCGCCCAGGTAGTCGTAGGCGAGGCCCAGATGCCCGACCTCAGCGGCCATCACCGCCTGAGTGCAGGCCGACAGCGATGAGTCGCGTACCGTGAGCGGTTCGTAGTAATCGAAGTTCCGCACCTTCTGCTCGGCCGTAAACGCGTCGCCGCACATGACCATGGCCAGGACAAGGTCGGCCTGTTTGACGACCTGCTTGCGGTAAAGCTCGAAGTAAGGGAAATGCAGCAGCAACGGGTACTCGTCAGCGGAAGTGCCGGCGAAGTCCCAAACCTGGTGCATCGTGAACCGCTCGGACTGAGGGTGCACGCCGAGTGTCGCGTCGAATGGGATGTGCATTGCCCTGGCCGCGTCGCGCCAGCTGGCCGCCTCCTCAGCTTCGATGCCGACTTCGCGGGCGCGATCCGGATGACGCTCAGCTACTTCGGCGGCCGCGAGCAGGTTCTGCCTGGCCATCAGGTTGGTGTACACGTTGTCGTCGGCGATGGCGCTGTACTCGTCCGGGCCGGTGACCCCGTCGATGTGGAACTGCCCGCGGGCATCATGGTGACCGAGGGAACGCCACAACCGTGCGGTGTGCGTCAGCAGATCCAGGCCGGCTCCGCGTTCGAACGCCTCATCTCCGGTGGCATCGACGTAGCGCACTACCGCGTCGGCGACGTCCGCGTTGACATGAAAGGCGGCCAGGCCGGCTGGCCAGTAGCCCGAGCATTCCTGCCCGGCGATCGTTCGCCATGGGAAGGCCGCGCCCTTGAGGCCGAGCAGCGATGCTCGCTCGATGGCCAGGGGCAGCGTGCTGTGCCGCCAGCGCAACGCGCTGGCGGCAGCATCCGGCGCCGTCACGGTGAGCACGGGCAGCACGAAGGTCTCGGTGTCCCAGAAGGCGTGCCCGTCATAACCTGGCCCGGTCAGGCCCTTCGCCGGGATCGGCCGGTTCTCGCCGCGCGCACCGGCCTGCAGGACGTGGAAAAGCCCGAAGCGCACCGCCTGCTGCACCTCGGTATCCCCGTCTACCTCCACATCGGCGCTATCCCAGAACTCGTCAAGGAACGCACGCTGCTCAGCCAGCAGCCCGTCCCAGCCGCTCTGCCGCGCCGCGCTGAGCGCCGCCCACACCTGGTCGCGCACAGCGGGCAGCGATCGCTCGCCTGACCAGCCATAGGCGACGAATTTGATCACGCGCAGCCGCTCTCCTGGCTGCAGGACCGCCGCGGCCGTGACTGAGCCACCATCGTCGAACACCCGTGACTCGACCTGAACTCCGTTCGGCCCGTCGATCAGGTGGTCCATGGCAGCGCCGATCCGCAGCTCACTGTGCGTGGTCCTGTGCACGAGTACCACGGAAGTGCCGTCCGCCGCCAGATGCTCGCCAACCAATGGCTGGTCGAGCGCCGCGGCCACCCGTGGGTCTCCGCCCGAAGGCGGCTGCTGCTCGTTCGCCAGGAGCTCGGACTGCACCGCGATCCGCACCTGACCATCAAGCGGCTCCACGTCGTAGCAGATCGCCGCGACGGCCCGCTGGGAAAACGACACCAGCCGGATCGAGGAAACCCGGACCGAACCTCCGGCCGGCGACACCCACTCGGCACGGCGGCTCAGCAGCCCAGCGCGAAAATCAAGCATGCGCTCGTGAGCGCGCAGTTCACCGTAACGGACATCGAACGGCTCGTCGTCGACGAACAACCGGATCAGCTTGCCGTTCGTCACGTTGATGATTGACTGCCCGGACTCGGGCAGACCGTACGAGATCTCGGCGTAGGGCAGCGGCCGCAGCTCGTACACCCCGTTGAGGTAGCTCCCAGGCAGACCGTGCGGCTCGCCCTCGTCCAGGTTGGCGCGCCACCCCAGATGGCCGTTCGACAACGCGAACACGGACTCCGTCTGAGCAAGCAGGTCCAGGTCAAGCGCCGTCTCCCGCAAGCACCACGGCTCCACGGTGAACGCCGCCTGCCGGATCACGAATGATCCGTCAAGTCGGCGAGATCGGCCACTACGATGTCGGCGCCGTGCGACTTGAGCGCTGCCGCCTGCCCGGCCCGATCCACTCCAACCACGAAACCGAACCCGCCCGCCCGGCCGGCCGCCACGCCGGCCAGCGCATCCTCGAAGACCGCCGAGGAGGACGCGCTCAGCCCGAGGGCACGTGCTCCCGCCAGGAAAGAATCCGGCGCCGGCTTCCCCCGCAGGTGCTCTCGTTCCGCTACCACACCGTCGATCCGCGCCTCAAACAGATCCTCGATGCCCGCCGCCACGAGCACGTCGCGGCAGTTGGCGCTGGACGACACCACCGCACGGCGCAGCCCCGCATCGCGAACCGCCCGAACATAGCGAACCGAGCCCTCGTACACGTGCACGCCATCCGTGCGGATCCGCCGGAGCACGATCGCGTTCTTGCGCTCGCCCAGGCCATAGATCGTCTGAGCATCGGGTCGATCACCTGGGCCGCCATCCGGCAACTCGATGCCCCGTGAGGCCAGGAACGACCTTGTCCCCTCGGCTCTGGGCTTGCCGTCAACGTACTCGTCGTAATCCCGCACCAGGTCGAACGACACGAATGGCTGGCCGGTCTGCCGCGCCCGCTGCTGCAGGTAGCAGTCAAACATTTCTTTCCATGCGGCGTCGTGCACCTGAGCGGTCTTGGTGAGGACGCCGTCTAGGTCGAACAGGCAGCCGCGAATGCCATCCGGGAGACCGAGCACCCACCAAGCGTACGAGAGTCGGCTGCTGCCGCGCTGCCCTGCGCCTGCACTCAGCACATCGATGACGGCGAGCATCGAGGTCGACCGTCGCGGTCAGCACTCGCCCGAGGCTGTAACAGCGCGGGTGACCTTTGGCCCTGATTCAGGTCTGGCCGACCGCCAGATCATGGAGCGTAGGAGGTGTCTGCGATGAGCAAGATTCTGGTCGCGTTCGCCACAAGGAACGGCTCGACGCGGGAGGTGGCGGGCGCAATCGCCGGAACGCTGCGTGCGGCCGACTGCGCGGTCGATCTTCGCCCCGCACGGGAGGTGCGGGAGCCGGTTGCCGGGTGGGATCTGGTGGTGCTCGGAGCGCCGATCTACTCGGGGCGGTGGCACAGCGATGCGCACCGATTCCTCAGGCGGCACCGGAACGAGCTCGCGAACGTCCCGGTCGCCGTGTTCGGCATGGGCCCGCGGTCCGGAGCAGAGGAGGGCTGGCAACGGTCACGAGGCCAGCTCGACCGGGCATTGGCAAAGCGGGGATGGCTGGCTCCGGTGACGATCGCCGTCTTCGGCGGGGTCGACCCGCCGAAGCGCCGGCCGGCGGAACGACGGGACCTCCGTGACTGGGAGGCGATCCGCGCCTGGGCCTTCGGCCTGCCTGCGCTGGTCCGCTCGCCGACTCGTTCCGCACCTGACAGCAGGCCCGATCGTCCGCTGCTCGGCGAACCGGGGGGAGTTCCGAGCGACTGGCTCGGTCCACGGGAGACGTAGCGATCGGCAGCTGGCCAGAACACTATGCTGGGCTCGCCGCATTCGATTGAGTCAGTTCTGCGCGGCGCTGACGGTATTCGTGGTGCTCCTGGTCTGGCGGCGGCTGGCGGGGCACGATTGACTGGTGGCAGGCGAGCCGACCGCAGGCCGGCAGATTGGGGGTCACCGATGCCGACCGTGCAGGCGAACGGCATAGACATCTACTACGAGGTCCAGGGCGAGGGCGAGCCTCTCGTGCTGATCCCGTACCTCGCGGCTGATCAGGCTTGCTACGCATTCCAGGTGGCGGAATACGCGAAGCACTTCACCTGCTTCACCGTTGATCTGCGCGGCGCTGGGCTATCCGGCAAGCCGGAGGGAACCTACACCACGGAGTTGCTCGCCGACGATATCGCCGCGTTCATGCAGGCGGCTGGGGTTGACCGCGCTCATGTCTCCGGGCTGTCGCTTGGCGCGGCGACCGGGATGTGGCTCGCTGCCAGGCACCCGGCCCGGGTGAAGTCCCTGTCGCTGCATAGTGCCTGGCCGAAGACGGATCCGTACCTTCGGGTGGTGGTCGAAGGCTGGCAGATCATGGCGCAGGCCCTGGGCAGTGTGACCGACATGGTGATCAAGGGGATCTTTCCTTGGTGCTTCACCCCCGAGCTGTACGCGGCCAGACCCGAGTACATCGAATCGCTGGCCGACTTCGTTCGCAGCCGGCCGATGCCGCCGGTGGATGCCCTGCTGCGCCAGTCCGGTGCCGTCCTGAGCCACGACGCGCAGGAGGCGCTCGGATCGATCCAGGCACCGACCCAGCTCACCTTCGGCCGGCACGACATGGCGACCTCAACCCGCTTCGCCGACCCGATCCGCACGGCGATCACCGATTGCGAACTGGTGGTATTCGAGCACTGTGCTCATGCGCCGATCTATGAGGACGTGGACGGGTTCAACCAGCAGACTCTGGCGTTCCTGCAACGCCATTGCGGATGAGCTCAGCTCTGGCTACCGGTGACTCGGGTCGGTGACTACTCGCCAGGCGCCGGTGAGGTAGCCGGACCTCCATGTCGCCCTCAAGGTGACTGAACCACCAAACGAGCATCTTCGGCGTTACGCCCTTGAGCACCTCATCGACCCAGTACCTGCGCCGCCCGTCTGCCTGCTTCTCGCTTCCGGATCTCGCCTCCAGATTCGGCTTGAGCTCCCAGGGAAGCCGGAGCGGCTCGGGAAGCCTCGCTCTCATGGGGCGTCCTCTCCCGTGCTGCGGTCCGCGTGATCCGGTTACCGCGGACAGGTCAGTTGCGCCAAGTGCAGATCGAGCGCCCTCGGGTGGCTTTGACCCGACTCCCCATATGCTCAGGCCGCATGTCGGTGGCGGACCTCATACCACCGCACGAGGATTACCACCGGCACGCGGCCTGGCCGCAGCGGCTTAGCCGCCGGATGAGGGCGGGAAACCAGTAGCGTCGCCTGATTCGGGGGATGCCGGGTCAGCTTGCGGAGCCTCCTGCACCGGAGTCGTCTCAGGGAAGCCGGTTGCCGGAGCAGCCTGCGGGAACCCGGTCGGCTGCGCCGCTGGGAACCCGGTCTGCGCCGGGCCCGGGAACCCGGTCTGCGCCGGTGCCGGGAACCCGGCCCGCTGGCCAGCGTCCGGGGCGCCGCCCGGGGCCGACCCAGGGAAGGACGTCGACTGACCCGCATCGGGGAACCCGGTCGCCCCGCCGGACTGCGGGAACGACGTCGGCTGACCCGCGCCGGGGAACCCGGCCTGCTGGCCAGCGTCCGGGGCGCCGCCCGGGGCCGACCCAGGGAAGGATGTCGACTGACCCGCATCGGGGAACCCGGTCGCCCCGCCGGACTGCGGGAACGATGTCGGCTGGCCAGCACCGTAGGCCGGCGCGCCACCATAAGCCGGCGCCCCGCCGTACGCCGGAGCCGCGCCTGGCATGGTTGCCGACACGCTCGGGTCCACTGGGCTGGCCGAGCTGGTGAGGAAATCGCCTGGCCGCATCTGATTCGCTAGCTGCTGAGCCTGGGCCTGCGCCGCCTGCTGGACCAGGTTGATCCCGAACTGGGTCTCATGCGCGCTGAGGTCGGACAGCAGCTGGGTGATCTGGGCCGCCGTCTCGGCGGTGGCACGGCCGGTGCGCTCGGCCAGGATGGCGAGGCCGAGGCTGCGGAGCATCCCGTCTGCCTTCCTGCTCGCCTGCGACTGGTCGAGCTTCGCCATGCCCGCGCTCGTCGCATCCTTGGTCTGCTGCGCGAGCGTGCTCGCCTGCGCCTTGACCTTGTCCATCAGTCCCATGGTGTTCCTCCGGGTTCTCGGGTCCTGCATCGCGGTCGGTGACCGGCCGCGTTCAATGAGGCTCAGTTGGCCAGCACGAGAAGCTCAATGGCCAGCATAGGCGCGGCACCAACTAGCGCGGTAGAAGTGTGGATGATCCGGCTTGGCTGTGGCGATAGTGAACCGGTCACCGATGAGACATCAGCTCCGCGTGCTGGTCCTCGCCGTCGCGCGGCTGGGGATCAGCGTGCACAAGCGCCGCGGTCAGCTGCGGCAGCGCGTGCAGCAGATTGTGCTCGGCGCTGACCGCCACCTGAGATGCGCCTGGATCGCGGTGGAATTGGCATCGACGATCACCTCGCATTCGGCCCGCAGCCGATGGCCGATCCAGCGGAGCCGGACCTGACCGATGTCCAGCACGCCAGACGCTGCCGCGCAGCACCTCCCCGGCCTGGTCCACCAGCGACGGGTCGACCGCGTCCATCAGCCGCCAGTAGATCTCGCGTGCGGCCTGGCGGAGCACCGCCAAGATCGCCACCGTGATGAGCAGGCCCACGACCGGATCCGCCCAGTTCCAGCCGACCGCGACGCCGGCCACGCCAAGCAGCACGGCCAGCGAGGTGAACCCGTCGGTGCGGGCATGCAATCCGTCCGCGACCAGCGCGGCCGAGCCGATCTTGCGGCCGACCCGGATCCGGTAGCGGGCCACCAGCTCGTTGCCGACGAAACCGATCAGCGCAGCGGCAGCGACCGCGGGCAGAGTGGACACCGGCCGCGGCCGCGCCAGCCGAGATATGGCCTCGAACCCGGCCAGCGCGGACGATGCGGCGCAAGACGTTTGCAGAACGGCGGCACAAAGCCCCGGCGCGGAGCTTTCAGCGCCGTCAGCGCCGTCAGCCCCGTCAGCGCCGTCAGCGCCGTCAGCGGATCACGGCGGGGTGCCCGGATTGGGGTTCGCGGCAGGCAGGCCGGAGCAGATGTTCTGGGCGGCATTACGCGACTGCACCGTCGGGGTGGCGCTGGAACTAGCCGGGTGGTGGACTCGCGGACTGGCGAGGCCGGCGAAGTCGGACCCGATGATCAGCGTGACCGGCCCGGCCGTGCCGGTCTGCGGCGCCGGCTCGGCGATCAGGTTCTGCCCGGCCGGGAGGGTGGCGAGCGCGGTCATGACGGTGTAGGCGCTATCCGCCTGGGCGGTGCCCGAGTAGGTCACCGTCGTCGTGGAGGTCGCCTGCGCGTCTCCGACGTGCACCACGTCGAAGCCGAGCTTCCGCAGGCCCCTGGCGGTCTTAGCGGCAAGCCCGGGGATCCCCGAGCCATTGAGCACCTGCACCTGGACCGAAGCTGGTGCCAGCCTGGGTAGGTGATCGTGCCACCTGGTGCTCGTCTGCAGCATCCGGAACACGACGTCATCTTGCGGCTCCACCGGCAGCAGCCGGTCGGCGTTGGTCGGGTCAATGACCGTGGGCATCGTGATCAGGGTGACGTTCTTGGTACGCAGGTAGCGAACAGTCTGCGCCAGGTGCAGCAGCTTGGACACCGAGCCGAGACCGGTATCCACAGTGAGCGCCTGGGTGGCCAGGTCGGCGATCTTGTACAGACCGCTGAGATTGGACAGCAGGCCCTGGTTGTTGACCTTCTGGATTACCGATGAGATGAACGCCTGCTGCAGCTGGATCCGGCCCAGGTCGCCGCCGTTGCCGACACCGTGTCTGGTGCGGACGTAGGCAAGCGCCTGGTTGTACCTGAGCAGGTGCAGGCCGCCCTTGAGACGCAGGTGACTCCACGGGTCGTAATAGCCGCTCGGCGGCACGCAGACCTCGACTCCGCCGATCGCGTCGACCATGGCGCGGAATGAGTTGAAGTTGAACTCGACGAAATGGTCAATCTGAATGCCGGTCAGGTCCTCCACCGTGTGCACCGCACAGGACGGGCCGCCCAGGTTCATCGCCCCGTCGATGATGGCCGACGGGAAGGCCGGCCAGGTACCGGTGCCAACGCCGGCCCGGGCCTTGCAGGCTGGCTCGTAGACCATGGTGTCGCGCGGGATGGACAAGATGGTCGCGTGCGTATGGGTGGCATCCAGATGGACCAGGATCAGGTTGTCCGACAGGTTGGTACCGGGGTCACGGCCGAAGCCGCGTCCCTGCCCGTCCCTGGTCTGCGATCCCAGGACCAGGATGTTCTGGACGCCATAGACGGAGCGGTGGGTCAGCCCGCTGACGGTGGTCACCTGGAGGTTGTCGTTCAGGTGCCGGTAGATGCCGTACGCGAGCAGGCTGGCTGCCACTATCAGCACGGTGGCGACCGTCGCGGTCGCGTAGCCGATCTTCGCCAGGACGCTCATCTGGCGCCAGCCGCCACGGCCGGAGCCGACCCGGCCGGAGCCGGCTGCCCTGCGCCATCTCACGGCATCTCCCTCCCTGGCCCGTGGGTCGCGTAGCCGCCTTCGCCCAGCTGATGGCTGCTAGGCGAGATCCTATGTGGCGGTTCTTATTGTTGCGCAATCCTGCAAGTAAAGTCTCGTAGCGGCCTCAGAGCCACCGGGCGCTGCGGGCCAGATAACCGGACTTGGCCGCGACGGTGGCCACACAGTAACCGACAAGCACCGCCGTGAGCGGCAGGAAGTAGGCAGCGGGCAGGGCGGACAGGCCAAGAAGCGATGCGAAGGGGGAGAACGGCAGGCACAGGCCGGCCAGCGCAAGCGCGAGGGTGGCCAGCAGCACCGGACGGGCAGCTAGCCGGCCGGGCGAAGGCAGCGATCGACTGCGCAGCAAGTGGACGGCCGCGGCCTGGGTCAGCAAGTTCTCCGCCAGCCAGCCCGACCGGAAAACAGCGCGGCCAGCGAGGCTGTCATGGTGCCCGATCAGCCGCCAGAGAATCACGAAGGTGACCAGGTCAGCCAGCATGTTGATGGGACCGAAGCAGACCACGAACCTGGTCAGGTCGCGACGGTCAAACGTGCGCGGCCCGCGCAGCGATGGCTCATCGACCGTGTCGAAAGCGAGCGAGAGCTGGCACAGGTCGAAGCACAGGTTCTGGACCAGAACCTGCACCGGCAGCATCGGCAGAAACGGCAGCACGGCGCTGGCCACCAGCATGGACAGAGCGTTGCCGACGTTGGCCGAGACGGTGATCTTCAGGTACTTGACGATGTTGCCGAAGGTCCGGCGTCCCTGGATGACTGCCTGGTGCAAGGTGGTCAGGTCCTTGCGAAGCAGGATGACGTCCGCGCACTTCATGGCCGCGGGCACCGCGCCGTCGACCGAGATCCCGACGTCCGCCTCGCGCAGCGCGGCCGTGTCGTTGAGCCCGTCGCCAAGGAATCCGACTGTGGCGCCGTCGGCGCGAAGCGCCCGGACGATCCTCGCCTTCTGGGCCGGATCGACTCGGGCGAATATGGTCGTGCTCCGCGCCAGCGCCCCCAGGGCAGCGTCGTCCAGCCGATCGATCTCCTGGCCCGTGACCGGCTGCCCGGCTGCTATCCCGATGTCGCGGCAGATCCTGGCCGCCGCCAGCGGATGGTCGCCAGTCACGACCTTGACGGCGATCCCGAGTCCGGTCAGGCCGGCCAGGGCCGCTCGCGCAGAGGACCTCGGCGGGTCGCGGAATCCCACGAAACCGAGCAGCGTCAGGTCAGTCTCAACCGCCGGGCCGCAGCTGCCTGGCCAGGACTGCCGGGTGGCGGACGCCACGGCTAGCAGCCGCACGCCATCGCGGGCGTACTCCTCCGACCGGGCGAGCAGGCGGGCGCGCTCCGGCGCGCCGAGCGGCACCGCGACGCCATCGACGCGGATCTGCGTGCAGCAGCCGAGCACCTCCTCCGCGGCTCCCTTGGTGATCAGCGTCTGAGCGGTCAGGCTGCCTGGCCGCCGGATCAGCACGGTGGCCCTGCGGCGGCTGACGTCGAACGGGACGACACCGACCAGGACATCGGCGTCGTACGCCGTCACGCCCAGATCTGCCGCGTGGCTGAGCAGCACCTGATCGAGCACTTCGGTGATCGCCTGACCCGCGACCTCGGCCGACCAGTAACTGTTGACGCAGCTCCAGTGCAGCACGTCAGGATCGTCGCGTCCGAGCGGGTCGACGGTACAGGCCACCGACACCTGGTCCTGCGTGAGCGTGCCGGTCTTGTCCGTGCACAGCACGTCCATCGCCCCGAGGTTGTGGATAGCCGGCAGCCGCTTGACGATCGCGGCCTGGCCGGCCAGCACCCGCGCGCCCCGCGCCAGCGCCGTGGTGACGACGACCGGGAGCATCTCCGGGGTGAGGCCCACCGCCACCGCGATGGCGAACAGGAACGCCTCAAGCGGCTGGCCCCTGATCGCGGCGTTGACCGCGAGCACAATTGGGACGCAGACCAGCATGAACCAGACGAGCAGCCAGGACACGCCCCGAGCGCCCCGGTCAAAGGATGTCTCCGCGGCCCGGGCCGGTGCCTCCTGGTGGGTCGAACCAAGGTAAGCCGACGCCCCGGTCGCGACCACCACGGCGGTGCCTGACCCGCTCTGCACGTTCGTGCCCATGAAGCACAGCACCGGCGAATCGAACAGGGTGCCGCCCTCGTCGACCTGGTAGGAATCGTCGGCGACCACGGACGATCCGCGCTTGGCGGCTGGCAGCGATTCCCCGGTGATCACCGCCTGGTTGACCGCCAGCTGATCGGATCGCAGCAGCCGCAGGTCGGCCGGCACGACGTCGCCTGGGAGCAGATGCACGATGTCGCCAGGCACCAGCTGGTCGACCGGGAGCTCGCGAGCGACGCCTGGACGGCCGTCGGCCGCCCGCCTGCGCACGGTGGCCGTGCTGGCCAGCACCGCCCGCAGTGCCTGCGCGGCTAGGTCCGACCGGTACTCCTGGCGGATCCGGAGCAGGCAGCTGACCAGCGCCATCGTGGTGATGACGGCCGCTCCGTCGAGCTCGCCGGTGACCGCCGAGACCAGCGCAAGGACGCCGAGCACCAGCACGAACGGGCTGCTTGCCGCGGTGCCGATCCCGGCGCTCCAGGTCGGTGCCCGGCCGGGCGCGATCGCGTTGTCGCCGAACTGGATGAGCCTGGCCTGTGCCTCGTCCTCGGTCAGACCGTGCCTGGACGACTCCAGCCAGCGCAGCACCTGCAGCGGCGACGCTGCGGCGTACTCGGCCAGGCCGTCCCGGACCCGCGGCAGCCGGGACCGCACCCGGGCCGGCTGCCGGTTCGCCGGTGCCGGGTCGGGCAGCCGCTCAGGCGCCCAGGCCACTGCCTCGCTCCTGGCCGGACGGCTTCCCGTGCAGCTGCTCGATGACCAGCCGCACCATCATGACCACCTGCGGATCGTCGACCAGATAGACATGCCGCCTGCCATCCCGGCGGGACCGCACCAGCCCGGCCAGCTTCAGCTTGGCCAGGTGCTGGCTGACGGCCTGCAGCGTCCCGCCGACATCCTCGGCCAGGCCGCCAACGTCCTTCTCGCCGTGGGCAAGGATCCAGACGATGTGCAGTCGCATCGTGGAGGCGAGCAGCCCGAACCGCGCTGCCGCGCCCTGCAGCAGTTCCGGAGACAGGCGGCCGGACTCGTCAGGTCCGCCGGTCTCGGACCGGACCATCACTGCCTCCTGGATGCGATTGCCTCGTTGCGCAACGATGGAATCAGCTGGAGCCTCAGTCAATCAGACGAATCCGTGCGCAGCCGTCGGTGTCAGCCACGGGCGGCAGCAAGCTCGCTCGCGGTAGTCCTGGCGATCGCGAGCACATCGGATGCGACGTTGATCAGGCGGCAGCCGTTCTCCCGGTACAGCCTGGCCGTGGCGCCGTCCGCTGAGTGCACCCCCACCGGCTTTCCGGCCGCGGCGCAGGCCGCCCAGATCCGCTCCAAGGCCGGGCGCAGTACGCCATCATCCGGGTCAAGCGCGCAGCCCAGTGAATAGGACAGGTCTCGCGGCCCGACGTAGATGCCGTCCACCCCGTCGACCGCCAGCGTCGCCGCAAGCTCGGCCATCGCCTCGCGGGATTCCACCATGATTACGCAGAACGGCTCGCCCGGGCTAGCCAGCGCACCACCGCCGGACCGGTACCCAGCTGGCGGGTAGTGGCATGCGCCGACCACGGCGCTGGCCTGCGCGGCCGACTCCACATTGGGCACGATCACGCCGGCACAGCCAAGATCAAGCGCGCGGCCGATATCGGCCGGATGCGCATGCCTGACCCGGCCGACCGGCGTCGCGCCTGCCTGCGAGATCGCTGTGGTCAGAACCGGCAGATCGCGCTCGGTCGCGCAGCCGTGCTGCAGGTCGATCACCACGTAATCGAGGCCTGCCGCCGCCATCGTGCGGACCGCCAGCACGTCCGGGATCGTGACCCAGCCGCCAAACAGAGTCGCGCCGCTGGCCAGACGAGCGCCGAACGATTCGTTATGCATGGAAATGATCTAACCAGACGGGCCAATCGACCCGTTGCGGCCGGCGCGAGCCCGGCCAGCCTCAGGCGACGAAGGCCGCCGGTCATGCGCCGCCTGGTTTGCCGGCAGAGCCTGGTGCCAGGCGAGCGCAGGCTCCGGTTAGGCGCTGCCTGGCTTGGTTCCGCTGACCAGGCGCTCACGGTCGAACAGCCTCGACACGAGCAGGTAGGCGGCACAGTCGATCACCAGCAGAGCGCCGACCAGCGAGGCGGCGAGGATGAGCGTCGAATTGATCACCTGGTACGACAGCAGCAGGGTCAGCGCGATCGGCGGCAGGCTGGCCAGCGCACCTAGCTGCTGGGCGACGCGGATGTCGCTGGCTTTCGACGAGATCGCCAGGCATATCCAGATCGCCCAGCCGGCCAGCAGCGGGATGAAGAAGACCTGGGCGAGCAGGTAAGGAGAGTGCCACACGGCCGCGGCTACCAAGGGATCGGCGCCGAATCGCAGGACTGCCAGGAAGATGCCGAGCACCAGGTATGCGATGCCGACCGAGGGGATGAGGACCGCCGCGGCCTTGCCGATCAGGATCTCCTCGCGGCTGACCGGCGTGGTCAGCATCGGCTCCAGGGTTCCCTGCTCGCGCTCGCCGACCACCGAGTAGGCCGCGATGGTGGACGGTATGAGGACCGGGATCACCAGCAGGTACGTGAGGAAGAAGCCCACCCCCTGGTCCAGCGACGCGCTCGGCCCAGCTGGATGTTGCGCGAGGATAGCGACGGTGGGGAAGACGAGGAAGACGAGCGGAACGACCACCATCGTGGCCACGACGAACCGGCTACGCCTGAACTCGGTGAGTTCCTTGCGAATGACCGCGCCGACGCGAGCCGCGTTGATGCTCATCATGACTGACCCTCCTGGTCGTTGATCAGCTCCAGGTAGACGTCCTCGAGCGTGTGCCGCGACTCGGTGATCGACAGCACGTCGGCCCCGGCGGCGACCAGGGCCCGGGTCACCCCGGGTGCCGCCTGCGCCGGGTCGGTCACCGTCAGGAGGTAGCCGGCTGTGCCGACCGCTGCCGGATCGCCGCCTGCCGCGTCGCCGCCTGGCGGGTCAGTGACGCGCCAGCCCTGGACGGCCGACAGGCCTGCGAGACCGCCGCCTGCC
>JGI12269J14319_10002141_pt1 | contig 19249 bp, 19 predicted proteins | sample PeaSoiSIISIP2007_FD_14319 | JGI IMG/M metagenome (IMG submission 14319)
ATCCTGCTTGCTGTGGCCATGGCGGGCGCGTTTCTGCTGCCGCTCCTGCCCTGGGCCGCGCGGAATGCCATTTCCTTGCACAAGCTGCAATTCCTCGCGCCGCGCTATGCCACGTTTCCCGGCGAATACCCGCCGGTGGGCTATTACGCCTGGACGGGGACGTGGCTCGAACGATTTCGCGACGTGTATTTTACAGTTTGGGCGATCGGAGAAGACCCCGCCGACGTAAATGATCTGCCTAATTCGGCTTTCGATTCTCCCGAGGAGAAGGCACGTGTCGCGGGTTTGATCGCGCAATACGACGACAGCCCCGAACTCGATATTTCTCCCGAAATGGATCGTCAGTATGCAGAAATCGCCCGCGAGCGGACGCAGCTCCACCCGCTGCGAACGTACGTCCGTGTGCCGTTCGAACGCGCCTTGACGATCTGGTTCACGCCGCGGACCGAGCTGTTGCCTATCGACGGCAAATTCTGGCCTCTGCGCGAGCAATGGGCGGATTCCCACGCCGACGTACTCGTCACGGGAGGGTTTGCGCTGTTGGGGTACCTGTACGTGGCGCTGGCGATCGGCGGAGTCTGGCTTGCTTGGCGCACGCGCCGCGAAACCGGCGCGGCTGGAACACTTGCTCAGGTGAACCTCTGGGGGATAGCCCTGCTGCTCGTATATTTTCTGGTTCGAACGGCGTTCCTTACCACTGTCGAAGCCCCTGAGCCTCGCTACGTTATCTCATGCTATCCAGGAGTTCTGGCCTTAATTGCCTTGCTCGGAATTTGGAAAGTGAAGCACAAGGAAGCAATATAAGATTCGAACGCATCAAAGTTGTGTGGTGAAATGTTTTTGCCGGAGTGTTCGCGCGAGGTGACCCGATGAAGAGACGAAGCTCGATCTTGCGCGGCGCGATTGCCGTTCTGCTCGCGGCGTGCCTCGCGCCGATGCTTGCGGCGTGGGAGCGCGAGCCGCTGAGCGTGTTTGCCGCGCGGCGCGCGAAGCTTGTCGCCGCGGTCAATGCTCCCATTGTGCTGTTCGGTTACACGGGCCACGAAGAAGCGAATCCGTCCTACGTTTTCATGCAGGAAGAAAATTTCTATTACCTCACGGGGCACAACGAAGAAGGCGCGGCGCTGCTGCTCGTTCCAGAATCGGCGGAGCAGAAAGGCTGGAGCGGCGCGCGCGAGATTCTGTATCTTCCGCCGCGCGATCCGGCCGAGGAGCGCTGGAATGGCCCGCGCATGGGGCCGGACGATCCGGGCATCCTGGAGAAGACGGGCTTCGCGCGCGTCGAAACATTTGCGAAATTGCGCGATGCGCTCGCCGTGCTGACAAAAATTTATCCGGAAATTTATACCGAATTGCCGGGCCCTCACGACGAGGGCTACCCGCACGCCGCGAACTGGTCGAAATGGGTGAAGGACGCGGCGCCGCAGGCTTCGCTCAAGGACGTTTCCCCGGCGGAAGGCACGCTGCGCGCGATCAAATCGCCGGGCGAGCTGGCGCTGATGCAGAAGGCCATCGATCCCTCCATCGACGCGCATATTGAAGCCATGAAGATGATGCGGCCGGGCCTGTATGAATATCAGGTGGCGGCGAAGATGGTCGAGATTCACGCGTATGCGGGCTGCGAAACCGAGGCGTACGCCCCGATTGTCGGGACGGGCTTCAACTCGACGGTGCTCCACTACAACAAGCTCGACCGCAGGATTGAGGATGGCGACATTGTGCTGATGGACGTCGCCGGGCAATATTCCGGCTACGCGTCCGACATCACGCGCACGATTCCGGCGAACGGAAAATTCACGGCGCGGCAGCGCGAAATTTACGAAATCGTTCTGGGGGCGCAGAACGCCGCGATGGACGCGCTCAAACCCGGCATGACGCTCTACGGCAAGGACGCGATGAGCCTCCAGAAAATTGCCATGGACTACATCGATTCGCACGGGAAGGACATGGAGGGCCGCTCGCTGGGCCGGTACTTCATACACGGCCTCAGCCACCATGTGGGGCTCGACGTCCACGATCCGAGCGGGCCGTCGCGGCCGCTCGAGGCGGGAATGGTCATCACGCTCGAGCCGGGGATTTACATTCCCGAGGAAAATCTGGGCGTGCGCATCGAGGACGACGTGCTCGTTACGACGACCGGGTACAAATTGCTCACCGCGCGCCTGCCGCGCTCGGTCGACGAAATCGAAAAAATCATGGCGGATGGGAAAGCCAAGTAGGACAGGCTTCAGCCTGTCGCTTTTGTGACGAAACTAGAAAGCCAAAACCAGACAGGCTGAAGGATGTCCTGCCGGGATGATCATTTCTCTTTGAGTTTGAGCTTGCTCTTGTTTTCTTCGAGGAACTCGCGCAGTCTTGGCGTTGCTTCCAGCAGACGATTCCACTGCTCGTAATACAATGTGACCGGAAACCGGCCCAGGCCGTAAACGCTCACTCCGCCTTTCTCGCCGACCTTGAAGTCCAGTTCGCCGGTGCGCCGCACCGCCTTTTTTTCCAGTTCCTCCAAGCGCGCCTTGAGTTCATCGTACGTCGGTTCCGCCATTTTTTCTCCTTCCGTCATTTCTGAGCTGGGACAGATTGTACTCCACCCGAAGCGTGATCCGCACATGGCTCCCGCTCGGTCCGGTCGCACTCACGGCCGCGCTCACGTTGACCGTCCTGCTGCCCGGCGTCTATAATCTTGTCTCGGTGGGCGGCGCGTTTTTGGTCCGGCATCCCTAAACCGCCCAGACTGCGCGAATCGAAATTGCAGCCGAGTGGAAGCGCCTGCCGCAAGACCCCGTAGGCATCAGGAGAATATGGAATGCGAGCAACACAACTGCGCCCCGGAATGACCATCCGCCACGAGGGCGAACTGTTTACGGTCCATAGCGTCGAGCACCGCACGCCGGGCAACAAGCGCGCCGCCATGGCCACGAAAATGCGCAACCTGCGCACCGGCTCAATCATCGACTACAGGTTCCGTGCGGAAGTGGATATCGAGCGCGCCATCTTCGATGAGATCGAACACGAATATCTGTACTCGGACAACGACGGCTATCACTTCATGAACACGGAGTCGTACGAGCAGTTTCATCTCGGCGCGGACGTGCTTGGGGAAGCGGTGTACTACCTGATTCCCAACACCACAGTGAAGCTCGAATTTTACGAAGGCAAAGCCATTGGTGTCGTGCTGCCGGACACGATGGATCTCACGGTCGTCGACACGGAGCCGACCGTGCAGAAAGCCACCGCCAGCGCGGTGATGAAAGCGGCAAAGCTCGAGACGGGTCTGACGATCCAGGTGCCGCCGTTCGTCAATACCGGCGACAAAGTGAGAGTGGATACCTCGGAAGCGCGCTACGTCCAGCGCGTGTGAAGCGACACATAATTCGTTCGGATAGTTCAGACATTCGCCACGGATAATGCCAGCGGAGATTCCGCCAGCAATCCTTCGAGAGCGGACACCAGATCGGCATCCCACCAGCCGCGGCGCGTTTCTTCCCACATGATTTCGAGCGCCCTTTCCTGCGAGAGCGCCTTGCGGTAAGGGCGATCGGTGGTGAGCGAATCGTAGATGTCCACGGTTTGCAGGATGCGCGCGGTCAGTGGAATTTCTTCGCCTTTCAAATGGTCCGGGTAGCCGCTGCCGTCCTGCTTTTCGTGATGCCAGCGGATGATTGGCAGGACGTTGCGAAAGGATTTCAGGGGCGCGCAAATGCGCTCGCCGACGATGGTGTGCTGTTCCATGATCTCCCGCTCGGCGGCATCCAGCGGACCGGGCTTCAGCAATACGTATTCGGGCACGGCGACCTTGCCGATGTCATGCACGATTCCGCTGCGCCGCAGGTCGTTGCAATCCTCCCGCGACAGTCCGATTTTTTCGGCGAGCGAAACGGTGGAGCGGGAGAGCCGGTCGCAGTGGCCTTCGGTGTAGGGATCTTTCGCTTCGATGCTGCGCGCCAGCGTGCACAGCACGGTTTCCGCGTTTTCCAGTTCATCCGTGTAGCGCTTCAAACGCACGAGCGAACGCACGCGCGCCAGCAGCTCTTCCTTCTTCACCGGTTTGTGCAGGAAATCGTCCGCGCCCGCTTCAATGCCGCAGATGCGGTCTTCCGCGCTGGCGAGCCCGGTTATGAGCACCACGGGAACAAAGCGTGTTTCCGGCCGGGCCTTGATCGCGCGGCACACCGAGAATCCCGTGGGTCCCGGCATCATGATGTCGAGCAACACCAGATCAACTGGCTGGGAGCAGGCCGCCTTGAACGCCTGCTCGCCATTGTCGACCGCAATGACGCGGTAGCAGTTCAGGCGCAGCATTTCGATCAGCGGCGCGCGCACGCTTTCATCGTCGTCCGCAACAAGAATGATTCCCTTGAGCGATGTAATGGAAGACACTCTTCCCCCTGTGGATGGCCGCGCGAAGCGGAACAGAGAGGAAGATTCCCGCCTGCGATCATTTTTCTGCTTGCGATTGAAGGGAATAATATCTTCGACGCTTGCAGCAGGGGTGTCAAGATGAGATGGCGCGCCTGCCGCAGAATCGGTTCAAGAAGAAACACTGTCCTGCATCTTATTGAGAAAAAGGCTCTTGATTCTTCAGCGGTCTTTGCGCCCCGCTCGATTTATTTAAAAACGCGCGCAAAAATCGCGTCCACGTAGCGCAAGTGCCGGTTCAGATCAAACGTATTTTCGAGGGCGGTTCGGTCCAGAAAAACTTTGATGCGCGAGTCGCCAACGACGCGCTGGCGAAAATTTGTTTCCGTTTCCCACGCCGCCATGGCGTGCTCCTGCACCCATTTGTAGGCGTCTTCGCGAGGAGCGCCCGCTTCGATCAGGTCCAGCAGAAGCTGGCCGGAGAAGACGAGGCCGCCGGTGGCGTCCAGGTTGCGGCGCATGCGCTCCGGGAAGACGCGCATGCCGGAAACGATGTCGGTCATGCGTGCGAGCAGGTAATCGGCGAGGATCGTCGAATCGGGCAGGATGACGCGCTCGACCGAGCTGTGCGAGATGTCGCGCTCGTGCCAGAGCGCGATGTTTTCAAACGCCGCGCCGGCGTTGGCGCGGACGACGCGCGCGAGGCCGCACACCTGTTCGCTCGACACTGGATTGCGCTTGTGCGGCATCGCCGAGCTGCCGCGCTGCTCGCCGCCAAACGGTTCCTCGGCCTCGCGCACTTCGGTGCGCTGCAGATGGCGGATTTCGAGGGCGATTTTTTCGAGCGTGGCTGTGAGGATCGCCAGCGCCGAAAGATATTGCGCGTGGCGGTCGCGCTGAATCACTTGCGACGCCACCGGAGCCACGTCGAGGCCCAGGCGCTTACAGATGGCCGCTTCCACGTCCGGCCCGAGGTGCGACGCATTGCCCACGGCGCCGGAAATTTTTCCCACGGCCATTTGTCGCGCGGCCTGGCCGAAGCGGTCGAGGTTGCGGCGGTTTTCGGCAAACCAGTTGGCGACTTTCAGGCCGAAGGTGATCGGCTCGGCATGAATGCCGTGCGTGCGCCCGATTTGGGGCGTGTGTTGAAATTCGCGCGCGCGGCGCTCGAGCACTTCGCCGAAGCGGATGAGTCCATGCTCGACGAGGCGGGACGCCTCGCGAATTTGCAGGGCCTGCGCCGTGTCCACCACGTCATTCGAGGTCAGGCCGTAATGCAGCCAGCGTGCGGCGTCGGGATCGCCAATCGTTTCGCCAATGGCCATGGTGAAGGCGATCACGTCGTGCTTCACCTTGGCTTCGAGTTCCGCTATGCGCTTCACTACGCCAGCGTCGACCCGCGCCTTCTCGCGGATTTTCGCGGCGGCCGCGGCGGGCACGACTCCCGTTTCGGCCAGCGTTTCCGTGGCGGCCAGCTCCACTTCGAGCCAGCGGCGGAATTTGCCCTCCTCGGTCCAGACTCGGCCCATCTCTTCGCGCGTGTATCGTGAAATCAAGCGGAACTCCCTCGGCGCACACGCCGTCGGAATCAGGCGCGGCAATCTTCGAAAATTAGCTGGGAAACTCCCTTGCTGATGATACCCGAAGTGCGCTCACTGTGTCGCGGCGGCGCCAAGTAGCACAGACTTCAGCCTGTGGATTTTCGTCAGTTCGCCCAGGCCGCGCGGTAGCCAAGATCAAATGGAACCCCACAGACTGAAGTCTGTGCTACTAAACACCCTTCCCACCTGAGTTAAACTCTAGTGGATGCGGAACCGCAAAAGCGTTTTTCCTTTTCTATTGGCCTTCTTGGTGCTTGTTGTTGTCGCGTGGTTCATTCGCACGCAATTTCCTTCGCCGGGAACGAAATCGCCGGAGACCAGCGAAGCGGTCCGGGCTCATGCCGGGCCGCCGGATATTTATCCCGACCCGGCGCGGACTCCGGGCGCAACCAATCCGGACATCAAGCAGGAAAATATCCGCGAGACGATCTGCAATCCGAGATGGAGCACGAAATCCATACGTCCAGAAGCGAGCTATACGAATCGCTTGAAAAATGAACAGATCGGGGAATACGGCTACTCCGATTCCCGATTGAAAGATTACGAAGAGGATCATTTCATTCCGCTCGAGCTGGGCGGCAATCCGACCGACCCAAGAAATCTCTGGCCCGAGCCGTTCGAGACGTCCATCCCGGACGGCGGCGCGCACGCCAAGGACAAAGTGGAAAATTACCTGCACGCGGAAGTCTGTTCGGGAAGCCTGACGCTAGACCAGGCGCAGCGCGAGATTGCGGAGGATTGGTACCGCGTCTATCAGGCGTCCGTGCCGCACTGAGTGCGATGGCCGCTATCCCGATTTCGTCCACTTGGTAATTTCAGACGGCCCATCCGCAAGTTCCGGAACCAGTTGGAAGAATGCTTTCAGGTATGGAGTCTGAAAGTGCGCGTCCAAATCCGCCGCGCTTTTCCAGATTTCGTAGAGTAAAAACCATCCGGGCTCCGTCGTCGATTCGTGCAAGTCGTAGCGAAGGCATCCCGCCTCTGCGCGTGTTGGAGCAACCAGGCGTTGCAATTCCTGGCGAAGGCGTTTCTCCTGCCCGGTTTTGGCCCTCACGCGTGCTACGACGGTGAGTGGTTCTCTCATGGCAGATCCTCTCGAGTGCAGTGATAGCTACAAATTCAGAGTAGGAAGCGGCGAGGTTTGGGAGGCGACGATGAGTTCGCCGCAAAACGCCGCGGCGCCGGTGCGGCGGTCTAGAGCTTCTTCGGCGGAGATGCGCGCGACGTAGGGATTGTTGTTGTTTTCGGAGAGATGCGCGAGGACGACGTAGCGCGCGTGCGCGTCGAACGCTTCCGCGTCGGCGAGGAATTCGCTGACCGTGTGATTCGACAGGTGGCCCGTGCGGCTCATCACGCGCTGTTTGATGTGCCACGGATACGGCCCCACCTTCAGCATCTCCAGATCGTGATTGGATTCGAGCATCAGGCAGTCGGAATCCCGCAAGTGAACTTTGACGAGTTCGGGCAAGTAGCCGAGGTCGGTGACAATCGCGACTTTCGTTCCGTTCGTGCGAAAGGTAAATCCCAGCGGATCGATGGCATCGTGCGGGATCGAAAACGGAGAGACTTCGATGTCGCCGACGATGAAGCGCTGTCCGGCGCGAATGTGCTCGACGCGGTCCAGGCGCTTGTGCGAAGTTTCGGGCAGAATGCGCATCACCTCGGTGTGCGTGGCTTCGTTCAGATAAACAGTAGTGCGCCACTGGCCGAGCACCTGCGCGAGCGAGCCGATGTGATCGGTGTGTTCGTGGGAGATGACGATGCCGTCGAGGCGATCGACGTCGCGTCCGACCGCGGCCAGGCGCCGCAGCGTTTCTTTTTTGCCGAGGCCCGCGTCGACCAGCAGCCGGGTCTGGTCCGTCTCGAGCAAAGTGCAGTTGCCCGAACTACCTGAACCCAGAATCGTTACGCGCAGACTGATAAATTCCCCCGGGGGACATGCGCATGTGCGCGCAGGCCCACGAGATAATGACAAACGGGAGCGCCCGCGTCAATCGGACGGATGCGTTCTAATCAACAATTTTCGGAAGTAGGTCTTGTAGCGGCCGCCTTCAGGCGGGCAACCTAGATGCAACCACACGTTCATGCTCGCCTGAAGGCGAGCGCTACACACCCGATCGCACACTTACGAAAGCAACTCGCGCGACGCCCGAAAACCGTTCAAGCTGCCTAGCACGGTGAGGGTGATGCGGTCGGGCTCGAAGAAATCGCGGGCGATGGCGTGAACTTCCTCGCGGGTCACCGCTTCGATCGACGTCAGCATTTCGTCGAGCGAAATAAAACGGTGCAGGTACATGGCCTGGCGCGCGAGGTTGGACATGCGCGCGCTGGTCGATTCGAGCGAGAGCATCATCGAGCCCTTGAGATGATCCTTCGCGCGGCGCAATTCCTCGGCGCTGACTCCGTCTCCGCGGACGCTGCGGAATTCGTCGCAGACGGAACGAATCAATTTCGCCGCGGATTCCCGCGAAGTTCCGGCGTAGACGGAAAGCACGCCCGAATCGGTGTACGGCGAGAGGTCGCTTTCGATGGCGTAGGCCAGGCCCTGCCGCTCGCGAATGTTCTGAAACAGCCGCGAAGACATCCCGCCGCCGAGGATCACGTTCAGCAGCGACGCCGCGTAGCGCCGCTCATGGGCCAGCGGATACGACGGCACGCCCAGGACGATGTGGACTTGCTCGAGTTCCTTTTTGTCGCGCTGCTCGACGCAGGCGTGCGTATCGGGCGGCGTGGGCTTGGCCGCGGTTGCGGAGCGCGCCGCGCCTTCAAATTCGCGCGCGACCAGATCCACGAGGCGCGCATGCTCCAGATTTCCCGCCGCGGTGATCACCACATGATTCGGGGCATACCATTCCTCGAAGCATTCGGACACCGAGCCCTGTGAAAATTGCGAAACGGTTTCCGGTGTGCCCAGGATGGGCATCCCCAGCGGGTGCCCGCGCCAGAAATTCTGCGTGAACAATTCGTGGATCAGATATTCGGGGTTGTCCTCTTCCATCTTGATTTCCTCGAGGACCACCTGCTTTTCCTTGGCGATGTCTTCCGGATCAAAGCGCGGGTGCAGGACGAGGTCGGAAAGCACGTCGACGGCGACCGGAAGATGCTCGTCGAGCACTTTCGCGTTGAAGCAAGTCATCTCCTTGGCCGTGAACGCGTCGAGCATTCCGCCGACGGAATCCACCGACTGCGCGATTTGCTCGGCGGTGCGTTTCCGCGTGCCCTTGAACACCATGTGCTCGATGAAGTGGGCGATCCCGTTCCGCTCGGTGGATTCGGCGCGCGATCCCGAGCCCAGCCAGATTCCCACGGAAACGGACCGCACATGCGGCATCTTCTCCGTCACGATCACCACGCCGTTCGGCAGTTCCGCTTGTTGGATATCGCGCGCTGGCTGATTCATGTATCTATTGTGGCACACGTGCGGCTGCGAACGCGACTTGAGGGCGGGTGTGTTTCAATTTATTGAGTACGTCTTATGCATGCAAGGGAAAGTGAACACGCGCACAAGTCCGCGTCCCATATCGATTCTCATCGTTTTGGCGGTACCGGGCGCTTTCGGTCGGCCGGGTCCCAGTCTTCGGGCGGGAATCCGATTCCCCAAAAGCGCGGTGAGGGCTGTGCGAAGCGAAGTCCCACCTCGGTCTTTCCATTCACAATGTTTCCCTGGGTTACCACAGTGCAGGCGATTTCTTCATTGGTCTTCAAGTTCGTCAGGAGAAGCGGTTGTTCTTTGACAACGGGAGTCGCGAGCTCCATGAGGCAGCCATTGGCATTGACCTCTACGGTCTGAGTGATTTCCTTGAAGGGCGGGCCGGATTCAGTATTTCCGTAGATGAACACGGGGATGGCGATGCGGACTCGCGTGGTTCGGTGCCGGGCAATTTTGGTCTCCGCCATGACGGACTCACCGTAGTCGGCTTCAGCGCGCACTTTCCCCACGAAGGGTATGGTACCACTATCTAAAATGCGCGACGCCAGGGAGCATTTCAGGATGTGTCCAGTAAGTGGTCTCGGGCGGAGGGGCGGATTTCGATTGGTCGCGGGCGCGCATGTTAATATGAAAGGACGTCTTCAGGGAGACGCGCGTGCCTGTCGAATTGCTCGGAAAATCAGCGGAGGAATTGCGCGAGTACGTCGCATCGCTCGGCGAGCGGCCCTTTCGCGCGGCGCAACTGTATCATGCGCTGTATGCGGAGCGGCGCTTTGCATTTGCCGCGATGACGAACATCCCAGCCGCGCTCCGCGAACGTCTCGCCCAGGAGGCGCGCATCACGCCGCCGCGCATCGCGCGCCGGTTTCCTTCGGTGGACGGATCGATCCGGTATCTCTTCTCAATCGGGGGCGAAAATGAAAAGCCCGCGCAGATTGAGGCCGTCTTCATGCCGCGCGAAGGGCGCCAGACGATTTGCATTTCAACGCAAGCGGGATGCGCCGTCGATTGCCATTTTTGCCTCACCGCGCAGTTGGGGTTGATCCGCAATCTCACGGCGGGCGAGATCGTGGGGCAAGTTCTGGTTGCGCTCGAGGAAAATCGCGAGCAGCTCGCGCCGCAGACGAATGTTGTTCTCATGGGCCAGGGCGAGCCGCTGCTCAATTATGACGCGACGATGGCCGCCGTGCGCATCCTGCTCGATCCCAAGGGAGTCGCGCTTGCGCCGCGGCACGTCACGCTCTCGACCAGCGGCATCGTTCCCGGCATCGAGCGGCTCGGCAAGGAAAAAATTCGGCCCAGCCTGGCCATTTCGCTCAACGCCTCGAGCGACGAGCAGCGCAACGCGCTCATGCCCATCAATCGCAAATATCCGCTGAAGGTGCTGCTCGAGGCCTGCCGGAAATATCCGCTGCGCCCGCGGGAATACTTCACGTTTGAATATGTGCTGCTCGGAGGCGTGAACGATACGCCCGAGGATGCGCAGCGCGTCGTGCGCCTCATCGCGCATATCCGCGCCAAAGTAAACCTGATCCCTTGGAATCCCGGAAATTTGCCGTATCGCGCGCCTACTCCGGAGAGCATTGAGGAATTTCAACGCATCCTCGTGGACAAGGGCGTGCCGACGTTTGTGCGCTATTCGCGCGGCCAGGACGTCTTCGCCGCTTGCGGCCAGCTCGCGCTCATGGAAACGCCGAGCCCGTTTGTGGCGCTGCAAGAGTAGGACAGGCTTCAGCCTGTTGCTTTTGAATTTGAGGTTCCTTGCAGGAAAGTCAAAACCAACAGGCTGAAGCCTGTTCTACTTGATCCCAATCACCGCCATCAGGCGGCCTGTCTTCGCGCCTTCGCGGCGGTAGCTGAACAAGAGATCCGTGCGGCATGCGGTGCACAGGTCGCTCACGCCGATTTGTTTTTCCGGGACGCCGGCATCGATCAATTGCCAGCGGTTCGAGGCGCGCAGATCGAGTTGCACGCGCGGCGGCGGAGGCACGTGGCCGGGCGGCATCATCGTCAGCCAGGGCAGCCAGAGCGGCTCCTCGCCGTGCGCCAATTGCTCGAACGGGCCGTCAAACCAGTTCGCGGCGGGAGGAAATTGCGCCGCGTAAGCCTGCGCGACTTCGGGGCCGACTTCGTAGCAGCAGCGCCCGATCGCCGGCCCGAGCGCGGCGACTACATCGCGCGGCTGCGTTCCGAATTCCATGCGCATCTGGCCAAGAGTTTTTACGGCGATGCGCGCGAGCGTGCCGCGCCAACCGGCGTGAATTGCCGCCACCACGCGCCGCCGCGTGTCGGCGAGAAGGATCGGCACGCAGTCGGCAGTCTGCACGCCCAGCAGCAAACCCGGAGTGCTTGTAATCAGCGCGTCCGCTTTTGGAGCTTCGGCGCTGGGCGCGGCAGCAACGTGAATCACGTCGGAGTGGAATTGGCGCAGCGTGACGAGCGGCATTTCGCGAGCGCCAACTGCGGCCATGAATTTTTCGCGATTCGCGGCGACGCGGTCGCGCTCATCCCACTCCGTGAAGCCCAGATTCAGCGCTGGCTTTTCTTCGAGTAAGCTTGCGCCGCCGGGCCGCGTGCTGAAGCCGTGAGCGAGCCAGCCGAGCTTTCCGAGCGCGCGCGACTCCACCACTTGCAGACCATGGGCGCTGCGAATCGAGCATGCGGTGTTGCCGCTGCGCGGCGCCGCGCGGTCTCCTCGCGCGGCGGGACTGCGTCCAGAAGATCGAGTTTTAATCGCTCGCGCCATTCGCGCCATGTGTCCTACTCACCACTTTAGCGTAACGCCTCCGCTCCTGTCTGCCTCTCGCGGACACGGTATAATTTAGTGGCACAGGCTTCAGCCTGTGGGGTTTAGTCCTCGCAAGCACCAAACCCCACAGGCTGAAGCCTGTGCCACTGGGAGTACATGGAATGATCGTTGGCTTGGGCGTGGACATCACCGAAGTCGATCGCATCGAAGCGGCCATCGCGCGCCGCGGCCGCGCGTTGCTCGAGCGGCTGTTCACGCCGTCGGAAATCGCCTATTGCGAAAGGCATCGCAACCGCGCAGAACGGTTCGCTGGCCGATTCGCCGCGAAGGAAGCCGCGATGAAAGCCCTCGGAACGGGCTGGGCGCGCGGCGTGCGCTGGATCGATATCGAAGTCGTGCGCGAGCCGAGCGGCAAGCCCACGCTGAAATTGTCAGGCGCGACGCGCGCGATCGCCGACAGCCTCGGCGTGAAAAACATCGCAGTGACGATCACGCATGACGGCAACACCGCCCTCGCGCAAGTCATCTTTGAATCGTAAAGTGGGTGTCGGGGATTTCCTTGCGGAAGTCAAATCGTTTCTAGTTCCACATATTGTTGCAGCAATTGCCGAACCTTAGGTCAGTGCGGCCATCTCCACAATCTCGGCGGCTCCTTGGGATCGGGCCTATCCAGAAATGCGTCCCAAGATCGAGCCCAGTGTCCCAAGATCATCGCCCCGAAGAAAAGTCCCACTGTGATTGCGACCGCGATTTGGTTCATAATCCCCTGGAATTTCGCCACTGCTAGGATTCCAATACACAAAAAAGAAAGGCCGAACAGCCAGGCACACAGCTTCCATCTCCGCCGATTAGCCCGGACTAGATCTGCATCCACGCCCTGTCGCAGATCAAGCTCTCTCTGCCGCCAGCGATGCAACCAATCCCACATTGTGCAACTTCCCCGATCACATTTCGCAGAGCCAATGAACATTCTGGAGCCAGATCAGGCCCTAGCGATGAAATGCTTGGCTGGCCTAGGAAGCACAACTAGCGAGGGTCCCATCTTTCACGCCGGTAATTTGAACGTCTAAAAGCTGATTCGCCGGCCACTGTCCTGGCACGCGTACATCGAGATAATTGCTCGACAGCGCGCGGGTCCATGGCCCAGAAGCGTCCTCGCCCCGGCGGTTCAGCGTGAGGACGCGCATCGAGCGTCCCGTTTGCGCTGTTTGAAACGCGGCCTTCTTCTTTTCGCCGAGCGCTCGCAATTCGCGTGCGCGGCGCGCGATCACTTTTTCTGGAACTTGATTGCGCAGCTCCGCCGCCGCTGTTCCCGGCCGCGCAGAAAACGAAAATACGTGCAGGTAAGTGAGCGGCAGCCGCTCGATGAGCGAGAGCGTCGCTAGATGATCTGTCTCGGTCTCGCCGGGGAATCCTGCGATCACGTCCGCGCCAATGGCCGCGTCGGGGAGCCACTCGCGCGCAAGCTCCGCGCGGCGCGCGTAATGTTCGGCGCGATACCAGCGATGCATCGCCGCCAGGATACGGTCAGAGCCGGATTGCAGCGGCATGTGGAAGTGCCGCGCCATCCGCTCGCTCGCCGCGAAAATTGCGATTAAGTCTTCCGTGACGTCCATCGGTTCGACGGAACTGACGCGCAGGCGCTCGACGGGCGTTTCGTCCAGGATGCGCCGCAATACTTCTCCGAGCTGCGCGCGCGGCGCGAGATCGCGCCCGTAGTTGCCGAGATCGATCCCGCTGAGCACCACTTCCCGCGCGCCGCCCTGGCACAATTTGTGGATTTCCTCGATCACGCTGCGCGGCGCGAGGCTGCGGCTGCGCCCGCGCACCTGCGGAATCACGCAGTAAGAGCAGCGCTTGTTGCATCCGTCCTGAATTTTCAGCACTGGGCGCGTGTGACCCGCCTCGCCGCCTTCGACGGGCGCGACGAGCAGTTCGCGCTGCTCCAGAATGTTTCCGGTCAAAATTTTTGCCGGCCCGCGGTCGAGCGAAAGGGCATCGCTTGCGATCATCGAAAGAGGCACAAAACCCTGGCGCGCGGCGGGAGAAGAATCGGGCGCCGTTTCCTGCCCTATCTCTTGCCCCATCTCCTGAATGATGCGCGGAATTTCCGGCTTGTGGGAATTTCCGACGACCCAGGAAACTCCTTCGAGCGCGGCAAGTTCTTCGGGAGCGCGTTGCGCGTAGCAGCCCGTCACGATGACGCGCGCCGCCGGGTTTTCCCGATGAATCGCGCGAATGGATTGGCGCGCCTGCAAGTCCGCCGCGGCCGTCACCGTGCACGTATTGACCACGACGACGTCGGCGGAATTTGCATCCGCAGTAACCGCGTAGCCGCGCTCGACGAGTTGGCGCTCGATCGCCGCCGCGTCGGCCTGCGTCGCCCGGCACCCAAATTGTTCGATGAAAAAAGTCGCCATTTTGATGTGGCGCAGGCTTCTTGCCCTGAACATTTCTGAAGGGCAGCCTGTGGATTTTGGTCCTTGCAAGGACTAAACCCCACAGGCTGAAGCCTGTGCCACTTGAACCTCCGCCCGAAGCGCAGCGCAGATTATAGCAGGTGGAGATTTCGCGAGTGGCCTCAACGCTTCGACGCGGGGGTACTTCACCAGTCACTATTCGCTAATCATCAGTCACCAGAAGTGTTGTTCACACCCCGCCCTTCAGGTATCTTCACTGGAAGCAGAGTGGACATGGTCGATATTCATTGCCACATTCTTCACGGCCTGGACGATGGCGCGGACACGCTCGAAACATCCATTCAGATGGCGGAAATGGCCATTGCGGACGGGGTCACGCATGTGGTCGGGACGCCGCACGCCAATTCTGAATACAAATTTGATCCTGAAATGATCCGCCAGCGGCGTGACGAGCTTCAGGCAGCCGTCGGCGACCGCCTGAAACTGGCGACCGGATGCGATTTTCATTTGAATTTTGAGAACCTTCAGGATCTCGAGAAAAACCATCAGAAATACACGATCAACCAAAAGAATTATCTGCTCGTGGAATTCGCGGATTTTTCCATTCCGCCGTCCATGGACGACACCATGCACCGCCTGCATCTCATCGGATTGTCGCCCATCATCACGCATCCCGAGCGCAACGCGATGTTGCGCACTAAGCCCGAGCGGATGTATCGCTGGCTGCACCAGGGCAGCTACGTGCAGCTCACCGCGCAATCCATCCTCGGGCGTTTCGGCACCGCCGCGCAGCAACGCGCCGAGCAATGGTTGGACGAGGATCGCGTCCACTTCGTCGCCAGCGACGCGCACAATCTGAAGGGCCGCCCGCTCCAGCTTCGCGCCGCGTTCGACGCTGTCGCCAAACGCCTCGGCGAAGAAGTCGCAAACGCCCTGTTCCGCGACAATCCCCTCGCCGCATTTGAAGGCCGCAGCCTGCCCTACGAGCCCGAGCAGGCCGACCCGGGCGCCAAGCCGATCCAATATCGCAAGCGCAAACGTTTCATTTTTTTCTGAGGGGTTTGGAAGCGCAGACTTCAGTCTGTGGGGGTCCGTTTGCAAACCCAGTACGAGCGCGCTCGCCAAGTTCTGACGGAAACCCACAGACTGAAGTCTGCGCTACTTAGGCCATCCTATTCGCAAGTCTTCTTCACTTGATATTGCGCACATCAGATTCCGCGCGCTGCCAGCTCCGGGTGATGCTCCAGAAGCCATTCCGCTATGGCGTGGTCCAGCTCGGGCAGATGCCCCGTGAAGAAGTGATCCCCGCCGGCGACGATCGCCACCTTCGTGTTTTCCTGAACGTGCGGAGGAAACTGCTCGACCATCGCGCGCAGCTTATTCGGCGGGCCGAACCGATCGAATTCTCCGGACACCAATAGCTTTGGCTTATCGCAGCTTTCGAGATAGGCGAAGCTTCGGCTGCCCAGATCGCCGACCGGCAAGCCGAGACCCAAGAGTTCCGTCACGCGCGGATCGCCGCAGCCGGCGCGCAAACCGACCCAGGAACCAAAACTGAAGCCCGCGAGGAGCTGCGGCACGCCGGGAAATTCCTCCGAGAGAAAATCAAGCACGGCCAGGACGTCGTCTTCCTCCCCGACTCCTTTGTCGTGCGTCCCTTCGCTGAGGCCCACGCCGCGAAAGTTGAATCGCGCGACCGGCAGCCCAAATCGATGAATCGTTTTCGCGGTCTGGTAGACCACTTTGTTGTGCATCGTCCCGCCAAACAGCGGATGCGGGTGGCAGACGACAGCGGCCAGCGGTGGCGGCGCGCCTTTCCCCTCCTTCGATGTGGACCACAGGATCGTTTCGAGGCGGCCGGCGGGACCGGACAGCAGCAACGTTCGATGAAGTTGAGTGGGCATGCTGGAACCCATGTAACCACAGAGCGGCGCCGCGGGACAAATCGCGCATGGCCGCCGTCGCCGACCAGTGGAAAACTTTTTCGGATCAATCGTGCGTTTCCCGTTGCGATTTTTATTCCGCAATGCTACGGTGTGCTGGCTGAACCTGGAATGCCCTCTTCCGGGGGACTCATGCAACAATCGACCGAACGCCGGGCATCGCGGCGATTTACGATGACGCTTCCGTTAACGGTTCGTTCCACCGAGCCGGGCGGCGGCGAACGGCAAGGACAAACGCGGGACGTCAGTTTCCGCGGCCTCTATTTTTTGATTGAGGCGGACTTCGCGCCGGGATCGTCCATCGAATTCATCCTCACCTTGCCGCGTGAAATCACCATGGCCGGCGACGTCCACATTCGATGCTTCGCGGAAATTGTGCGCGTCGAACCGCACAACGGCCGGCGCGGCGTTGCCGCGCGCATCGACCGCTACGAGTTCTTGCCCACGGCTGCTTGATTTTCCGGGATTTCCGCCAGTAAGACAGGCTTCACAGGCTGCGGAAAGAGCCCACCACTCTTTTTGTCATTCCGAGCGAAGCGAGGAATATCTCTTTCTCTGCGTGGTGTTAAATCCAAGAGAGATTCCTCGCTTCGCTCGGAATGACAAAATAAAATACCTTTTCCGCAGCCACTTCAGCCTGTCGGGTTTCAAGTTCTCCTACAAATGCAAAGGCGACAGACTTGAAGTCTGTCCTACTGCTTCGTTTGGCGCGGGTTTCGCAGTAGAATTGCCTGTGCAGAAAATGACTGGGAGGAATTATGGAACCCTATGACGTCAAATCGGCGCTCGATGAGCTCAAGGAAGACGCGGTGCTGCCTCACCCCGTGCGCCTGCGCGACATGATTCTGAGAACGCAGCACGATGCCAGCGAGGCGCTCGAATTGAACCGGGATTTTCAGAGCTACCTGACCCACTACGGCGAGACGCAAAAGGTTGCGCTCGAAATTCTGGAAAGGCTTGCGGCAAGCGAGGCCAAGAAAGCGTAGACCGCAAAATCGCGCCCTGTGCGAATTCACGCCGCGCGGAAAATCCGCACGGCTGCGAACACGGAGTTGCGCAGGCTCGCCTGAAATCATGCCTCGAGAAACCATTCTGATCGATGCCGACGACACCCTCTGGGAGAACAATGTTTACTTCGAGCAGACCATCGAGGAATTTCTCACGCTGCTCGAACCCTTCGGCTACCCGCGCCAATACGCCCGCCACATCCTGAATGAAACCGAGCGCCGCAACATCCGGCAGCACGGCTACGGCGTGCGCAGCTTCGGCCGGTCGCTCGAGGAAACGTACATGAAGCTTGCCGGGCACCAGGCCGAGCGCTCGACCGTGGAAAATATCCACCACCGCGTCCAGGAACTGGAACGCACGCCTCCCAATATCATGGACGGCGTCCTCGAAACGCTCGCCTATCTCGCCGGGCGGCACCGGCTGATCCTTTTCACGAAGGGAGAAGCGGCCGAGCAAGCGGCCAAAGTCGAGCGGTCGGGCCTGCAGATTCATTTCGACGCGATCGAAATCGTCCCCGAAAAAGATGCGGCCACCTACCGCGTGCTCGTGAACCGGCACCACGTCGTGAAATCGCACGGATGGATGGTGGGCAACAGTCCTCGCAGCGACATCAACCCCGCGCTCGAGGCGGGGCTGAACGCGGTTTTCATTCCTCATCACGCCACTTGGGCGCTCGAGCACGAAGAAGTGCGCAGCGGGGCCGGCCGCCTTCTCATCCTGACGAACTTCCGCGCCCTGCGCGAGCATTTTTAGGCGCACAAGTGGAACAGGCTTCAACCTGTGGGGGTTGGTCCTTGCAAGTACTAAACCCCACAGGCTGCCCTTCAGAAATGCTCAGGGTAAAAAGCCTGTGCCACCAAAAGCCTCAAAACGACGGGCCGCGTGAACGGAATGGGATGTGCACGACGGCTTCAAGATCGACAGGCTCGCCGTGTTTCTCCGCGGGGCTGAATTTCCACTGCGCAAGCGCTTCCATTGCGTTTGCATCCAGGTGCGGATCGACGCTGTGCACCAGCTGGATACTGTCCACACTGCCGTCCTTGCGGATGATGGCGTAGAGCACCACCTCCCCGTCCACGTGCGATGTGCGAAGCTCCGGCGGATATTTCGGGTCCACTTTTCGCAGGGGAACAGGGCCCGCCAAGTCCGCGGTCCCCGGATTCATGGTACCTCCGGGCGCGGTCTCATTCAGCTCGGCAAAATTTAAGACCCAGCTTCCGGACGCGCTCGTCAAGTTCGGCATATTGATGTGCAGCGTGTAAACGCGTTTCGAGCCCAGCACTTCCTGCGGTGACAATCCCAATTTCGGAGCAGACTGCGCGGCCCCTTCCGCATCCGCGGATAGAGATTTCGATCCCTCGGGCGCGATGCGTGCGCGCGGAACCGGCCGCGAGGGCAGCGCATTGCCTACTTCTCGCGACGCCGGCCCGATGCCCAGCCCTGAAGTCGGACCGGTGTTTGCATTGTTCCCGCCACTGATGAAGATGCCTTCGGGACCACGGCCTGCTGCGCCGCCTGCATTGCCACCGCCCGCGCTCGGGCCGGATACAGTCCCGCCGGGAGTTCCGGGCTTGGGTCCATCCGGTGAAATCGAAACGCGCGCCGAAAGGTTTCCGGCGGGAATTGCGGGAGGAGCCACAGGCGCGGGCGTAGCCGAAAGTGCGATTAGAGTTTCGCTATCGCCGGCGCGTCCGCCGATATCCGGAGCTGCTGCGTTCGTTTCCGTTTTTTGCGGGGCCGCG
>JGI12269J14319_10002142_pt1 | contig 19248 bp, 19 predicted proteins | sample PeaSoiSIISIP2007_FD_14319 | JGI IMG/M metagenome (IMG submission 14319)
GGCCATCTCGGCGCCGGGTGCGTTCATCGCCGGCGCGGTCATCGCCGGCGCGGGAGCCCCCGCGGAACCCATCGCGCCGGGCATGTCGCCCGCATCGGTGAGGGCCGCCGTCGCGTCGGCGTTCGCCACCTTGGCCATCGCCTCGGTGGCGAGACCGCTGGCGAGCGCGCGGCTCAGCATCGGGTCATTGGCGTAGAGGTCCTGCAGGATGCCGGGCAGGCGGGTGTCGCGGCCCGCGCCGGGGCCTGGCGACCAGGACGCCGCCTCGACCCCGCCGCGCAGGATCAGCGGCGCGGTCGCGCCAACCGAGATCGCCTTCACCTTGCCCGGTCCCATCACCTGCAGCGCGCGGTTCAGCCAGCCGGAGTCGGTCCCATACGCGGCGGTCGCGCCGTTCTCCAGCACGTCCTGCGCCTCGAAGTGGGAGCGGGCGCGGTCGGGACTGGCGAGCGCCGGGGCGATCCGCGCCTCGCCCTTCAGCGCCAGCCGGTGCACCGAGGGCAGGGCGGGGTGCAGGCCGAAGGTGCCGTCCAGCCTCAGCGCCCCGCCCGGCTGGTCGAAGCCCGGAATGGCGATCGAACCGCGCAGGGCGGCGTAGTTGGGATCGCCCACCGGCGGCGAGACCGAGAGACCGTCCATGCCGCCCCGGCAGATGACCACCACCAGCTTGCGGGTCTCCATCGCCCCGTCCGCCGCGGCGAAGGCCTTGCGGCCGAGGAACTCGACCGAAATTCCAACGCCCAGCGCGCCGGCGAGGGCCTGACGGCGCGAGAGCGAAGCCAAGCTAAGGGCGGGAGGGGTAGGGGCGTTGCTCATCGGCGTTGGAACTCCGGTGACATCAGCAGGATGGCGAGGCCCTCCTCGCGGGTCTCGGCCCGGGAGATGGCCTTGGCGACCAGCGGCGTCAGCCGTGCGCCGAGCGCGTCCTGCGCCAATTGCCCAGGGTCGCGCCCATTCAGCACCTTGGCGGCGAGGTCCTGGGCCCAGGCCATGCGCTTGATCACCGCGTCGGGGGCGCACCAGACCTCGGCCTCCTCCGCCCAACCCTTGGGCGACGGCGCGCTGAAGGGCTTCTGGCCCAGCGCGTTCAGGATCTGGCCGATATCCGGCAGGGTCTGCGGCGCGATGTCGGCCGCGCGCCAGGACGAGACCACGAACTCATAGGGCGTCTTGAACTTCACCGGCTGCGGTGACCAGGCCTCGGGCGCCATCACCAGTGTCTTGGCCAGTTCGCCGAGGTCGCCGCCCGTGCCGAGGTAGGTGTGCTGCAGCTTGGCCACCAGCGCCGGCGGCGGATCGTCGGCGACGAAGTGGCGGGCGAGCTTCACCGCGATGTGGTTCGCCGTGTGCGGGCTGGCCGCCAGATCCTTCATCACCGCCAGCGCCTGGTCCATGCCGTCCTGGGCGTAGCGCTTGCCCATGACGGTGCGCGCGCCGCCCTCGTGCGCGGCGGGGCGGAACTTGAACTTGCCGGCGTCGTCCCCTTCGCGAAGTCCGCCGATGCTCCACCCGGTCATCGCGCGGGCGAACTCGGTGACGTCCGCCTGGGTGTAGCCGGCGTCCACGCCGACCGTGTGCAGCTCCATGATCTCGCGGGCGAGGTTCTCGTTCAGCCCGGCCTGCTTGCCGCCGCGCGAGAGGAACGCCGCCGCCATGGTGTCGGGCCCGACCGACTGGGCCTGGTCGAGATAGAGCAGCATGCCGGGATGGCTCGACGAGGCCACCAGCATGTCCCCGAAGCGGCCGAACACGTGCGGGCGGATCGCCTCCTGCTCGAATGGGCCGACCAGGGTCGCAGTCTGCAGCTTGATCGCCGAGACGGTGAAGTGGTTGCACCAGAACAGCGTCCACCGCTCGCGGAAGTCGGCGTCGGTGGTGGCGGCGAGCTTGGCGCGGGCCAGGAAGTCGGCGCCGGCGTCGCCGATGATCAGCCTGCGGGCGAACTTCACCGGGTCAAACGTCTCGCCGGCCGCCTTGGCCGCCTGTTTCTCCTTCTGGTAGTCGCGAAACTGCTGCACCCGTTCCGCGGACGTCGCCGCGCCGGGCTGCGGCTGGTCGGCGCCGACGCCGGGGCGCACCTGCGCCAGCAGCCAGGCCTCGGGATCGTCGCGCGCGACGAGAATCTCGCCAGGCTTGGCGCCCAGGCCGAACCGGGTGACGGCGATGGCGGCGGCGAGGTTGCGGTCGAGGGCCAAGGCGGAACTCCTTGCCGGATCCGGCGGATTCTGTTGCCAGGTCTGGCGGATTTTGCTCGTTGCACGGCCCAGCAGATAAGGTTCCGTCGTTTGTCCCTGCCAGGTCACCAGTCCGAACGGCGCAAGCGGTTCTACGCGACGGCGGATGTCGGACCGATGAACGGCGGCTTCGGCGTGCGCCTCGACGGGCGTACGCCCAAGTCCCCCGCCGGCGTATCGCTGGTGCTGCCGACCGAGGCCCTGGCCCAGCTGGTCGCGGCCGAATGGGCCGCCCAGGGCGAGCACATCGATCCGGTCTCGATGCCGGCGACGCGGCTCGCCTGGGCCGCGCTGGCGCTGGACGAGGCCGGCCGCGCGGCCGCGGTGGAGCGCGTCGCCTCGTTCGCCGGCACGGACCTGCTCTGCTACTTCGCCGACTGGCCGTCCGACCTGCTGGAGCGCCAGGAGCGGCGCTGGGGTCCGGTGATCGCCTGGGCAGACGCCGCGCTGGGCGTGACCTTCCATCGCACCCAGGGCATCATCCACCAGCCGCAGCCACAGGGGACGCTGGATCGCATCGCCGAACTGGCCGCCACTGAGGACGCCTTCACCTTGACGGGGCTGGCGGAGGCGGCGGCCCTGTTCGGCTCGGCCATGCTCGCCTTCGCCCTGCGCCGGAGCGAGCTCACCGCCGACGCCGCGTTCGACCTCTCCCGCCTCGACGAGATCTTCCAGGAAGAGCGCTGGGGCGTCGACGCCGAAGCCGCCGCCCGCGCCGACAGGATGGCCAAGGAGGCCGTGGCGCTGGGACGGTGGTTCTGGGCGCTTTTGACAGCTGGCGACCTTGCGGCCATTTCGGCCAGACGGCTCGCCCGCATGGGCGGTATTGCACCCGACCTGGAGGTTCCGCCCCGGCGAAGGTCGGACCCCACCTAGCTTGCCACCCGCCGCCGCCGCCGCTACGCCTCGCCAGCTTTGGTCAGAGAAGGCGGGGCGATGAAGCGTATTCTCGAGGAACTTGAGCAGCGGCGCGTGCAGGCAAGGGCCGGCGGCGGGGAACGCCGGATCGCCAACCAGCACGCCAAGGGAAAGCTCACCGCGCGCGAGCGCCTCGACCTGCTGCTCGACGAGGATTCGTTCGAGGAGTTCGACATGTTCGTCGAACACCGCAGCCACGACTTCGGCATGCAGGATCGGCGCGTCCCCGGCGACGGCGTGGTGACCGGCTGGGGGACGATCAACGGGCGCGTGGTCTACGTGTTCTCCAAGGATTTCACCGTCGAAGGCGGATCTCTTTCCAAGGCCCACGCGGAAAAGATCGTCAAAGTGCAGGAAATGGCGGGACGCAACGGCGCGCCGATCATCGGCCTCTTCGATGCGGCCGGCGCGCGCATCCAGGAAGGCGTCGACAGCCTGGCCGGCTACGCCGACATCTTCCTGCAGAACGTGCTCTACTCCGGCGTCATCCCGCAGATCAGCGTGATCATGGGGCCTTGCGCCGGCGGCGACGTCTATTCGCCGGCGATGACCGACTTCATCTTCATGGTGAAGGACACGGCCTACATGTACGTGACCGGCCCCGACGTGGTGAAGACCGTGATCAACGAGGAGGTCAGCCACGAGGAGCTGGGCGGCTACCGCGTCCACGCGCTGAAGAGCGGCGTCGCCGACGGCGCCTTCGACAACGACCTCGAGGCGCTGACCCAGGTGCGCCGCCTGATCGACTTCCTGCCGTCATCCAACCGCGAGAAGCCGCCGACGCGCGAGAGCTTCGACGATCCCGACCGCGCCGAGCCCTCGCTCGACACCCTGGTGCCTGACAGCCCGAACAAGCCCTACGACATGAAGGAGCTGATCACGAAGGTCGCCGACGAAGCGGACTTCTTCGAGATCTCGCCGGACTACGCCAAGAACGTGATCACCGGCTTTGGCCGCATGGACGGCGAGCCCGTGGGCTTCGTCGCTAACCAGCCGCAGGTGCTGGCTGGCGTGCTCGACATCGACTCCAGCCGCAAGGCGGCGCGCTTCGTGCGCTTCTGCGACGCCTTCAACATCCCGATCATCACCTTCGTCGACGTGCCGGGTTTCATGCCGGGCACCAAGCAGGAGGGTGGCGGGCTGATCAAGCACGGCGCCAAGCTGCTGTTCGCCTACGCTGAGGCGACGGTTCCCAAGATCACCGTGATCACCCGCAAGGCCTACGGCGGCGCCTTCGACGTGATGGCTTCGAAGAACATCCGCGGCGACCTCAACTACGCCTGGCCCACCGCCGAGATCGCGGTGATGGGGCCCAAGCAGGCGGTGGAGATCATCTTCCGCGCCGATATTGGCGACCCGCAGAAGCTGGCGGAGCGCGAGGACGACTACCGCGACCACTTCGCCAACCCGTTCGTCGCCGCCTCGCGCGGCTACCTCGACGACGTGATCATCCCCCACGGCACGCGCCGCCGCATCGTGCGGGCGCTGAAGAGCCTGAAGAACAAGCAGCTCTCCAACCCCTGGAAGAAACACGACAACATCCCGCTGTGATGGGCAGACGAGGGGCGCATGGCTTCAGAAGGGGATCTGCTCGATATCGGGGAGGGCCTCGAAGCGCGCCGGCGCCGGCATTGGTACGACCGGCTGATGATGCTGGCCGACGGTGTCTTCGCCGTCGCGATCACCTTTCTGGTCAGCTACATCGCCGCCCCCACGAACTGGGATGGGGGCTGGGCCAGCCTCTGGTCGCATCTCGCGCCCCAGCTCGACGCCTACGCCATGAGCTTCCTGGTGATCAGCATCTACTGGCTGGCCCACCGCCGCTTCATGGCGATGATCCTCACCGTCGATGCGCCGGTCACCGTGCTGACGCTGGTGTTGCTTGGCCTCGTCGTGCTGGTCCCGCCCGCGACCCGATTGATCAACGCCTACTCGATGTTCCCGCTCGCGCGTTTGGTCTACGCCGCCCTCGTCGTCGCCATTGGCGCGATGATGGCCCTGCTGTGGGCCTACGCCTTAGTCGCCAAGCTGGTCTCCAGTGAGGTCAGCGGTCGGGTTCGCTGGTTCCTGTTGGCCTTGATGGTGTTCACGCCGTCGTTCTTCCTGCTGCTCACCATGGCCATCCCGCAGGCGCGGCCCGGTGAGGTTCCGCTGGCGCTCACCGCGCTGTTCCTGATCGGATGGCGCATGCGCCTGTGGACGGTCCAACGGCTGGGCGGCAAGCCCTACGTGGCCTGATCGCCGCCTCTAGGGGCCCGGGCGTGCTTGCGGGCGGTGTGGACGCGGCGTCGAAGCCACGCGGCGAGCGATGCAAGCAAACCCAGGTGCGCGGCCAGCACAAGCACGGCCGCGGCCGCCACCAGCACCGCTGGAAGCGCCAGTCGCGCCATCGCGAATCCGAACAAGAAGACGTGGACCGCGGCCAGCGCGACCAGGCCGATCGCTACCAGGATCGCGGCGGGGTTGGCGAACCGCCTCATGCCACCGCTTCCGGCTTCGCCGCCAGCACGTAGTTCAGATCGCGCAGCCCGACCGGACCGCTCTCGATCAGGGTGAGTCCAGCGCCGGTCATCAGATCGACGATGTCGCTGAGCTTGACCCGGCCGTGCCGGTGCAGGCGGTGAAACAGCCCGCCATGCGTCTGCGACGAGGTGGCGAAGTCGACCGCCAGGACGCGGCCGCCCGGCTTCAGCACCCGCGCCATCTCCCGCGCACACGCCTCGCGGCCCGGACGCGGCAGATGGTGCAGCACCAGCGTCGCAGTGACGACGTCGAACTGCGCGTCCGCGAACGGCAGGGATTGGGCCGGCGCTTCCTGGAAGTCGATCTCGACGCCCGCCTTGCGCGCCTTGGCCCGCGCCGCCTCGACCATCTCCGGCGCGGCGTCGATGCCGCAGACCTTGCCCGCCGGGCCGAGCAGGCGCCCCGCCGCAATCGCCAGGGTTCCGGTGCCGCAGCCGACGTCGAGCATCGCCTCGCCCGGGGCCAGGCGCGCGAACCGCAGGATCCTCTCGCGCAACCACGCCTCGCGGCCGCCCGTGGCGAGCCAGACCTGCAGGTCGTAGTGGCGCGGTGCGTGGAGCAAGATGCCGGGCGGCGACGCCGCGTGGCTGTGTTCGAGGGAGTCGGCCCCTGAAGGGGTGCTCATGCCATGGGTCCTGTCGCAATCCAGTGCTTCGGGACACTGCGTATGTTATTAGACAGCCTGTGCCAAAACCTGTTGCGGGACGGCTGGCGCGCTGTGTTCCGAACCGGACGAGGAGGGCGATCTGTGCGGAAACAACCGCCGACCCGGACGGGGACGATCGATCGGCGCGTGGCGCGGACCCGTGCGCTCCTGCATCGCGCCCACCTCTCGCTGATCGTCGAGAAGGGCTACGAGGCGACCACCGTCGAGGATATCTGCGCCGCCGCGAACGTCGGGCGCTCCACCTTCTACGCCCACTACGCCGACAAGCAGGACCTGCACCGCCGCGGGCTAGAGGAATTACGCCGCGAACTGCTGGAACGGGCGCAGGCGATCCTCAGCCTGTCGGATGGCGACCAGGTCCGCCATCTGGCCTTCAGCCGGCCGATGTTCGAGCACGCGCGCGACCATCTGGAGCTCTATCGCGCTTTGATGGGCAGCCGCGGCGGCGACATCGCGCTGGAGTCGATCCGGCACATCCTGCGCGACATTGTCCGCGCCGCGCTGCCGTCGGACGGCTCAAACGGCGGCGCGCCGCCGCGCGAGTTCGCCGTGCGCTATCTGGTCGGCGCCTACCTGGAGGTGCTGACCTGGTGGCTCGACGACGGCGCCAAGGCCTCGCCCGAGGCGATGGACGCAATGTTTCAAAGCCTCGCGACCAGCGGTTTCGCGAGTCCGGCCCCTCCGGTCACGGACTGAATCCGCGACCGCCCGGGGTCGAGCTAGAGCTTGTCCCCCCGCCCCAGCGGGTCCGGCAGCGCGTCCCCCGTCTTCACGAACTGCAGCGAGACGGAGTTGATGCAGTAGCGCAGGCGGGTGGGCGGCGGGCCGTCGGGGAACAGGTGGCCCTGGTGGCTGTCGCAGCGCGCGCAGCGGGTCTCGATGCGCACCATGCCGTAGCTGGTGTCGCGCACGGCGACGACGTGGTCTTCCTCGAACGGCGCATAGAAGCTCGGCCAGCCGGTGCCGCTCTCGAACTTGGTGTGGTGGCGGAAGAGGGGCAGGCCGCAGAGCCGGCAGCAGTAGACGCCGTCGTCCTTCTGGCCCAGCAGGCCGCCGCAGAACGGCGCCTCGGTGCCGTGGTGCAGCAGCACCTCGCGCTCTTCCTGGTTCAGCGCGGCTTCGAGGCGCTTGCGCTCGTCGGGGCTGGGCGGCGTCAGGTCGAAGCCGGCTTGGGAGCGCGTGGGAGGGGCGGCGACGTCGGACATGCGGCTGGCCTTTCGTGGTGACGCGGCGTTACGGGTTGTCAGCCGCGCTTTCCGTCTCTAACCCGCAAGATAATGACTATGACGGCCAAGGGCAGCCGCCTGTTTTCCAAAATCCTCATCGCCAATCGCGGCGAGGTGGCGGTGCGCATCATCCGCACCTGCCGCCGGCTCGGCATCGCCTCNGTNGTGGTCTATTCCGAGGCCGACGCNGGCAGCCTCGCGGTCGAGATGGCCGACGAGGCNGTGGCGATCGGCCCNTCGCCCGCCGCCCAGTCCTACCTGGTGGCCGAGAAGATCATCGCCGCCTGCAAGGAGACGGGCGCGCAGGCCGTGCACCCCGGCTTCGGCTTCCTCTCCGAGCGCGCCGACTTCGCCCGGGCCTGCGAGGCGGCGGGCATCGTCTTCATCGGCCCCAACCCGCACGCGATCGACGCCATGGGCGACAAGATCGCCTCCAAGCGCGCGGCCGCCGAGGCCGGTGTCTCCTGCGTGCCGGGCCACATCGGCGAGATCGACGGCGCCGAGCACGCCGCCAGGATCGCCGGAGAGATCGGCTATCCGGTGATGCTGAAGGCCTCGGCCGGCGGCGGCGGCAAGGGCATCCGGGTGGTGCGCTCCGACGCCGAGATCGGCGAGGCGCTGTCGGCGGTGAAGGCCGAGGCCGCCGGCGCGTTCGGCGACGACCGCATCTTCATCGAGAAGTTCATCGTCAATCCGCGCCACATCGAGATCCAGGTGCTGGGCGACAAGCACGGCCACGTCGTCCACCTGTTCGAGCGCGAATGCTCGATCCAGCGGCGCAACCAAAAAGTCATCGAGGAGGCCCCGTCGCCGCTGCTCGACGCCGAGACGCGGGCGGCGATGGGGGCCCAGGCGGTCGCGCTGGCGCAGGCGGTCGCCTACGACTCCGCCGGCACGGTGGAGTTCGTCGCCGGACAGGATAAGTCGTTTTATTTCCTGGAGATGAACACGCGTCTTCAGGTGGAGCATCCGGTCACGGAGCTGATCACCGGGCTCGATCTGGTGGAGCAGATGATCCGCGTCGCCGCCGGCGAGCCGCTGGCGTTCGGCCAGGACGATCTCGCCATCAGGGGCTGGTCGATCGAGAGCCGGCTTTACGCCGAGGACCCGTACCGCGGCTTCCTGCCCTCGATCGGCCGGCTGGTCCGCTACCAGTCGCCGGCCGAGGGCGCGCGCGGCGAGGGGATCGTGCGCACCGACTCAGGCGTCCGCGAGGGCGACGAGATCTCGATGTTCTACGACCCGATGATCGCCAAGCTGGCGACCTGGGGGCCGACCCGCGCCGTGGCGGTCCAGACCATGGCCGGCGCGCTCGAAGACCTGCACATCGAGGGCCTGGGCCACAACGCGCCGTTCCTGTCGGCGGTGATGGACCAGCCGCGCTTCCAGGAAGGGCGACTTTCCACCGGCTACATCGCCGAGGAGTTTCCGGAGGGCTTCCACGGCCTGCCGCCGAGCGCGCGCCAATTCGACCTGCTGGCCGCCTGCGCCTGCGCCATGCAGCGCGTCCAGGCCCGCCGCAACGGTCGCGCCCACCCGGCGCTCGCGGCCGCCAGTCCCAGGACCCAGTGGGTGGTCATCGTCGGCGACCAGAAGCGCCGCGTGCGGCTCGCGGACGCGCCGAATGGCCTGGAGGTGGTGTTCGAGGAAGAGGGCCGCGCCGTCCAGCTGACCAGGATCGACTGGAAGCCCGGCGCGCCGCTGTTTCGGGCCGAGCTGGAGGGCCAGGCGTTCGCCGCCGAAGTCGCGCCCGCCGCCGAGGGCTACCGCATCCGCCACCGCGCCGCCGCGGCCCACGTGCTGGTGCTCTCGCCCGTCTCCGCCGACCTGCACGGGCGGTTGCCGGCGAAGAAGGTGGCCGACACCTCGCGCATGGTGCTCTCGCCGATGCCGGGTCTGGTGGTCGCCGTCGAGGTCGACACCGGCCAGCAGGTCAGCGCCGGACAGACCTTGTTCGTCGTCGAAGCGATGAAGATGCAGAACATCATCCGCGCCGAGCGCGACGGCGTGCTCAAGATCGTGAGCGCCAAACCGGGCGACAGCGTCAGCGCCGATGAAGTCTTGGCGGAGTTCGCCTGAAGACTCGCGTCTCGGATGTTTGTCTTGTCGAGCTTGGGCTTCCGGGTGTTAGCTCCCCAGTCGAAACACCAAGGGGGGGCAAACCCAATGATGCAGTTATTGTTCAGCTTCAACGGCCGGATCCGGCGCATGAACTACTGGCTGGGCCTGCTTGGCGCCGGCGTCGGTTACGGCGTTCTCGCCGCCGTGGTGATCACGCTGGGGGTGATGCTCTCGCACGGCCAGGGCCCGGGCATCATCGGTGGCCTGCTCTATCTCGTCGTACTGTTCTTCGCCGCCTGGACCGGCGTGGCGCTGCAGATCAAGCGCTGGCACGACCGCGACAAGTCGTGGGTCTGGATCTTCATCAGCTTCATCCCGCTCGTCGGTGCGATCTGGGTGCTGGTGGAATGCGGCTTCATGGATGGCACCCAGGGCCCGAATCGTTTCGGCCCGTCGCCGAAGGGTGTCACTGGCCCCGCGCCCGTCGCCACCTAGGCGTTTCCGGCGCCCTTTCGTCGCCGGCTTCGCGGCCCTAAGTTCAAGCCTCGGCTTGGATTTGGAGTCGCGGAGCGGCGCGTGAACGGGCGGTTCGGCTGGTCGGAACTCTTCTTGTCCGCCTCGGGCAGGCTGGCGCGCACGCCGTTCTGGATCGCCACGGCGATCCTGATCGCGCTGGCGGGCACCTACGAGGCCTGGGTCGGGCCGACGCTGCACTGGCTGACGGGCTGGCTGGTCTATCCGGGCCTGCTCTATTGCGGCGCGTGCGTGCTCTCCAAGCGCCTGCATGACCGTGGCCGCTCCGGCTGGTGGGCGGCGCTGTTGCTGTTCGCCCTGGTCGCGGTATGGCCGACGCCGCACGGCTTCGGCGCCTTCCTGTTCACGCTGATCCTCGCCTGGGCGGCGATCGAGCTGGGGGTGATGCAGGGCGAAGACGGCGCCAACCGCTTTGGGCCGAGCCCGCTGGCGCAGGCTGCCTAGTCTGAAGGGAATGAAACCCCAGCGTTGCGTCGCCTGTCGGAGTACCGATACTGCCCGGCGGGTTGGGGATCGGCGAGATGATGAACCTGCTGTTCGGTTTCAACGGACGCATCAGGCGGTTGCACTACTGGCTGGCGTCGTTAGGCGCGGGCCTTAGCCTGAGCGTCTTCTACCTGCTCGTGTTCATGATCCTCTTGGCCGTGGCGCGCAGCACCGACGATTTCGGCGCGACCATGTCGAGCCCGCCCATAATCATCGCCTTGCTCCTGCTCACGACGATCTACCTCGTATTCGCGTTCTGGATCAGCCTCGCCGTGCAGATCAAGCGCTGGCACGACCGCGACAAGTCGGGCGTGTGGGTGCTGATCGCCTTCATCCCGGTCGTCGGCGGGCTCTGGTCGCTGATCGAGTGCGGCTTCCTGGACGGCACGGAAGGCCCCAACCGCTTCGGCCCTTCGCCAAAGGGCGTCACCGGCCCGCCGCCGGTCCGGGTCTGAGCGGCTACTTTGCTTTTCGGGCAGTCTTGGCGGGCGGCTTCCTCGCCGGGGACTTCTTGGCGGCAGGCTTCTTCGCCTTGGCCGCCGGCTTTCGCGCCGCCGGCTTCGCCTTGGCACCGCGCCGGGCTTTGCCGCCGCCGCCGCTGGCGACGCGCTCGGCCAGCACCTTGACCGCCTCTTCCATCGTCACCTTGGTCGGATCGGCGCCGCGGGGGACGTTGGCGTTGACGGCGCCGTGCTTGATGTAAGGGCCGAAGCGGCCTGAGAGCACGCGCACCGGCTCGCCGTCGGCGGGGTGGGGGCCGAGCTCCGCCAGCGCCGCGGCTGCGGGGCGGCCGCGGCCGCCGGCGCGCTTCTCGGCCAGCACCGCCACCGCCCGGTTCAGCCCCACCTCGAACACCTCGTCGGCGGTCGGCAGGTTGGCGTAGACGCCGTCGTGGTTCACGTAGGGGCCGTAGCGGCCGATGCCGGCCTGGATCATCTTGCCGTCGTCAGGGTGCGGGCCAACGTCGCGGGGCAGGCGCAGCAGGCTGATGGCCTTGTCGAGATCCATCGCCGCCGGCGGCCAGTCCTTTGGCAGGCTGGCGCGCTTGGGCTTTTCGGCCTGCTCCTCGACATAGGGACCGAAGCGGCCGGCCTTCAGCCAGATGGTGTGGCCGCTGGCCGGATCGACGCCAAGCTCGCGGTCGCCGCCGGCGCCGGCCTCGTCCTCGCCGTTGTCCTGGGCGATTGGCCGGGTGTAGCGGCATTCCGGATAGTTCGAGCAGCCGATAAAGGCGCCGAACTTGCCGGTCTTCAACGACAGCCGCCCGGTCCCGCAGGTCGGGCAGACGCGCGGGTCGGTCCCATCGCCCTTGTCGGGGAAGATGTGCGGTCCCAGCGCCTCGTTCAGCGCCTCGATCACCTGGCCCATGCGCAGCTCGCCGATCTCGGCGATGGCGGCGGCGAAGTCGCGCCANAAGTCGCGCAGCAGCGCCTTCCAGTCGAGTTCGCCGGCGGAGACCAGGTCGAGCTTCTCCTCCAGCGCGGCGGTGAAGTCGTATTCGACGTAGCGACGGAAGAACTGCTCGAGGAAGGCGGTGACCAGCCGGCCCTTGTCCTCGGGAATGAAGCGGTTCTTGTCCATGCGCACGTAGTCGCGGTCGCGCAGGACGGTCAGGATCGAGGCGTAGGTCGAGGGCCGGCCGATGCCGAGCTCTTCCATCTTCTTGACCAGCGAGGCCTCGGAGTAGCGCGGCGGCGGCTCGGTGAAGTGCTGGTCGGCGCGCACGGCGTGGACCTTGGCCGCTGCGCCTTCGGCGACGGCCGGCAGGCGGCCGGCGAAGTCGCGATCCTCGCCGTCGGCGCCCGGCGCCGCGTTGGCTTCCGGATCGTCGCGGCCTTCCTCGTAGACGCGCAGGTAGCCGTCGAACTGCACCACCTGGCCGGTGGCCCGCAGGCCGGTCTTGCCGTCAGCGCTCTCCAGATCGATGGTGGTGCGCTCGATCCGCGCCGCCTCCATCTGCGAGGCGATCATCCGCTTCCAGACCAGCTCGTAGAGCCGGCCGAGGTCGGGCTCCAGCCGCAGCGAGCCGGGATTGCGCGCCAGGCTCGTCGGCCGGATCGCCTCGTGCGCTTCCTGGGCGTTCTTGGCCTTGACCCGGTAATGGCGGGCGCTCTCGGGCACGTAAGGGGCGCCGTAGATGCCCGCGATCACCTCGCGGGCTTCGGCCAGCGCCTCCGGCGCGCTCTGCACGCCGTCGGTGCGCATGTAGGTGATCAGGCCGACGGTCTCGCCGCCGATGTCGACGCCCTCGTACAGCTTCTGCGCGGCGCGCATGGCCCGGTCGGCGGAGAAGCCCAGCTTGCGCGAGGCTTCCTGCTGCAGGGTCGAGGTGGTGAAGGGCGGCGGCGGCGAGCGGCGCGCCGGCTTCTTCTCGACCGAATGAACCTTGAAACTGGCCGCCTCGACCGCGGCCTTGGCCGCCTGCGCCGAGCCCTCGTTTCCAAGGTCGAATTTGGTGAGCCGCTTGCCTTCGTGCTTGACCAGGCGGGCCAGGAACGGATCGCCGCCGGCGGAGACGTCGGCCTCGACCGACCAGTACTCCTGGGTGCGGAACGCCTCGATCTCCATCTCGCGGTCGACCACGAGGCGCAGCGCGACCGATTGCACGCGGCCGGCCGAGCGGGCGCCCGGCAGCTTGCGCCACAGCACCGGCGAGAGGGTGAAGCCGACCAGGTAGTCGAGCGCGCGGCGGGCTAGGTAGGCCTCGACCAGCTCCATGTCGATGGCGCGCGGATGCTTCATCGCCTCGGTCACCGCCGAGCGGGTAATGGCGTTGAAGACGACGCGCTCGACCTTGGCGTCCTTGATCGCGCGGCGCTTGGTCAGCACCTCCAGCAGGTGCCAGCTGATCGCCTCGCCCTCGCGGTCGGGGTCGGTGGCGAGGATGATGCGGTCGGCGCCCTTGGCGGCGTTGGCAATATCGGCGATCCGCTTGGCCCCGCGCGGATCGACGTCCCAGATCATCTCGAAGTCGTCGTCCGGCCGCACCGAGCCATCCTTGGACGGCAGATCGCGGACATGGCCGTACGAGGCCAGGACGACGTAGTCCGAGCCGAGGTAACGGTTGATGGTCCTGGCCTTGGCCGGGCTTTCGACGACGACGACGTTCTTCAAACGGCGAGAGACTTTGATTCTAGGGGCGGGTGGGAGCCGCCCGATGACTGGCTGAAGCGAAGCGGGCGGAAAGTGGGGGGAGGGGCGCCCGGTGTCAACGGCGTCCGGCGCCGGCGATTGCCTTTCCCCAAAGGGGAAGAAATTCAGGTCCGCAGCGCCACCCCGCCAGGCGCCAGCTCCACTCGGCCGGCGAGCGAGAGCTCCACCAGCGCCGCGAACACCGCGCCGGCGGGGGCGCCGACCAGCCGCGCCAGTTCGTCGATGTGGACCGGCGTCGGCGAGGTGAGGTCGAACACCCGTTCGAGCAGCTCCGGCGGGGTCGCGTCCGGCGTCGACGCATAGTCCGGCGGCGGCGGGGCGCTGAAGCCGCGGATCGGCTCGATCGCCCGCAGCACGTCCTCGGCGCCTTCGCAGACCGCCGCGCCCTGGCGGATCAGGTCGTTGCAGCCGCGCGCCCTCGGGTCGAGCGGCGAGCCCGGCACCGCCAGAACCTCGCGGCCCTGCTCGGCTGCAAGCCGCGCCGTGATCAGCGACCCGGATTTGAGCTCCGCCTCGACCACCACCACCGCCAATGACAGGCCGGAGATCAGCCGGTTGCGGCGCGGGAAGTCCTTGGCCTGGGCCCGCCGCAGCGGCGCGCTCTCGGAGACGATGCAGCCACGCTCGGCGATCTGGCGATAGAGCGCCGCGTTCTCCGGCGGATAGACGTCGCCGATGCCGCCGCCCAGCACCGCGACCGTGCCGGTGGCCAGCGAACCCTCATGCGCCGCCGCATCGACGCCGCGGGCCAGGCCCGAGGCGATCGCCAGCCCCGCGGCGCCCAGCTCACTCGCTAGCCCCCGGGCGAACCGGCAGCCCGCCGCGGACGCCACTCGGGCCCCGACGATCGCCACCGCCCGCCGCTGCAGCAGCGCCGCATCGCCCAGCGCCCAGATCACCGGCGGCGGCGGGTCGATCGCCTTCAGCGCCTCGGGAAACGCCGGCTCGGCGGCGCAGAGCAGTTCCGCGCCCATCAGCTCGCCCTGGGTAAGCTCGGCGTAGGCCTGTTCGGGCGAATAGATCGCCGGCGCCCGGCCGGCGCGCCGGGCAAGGTCCGGCAACGCCTCCAGCGCCGCGCGCGCCGTCCCGTAGCGGCGGACCAGGTGCTGGAATGCGACCGGGCCGACGCTCTCGGTGCGCGCCAGGCGCAGTGAGGCGAAGCGCTCGGCGAAAGGAAAGGCGTCGGCCGTCACCTTATGCGTCTGACGTGGCCGCTTCCGGGGCCGCCGCTTTGGCCCCGATCCGCGGCTCCTCGCCCTTCAACAGGCGGCGAATGTTCTCGTGGTGGCGGATGAAGATCAGCACCGCCATGAACAGCGCCAGCCACAGCTTCGCCTCCGGGGTCTGGCCGGTGAGGAACACGAAAAGCGGCGCCAGCGCCGCCGCGGTCAGCGACGCCAGCGACGAGATGCGGAAGATGAGCGCCATCGCAAGCCAGGCGGCGCCGGCCAGCAGGGCGGCCGGCCAGGCGATCGCGAACATCACGCCCGCTGCGGTCGCCAGGCCCTTGCCGCCGCGAAATTTCAGCCAGACGGGAAACAGGTGGCCCAGGAACGCCGCGCCGCCGGCCAGCGCCGCCATCTCCGTCGAACCGGTCAGCCAGCCGGCCAGCAACGTCGCCGCCGCGCCCTTGCCAGCGTCGCCGATGAGGGTGATCGCCGCCAGGTCGCGCCGACCGGTGCGCAGCACATTGGTCGCGCCGATGCTGCCAGACCCGATCTGGCGCACGTCGCCTGCGCCACCGAGCCGCGTCGCGATCACGCCGAACGGGATCGAGCCGAGCAGATAGCCGCCGACGAGGCAAAGTCCGGCGGCCAGCATGGGGTTGGAAGCCAGCATGGCGGACACTTTAGTTCGCCGCGCGGCTGCGGCAAAGCCGGCTTCAGAGCCGTTCGCCGATCGCTGCGCGCAGCTGCGCCAGGCGCGCTTCGTCGCGGCGGTAGAAGGTCCACTGTTTGATCCGCTTGGCGCTGACCAGGCCCGCCTGAGTGAGGATGCGCATGTGCTCGCTGACCGTCGGCTGGCTGACCCCCAGCTTCTCGGCGATTAACAGGCCGCACACGCCGTCGTCGACCAGGTCGCCGTCGACCTGCTCGCGGAAATGGCTGCGCGGCGCCCGCAGCCACTCCAGGATCAGCAGCCGCCGGTCGTTGGCGAGCGCCTTGAGGGCGGCGACGACGTCGGCGTCAGTTGGCATATTGCCACTTGGCTAATTGCCTAATATCCATGACCGGCAGCTACAGGAGCACCTGGCGATGGACAAGGCTTTGGACCGCTACGACATCTCCAAGGAGGTGCTGTTCGCGCCGCAGCAGAAGATCGACGTCACCGCCGTCGCCGCGGCCCAGACTCCCTGGTGGAACCGCACCCTGACCGAGGTCAACGACGCGGTGGTGCGCCTCGGCGTGCTCGACGGCGACTTCCACTGGCACCAGCACGAGACCGAGGACGAGTTCTTCTACGTCGTCGAGGGCGTGCTGGTGATCGAGACCGAGGACGGCGCGGTTCGCCTCGAGCCCGGCCAGGGCGTCACCATCCCCCGGGGCAAGATGCACTTCCCTCGGGCGCAGGGCCGGGTGGTGGTGCTGATGGTGGAAAAGGCCACCGTGGTCCCGACGGGCAGCTAGAGCAGACCTCGAGCTAGGTTGAGGATTCCTCGGCGACCAAGGATATGCCAAGCTGGTCGGATGAAACGCAGATTCGACCTTGCCCGCCTAAGCGCGACTCCCCATCGCCCGTCGTTCGCGTGGATGGCCGCCGCGATGGTCCTGGCGCTGGCGCCCACTGCCGCGTGCGCGCGAGACCTCCCTGAGGACGGCGTGACCGTCAACGATGTGGTCGTGTGGCTGCAGGGCGCCGGGCACGGCGCGGAGGTCGTTCCGGACAAGGACGGCACCCAGCATGTCCGCACCAGCATCGATGGCACCAACTTCGGCGTCTACATGTTCGACTGCAAGGACGGCCGCTGCGGCTCGATCCAGTTCGCGGCCGGGTTCGCCACCCACGGCGGCTTCGACATCAGCCGGATGAACCAGTGGAACCGGGACAATCGCTGGGCCCGCGGTTACTACGACTCGGTGAATGATCCCTGGGTCGAGATGGACGTCGACCTGACGCCGGGCGGCACCTACGAGCTCCTGAACGACGAACTGGCGACNTGGAACAACTCGCTCAAGCGCTTCGTCGGTCTGTACGGCCTGAAGTAAGAGGGGCGCGACGCCTCAGGCGTGCGCCGTGATCCAGGCGCAGATCAGGTCGACCATGTCGTTGCGGCCCGTCTCCGAGTCTTCGAAATAATGCGCGCCGGGGATCAGCTTCAGGGTCTTGTCCTTCGAGGCGAGGGCCGCGTAGACGCCCTGCGCGTCGCTGGGAAAGACGCCCATGTCGCCGGTGCTCTGCACCACCAGCGCCGGCAGGTCGATCTTGGCCAGCTGGCCGCCGCCCTGGCACTTCGAGGTCTCCAGGCTCCACATCGACAGCCAGGTCCGCAAGGAGTTGGCGCGCCCGATGCCCGGGAACTTGTTCGCCTCAGGCGGTGAGCCGCGGTAGCAGCCGGGGCAGGGGCGGTCCGAGGGGTCGATCGCCGGGTCCATGAACCGCAGGTCGGCCCAGGTGCGGTAGAGCGGGAACAGGATGTCGGGCACGCCGGCCGCGTTGAGGCGCGCCAGCTCGGCCTTGGCCCAGTCGGTGATGCGCTGGTTGCGGGCGCGCTGGGCGGCGCGGTAGCGGGCGATGAAGTCGGCCGAGTAGGGCGGCCCGTTGTCCGAGTTGAACGGATCGAGCGCCGGATTGGTCAGCGTCGGGTCGGACTCGTCGACCACCGAGGCGTCCATCCAGTCGGTGAGCACCTCCGGCCGGCCCTTGTGGGCGTTGAGCGAGACATAGAGGTTGGCGCCGGGCAGGGCGGCCAGCGCATCGGCCGCCGCGCCCCTCGCGCCGGTCGCCAGGGTCGGCAGGCTCGCCTCGGCCTGGTAGGCGCCCATCAGCGAGCCGCCGCCGGAATTGCCCAGAATCACCACCTGTTCCACGCCGGCCGTCTCGCGCAGCCAGCGCACGCCGACGCCGATGTCGATCAGCGCGTGCTCGAGGATGAACTGGTCCTCGGCGCCGCGGTAGCGGGTGTTCCAGCCGAGGAAGCCGAAACCGCGCGAGGCGAAATAGGGCGCGCTGTAGTGCTCGGTGAAATCCACGTTGTAATGGGTGGCGATCAGCGCGGTGCGGGGACGCTGGCCCTTCGGCGTCCAGTAGATCCCCTGACACGGATGGCCGCCGGCCTGGATGCGCGCCGCGGTCGGCGAGACCCGTCCGACGAACTGGGCGTCGACGCCGGCTGCCAGATCTGAGTTGCTCAAGCGCTTTCTCCGTGTTCGTAGACCACGCGGCCGTCGACGATGGTCATCAGCACCTGGCCCTGCAGGCGGCGGCCGTCGAAGGCGGAGTTTTTCGACTTCGAGGTCAGCTTTTCGGCGTCGATCACGCGCGGCGCGGCAAGGTCGCACAGCACCAGGTCGGCCGGCGCGCCCACGGCCAGGCGTCCGGCGCCGAGGCCGATCGCCTTGGCCGGGGCCAGGGTCACGGTCTCGATCAGGCGCAGCAGGCTCGCACGGCCGTCGTGCCAGAGGCCGAGCAGGGCGGGCAACAGGGTTTCCAGCCCGATCGAGCCGGGCGCGGCTTCCTCGAACGGCAGGCGCTTGTCCTCGGCCGGCGCCGGGGCATGGGCGGAGACGACAATGTCGACCAGGCCCGACACCAGCGCGTCGATCAGGGCCTGGCGGTCGTCCTCGCTGCGCAGCGGCGGCTCCAGCTTCCAGAAGGTGCGGTAGTCGCCGATGTCGAGCTCGTTGAAGGTGAGGTGGTTGATCGAGCAGGTAGCCAGCATCGGCAGGCCGCGGGCCTTGGCGCGGGCCAAGCTCTCCAGCGCGCAGGCGGTGCTGATCTGGTCGACCAGCAGCCGCGCGCCGGTGAGCTCCACCAGGGCCGCGTCGCGCTCGAGCATGATCTTCTCAGCGGCGGCCGGCGCGGCGGGCAGGCCCATGCGGCCGGCGAACTCGCTCTCGGTGGCGGCCGCGCCGTCGCAGAGCCAAGGGTCGGCGGGGCGATGCGCGACGAGCAGGTTCTGGCCTTTGGCGTACGCGAGCAGCCGCCGCATCACCTTTGAATCGACGATCGGCCGGTCGACGTCGGTGACGTAGACGCAGCCGGCCTCGTGCATCAGCCCGATCTCGGCCATCTGCTGGCCGGCCAGCCCCTTGGTCGCCGCGCCGGCGGGGTAGACGTGCACGAGCTCGATGTCGCGGGCGCGGCGCAGGATGAAATCGACCACCGAGGGGTCGTCCACCGCCGGGTGGGTGTCCGGTTGCACCACGATCGAGGTGACGCCGCCGGCCGCCGCCGCGCGCGCCGCCGATTTCAGGGTCTCCTTCGGCTCGGCGCCCGGCTCGCCGGT
>JGI12269J14319_10002143_pt1 | contig 19240 bp, 20 predicted proteins | sample PeaSoiSIISIP2007_FD_14319 | JGI IMG/M metagenome (IMG submission 14319)
CGGAGATGTTGTAGGCCACCCCCTCCACCCCGTAGCGGCTGGCGGCGAAGCGGGCGAACCCTCCCCAGCCGCAGCCGAGCTCCAGGACGCGCTCGCCCGGCTTCAGATCCAATTTCCGGCACACCAGGTCCAGCTTGGCTTCCTGGGCCTCCTCCAGGGTGGCGATGCCGTTTTCCCAGTAGCCGCAGGTGTACTGCATCCACGGATCGAGCATGGCCTCGTAGAAGTCGTTTCCCAGGTTGTAGTGGACCTCCGCGACCTTCAGGGAGTTGCGGCGCGACTGGAGGTTCAGGAGCCTCGCCTTGGCGGCGTACGCCAGGATCGCGAGGTTCGGACGGATCTTGGTGTGCAGCTGCGCCGAGAGGACCCTGTCGAAGAACCCCTCCAGGTCGTCGCATTCCCAGAGGCCCTCCATGTAGGATTCGCCCAGGCCCAGGCTCCCCTGGGAGGCGATCCTGTCCGGGACGGACTCGTCCTTGATCCGCATGTCCCAGGGATGGGTTCCGTCGACCTCGACGTTCGCGTGGGCGAGAAGGGTCTCCAGCCATCGGCGCAGATTCTTTGCCATGCATTCTCCATTCGGGAGTAAGGACGGCTCGGTACTTTACAAAAGTTTCGGCCTATTGGAGTTCGACCGTGTTGAGATCGACGCCCGCCCGCCTCAACGCGATCAGGAGTTGGATGGTGGATCTCCAGGTCATGTTCGGGGCGAAAACGCCATGGTACCAGGGGCGCACGTCGGGAAGGGCGCCGGGAAGCGTCCGGTAGGCGTGGAGTTCGGCGGCCACGGCGATGTCCCTGGTGAGGGGACGGCGGATCACCCACTCCATGTCCTTCTCCGACCGCGGGTCCACCGTGTCGGGCAACCGGGAAAGATTGCCCAGCAGCACGTACTTGGTGCCCGGCCAAAGACTGTCCGTGCAGCGGTCCTGTCGGGCCTCCACCAGGCAGCGGCCGAGGGCGTCGTGCCAGCCGGTCTGGACGGTGTTTCGCTTCTTGCCCTCCACGTAGTCCACCCCGGTGTTGACGTCGCGCACCACCGGGATCTCGGGAAGCCACTCGCCGTCCGTCCAGAATCCGATCCGGGTTCGGGAAGCCACCACCACCAGCGACACCCGAGGCTTGAGGGAGTCCCGGGAATCGAAGGAATAGATCGAGCGGGGAGCGGGCACGGGAGGCTGGAGAAGGATCGGGGGGTCCTCCTTGTCGAGGGCGAAGAGCCCGCGGCAGTCCCCGTTCACCTTCGCGATCCAGGANAGGAAATCCACGAAGTCCTTGGAAGTGAGGTTGGAGTCGGCGTCCAGGGTCCACATGTGGCGCTGACGGTGGTCGGCGCAGAAGGGCCGGAGCGAATCGGCGGCCGCAGCCGAGTCCAGCGCCACGCCGTCCAGGGCGAAGCCGGACCTGGCCACCTGCAGGTGGTGGAGGATCCTGAAACCCGGTTGGCACGAGGCGAGGAGGGCGATCGCGGGGAACGACAGCAATCCAAGATTAGGTTTGGTCTTCAATGAACTACCTGACCCTTCCGATTGGACCTCGGGCGCCCGGCATCGTGCGGGCGGTCATCGAGATATCCAAGGATACGAATACCAAGTTCGAGTACGACGAGCACCTGGACATCTTCGTGCTCGACCGCGTCCTGCTCTCCAGCATGCTGTACCCGGCCAACTACGGGTTCATCCCGTCCACGCGGGCGCATGACGGGGATTGTCTGGACATCCTCGTCTACATGAACGCGAAGATGCCGCCCGGGACGGTGGTCGAAGCCATTCCGGTGGGCGTGCTGGACATGACGGATGGAGGCGTGAAGGACTACAAGGTCCTGGCGGTCCCCGCCTTCAACCTCAATCCGCCCAAGGACATCGACGGAATCGATCCCATCTTCCTCATGATCCTGCGGAACTTCTTCAAGGGGTACAAGGAGCTGGAGGGCAAGGTCGTGGAGATCGGCGACTGGCTACCCCGCTCCAAGGCCCTGGAATACATCGAAGACGGCCGCCAGCGCTTCAACCGCATCCTCGAATTGGAAGTCTAGGGTTCCCATTCCGCCCGCTCGAGCGGGATGGGAGGGCTCTTCAAATGTCTCGGGCGGGACTTGAACCCGCACGGCCGTTGGGCCAGCGGATTTTAAGTCCGCCGTGTCTACCGATTCCACCACCGAGACTTTCGGGGATGGTAAACTTAGGTCACGCCGGTTTCGCGGCACCCGGCGAGTTCGACCCGAACCAGGGGGCGATCGATCGTCGAAAGGTGTCGGACCCGCGGCGTTCTCGATGCTTACCTTTGGCGCCGAACACGGGATCGACGGCCATCCACCGTCACCGACAGGAGACGAGTCCATGCAAGTGAAAGTCACCGGGCGGCATTTCGATGCTTCCAACGAGCTGCAGGCCAGCATCGAGGCCCAGGTCGCCGCCTTGGCGAAGTACAACGACCGGATCACCGGCGCGCATGTCATCTTGGACAAGCAGCCGAACGAGAACCGGTCCGCCCACGCCGACCTTTCCGTGGCCGGTCACGGGGTCCTTTCCGCCTCCGCGGAATCGGAAACCATGGGCAAGGCCCTGGACGACCTCTTCGAGAAGCTCACGCGCATCGTCAAGAAGGAGAACGAGCGCAACAAGGACCACCGCGCTCCGCCCACGGACACGGTGGTGAACGTCTGAGTTCTCCCGCGCCGTCCTCCCTCCTGGAACCCCTGGAGGTGCGCCATCGGGGGGTCCTACCCCTCCGACGGCTCTTCCAGTCCCATGCCGCGACGCTGGGGCTGGACGCGCAGACCGAAGTCTTCGAGACCGACATCACCGAGCCGGATCTCCACAGGCCCGGACTGGCCTTGGCCGGATTCACGCAGGTGTTTTCGCACAAGCGCGTGCAACTGGTGGGGAACACCGAATGGTGCTACCTGGACAGCCTCGGATCCGACCAGCGACGCGCGGTGTTCCAGAGGCTTTCGGCCACCCCTTCGCCGCTCTGGATCTTCACCCACGGCAATCCCGTGCACAAGGAGATCGTCGAGGAGGGGGCCGTCCAGTCGGCGACCATCGCCAGCTCCAAGCGACCGACCCTGGAGATGATGGAACACCTGGGAGACATCCTCCAGGACCACTTCGCACCCTTCGCGACCGTCCACGCCAGCCTGGTGGACGTCTACGGCATCGGACTGCTCTACGTGGGCAAGTCCGGGGTGGGCAAGTCCGAGGCGGTGCTGGACCTGGTGGAACGGGGGCATCGGCTGGTGGCCGACGACGTCGTGTACCTGACCCGCCGCGGCAACGACGTGGTGGGAACGGGCAACGAACTCCTGGGCCAGCACATGGAGATCCGCGGAGTGGGGATCATCGACGTGGCGTCTCTCTTCGGCATCCGCGCCATCCGGCAGAGCAAGCGCATCGAGATGGTCGTGGAACTGCGCATCTGGCAGGAAGGCGACACCTACGACCGCACCGGACTCTCCACCTACACCTGCAACCTGATGGGCGTGGACGTGCCGCGGACCATCATCCCCCTGTCGCCCGGGAAGAACATCACCGTGATCGGCGAAGTGATCGCGATGAACACCCTCCTCAAGCTCAACGGAAAGGATCCCGCCCGCACCTTCAACGAGCGGCTGATCCAACTGATGAACGAGAAGCGGGAGGAAAGGGCGCGCCGGGTCGCGCGATGGGAGTGAGATGAGCGGCCGCAACGCGCAGAACGTGATCGTGGGGACCGTGGTGCTGGCGGCCCTCTTCGTGCTTGTCTTCGGGATGGCGTTCCTCAACGAGTACCATCCCGGCGAATCGAACGTGCAGTACACCATCGTGGCCAACCAGGTGGGGCTCCTCACCCAGGGCGATCCCGTCAAGTTCAACGGCGTCAAGGTGGGCAAGGTCAAGAGGATCCGCCTGGAATCCGACCACAAGGTCGACATCCTGGTCCAGGTGGCGTCGGGGGTGGGGATCCCCATCGGGTCCACCGTCGAGATCCAGAACGTGGGACTGATGGGGGAGCGGATGATCAACGTCATCCTGGCCCCGGGCAACACCAGCTACCCCCCGGGATCCACCCTCCAGGCCACCTACGACTACGGCATCGCCGAGACCATGGGCGCGACCGGGGTGCTCATCGAGCAGGCCAAGGGGATCGTGGACGAACTCCAGAAGGTCGTGGACAGCACCGTGGGGCGGCCGGATTTCGTCCCCCGGGTGAACAACGTGGTCCGTCGCGCCGACGAGGTGAGCGACCGGCTGGACAAGCTGGTGGCCCGGATCGAGCCCGAGGTCGCGCACGCCGTCGGAGATCTCGCTTCGGCGGGGCGCACCGCCCGCGGAATGGCCGACCGGACGGCGCCGGTGGTGGACAGCGTCGCCCAGCGCGCCGACCGCACCACGGCGGAGCTGGGCCCCATGGTGGAAGATCTCAAGGCCGTCTCCGCGGACATCCGCGTGCTTTCGGACAAGGCGAAGAACGGCCAGAGCACCTTGGGGAAGCTCGCGAACGACGACGAATTCTACAAGCAGCTCTCCAGCGCCGTCGTGCGCGCGGACAGCCTGGTCCACCGCATCCAGCGCAAGGGCCTGGACATCAACGTGGGCTGGTGAGATGGGCGAAGCTCCCTCCGTCAGGCTCCTGTGGGCCGTCCACTGCCACCAGCCGGTGGGGAACTTCGACTTCGTCTTCGAACACGCCTTCGAGAACGCCTACAGGCCCTTCGTGGAGGTGGTCGAGCGGTTCCCCGAGATCGGCGTCGATTTCCACTTCTCCGGCATCCTCCTGGACTGGCTGGACAAGAATCGTCCGGAATACCTGGACCGAGTGGCGGCCCTCGTCTCCAGCGGGCAGTGCGGACTCCTGGCGGGCGCCTACCACGAGCCCATCCTCCCGCCCATCCCAAGGCACGACCAGATCGGACAGATCGTGGCGCTGCGCAAGCGGCTGCTGGGGCGGTTCGGGGTGGAACCCAAGGGCATGTGGCTGGCCGAGAGGGTCTGGGAGCCCGGACTGCCCGAGGCCCTGGCCGAGGCCGGGATCGAATACACGCTCCTGGACGGCACGCACTTCAAGCAGGTGGGCTTCTCCGAGGAGGACCTCTTCGGTCGCTGGCTCACCGAGAGCGAAGGCAAGGTCGTCTCGGTGTTCCCCATCCACGACGGGGTCCGCGACCTGATCCCCTTCTCCCCGGTGGACCAGGCCCTGCAGGCGCTGCGCGACCTGGCCCGGCCCGGCGGACGCGACGTGGTCTTCGGCGACGACGGCGAGAAGTTCGGCGACTGGCCCGGCACCCACGTGCTCTGCTACGGGGAGCGCTGGCTGGAGAGGTTCTTCGAGCAGGTCTGCCGGGATCCGTCGATTTCCGTCCGACCCGTCTCGGAAGCCTACGCCACGTCCAAGGCGCGCGGGATGGCCTACCTCCCCGCCGCGTCGTACTTCGAGATGATGGAGTGGGCCGAGCGCGCCCGGCGCCAGACCGCGCTGCGCCACGCCCGCCAGGACCTGAAGGAACGCGGGACCTGGGAGGAGATCTCCCCCTTCGTGCGCGGCGTGGCCTGGAGGAACTTCCTGGTCCGCTACCCCGAGAGCAACCGGATGCACAAGATGGCGTCGCGCCTCTCGAGGATCGTCCGCGAAGAACTGGACGCCAAGCCCAGGGAGCCGCGCAGGCTCGCGCTCCTGGAAGCCCGCGAACACGTCTGGCAGGCCCAGTGCAACTGCGGCTACTGGCACGGGGTCTTCGGCGGGCTCTACCTGCCCCACCTGCGGCGCGCCATCCACGGCCACCTGGCCCGGGCGGAGTCCCTCCTGCGCGGCGGGGCGGTCGACGTCGCCCGCGAGGACTGGGACCTGGACGGGACCGAGGAGGTCCTGCTCTCCAGCGGTGGTCAATTCCTGTCCATCCACCCCGGACAGGGCGGATCCATCCCCACCTGGTACCTGGACCGGGCCGGCCTGAACCTCGCCGACTCCATCACCCGCGGGCCGGAGTCCTACCATGCGCCCGCATCCGCGGCGAGGAGGGGAAGGTGGGCGGAACCAAGCTCGCCGACCAGTTCGCCGGGAGCGACCCGGTGCTCGCCGCCGCGCTCGTCTACGACGCCGTCCCCAGGACCTCCGGACTGGTCTGGTGGTTCCCGGAAGGGACCGACCGGTCGGAATGGTCGCGGTCCCGCCCCCAGGAACGCTGGGTGGGCGGATCGTGGGACGTCCTTTCCCTCCGACGCGGACAGGTTCCGTCCTGCGAGCTGCGCGCCGCCCGCGACGGTCTGGTGTTCCGGCGGGGACTGAAGATCTCCCCGAACGGGGAGGTCGAGCTCATCGTGCTGCTGGAGAACCCGGGCGAGGAAGAGGTGTCGGGCACGGTGGGCGTGGAATGGATGGTGAACCTCCTGGCGGGCGACGCGCCCGACCGGTGGCTGGAAACCGGTGACGGAATCCGACACCGCCTGGGCACCCGCGGCGATTCGGCCGGTGCGGTGCAGATTTCCGACGAATGGCTGGGATTGCGGCTGCGGCTGGACGCGGGCGCGGATTCGGCCCTGGCCTGGGAAGGCGTGCACACCGTCAACCAGAGCGTGGCAGGCTACGAGAAGGTGTACCAGGGGACGTCCTTCCTGCAGACGGGCGCGGTCGTGGTGCCCGCGGGTGGAGTCGCCAAGTTCAGGGCCGTGCTGGAGATCCGCCAGCCCGAAGTCCCTTCGCCCCTATAGGATCAGTTTCGGAGAGGAAACCATGAGCAAGACGACCAGGACATTGCAGGTGATCAACCGGTTCGGACTCCACGCGCGGCCCGCGGCCATGGTGGTGGAGGCCGCGTCGAAGTTCGACTGCGAGGTGACCCTCACCAAGGACGGCATGAGCGCCAACGGCAAGAGCATCATGAGCGTGATGCTCCTGGCCGCCGAGCCCGGCAGCGAGGTCGAGCTGGTGGCGGAAGGCCCCCAGGCCGAGCAGGTTGCCGACACCATCGAAAAGCTCTTCCAGGCCAGGTTCAACGAGGAGGAGGCCTGAGATGGTGCTGGGGAAGAGCGCGTTGCGCGGCGAGCTGCGCACGGGGCGGCTGAAGGTCGAGCCCTTCGACGACGAGCTTCTCCAGCCGGCCTCCATCGACATGCGCCTGGGGGAGCAGTTCCTGGTTCCCCAACCGTCGGCCGGATCCTTCACCCGGTTCGGGGAGAGCATCCCCTACGAGGAGATCCGCACCGACAGCTACATCCTGCCCGGGAACTCCTTCGTGCTCGCGCGCACCCGGGAGGTGGTCCATCTGCCGGACGACCTGACCGCCTTCGTGGAAGGTCGGTCGTCCATCGGGCGTCTGGGACTGTTCATCCAGAACGCGGGATGGGTGGATCCCGGCTTCCGCGGTTCCATCACCTTGGAACTGTACAATGGACTTCCGCACCCCATCGAGCTGCGCGCCGGTTGGAGGGTGTGCCAGCTCGTGTTCGTGCGCATGGAAGGAAGTTCGGAGGGCGGGTACACGGGCAAGTACCAGGGCCAGGTGGACACCACCGGAAGTCGATTGCACCAGGATGCGGACCGGATGTCCGCGGCGAACGGGTAGGAAGGGGGGAGCTTCGATGCGCTACGGGATCTATTCCGACATCCACGGGAACCTCGAAGCGCTCCAGGCCGTGCTGGAGTCCATGAAGGCCCTGGGCGTGGAGCGACGCATCTGCCTGGGCGACCTGGTCGGCTACTGCGCGAACCCCAACGAATGCGTGGACATCATCCGGGAGAGGTCGGATCTCGTCATCCTGGGGAACCACGACAGCGTGGCGCTGGGCCGCGAGTCCAGCGAGAACTTCAACTTCTACGCGCGACGCGCCATCGAATGGACGCGGGAGAACCTCTCGAAGGAGTCGGTGGACTTCCTCCAGAAGCTCAGCTACATCGAGGTGGAGGAGGAGCTTTGCTTCGTGCACGCCTCCCCGCGGAGCCCCGCCGATTGGTACTACGTGACCAGCCTCGACGACGCCGTGGACGCCTTCAGCTTCTTCCGCCAGCGCATCTGCTTCGTGGGGCACACCCACTGGCCGGTGATCGTGGTGATGGAAGGGGAACAGTCGTTCCGCATCTGCGACACCCTGAGCTACACCCTGGAGAAGGGGCAGCGCATGCTCGTGAACGTGGGTTCGGTGGGCCAACCCCGGGACCGCAACCCCTGCGCGTCCTGGACCGTCTGCGACAGCGAAGCTCTCTCCGTGGAGATCGTCCGGGTGCCCTACGACATCGGCAAGGCCCAGAAGAAGATGCGCGACAACGATTTCGCGGACTTCCTGGTGCACCGGCTCTCCGAAGGAAAGTGACCTCTCCCGCGGCCTCCGTGGCCCTCCTCCTGGACCTTTCCGACGCCAAGCCGCATGTGCTCCTGGGAAGACGTCGCACGCGAGCGGGCGATCCCTGGAGCGGCCATCTGGCTCTCCCGGGGGGCAAGGCCGACGCTTCCGACGGGGACGCGATGGACACCGCCGTCCGCGAGTGCGCCGAGGAGGCGGGCATCCGGTTGGAGCGATCCATGGTCTGGGGAGGTCTTCCGCCCGTCGTGGCCGGTCGCGTCACCGGCCGTCACACCGTGGTTTCGCCCTTCGTCGCGGTTCTGGACGGGCGCTTCGATCCGGCCCAAGGGGGATTTCGCAGGGACCGGGGAACGGATGGGGAGATCGAGGTTTGGATGGGCTTCGCGTTGGAGGATCTGGATCGACCCGAGTTGCGGACCACGATCCAGGCTCCGGACGGCAGCGCGCAGGAAGGAGTGCGGACGGAGCTGGGGACTCTCTGGGGCATGACGCTGCGACTCCTGGAGCGGGTCTGGCAGGCTCCCCTCGTGCCCGGGATCTCCCGACTGTGGCTGGATTTCGACGGTACGCTCTATCCCGCGTCGCACCCGCTTTCCGACGCGGTGGACCGTCGGATCACCGAGTGGATCTCGCGGGAGCGGGGGGTCGCGCCGGAGGCGGCGGACCTGGTGCGGATGGACCTGTACCGGCGTCACGGAAACACCCTGCGCGGCATGATGGGCGAGTCCGACATGGATCCGGGGCGCTACCTGGACTTCGTGTTCGACCTGCCGGATTCCGTCTTTCCCGGGTCCGATCCCGATCTGGACCTGGCGCTCTCGCGTCTGGACCTCCCCGCGAGGGTCTTCACCAACGCCCGAGCCGACTACGTCCGCCGCGGCCTGGAAAGATTGGGGATCTCGGGTCGGATCCGCGGGATCCACGACATCGAATCCTTCCGCTGGCGCTCCAAGCCGGACCCGTCGGTCTACAGCGAACTCCTGCGCCAGGAGGGAACCGATCCCGCCGCCATCCTCTTCGCGGACGACCGGGCCGAGAACCTCGCTCCCGCGCGCGCGCTGGGCATCCGATGCGTCTGGGTGGACGAGGACGAGCGCGGCGATTGGACCGATCGCGACGGCCGCCCCTGGGACGGCCTTCCCTGGCAGTGGAAGGTCCGGAACGCCGGTCGCCTGCCCGCCCTGCTTTTGCCGCGGCTGGGGACTTGAAGATCCTCCTTTCCGCCGGGGAGGTCTCCGGAGATCGGATCGGGGCCGCGCTCGCCACCGCCATCGCGCGGCTGGATCCCGCCGCGGAACTGGCGGGCTGCGCGGGCCGGTCCATGGTTTCCGCGAAGGTGCGACCCCTGGCCGATCCCGCGGTGTTCTCGCATTCGGGCTGGGAATCCGTCCTCGCTCGCGCGCCGCGTCTGTTGTGGAGCGCCTGGAGGTATCTGGCCCGCGCCGCGGCCTTCGCTCCGGATCTGGTGGTTGCCGTGGACGCCCCCGGCCTCCATACCCCTCTCCTGAACGGATTCCGTCGCCGGGGCGTGCGATGCGCCTGGGTGGCGCCCCCGCAGCTCTGGGCCTGGCGGGATCGGAACCCGCCCGTCCTGCGCGGACTGCGCGTGCATCCGATGCACGAATTCGAGGTCGGTTCCCTGCATCGCGCCGGAGCCGATCCCGTCTGGCTTGGATATGCCGGACCCCGCGCCGCCCGTGCGGAGGGATTCCGCGATCTCCTGGTTCTTCTTCCCGGCAGCCGGGAGGCGTGGCGGCGAAGGCACGCGGGCCTGTTCCTGGAAGCCGCGCGGATCGCGGACACGGGGTTGGAAGCCGTCTTCGTCCATCCGGAGCCTTCATCCGCTCGGGAACGCGGTCTCCCTTGCCTGAGTCCGGAGGTGGCCCTGCCCCGCGCCGCGCTGGCCTTGACGCTTCCCGGCACGGCCACGCTGGAAATCGCCTTGCAGGAAGTGCCCGCGGTGGTGGCGGCGCGTCCCGGACGCCTGGACGCGTGGTTGGCCTCCCGGAGATTGTCCGACGGGCCCTTCGCCCTTCCCAACCGCATCCTGGGCCGCCAGGTCTATCCGGAACTTCTCGGACCGGATGTGGTGGTGATGGACGTCGCGCGGGCGCTGCGATCCGCCCACGAACGCGGTGCCCGGGATACGGAACTCGCCGGTTTCCGGGAGAGGTTGGGTTCCGAGGACGCCTGCGAGCGGATCGCCCGGTCCTTGGGAGTTTGCGACCGCGTCCGATAGTGGTTGATCGTTCCCCCGCGCTATGGGAAGATCGGTGGGCAATGTCGGACCCATCCCAGGGCTTCGGTTTCATCCGGTCGTTCCTCCGGTGGCGCAACCATCCGGACGGGGCCCAGGTGGAAATCGTGCCGGACGCGCCAGAAATCGACGAACAGGACATGTTCCGGGCCTTCGCCGGGGCGGGGATCGTCAACGCGAACACCGCGACCATCTGCAACCTGGTCCGCCAGAAGGCGACCGGATGGCAGAGGGTGGGCAGGCCGTTCGAGTTCCGCGACGCCACGGTGTCGCCGGTGCTGGAGGTCCGCAAGACCGAACTCGTGGCCTCCGTCCGCATCGATCCCCCGATGGCGCTGGAACAAGGGCGCGACATCCCTCCCGAGGAGATCCGGGCTCTCCTGGCCAATGCCGGGGTCAGCCACGGTGTCGATTCCGACCTGGTCCGGATGCTGATCCAGCCTGGATGTCCGGCGGGATGGTACGACATCGCCGCCGGAGAGCCTCCCGTGAACGGAACCGACACGGTGATCGAATGCCGCGTGCGGATGGACCAGGGCCTGCCCGTTCCCCACGAGGACGGGTCCATCGATTTCCGCGACCGGGGAGATCTGCCGGAAATCGCCGAGGGGGCCGCCGTCTACGTCCGCATCCCCGGACAGGCGGCCAAGGACGGGATCGACCTGGCCGGTCGACCGATCCCCGCGGTCAAGGGGCTGGACGCCAAGGTGGTTCCCGGCCCGAACATGCGCCTTCGCGAGGGGGACCCCGATGTCGTGGAAGCCGCCTGCGACGGGTACCTCCTGCTCGGCAGGGACGGGAAGATCCAGGTGGGGAAGGTGTTCGAGGTCAAGGGCGACCTGGACCTTTCGGTGGGGAACATCAAGTACCACGGACCGGTCCAGATCGGGGGCAACGTGCCCGCGGGTTTCCGGATCAACGCCGGCGGGGACATCGTGATCCACGGCACCACCGAGGGCTCCGACATCCGCAGCACCGGAGGTTCGGTGCAGATCCATGGAGGCGTGTTCGGAGGTCGGATCGAAGCGGCGGGGGACATCGCCGTCGCCTTCGCCCACGAAGCCACGCTGCTCGCCGGAGGGGACCTCCGGGGCGGGAAGTACCTCCAGCACTGCAACGCGCGCTGCACCACGTTGAAATTCGCGAACGGCGGGATGTTCGTGGGCGGACAGGTCCTGGCCTCCAGGGAGATCGAATGCGACGTCTTGGGAACCGACGCGGGCTCGGCCACCATCGTGCAGTTGTCCGACCCCGACGAGGAGGCCGCCCGGTCGGACCTGGAACGGGTCAACACCGAGGAGAAGAAGATCGTGCCGCTGCGCGACCTGCTGGAACAGAAGGTCGTGGTCCTCAAGACCCGCTTGTCGGGCGGGGGACAGCTCCTGGGTCGCGCCCGGGAGGACGCCGAGGAACTCCTGCGCCAGTACACCGCGGTGACGGAGAAAGTCCACGAGTTGGAGCGCCGCCGGGCGCACGACCAGGAGATCCTGGCCGCCGAACGGACCCGGAGCGGCTTCATCTCCGTGCGCCGCAAGATCCACTCCGGGGTCGAGGTGCATATCTTTGGGCGACGCTTCGATGCCCAGTCGTGCAGTCCACCCGTTCGGTTGGTGGCCCGCGAGAAGGAAGTCGAAGTCGCCAAGATCTGAATCCAGGAGACCGTGATCGAATCCGTCCTGACACCGGAGCCCCTGACCGTCGAGGTCATCACGCGCCTGGTCCGCGGGCTGGAACACCTCGCCCCCTGGGGCTTGCGCAAGGCGGTCGAGCGCGACCGCAAGTCGGATGACGCCACCCGACCCCCTCGTGCTCGGGCCGACCGCGAGACCTTCCGGTTCTTCGAGCTGGAAGACGACCAGCCCGCGCGCCTGGAAGACCTTGTGCCCGGCCGGGAAGTCGCGACACCCCTGGGCCCGGTTTGGCTCTCCCTGCGGCCCCTGGACACCTTCTGGCAGCCGTTGCCGGAATTCCCAGAACCGGACCCCACCCGGATCTGGTTCGACATCGAGACGCAGGGTGGGAGAGGGAATCCCGGGTTCCTGTTCGGTGCCGCCTACTTCGACGAGGGGCGCTGGTGGCTGTGGCAGGCGCTGGCGCGAGACCCCTCCGAGGAACCGGCGCTGCTCCACCTGATCACGGAACTCCTCCAGCAGCGCCCGCGACTGGTCAGCTACTCGGGCTCCAAGAACGACTGGCCCTTCCTGGCGTCGCGGTGGAGCCACCACAACCTGCCCATCCCCACGCACGCCGACCACCTGGACCTCTTCGATCCCGCCCAGACCCTCTACCGGGGCGTGCTCCCGTCGTGCCGCCTGCTGACCCTGGAAAACCACCTCTGCAACCGCTGGCGCGAAGCCGACCTTCCCTCGGGCTTCATCCCCATCGCCTACCTGAAGTGGCTGGACGATGGCGACGGTCGCCTGATGGCCCAGGTCCTCCAGCACAACGCGCTGGACGTGGTGTGCCTGTTGGAGCTGGAGCCCTACCTGACGGTGGAGGCGTGCCCCTTGCCGTTGCGGGCGGTGCCGGTGGTTCCGCCGACGGCGCATTCGGCGTAGGGTTCATTTTTGCGCCTTGCGGCGCGGCGTTGCACAGGGGCCGCGGAAGGCCCCTGTAAAGCGCCGGGCGCAGCCCATAAAAAATCCGCCGCCGGCCGCAGGCCAATCAAAAAGCCAAGCGCAGCCCTACTCCCGACCCCTCTGGTCCAACCACCTCTCGAAATCGCCCTTCCCCTTCTCCCGCCAATAGCTCTCGAAGTGGCGCCAGTTGCGGTGGCTCCCGTGCGGCGCGGCGTCTTCGGCCCGATCTTTCCAGCGGCGGCCCTCTTCCCGCATCTGGTGTCCGAACCGGTGCATGCCGCGGCGGAATGCCCGCCATTCGTCCTTGTGCATGCGGCCGTGTTCTTCCAGGTGGTCTTCCCAGTCGCCGCTTTTCCAACTGTGGAGGCCGGTCTTCCAGTGGTGGCCGGCACCGAACAGGAACTGCAGCAGCCCCACCAACGCTCCGGCCTGCCACCAGGTCACCGCGGGCAGGTGGAAGAGAGGCGGACCCACCTGGTTCCACATCCACTGTCCCAGCCAGCCAAGGACCACGGCCAGCACCGCGGTCCAGACCAGGAACCCGATCAGGCGCAGCCCAAACAGGATGCGTGCCAGGGCCACCAGCGCGACGCCCTGGGGGTAGTCGATGCGGGGCAGGTGGAAGAGGTCGGGGACCACGGCGTTCCACAGCCAATGGACGGGCCACCCCAGGAGGATGGCGTAGACGGCGGTCAGGAGGGTGAAGAGCAGGAGTCTGAACATGGTTTTCTCCAGGGTTTCAATCGTTGTATTCGGCGAGGACCACGGCCAGCCGCCGCAGGGCGCGCGACTTCCGAGACAGAAGGGTTCCGATGGGGACCTGCCACAGTTCGGACAATTCCCGGAAGGTGCGGCCTTCGAACTCCGTGGCCACCACGATCTCGCGGGAGGCGTCGTCCAGGGTGCCAAGCGCGTGGTGCAGAGCGTTGGACAATTCCTGGCGGTGGATGGAGTCCGGCGGGAGTTCGCCGGGGGAGGGAAGGATGTCGGCCAGGACGAGCCCGTCCGTGTCGGCCACGGGCGACTCCAGGGACACCAGGGGTTTGCGCCGCCGCATCCGGTCGATCACCCGGTGTCGCAGGGCGGTGTAGACGTAGGCGGAGAGGTTGTCGATGGGCAGATCCCCGTCGGATTCGAACAGGGTGGCGTAGACCTCGTGGACGATGTCCTCGCCTTCCCGATCCGCGGAGTCCGCCAATCGGCGCCGCACCCACTGGGCCAGCCGTTTCCATTCTCGCCCGAAGTGGACCGCGAGTTCGGTCCTGGTCACCGGCATCGCCAAAATGACGCTTCAGGAACCGCCGTATTGCAGGCTTTTTCGCCTGGCGCGACCGAAAGGGGCCTCAGCACTCCACGGCCAGCATCTTCTCCAGCTTGGCTTTCACGGAATCGGTCGGGATGCGCATCCGGAACCATGCGTCCACCGCCAGCAGGATCGCCATGCCCGACGCGAAGATCCATCCCGGGTTGAAGATCAGGGCGATCACGCCCACCAGGAGGAGCACCGTGGCCAGGTTGAACAGGCCCGCGGGGGAGGGGACGATGGTGACGTCCAGCAGAGGCCCTCTGGCCTTGGCGGACAGGAGCCAGCGCACGCGCCTCCAGCCCGTGGTCAGCTCGAAGACGGGGAGTTTTCCGGCACCCTTGTCCGTGGCTTCCAAGCGCACCAGCAGGGTGGACAGGGTGGACGCCGTCTTCAGCGTGGGGGTGGTGGCGGGCAGGTCTTCCGCCTTGCCCTTGACCTCCAGGGTTTCCACCCCGAAGAGCTTGGGCTTCTCTCCCCTGGAAAGGGCGTGGATGGTGGAACGCAGGACCCGTTGCCGGAGAGCGCGGAGGGCGACCATGGCGCTCCCCAGAAGGATGATGGGCAGATGCTGGAACATTTGGCGATGGACCTCAGAAGAAGATGATTCCGACCAGGATGAAGAGCGGCACGAGCACCCCCACCGACCAGGCCATGTAGCCGAGGAAGCTGGGCATCTTGACCCCGTTTTCCTCGGCCACCGCCTTGACCAGCATGTTGGGCGCATTGCCGATGTAGGAATTCGCGCCCATGAACACCGAACCGCACGAGATCGCCGCCAAGGTGGCGACCTCAGACATCAGCCGGGTGGCGTCGCCTCCGCCCACGTTGAAGAAGAGGAGATAGGTGGGGGCGTTGTCCAGGAAGGAGGAGAGGATGCCGGACGCCCAGAAGTAGCGGACGGGCGTGTGGACGGCCTCCACCAGCCAGCCCAGCGAGCCGTCGCGGCCCGCGTGCAGGATCTGCACCAACGGGATCAGGGTCACGAAGATGCCCGCGAACAGCAGGGCGACCTCCTTCACCGGACCCCAGGAAAATTCGTTGGCCTCGCGCACGCCGTGGGGGGTGGTGCGGATGGATACCCAACCCCAGCCCAGCAGCAGCACGTCGCGGAGGAGGTCCGCGTAACCGATCACGATGGGTTCCTGTCCAGGAATCCGAAGGCTGAAACCGGACCACACCTTGGCGAGCAGGCCCGTTCCCACCACGGTGGCCACGATCCCCAACAGGACCAGGGCGTTGCCCATCCCGCGCACGTCCAAGGGCAGGCGTTGCAGGTCCACATGGTGCGCCTTGCGTTCCATCTTCCAGAAGCGGGTGTCCAGGGCGAAGTAGAGGCCCAGCAGGATCACGCTGGCGAAGGCCATGGGACCGGCGTTGTGGGCCAGTGGCCAGAAGAAGTCCACCCCGTGCAGGAATCCCAGGAACAAGGGAGGGTCGCCGATGGGCGTCAGGCTGCCGCCGATGTTGGACACCAGGAAGATGAAGAAGACCACGGTATGGACCTGATGGGTGCGGTTGGAGATGGAGCGGAGAACCGGACGGATCATGACCATGGATGCACCCGTGGTGCCCACCAGGCTCGCCAGGATGGTCCCCATGCCCAGGAGCAGGACGTTGCCCAGGGGATTGCCCGGCTCGCCGCCGGTCAAATAGATGCCTCCGGCGGCCACGAACAGGGTGGAGACCAGGATCAGGAACGGGAGGTAGTCGTGGAGGAAGGTGTCCAGGTGCAGATGGACGGCGGAGAGGAATCCGTAACCGAAGGCGTAGGGGACTGCGAAGGCGAGCGACCAGAAGGCCACCACCCAGGTCTGCTTGTGTTCCCACAACTTCGGGGCCCGCAAGGGAAGGATGGCCATGGAGAGCAGAAGCCCCAGGAAGGGGAGGACATAGGCGATCGAAAGGGAAGCGTTCATGAGGTGACAAGAACCAAGCGCAAGCCGGGCCAATTCGACAAAGTGTCAGGAGAGGCTGGTGGCAAGTTTCTAATTGACTAAAATCGCCAATCCGTGTCATTGTCCGTGTTCAACCACGGAGTCCGGAAATCCACGGAGATCGTTGCCGTTCCGGCCTCGGGGGTGGCATAATCGGCCCGATGGTCGACACCACGTTGGGACGGTACAGGATCCTGGGAAAGCTGGGCGAAGGCGGCATGGCCGAAGTCCACATGGCGGAGGACTCCCTGCTCCACCGGTGCGTGGCCGTGAAGACCCTGCGTTCGACCGGACTGCGCAATCCCGACATGGTCCTGCGTTTCCACCAGGAAGCCACCACGGTCTCGCGGCTGGGCCACGCCAACATCGTCCAGGTCTTCGACTTGGGCGCGCGGGCCGACGGCGATTATCTGGTGATGGAATTCCTGGACCGGGGCAGCATTTCCCGGGTGGTGGCCGGAATCGGTGGCCATCTGGACCCCGTCTGCGCCGTCTGCGTGGCCGTCCAGGCCGCCGAAGGCTTGGCGGCTGCCCACGAAGCCGGAGTCGTGCACCGCGACGTCAAGCCCGACAACCTCCTGGTCTCGCGCCAGGGGGTGGTGAAGGTGGCGGATTTCGGCATCGCCCGCCTCCAATCCGAGGTCTCGCACACGGAGCCCGGAACCGCGTTGGGATCGCCCCACTACATGGCACCCGAACAGGTGGAAGGGGAAGTCCCCACGGGGCGCACGGATGTCTTCGCCCTGGCCAGCGTCCTGCACTTCCTGATCGCCGGCTCCCCCGCCTTCGAAGCGGAAAACGCCATCGGACTGATGTGGCGCATCGCCAAGCACGACGCCCCCGACCTGCGCACCGCGGCACCGGCCTGCCCCCGACCGATCTCCGACCTGGTTCGGGTCATGCACTCGCGAGATTCCAATAAACGTCCCGACATGGAGGAGGTCGCGGCCACCTTGCGCGCCTGGCTGGCGGAGCAAGGCGTGCTGCACCCGGCGGAGCACCTGCGCCAGACCCTGGGATTCCCGCTGACCGCGCCCATCGCCTCGGGCGCAAGCACCACGCGTAGATTGAGCCTTCTCCACCAACGGCGCAAACGCCTGCTCTGGATGGCTGGCGCCGCCTTCGTCGCCATCCTCGCCTGGCTCGGCCTCCGCCACCGCTAGGGGAGCAGCGGAATGGAGTCGCCCGCGACCGCGAGAGCCGTTCCCCTGGCCGTCGCGGATTGGCTGGAACCGTCGCTGTATCCTGCGCGGAACTGGTAGAACGTCGTGTCCTGCAGGACGTCCACCGGCACCTTGAAGAAGTTCTCGGCCTCGGTGGCCCAGGCCATGTCCGACCAGGAGGTGTCGGTGGCCGAGACCTTGCGATAGTCCAGGGAGAGGACCGCGGAGTGGGGATCGCGCACCTGGACGATGGACCAATCCTTCGAGCTTCCGTCCTTGATCCAGATCCGCGGGGGTCCGTCGAAGAGTTCCGGATGGCCCTGGCAGGAGACGAACGACCACTCCCCCGAGTAGCGCCCCGCCAGGGTTCCCATGAGCGCGAAGGCGGGAGCTCCGCCCAGGTCGATGCCGCAGTTTCCGTCCGGGCACTTGTCCACGATCCGCACCACGGTCTGCTTCCAGCCGGAATCCGTCCGGGCGCGGACCAGCGCGCACTGTCCGCAGATCCTCCCGCCGTTCCACTGGCCCTTCCCGTCGCCGGGCAGATCGTTCACCTGGATGGCGGCGTAGTCGCGGATGCCGGTGATCCCGTAGTTGCAGGCTCCGCCGGAGGAAACACGGGTGGTGTCCGTGCCGCCATAGGTGGTGATGTCGCCGTAGCTGATGGAGTCCGTGAGAACGGGGATGCTGGGCGGCGAGGCGTCGCAGATGCCGGTGCAGGCCCCGGCCGTGTCGGTGCGCGGAGGTACCCCAGAGGAACCAGCGGGCGCCGTGGCGTTCCGGGAACATCCGACCAGCAGGAGGGAGACGATGGCGACGGTCGATTTCACCCGGCTCATCGCGTTCCGCGGGTCTTGGCGACCAGGTCCACCGCGGCGCGCACCTGGACGTCCAGGAGGCGATCCTGGACGGCCAACGGCATCGGGAGCACGCCCCAGGCTCGGGCCTCGGATTCCACGAGTTCGGTTTCGTCCTTCCACCGGCCCTCCCGATCGGCTCGGATCAGGTGGGAGGTCCATGCGGCGAGGCGGATCTTCCAAGCGGGGTCGTCGGGGACGGGCGTGAGGAACAAGGGGATTTCCGAGACGAAGGTGAAGGGATCCCCGCCCAGGGACCGCGCGAACTCCATGCTGGAGGGTCGGAACAGAGCGGCGGTCTCGGGATCATTTTGGGACAGGAAATGGTTGCGCATGGAGAGGCTGTCCGGTCGCGTGCAGAAGCCTTCGGAGATCCTTCGGAAGCCCTTTTCGCCGCGGCGATCCACGTCGTGCACGGTCAGGCCCTCCCGGGCCACGGCCTCAAGGCAACGCGCGCGGTAGGGCGCCAGCCGATCTTCCCAGGAGGACTCCACCAGGAACCACGGACCTCCGCCGAACCCCAATCCGTGCAGGGACCCGTGCAGGTCCAACGGCCCCTGGGCGGACAGAAAACGTGCCACGGCGGCGGCTTCCGGTCGCACTCCGGGTTCCCCTTCTGGTGCTCCGGGAAAGCCGAATTCAAGGTCGTCTCCGGGAAGTTCCCGCACCCGGTGCATCAGATAGGAAGGCAGGTTTCCCACGCCCTCCCCGTCTTGCCACCACGCCTCGTTCTTCGCATGGGCGTCCGGGTTGGCATCGGGCACGATGCGCAGGGTCGCGAGCCGAAGCAGCGGGTCCGACAGGTCGGCCTCCAGGTGGCGCACCAACTCGAACAGGAAACGCGGCGACACCGGCTCGTCGCCATGGC